>Ga0315284_10001952_pt1 | contig 29527 bp, 30 predicted proteins | sample YL17G09_16_MG_FD_203696 | JGI IMG/M metagenome (GOLD analysis project Ga0315284, IMG submission 203696) | Sediment microbial communities from Yellowstone Lake, YNP, Wyoming, USA - YL17G09_16 | ecosystem: Environmental > Aquatic > Freshwater > Lake > Sediment | place: USA: Wyoming | collected...
CTTAATCCAGTTCAACTGAGAACCACGATCGATGCGAAAGTAGCCAAACTTTGGAAAATCTCACGGTAACATTCCGCTTTGAGGCAACGATACCCCTATAGTAACATTTTGCTTTGAGGCATCACGTAGCCAAAGCGAACGGTGACGTATTCTTCGGTGCGCTTGTCCTTCGGGCGGGTTAAGATGAGGTTGGTGTCGTCGTACTCGATGACCGTGCCCGACCGGGCCTCCCCGTTGATGAGCATCATCATGGCAGTGCTATCCGAGACGGTTGCCACCTGCTGCATGTTGTGGGTCACGATGACGATGGTGTAGTCTTTCTTCAGTTCCTGCATCAGCTCCTCGATCTTCAGCGTGGCGATCGGGTCGAGGGCCGAGGCGGGCTCGTCCATCAGGTTGACCTCCGGCTGCACGGCGATGGCACGCGCGATGCACAGACGCTGCGGCTGCCCGCCCGAAAGCGACATGCCGTACAGGCGCGGCCCGCAGGCCACGTTATCGTAGATGGACTTCGGGAACGGGTTCGGGCCCTGGAACACCATCCCGATGCGGCGGCGGATATCCACCTCGTCCACGGGTCTTGACGGCGTTTGAAAGTTCCTCCAATCCTTGTAGGTCCTCCGACAGGTTCGTGACCGGTTTTTCTCCATCGGTGAAGTGATGCACCGTGGTGGCGTACCGCTTCAACCTGCGGCGCAGGGAAACATAACGCCAGGTCAGTCAGACCACGGCTGCCACCAGCAGAATCACCAGGACGAGCCAATTCCAGTTCATGCCGTGCGTTGGAGGAATGTGTACGTGAAACGCACCGCCGCGACCGACAGCCCCCACCCGATGGCCAGCAGGGCCACACCGCCGACCAGAATCAAGCCGATGATCATGCCCTGCGTGACATCGAAGCCTAATCCCAGCATACCTTGCAAATCGCTGGCGGTGGATTTGCTGATCAGGGCCAGGAAGGCAGATGCGACACAGATGAACGCCAGCACGCCGGTGGTGAACCAGGCCGTGCGCCGCGTGGCTACGCGGACCCGCAACTTGTCCGCGTTTTCTGAGGCCAGTTTCCCGCCAACGACGAATCCGGCCGGGACGGCCAGGGCGGCATTGAAAACCGGGACGCCCATGAAGAAGCCAAAGACGCCGATGGTGTAAAAGAGGAAGACTGTCACCCAGAAGGCCGTGCCCAGTTTGTAGGCCCGGTCAACCAGCTGCTTCAACAAGAAGACATCCGCCAGGATGCCGAGCAGAAGACCGAAGACCGTCCCGAAGGGAATCCACGCTTCGGGCAGGAATTTGTACGAACCCCACCAAGCGCCCATGAAAAGAGCCAATGGCAGGAGCGGGGCAAGGATCAGGCCAAGAGCGAAACGTTCGAGTTTGGTTTTCATGATTGGAATTTTACCCTGGCGGGACTGTCAACTTCTTTCGCTTTCTATCAACCTTCCATCGGTGGGTTATAAACCCGCCCTACATTTCCCGCTATCCTTCAAAGCGGTATCCGCCGCCGCGCACGGTGATTATGCGCGTCGGGCTGGCAGCATCCTTCTCGATCTTCTGGCGCAGCCAGCGCACGTGGACATCCACCGTGCGGCTGTCGCCGAGGTAATCCCAGCCCCGGACGCGCTCCAGGATGAATTCGCGCGAGAGCATCTGACTCTTGTGCTGGGCGAAAAACAACAGTAAATTGTACTCCTGCGGTTTGAGCGCCAGCACCTGCCCATTCAGCGTGACCTCGCGGCGGGTCAGGTTGATCTCCAGGTTATCAAAGGTCAGCACCTCCTGTGGCGCGTCCGCCTGCGGGGATTTGATCTTCGCCATCTCCTCACACATCATACCAGTCCGGCGTAGTTGTGCTTTGACGCGCGCCAGCAGTTCGCGCATGGAGAAGGGCTTGGTGAGGTAATCGTCCACGCCGATTTCCCAGGCCAACGACGCGGTCAATCTCGTCGTCACGAGCGGTCAGCATCAAGATGGGCGTGGGCATTTCCTTGCGCAGGATTTTACAGACCTCGAAGCCATCACGCTCGGGGAGCATGATGTCAAGGACAATCAGATCCGGCTTTAACCGGCGGGCAGCCGCAAGAGCAATCCGCCCGTCCCCGGCAGCTTCGACGATGTAGCCCTGTTTTTCGAGGCTGTAGACCAGGGTTTTTATAGGGAGGTTTCGTCTTCGACGACGAGAATAGTCTTTGGCATAATATTACCCGAATCTCCCCTCAACATAATCCTCAGTCCGTTTAACCTTTGGATGGGTGAAAAGTTCCTTGCCCTCGGCCGCTTCCACCAACTCGCCCTGCAGAAAGAAAGCAGCGTAATCAGAAATTCGGGCGGCTTGCTGAACGGAGTGCGGGACGAGGATGATGGTGTAATTCTTCTTGAGTTCCTGCAAGGCCGTTTCGACTTTGCCGGTCGAAATCGGGTCGAGACCGGAGGTGGGTTCATCGAGTAGGATGACTTCCGGCTGGTTGGCGAGGACGCGCGCCAGGCACAGACGCTGCTGCTGCCCGCCGGAGAGGGCGATGGCCGGGTCGTCTAGGCGGTCTTTGACCTCGTCCCACAGCGCAGCCAGTTTCAGTCCACGCTCCACGGCCTCGTCCAGTTTGGACTTACGTTTCTCGCCAGCCAATTCCAGGCCATAGGTCATATTCTGCCGGATGCTCATCGGCAGGACGACCGGGCGGGCGAAGACCATCCCGACCCGGCGGCGCAGGGCAATAACGTCCGTTTTCGGGTCGAGGATGTTTTCACCATCCAGTAGGATTTTGCCCTTCAAAGCTCGAACCTCGACCAGGTCATTCAGCCGGTTAAGACAACGCAGCAGGGACGATTTGCCGCCGCCGGCGGGTCCGAACAGCACCGTGATGGCGTTAGCCGGAATATTCAGGGAAATATCACGGAGCGATTCTGTCCCATCAGAATATTGGAGGTTGAGATGTTCGATAATGATCTTGTTCATAACATTACTGACGATGGACGATGGACCATGGACGATAAGAACTAAAATTCGTCCGTCTCGCTGGAATAAGGGGCTGCCTCTTCCCGGATTTGACTCGAAGCAGGCACGAGCGACTTCCGAAATGATTGTAATTTGCGGGCAAGTATTTGCGATTTTGAATAAACAGTATTGATCAAAGATTCATCGCTCACATAATGCCGACGGCGAATCAAGTGCTGACATGCGACCGTTTCAATCAGCGAACGAATTGCCATTCCCAAGAATCGCGCCTGCTCTGCATCTGTCTGACCGGTTGAACCTTCGGCAATGTTGAGCGCTACAGAGGTGGCAGCGCGGACGATTTGTGACTTAAGATTGTAATCCTCACTGTGCGGCAATTTCTCTGCAAGAACGTAAATCGCATCAACATATTCCATCGCAAGTTGCCAGACTTCCAACTGCTCAAATTTGTAGGGCATATATTCTCCAGACTACGGACGAGGATACTTGACCACGGTCTATGGTCTATCGTCTATCGTCTATCGTCTATGGTCTATGGTCAGATGACTACCATTGTCTTTTCGCCCTTGCGCGTGAGCGGATGACAGTCGCAATCAGGTTCATGCCCAGTACGAAAATGATGAGCACCAGTGCCGTGCCGTACTGGATTTGGATGGGCATCTCCGGTACCTGCGTGGAGATGACAAAGAGATGGTAGGGCAGGGCCATGGTGGCGTCCAGCGGCGAGTTGGGCAGGCGCGGCAGAAAGAAGGCCGCCCCGGTGAAAAGGATGGGCGCGGTCTCACCGGCGGCGCGTTCCAGACCCAGGATGATCCCGGTGATAATTCCGGGCAGCGCCTGCGGCAGGACAATCTTGCGGATGGTCTGCCAGCGTGTGCCGCCCAGCGAGACGCTGACAGTGCGGAAAGACTGCGGCACGGCCCGCAGGGCTTCCTCGGCGGCGCTGATGATGACCGGCAGGGTCATGATGGACAGCGTCAGCGAGGCCGAAAGTATGCTGGTGCCGAATTTCAGGAAGAGCACGAACAGGCCGAGACCGAACAGGCCATAGACGACCGAGGGGATGCCGGCCAAATTGATAATGGCAATGCGGATGAGACGCGTTAACCAATTCTCTTTTGCGTACTCGGCGAGATAAATTGCGGCGGCGATGCCGAGCGGGACCGAAAAGACGGCCGTTCCCAGGGTGAGATAAAATGTCCCGACGATGGCTGGCAGGATGCCCCCGGCGCGCATCCCGTCGCGCGGCATGGCGGTCAGGAACTCCCACGAGATGGCGGGGGCGCCTTTGGCGATGATGTAACCGAATACACCGATGATCGGGACGACGGTCAGGACGGCCACCAGCGTGATGAGTGAAATACCCAGGCGCTGGACAAGGAAGCGGTCAGGGGCAAAGCGCCGTTTCATGACAGCACCCTCTCAGCGCGTTTCTTGGACTTGAAAACCACCGATGAGGCAGCAATGTTCACTGCCAGCGAGATCAGAAACAGCACCAGGCCGATGAAGAATAGCACATGATAATGGGTACTGCCGTTGGCAACTTCGCCCATTTCGGCGGCGATGGTGGCCGTCATGGTGCGGACAGGGGAGAAGATGGATGTCAACTTGACGGCCAGCACTGGCGCGTTGCCGGTGACCATCATCACGGCCATCGTCTCGCCGATGGTGCGACCAATACCGAGCATGAGCGCCGTCAGCACGCCGGAACGGGCGGCGGGCAGGGTGACGCGCCAGATAGTCTGCCATTTGGTCGCGCCGAGGGCCAATGCCCCCTCCCGATAGCTCTGCGGGACGGCGTCCAAGGCATCTTCGGCAATCGAGACCGTGGTCGGGACGGCGATCCCGCCCAGAAGCAGCGCCCCGGCCAGGGCGGTCAGACCGGTGGGCAGGTCCAGGAAGACCCTCAGGAACGGCGAGAGAACCAGAATTCCCAGGAAGCCGAGCACCACCGAGGGCAGTCCGCCCAGCAGTTCCACCAGCGGCTTGAGGATTTCACGCATCCAGCGCGGGGCGATTTCGGAGAGGAAGACTGCCGTCCCGATGCCAAAGGGAATGGCGATCAGCATGGCGCCCACCGTCACGATGAGCGAGCCGGTGAGGAGCGGCAGGATGCCGAAATGGTTTTCGATGGGATACCAGCGCGTGGTAAGCAGGTCACCGAGTTTGACCTCGGCCAGGGCCGGGACGCCTTCGCGCAGGAGGAAGAAGAAGATGAGAATGACAAAAACAATGGCCGAATAGCCGCAGGTTCTGATGACGGCGGTGATGACGGTTTCGCGCCAGTTGAGAGATTTATCCATAAAGCTCCTCCCTCACCCCTGCACCCCTCTCCCAAAATTGGGAGAGGGGACGGGGTGAGGGTTATTTAATCGGCACGAAACCCAGGTCAGCCACAATCGCCTGGGCTTCGGGGAAAAGGATCCAATTGATGTAATCTTTGATTGCGCCGGCCGGTTCCCCGGCGGTGTACATGTACAGGTCACGGGCGACCGGGTAGGAGTTGTCGTTGACTGTCGCGATGGACGGGATGACGTACGGCCCGTTCTCATCGCGGGCAACAGCAATCACGCTATTCATCAAATCGGGCGGCACGTATCCCAGTCCGTCATAGCCGATGGCATTGGGGTTCTGGCGCACCTCGTTGATGATGCCCTCCGAAGACGGCAACAGCAGCGTATCGGTCGAAAAGAGGGTCTTGTTCTTCGAGTCACCCAGCCGGATAACATTCGCCAGGAAGTAAACATGTGTCCCGGAATTGGTCTCGCGCGATAGCCGGACGATGGGCCGATCATTGCCGCCGACTTCGGACCAGTTGTTGATCTTGCCACTGTAGATATCGGAAATCTGCTGAAGGGTCAATCGCCGGACCGGGTTTTCGGGATTGACGATGACGGCGATGGCATCTCGTGCGATCACGAACTCGACTGGCTGAATGCCGTTGGCTTGGGCCTGCTTTTTCTCCTCGTCCGACATGGTGCGCGAAGCGTTGGCAATATCCACCGTTTTGTTCAGGAGCGCAGCGATCCCGGTCCCGGACCCGCCGCCGGTCACCGCGATGCTGATGCCGGGATGCTCCGTCTGATAGCGTTCCGCCCAGGCCAGTGCCAGATTGACAATGGTGTCGGAACCTTTGTTTTCGATGTAAGCGGACGTCTGGGGTTGTTGGGTTGCCTGGCCGGAGCCTCCTCCACAGGCGGTAAGTAATAATAGCAGTATCAGTAAAAAGAGGCGGGCAGATTTCATCTGTCAGATTATAAGGCATAAGGCGGGCGTTACAGGCAGAATCGTGTAAAATTGACCTCGTGACCGAATTACCTGTCTTTCTCGTGCGCAACCTGGATTTCTACTATAACCAGAAATTAGCGCTTTCCAAGATCAATATGGACATCCTGCCGCGCCAGGTGACGGCGCTGATCGGTCCTTCAGGCTGCGGCAAGTCCACCTTCCTGCGTTGCCTGAACCGGATGAATGACACTATCCCAGGGATGCGCGTCGATGGGCAGATCCAACTCGAAGGCAAGGACATCTATGCCCCCGATTACAACGTGACCGAACTCCGTCAACGAGTGGGGATGGTTTTTCAGAAGCCGAACCCGTTCCCCCAATCTGTGTACGACAACGTGGCCTTCGGTCCGCGTGTGCTGGGCATGGTACAGAGCAAGTCACAGTTGGACGAAATCGTAGAGAGAAGCCTGCGCGACGCGGTGTTGTGGGACGAGGTCAAGGGCGATCTAAAAACTAACGCTCTTGGTTTCTCGCTTGGCCAGCAGCAGCGGATTTGCATTGCGCGTGTGCTGGCCGTCAAGCCGGAGGTCATCCTGTTCGACGAATCCACTTCGGCGCTCGACCCGATTGCCACTGGCGGCATCGAAGATCTGATCGCCGAGCTCAAGAAAGACTACACCATCGTCATCGTGACGCACAACATGCAGCAGGCCGGGCGTGTCTCGGACTTCACCGGTCTCTTCTGGCTGGGAGAACTGATCGAATTTGGAGCTACTAAAAAATTCTTTACCCGCCCGGAGAAGGAACTGACCGAGGCCTACCTGACGGGGAAGATGGGGTAGGAATCGGGTAATCAGGAAATGGGTAATTGGGTAATTAAGAAGCCAGCCCTGCGAAAGATCGCAAGGTTTTTTGATTTTTAGTCGTATGGGAAAGAGAACAAGTCGGCGTAGCGGTAATAGTGGTCAAAGGCTAGGGTGGTCATGGATTCCCATCCTTTCGGTAAATTATACAGCCCGGCAAGCCATCGCAGGGCTGTGTTATTCAAAGTATCGGACTACTCAGACCTCTGTTGATAGATTCTTAATTCCTCTGATGATAACTCATTTGGGTGAACCAGCTTGTAGTGCTTCTCGACCGATAATTGAATACCTTCGTCAGTTTGCTCGAATTCAAGCAAGGCAATCAATTCTTGACTTGCATACTGTGCTGCAATGGGGCGGCAAATCAGGTCAGGAAGTTTCGCTGCACAAACAGCATAATCTTGCCTGATTTGAACAGTGCCAATTTTACCTGAACCGCTTTTTGCCTGTACAGGAAAGACATAATGCACTCCTCGCTTATCAATACCAATGTAAACCTCATCGGTTTCAACCTGACCGATTCCCGGAGCAGTAGTTCGGAGATGGTTTTGTAGAGAATAGCAGGTAACACCCGTAAAAATATCAATTAGCCGGTTGTACCGAATTTTTGCAAGTAACGATTGTTCGTCATCAAGAGCATATTTGAGAATAACACCAGGCGTTGAATCTGGTATTTTAGTCACAGTCATATGGTCTCTCGGCACAATAACCGCTTCTTTCGTCAGTTCAAACCGGTATTTCGCCCGTCCGGTAGAAAGGATAACCCATTCGTATTCTTCCGGAGCTTTTGACGTAATGCTTTCAGGCAATTGAGTTCTGTAACGGAAGGAGTAAATGACATCGCCTAGATTCTTGGGTAAATCAATATCCAACTTGGCGGCCGCGCTTTCGATATCTGTTCGCTCGAAAGGAACTTCCATGTTTCCTGGTTGGTAATATTTGAAGAATATTTCTGCGATGAGACGGGAATATCGATTGAGATTTTTATCTACCATTGCCTTACCCTTTCTTTCCTGGCCAGCTTAATACGACCACTTCTTCTCGTAATTGCTCTTTGGTTGCTGTTGCAAGCCTGGTGCGAAACAAATCTATACTGACAACCTTATATCCAAGTGCCGTAGCGATATCCGCCAGTATTTGCCCTGTTTGGATTTTTACCCGCAGGTAGGACGCCTGATCGCCAACGACATAAGCTAATTGTGCGCTTGGGCAAAGGATGTTACGTAATCCAGATAAATGTCTGGCCATGCCGCCAAAATATAATTTGGTGACTCTACTGTAAAGGCGTTCAAAGCCAGAGTCTTTTTCGAGTTCAATGCGGCGCTTCTCTATGGCATCTGCTATTCTTTGAATTTCCTCATGCTCGGCTATCCACCTGTCATCGTCGTCTTCTTTGTACACACCTCGTGTGTTGGAACGGATCAGGGTTTTCTTTAGAGCACGTAAATCCGCTTTCGTCTGAACAAAACCGAGCAATACAGATTCAAGTCTTGTCGTTCTGGTATAGTCTTTTTCGTTCGGATACGGCGGCGATGTAATGATAGCATGGACCGTCTCTGGAACGATAACATTTCCAATTTCTCTGGCATCCGCTAGATATACACTGGCTGTGGAATAAAACTTCCCTTGAACCAGCCGTAAATCATTTACCATTTTTTCGACTTCTGTGAGCCAGTTAGAAATCACCGGTACGTCGGCTTTTGGATTCCTGACTCCTACCTCCGGACCGAAGTGCAAGTTGCTTATCTTAAATACCAGCGCATTTGCCAATGCCAATAAGGCATGACGGTAATAAGATTCTTTTTCATGGCTTTTCAAACAGTCCAATAAAACGAGCGTTTTGTGTAGCGGCAGAGGACTGATCGAGTTTGTGAGAATTAAACTTTGAGCCTCGGGTGAAAGGGCCTTTAATTTTATGTTCTGAGGCACTATATCAAGGATTTGATAATCTTCAATTCCTTGAAGGCCAAGAAGATTCAAAGCTGTGTACGCAATCTCCTTGGCTTCAGTCAGGAATTGATCGGGGTCAATATTCCAATCGAGTTTTACCGAGGCGGCAAATTGCAAAAATGGATGCGCTTCAATGCCAATCGTGCCCACACTACGGAGTTTTGCTTCAACCAGTGTTGTTCCTGTTCCACAAAATGGGTCCAGGACAATACTCTTGTCAGTCAAACTAAACTTGTCTATATAATCTCTAACCAAATGAGGAGGATAAGATAGGACAAAACGATACCAATCGTGAAAAGCACGATCCTGGTTATCCAATTTGTTTGCGTTTCCATTTTTTCTAGGAACGTGTGGAATTCCAACAGCAATATTATTCCGCTGCCCCACTTCCAAATCCATTGCCATCTGTTCACGAATTCTCATATCATGATTTTATCACACGGGTCAATGTTGGTAATTTCCCAGCACTATGGCGACATTTTCAAAATGAACTGATTACTTTCTTGCAAGCCATACTGCCACTATCAGGACCACCACTCCGGCAGCGTCGAAGGCGATAAAGCGCAGAAGTGATGTGTGCAGAATGGTATGTTCCGGTGGAAGCGTGATAAGAATAATGCTCTCCCCTATCACTCCGACCACCTGCATCGCCAGCGCCTCCCACAGCGAAGCCCGGTTCCGGCGCGGCTGCCAGAGCGCCACCAGGTAGGGGATGTTCCACATCACGAACAAAACTGCCATACCGCGCACCGCCGCCTCGCCCGGGATGCCGCTCAACTCGAATCCCGGAGCAACCGCCTCTGGGTTGAGCAAAAAGGCCAGGGCACACTCCAGATTCCAGGCCACCACAACGCCAATCAAAATCCGGGCAACCCACGAACGAAAGTCAACCTTATTCACCACCATTATCTTATCTCTTTCTTGACAGGCGTCCACTTACGGCCAGGAAATTTCCGGGGATTTGTAGAAGTTCACACCCAGGGCTTCCAGCCGAGGACCATGAGTCGCCAGACGAAGTTTGTACTCATTCCAATTTCTTTCCACTTGGGGGGTCCAGCCCAGTTCAGCGTACCCGAGAATGCGCGGGAACGCCAGGTATTCGATGTCATCAATTGTCTCCAAGGTCTCAGACCAGAGCGGGGCTTCCACACCCAGGATGTCGTTCTCGGTCACGCCGGTGATCATGGTGGCAGGATCCCAAGAGTAAGCCGTCTCGACGTTGATGGTGCCAGCCCAATCCAACCCAAGCGTCGTCGAGGCTGTGTATTTCATATCCATGTAAGCCTTATCTGCCGGGGACATGATGACTTTGATACCCTGGTCTGCTGCCTGTTTGGCGAAACCCTCGCCGAGATTCCAATGCTGGGCAATGGAGGCAGGCAGGAGTTTGGTCTGGGCTGTCTCTTCCCAGCCGACCACCTGCTTCCCATTGGCCTCCACGATGGGCTGTACCTGCTCAATGAATTGTTTATAATCGGCCGCGTCCGTCGCGGACGCTTCGTCGCCGCCAATGTGGATGTACGGACCGGGCGTCAACGCGGCGAGTTCGCCGATGACATCCCGGATAAAAGTGTAAGTAACGTCTTTGCTAATGCAGAGCGAACTGAAACCGACCTCAGTTCCGGTGTAGAGTTCCGGCGCTACCCCGTCACAATTGAGTTCGGAGTAAGAAGCCAGGGCGGCGTTGATGTGGCCCGGCATATCAATTTCAGGAACGATTGTGATATACCGGCTTTGGGCATAAGCCACAATGTAAGCGTAATCGTCCTGGCTGTAGTACCCCCCGGGAGTGCCTCCCACCTCCAGGCTGCCACCATAGAGTGCCAGATTCGGCCAGGACTTGATTTGAATCCGCCAACCCTGGTCGTCTGTCAGATGTAGGTGGAGACGATTAATTTTGTAATAAGCCAGCAGGTCAACATAGCGAATGACATCCCTGACGCTGAAAAAATGCCTGGCCACATCCAGCATGGCGCCGCGCCAGGCGAAACGCGGATAATCTTTGATCGTTCCCGTGCCCATCTCCCACGGTCCGGGTTGAACCGATGAGCGATCAATAGCGGCTGGCAACAACTGGCGGATGGTCTGCACGCCGTAGAAGAGACCAGCCGGCTTGTTTGCCGCCACCTTGACCAGTTCCGGTGTGATGGTCAGCTCGTAGCCTTCGTCGCCCAGCGACGGGTCCGCGCCGGTCAACGTCAGATAGATATTTCCTTCATCAGGCGCGCCGGCCGTCGTCTGGACCTGAATTCCGTAGCCGGTGGAGGGGTTGATATAATCTGCGAGGTGCTGGCCGATGGCTTTCAACTCCTCCGTCCCAGGTTCGACGTTGACACCGGTATTGGCTGACAGGCTGAAGGCCCCACCTGCGGCGATCACGGACACCGGCTTGGGGATGACGTTTTCCATGCTGGGCGGCGGTGTCTGCGGCGTGGCCGTCGGCGGGATTGTCGTCGTGACCGGGCTTCCGCAAGAAGCCGGGATGATCGCGCAGATCAACAGTGCAGGTAAATGCCACGAACGGTTGTGATAAAGTCCTCTAAACAACATGCTATTCTCCTTGTCTCAAGGCAGAAATCCCCGCCGGAAACAAAGCTCATTTTACTCTATTCCAGCAGACGCATCTCTCTCGGTTATAATGGGCCAGTTCTATATCCGGAGGCTTTGTGATTCGAGCGCTCATTTTTGACTTTGATGGTCTCATCATGGATACCAAATCGCCCGAGGTGGAAGCCTGGCAAGCAATTTACAGCGAACATGGGCAGGAATTCCCCCTTCAGACGTGGGTTCGGGACGTGGTGGGCGCCACCGCCGCCAACTTCGACCCGGCTGCGCACCTGGCTACCGTCACAGGCCGGACCCTCAACCTGCCTGCGTTGCACGCCCGGGCGCGCGCCCATCGCACTGAAAAGCAGGGCGCACTTTCAGCCATGCCCGGCGTAGTAGATTATGTAAAAGATGCCAAACACCTCGGCTTGCGGCTGGCGATAGCCTCCAGCTTGAAGCATGACTGGGTGGACGGTTATCTGCGCCAGCTTGGTTTGTTCGACGATTTTGACGCCATCCTTTGCCGGGAGGATGTCCAGCGCATCAAACCGGACCCTGAGCTGTTCCTGGCAGCTTTGAAGGCACTCCGCCTCCGGGCGGCGGAGGCACTGGTCTTCGAGGATTCACCCAATGGGGTGCTGGCTGCCAAGCGTGCCGGGATCTGTGTAGTAGCGGTGCCCAATCCGATCACGGCACACGTCGAGATTTGTGATGCCAACCTATTACTCTCTTCCATGGCGGATATATCGCTGGAAGAGTTGTTAGAGCATTTCAATCTTGACATCCGCCCGGAAACCCCTGCCGACGTTCCTGGCGTCCGCGTTGTCGAAGAGACGGCTTTCGGCCGCGCGGCGGAGGTTGACCTGGTGGACTTATGCCGCCAGCGCGGCAAGGTCAGCCTTTCGCTGGTGGCGGTTCGCGATGGGCACGTCGTCGGCCATGTCCTATTCACGCCCGTGACGCTCGACCCGCCGCGTCCCGGCTGGCGTGGCCTCGGCCTGGGGCCAATTGCCGTCCTGCCAGAATTCCAGCGGACAGGAATCGGGTCCCGATTGATGCAAACCGGTCTGGAGATGTGCCGAGAATGGGGCTTTGATTTCGTCGTCCTGCTGGGCGACCCACACTATTACTCCCGCTTCGGCTTCATTCCGGCCAGAGAGTTTGGGCTGGAGAACGAATATGGGGTGGAAGATGAGTTCATGGCGCGCGAACTCAAGCCGGGAGTCTTGAAAGGGACGCGGGCGCTGGTCCGCTATGTTGCGGAGTTTGAAGAAACCGGTTGTTGAGAGCCGCGACGCATCTTATCAAGTGCGCCGTGGTTTATTTTCTCGTTCCGCGGCTTTACACGCTTTCGAGCCACTCCAAAACCTGTCAGGGCGGGAGCGGACGGGGTGCAACATTCCCCTCTATCTGGACAATCTTTTACAGAAGTGATGGCAAATTCTAAGGTATTACTTTGAAATTTGTTGTATGATGTAACTAGAAACTGTTACCGGTCTGGAAAGGAGGTTCGGCATCGAAGAAATGGAGGTAATACCCATAGGAGGAAAGACCGGGTAGCCCGAATCTGGCAGAAGGCATCTCCTTTTGCCGTCGCCAGACGTCTCCCACGACGAACGGTGGTCTTACCAGCTCTTTCCTCTGCTTATAAGTGGTTGCCCATAGAATTGTCTATCCCGTGTATATGGTGTTATATTTTCTATTGAGTACCATATATGGGGGTAAAAATGTCTATTAATTCCAGGTTTTCCATGCTTTCTATCCTGGTAGCTGTAAGGTAGCGGTAGAAAATTCAAATCTATCCGGTATTCACCTTTAGAAAACACCTTTATTACTCATCTCCCTGAACAGCATTACCAAAACGGGAAATTGGTGATAAATTGTGCATGCCGAGTCGTTGGCTGCCCCCCTCAGCCAGCAGCTCGGCTTTTTTAGTGGGAAAGAGATAAAGGCATTCGTTATCCACATCGCCAGTGACACTTTGCTGGATCGGAGCGAGAACTGTCTGAACTGCACGTTCAAACAAGACGCGATAGCGATGCACATCAATACAGCGGATGTCCGGTTGATCCGGAACATCCCAGGCGCGGATGCCTGGCTTTCCAAGCGTGAAGAAAAAACGCACATAACCGCCCTGACCAGCACCGATCATAAATACATCGTAAGAGATATTTATCGCGAAAAGCTTCTGAAAGTCATTCGGCTAACAACAAATACGGCTCTTCAATAAGTTGCTTGATGTACTGCATGAATCGCGCAGCAGGAGCGCCATCAACCAAGCGGTGGTCAAATACCAGACTCAGTGTCCACATTTGGTGGATGACCACCTGATCGCCCCTGGCTACTGGCTTTGGAGCGATGCGACCTACTCCCAGAATGGCGGCTTCCGGCAGATTGATGACAGGTGTGAAGGCGTCAACATCGTACATGCCCAGGTTGGTGATGGTGAAGGTGCCGCCGCTCAGGTCGTCAGGCAGGGAGCGGCCGCTGCGGGCTTTCTCGGCCAGCAAACGGAATTCCTCACCAAACTGGCGTAAGTTCTTCTGATCTACATCGTGGATCACCGGGACCAACAGGCCACGCTCAGTATCTACTGCCATGCCGATGTTGACGTGCGACATGATCTCAATTGCGTCAGGAGCAAGGCGGGCGTTCATATAGGGGAACTGGCGCAACGCAGCGGCAACGATTTTCGCCAGCAGGTCGTTATACCCGGGGGCGAACCCCCATGCTTCGGCCACTTCGGCCTTCAGGCGCTCGCGGGCAGCAACAAACTCGGTGGCGTCGGCTTCCATGAGCAGGGTCACGCGCGCGGTGGTATGTACGCTGTGGCCCATGCGCTCGGCGATGATACCCCGCACACCCTTGAGTGGAATGCGCTCGATAACTTCCGCGGCGGGAAGAGGTACTGGGCGCACGGAGGATGGCTCCTCAGCTGCACTCGGTGCGCTTGTAACGGTGGAGGCAGGCGGGGCAGCCCGCGTGACATCCTCTTTGACGATCCGCCCACCGGGGCCTGTTCCGGTGAGGGTGCGTAAGTCTACGCCAGTATCGGCGGCCATACGCTGGGCGACGGGAGTGGCCTTCGGCACCTGGCTCAGGTAGGCCACCACGTCCCGCTCGACGACGCGCACACCCCCGTAACCGGTGGGGGATACCTGAGCGAGATTGACCTTCTTCTCAGCGGCCAACTTGCGAGCGCGGGGAGAAGCGAATTGAGTAGAAGCAGCAACCGGAGCGATAACAGATTGGAGGTTACCTTCCTTCCCACCTGCACCTTGCTTACTGGCTGCCTGATTACTCTTTACCTGTTCCCTTGCCGCCTGCCCCCCCGTCACCTGAAACCTGTCTTCCGGCTTGCCAATCACCGCCACCACCGTCAGCACCGGTATCACATCACCCTCTTTATATGGGCCGATATGGATGTAGCCTTTGGCATTGGATTCCACGGGGAAGATGGCTTTATCGGTTTCGACTTCCATCACTTCCTGGCCCCGGCTGACTTCGACACCGTCGGGTACCAGCCATTTCACAAGGGTGACTTGTTCGACAGTTTGCCCCAGTTGGGGAATGAAAAATTCTTCGGCCATTAGCTTACCACCTTTCGGCATGCGGCAATGATGCGGCCCACGTTAGGGATGACTTCATCTTCGAGAATTTCAGCACGTGGGACAGGAACATTGGCGGCAGCAACACGCACCATCGGGGCATCGAGATAATCGAAGGCTTGCTCGTTCACCTGTACCATGACTTCGTTGATGAAACTGGTGTTTTCATAGGCCTCGGTGACACCTACCATCCGCCCGGTCTTCTTAACGGAGGCGACGATAGTATCAATATCCAGCGGCTTGAGGGTGCGCAGGTCAATGACTTCAACATCAATACCTTCTTGCGCAAGCTTGTTAGCGGCTTCCAGCGAGTTAAGCACTTGGCGGGAATAGGTGACCAGGGTCACGTCTTTGCCGGGACGCTTGATATCGGCCACACCGAATGGAATGATATATTCTTCTTCGGGAACGAAGCCCTTCTCTTTATAGAGCATTTTGTGCTCAATGAACATGACGGGGTTGTCGTCACGGATGGCAGCTTTGAGCAGGCCTTTGGCGTCGTAGGGGGTGGAGGGCATGACGACGTAGATTCCGGGGAAATGTGTCCACAGAGATTCGAGGCTCTGCGAGTGGTGGGCAGCAATTGCGCGCCCGGCCCCGCCTTCGGTGCGGATCACCATCGGGACGCTGGTCTTGCCGCCGAACATATAGCGGTTCTTGGCGCCCTGATTGGCGACCTGATCCATTGCCAGGGGAGTAAAGTCCACGTACATGATCTCGGCGATGGGGCGCATGCCAGCCATGGCCGCACCGACGGCCGCACCACCGATGGTAGCCTCAGAGATGGGAGTGTCGAGGACGCGCCATTCTCCGAATTCTTTGTAGAGGTCACGCGTCGCGCCGTAAGCGCCTCCATACAGACCCACATCCTCACCCATAATGAAGACTTTCGGGTCGCGTAGCATTTCTTCGCGGGCAGCCTCGACCAACGCCGCAGCGTAGGAGATTTCGCGCTTTACTTCGCCTTTGGCAATAGCGATGCGCAGGCGGCGATCGGTTTCATAATCTGTAGCGGTGAATTTAGCGGGGGCGAAGACATCCGTGTTCACCTCCTCGGCTTTCGGCTCGGGAGATGCGTTGCTGAATTTCATGGCCTTCTCCATTTTTTCGTCCACGGCGGTTTCGAGAGCCTCGAACTCGCTATCCGTGAGCATTTTGACGGATTGGAGGTTCTCTTTCATCACAATGATGGGGTCACGCTTTTTCCATTCGGCCTCTTCTTCCCGAGTACGGTAGGCACGCGGGTCAGAGTGGGAGTGGCCATACCACCGATAGGTCTTGGCTTCAATCAGTGTGGGACCCTCACCGCGGCGGGCGCGTTCGGCGGCTTTTTTCATTGCCCCGCGCACTGCCAGCACATCCATGCCGTCCACCACTTCACCAGGGATGTCATAGGCGCAGGCACGACTGGCGATGTCGGGTAGCTTGGTGACTTTCTTGAACGGCACAGACATACCATACATATTGTTTTCTGCAACGAAGATTACGGGCAGGTCCCAGATGCTGGCCATGTTGAGTGATTCGTGGAAGTTGCCGGTATTGGATGCGCCGTCGCCGAAGAAGCATACGACCACCCGGTCGGTTCCCAGCAATTTTTGGGCGAGCGCTGCGCCGACAGCCACGGGGATGTTACCCCCGACGATGCCGGTGGCTCCCAGATTGCCGTGCTCTACGTCGGCAATGTGCATGGAACCGCCTTTACCCTTGCAGTAGCCGCCAGTCTTGCCCAACACTTCTGCCATCATTTTGTTGTAGTGCTCTTGCTTGGCATCCGGTGTCTTGGCCATTTTATCGCCATGTGCGTGTGCATGCCCATGCCCGCGATGTGTGCTGGTGATCAGATCATCGTCGCGTATCGCCGAGACAGCGCCCACCGCCACGGCCTCTTCCCCGGCATACAAGTGTGATGCGCCTTTTAGTACCGCTTTGCTTAATAGGTTGGCAATATTGTTTTCCAGTGCCCGGATCTCCATGACCTGGCGCAAAAAGCCCAACAATGTATCTTTGGTCAGCGCCTGCTCTTCAATCATAGCTGACACTTTTTCCATGGTAGCCATTGGTTTGGTTTTGGTAGTGATGGTTTTCATATGTGTAGATAATCTCCGTGAATGAATTGGATCAAACCCAGGTAACGTTGATGTTAGCAGCGCAGATACGTCGAACCGGCATATCCAGGGTTTGCTTACTCGTAATAACGCAATGTAACTCTTCAGGCCGAGCAAAAGGCATAAGACCAATGCCTCGCAATTGGGTTGTGTCTAGATAGACGATCAGTTCATCTCCTGTCCACCTGTCACATTGATGGCTTGTCCCGTCATATAGCTGGCCTGATCGGAGGCCAGGAAGACTACGACATTGCACACATCGTCGTACGTGCAGCCGCGCTTCATGGGTACCTGATCGACGTATTTCTTCCGCACTTCTTCTTCGGTGATGCCCCATTTACGGGCATATTGTTTGAAAAGCGAGTTTGGGCCCTCGGTCCATAAAGGTGAGTCAAGCAAGTTTCCTGGGCAAATGGCATTGACGCGCACGCCAAATTCCGCCAGGTCGAGAGCGATACTTTTTGTTAGGCCGATGCCGCCAAACTTGGATGCTGCGTAGGCAGAGTTTTTGAAACTACCTCGCTTGCCGGATTTCGAGTTGATCTCAAGAATCACGCCGTGTTGCTGCCGTTTCATCACCCGAGCGGCGTGTTTGGCGCATAGAAAATAGCCGAACAGGTTGACGTTCATTACGGCACGCCATTTTTCTGCTGGAAATTCAGTGATCTCCTCAGCGATGAGGATGCCGGCATTGGACACCATGAGGTCGAGGTGGCCGAATTCTTGCACGGTACGGTTCACCATCGCTTCCACCTGACTTTCGTCGCTAACATCCACTTTGATGGCAATGGCGCGCCGACCAGTAATAACGGGGATGATCTGGGCGGTTTGGATCGCCTGTTCCTCGTTTAGGTCTGCGACCACCACATGATAGCCTTCCAGCGCCAGGCGATGGCAGATGGCTTGTCCCAATCCCTGCGCCCCACCGGTTACCAGGGCAACTCTGTCCTGCAAAATTCCATTCATAGTAAGGAATCCCATCTCGATTTCTTCCTCGCCCTATAATCCATTTCGTAGTAGGAAAGGGATGGGGAAGAGTAAAAACCGATTCTAGAGCCGGACACCTCATCGTCGTCTTTGACGTCCTTGTAAAATTCTACGCATTGAACCAGAGCTGATGCACAGTTGCCTATACCTATAATTGCCACACGCACTTTTTTACCGGCTTCCCTTGTCATGTAATATGTCTCCTTGATAAATGGTTTTGCCATGTTAGTCCTTCTATACCTTATACGTAAACGAAACATGGATTACTGCAACATCAACCGTAAGAACTCGTCTTCGGCCTCCTTTGTCCATTCGCGCCCATTTTTCAGCTTGGCATACACGGTTGGCAACGTGTCTTTCAGGTCAGTCAATGATGTAAGGGGAAATTCCCTAATGTGAGGATAGATGACAACTTTCCCGGCTAAAGTAGCATCCTTCACTGCCTGTAAGCCGTCACGGGCAGCACTGAGGGAGCCGATTGCAGCTACCGAACGGTTTGGCAATAGCTCACCGGAGTCGGTTTTATCCAGAACTAGTTCCATATCACTCATCGCAGAAGCAGAATGCCCAATTACGCGGGTCTGCTTCAGATAGGTATCACTCAAGTCCAATCTGGCCATTGTGCCGCGAGCGACACCGGCAAAGATATTCATTACACCCTGAGGGGCTATATAGGCAGCCGCGTCGGCGATCACTGCCGGGATCGGCGCCAGTACAATGATGTCATCGAAACCGGCGGTTTTGAAGTCTGCCATGCCTGCGTTATAAGCTGCCTCTTTCGTCGGATTGAGGCAGATAAACTCGATACCTTTCGCTTTGGCTTCAGCCGCAAGCGAATCGCACAGATCACTCAAGCGCGCCTCGCTCACGTCACTGCAGACGATGACGGCAGGCGGATTAGCAAACTGGATGACCCGTTGGACGTGCATCCGGCCCATAGGTCCACCCGCGCCCACGAACCAGGCCTTGCCCCCGGGTCGTAAGTTAGCACGTACCGGCACGTCGCTGTAAGCCCTGGCAATATCCATGCTTGTGCTGCCGACATACACCCAGCGATGGTAGTGAATGCGTCCTACGTCTACATTCACGCTCCGACTCAGCGGCGTGTCAGCCATGAGGGCGATAACTCCAAACTGATTCAAACGTGGGCTGATCTTTTCGATCAAGTCTGCGTCACCACCTAACAATACGATATCGTCCACAAACTCCACAGGTGGGACAGTCACGTCCGGCACGTTAAACACTTCCACTCCCAGCTCTTTGGCGCGCGTCTCGAGCCAAGCGGCAAAAACCTGGGGTACATTGGTGAGCAGCAAACGGTTGGGATGGAAATCCGCGTCGAAGCCCGCACTTATGGTATACGGCTTGTCTGCTCCAGTGCCAATGATCCACGCGGTGCCGCCTGGTTTCAGTCCAGTGCGATAATTCAGCGTGTAAGCTGCCACCACGCACGCCCACGGCTCGGTAAGCGCAATCTCGGCGTAACTCTTATCGGGTTGGACGGGAATTAGATTATTGCCTAAGTCGCTAGCATAAATATCAGGCCCAATTATGGAATATTGCGATAGGCCACCCTGGAACCAGTACCCATAAGCCAGGGATTTTCCCTTGACCAGGATATCCGTCTCCAGCGTGAGCCGGTCGCCTATGTGGTATTGGCCACTCAAGTTCCCGCCTACGCCGACTATGGTCATGGAGACTTCATGGCCCAGCACCACTGGCTCAGTTCTCATATCGCGTAAGATGCGTGGGTGATTTTGTCCCTGGGCAATCACCTTGATATCGGAAAAGCACAAGCCGCAAGCGTCGTGACGAACCAGCAATTCATCCGGACCATACGCTGGCATTGACGCTTCAATAGGTTTTCCCTCACGGCCCATATTTTCAAAGCCAGCGCCATATAATGGCCACAACCGATAGGTGGCTGGCAGGGGAGCGACGACGCGGCGGTAGTTGTTTAGTTTCTGGTGGGTCATCGTTGCCTTAAACAGGAGAAAGAACCGATATAAGCCTCGATCAAGATGAGTGAGTTAATCTTCTCAACATTTCGGCCGGCGACAGGGCAGATGTAAGCTGCTTTAGTTGGCCCGCCCCGGCCCGCCCGGGCGGTATGAGACGCCCCACCTGGGTATAGAAGGCATTGCGCTCGCGGCGCGTGAGGAGGTAGGCCTTGGCCCATTCGCTCTGGTAGCCCAGCCCCAGAGCACGTTGCATAAGCGTATGACCATAGATGAAATAGGCACCCGTCAAAAACGGTTCGCGAAGGGGTACCAGTTCTGGCGCGTCGAAATCGTCCACCAGCTTTTGACCGTAGCTATTCATCTCAGTTCCGATGTTCAACGGCAGGTCCAGTTTCTGAGCCAGTTCCACTACCCTATACAAGTTTTGCACTTTCACGCGGCGTACCTCCGGGTCGGAAATATTCCAGTTGCGATCCGGGATGATGTTGAACGCCACCACGCCTTTGCCGATGAGCAAGTCTAACAGCTCCTCGATCGCCTGCTCGCCCGCTGAAGTGCCGTCCAGCCAGGCCGCACAGGGCAGCGCGCCGCATGCCACTACCAGTTGATTGACGTCTTCTACGGACGGGAAGATATGGGGGCCGGGGTGGATGTAACCGACGCCGCCGCGTTTCATCAGCTCGGCCCGCACCAGGTTCTGGAACTCGGACCCGTCTCCTATCTCGGCGGCCACTTGTTCTGACGCGAGGCCCAACTTCTCAGCCCAAAATGGCGTTGGATCTGAAAAGCAACGCGCGACTGCCTGGATGAAAGCCACAAGTATGTGCCGCTCGGTAGCATTGTCGTCAGGAGTGAGAGGTAACACATCTCGATCATAATGTATTTCCACCTGTGCGAGATGCCGGTTTAGACGTTCGACTATTTCCCGTCCGCGCTGTTCAGCGCGGTGACGCATGTCGACTAGAATAGGGGCGACGGCGGCAGGCGTTTGACTGGAGGTGAAACCGATGCCCATGTGGTAATACACGCCTGGCTCGCTGGGCGAGTTGATCTCGCGCGTGGAAAACTCCGGGATGTAGACACGCGTTTCCAACCCTGCGCTTCCGCGTACGCCAATCGCCTCACAGGCGGTCAGGTACTCTTCCACACCGTCCAGCACATTGAAGTCCACGATGCCCAGTGCCTTGAAGCCACTCCGTTTGGCCAGCCAGGCCAGTGCGGTGGGTGAATAACCGTAGGCGTTAAAGGAATAGAACGTGTGACAGTGCAGGTTGATCAATTCGGTTTCCGACGCCACGGACACATCACCCTGTCGGGCTAATATCACCAGGTCAGCTAATGCCTGGGCGCGAACCGGCGCGGAAAAATCATTCAGCTTTGCCTCCAGTTCGGTAAGCCGGGAGAGAGCATCCATGGCAATGCTAATCCTTTTTTCCCAACCCGAGTTGCTGGCGGCGATACACTTCATCTAATCGAGTGTGAATGCGGTCGACGTTTTTGGGCGTGAGATAGCGCGGCCCACCAACCGAGTAGGCCCCCAATAGCACCCGCGCGGTCTTGACCGCCATGGCGGTCACGTCTTCAACCTGTTTAGCTGTCCGGCCTAAAACGATCAGGCCGTGATTTTGCATAATGATAACCCGAGGCGATTGGCCATACTGGTTTAGATAATCGCGCATCAGGCTTTGGATATGACGTGCGAGGGGAAGACCGGGATCAGTATATGACACGAGTAAAGGTGCCACCCCACACAACACAATTTCATCGGGGAAGAGACACCCTTGGAAGATGCCGGGGAAAGCCATCGAGCAGGTCAGGGCGTTGATGACGGTGGGGTGGGTATGGCCTACAAAGTTCACGTCCTCCAGACAGAGCAGTTGGGCGTGAAGTAAGGTTTCTACCGAAGGATGGCCGGGGGCCTCGGGCAAGGCTTTGGCAGCGGTCAGCGCCTCCTTCACTTCCTGGTCACTCAACTCAGGGCCATTCAACATGGCTAACGCGCGCTCAAAAGACACCTGGACGAAACCGCCAGCGGTAATAGTCCGCAATTCGGTGCCACTCGCTTTCACCCAGAAGGTTTGGTCATCGAACCTGGCTGAAGTATTACCTTCCCCAAGGATGACATAATCATGTTCCGGTTGCCCCAGGTTTTTGGAGAGTTCTACCAGTTGCTCTAAGATATCATTAGTTGGCATAGTCATACTTTCAAGCTCGCTTGGAGAGTTCTTTCTTCTCATAGTCTTGGATGGTTTCCATAAAGCTAATTCCCACTGGCACACTTTGTTGTAAACAATAATAATCCCAGACCGCGCCAGCAGGCATAGCTTTGAGTTCTTCTTGCAATGCCAGTCGGTGGGAGTAATCGCCGCTCACTTCATATTGTTTAAGCATGCCAAAGGGTTCGAGCAAGGCGTTGAGCAGCGCGCGCAACGTGTTGCGCGTGCCGATTGTCCACGCGGCAACGCGATTGATACTGGCGTCAAAGTAATCCAGGCCTATGTGAATTCGCTCCAACGCATCGTTACGCACAATTTCCTGCGTAATGGCTTGAAGATCATCGTTGAACGTGACGATGTGGTCACTGTCCCAGCGCACGCCACGGCTGAGGTGAAGGAGCAACTGATCAAGATAAATTAACAAAGAAGAGATTTTGTCCGCAATGGTCTCAGTGGGATGGAAATGACCTGCATCGAGCGTGAGTAACACTTTTCGGCTGACGGCGTAAGCTGTATAAAACTCCATGGAGCCAGTGACGTAACTCTCGGAGCCAATACCAAACAGTTTTGGTTCCACCGAATCAAGATTGTAGCGTGGGTCAATTTTCTCGGTCAGGATCGCATCCAAAGAATCACAAAGCCGTTTCCGGGGCGATTGGCGATCCACCGGCGTGTCTTTGAATCCGTCTGGAATCCAGATATTCGTTACAGCAGGAGTACCCAGTTCACGTCCAAAGTATTCGCCAATTTTGCGGCTGGCAATGCAGTGCTCAATCCAGAATTGGCGAATAGCTGCGTCGCGGTGCGAGAGCGTAAAATCATCGGCAGCTTTGGGATGGGAAAAGCAGGTGGGATTGAAATCAAGACCGTGCTGGTTGGCTTTAGCCCAATCCAACCAGGTGGAGAAGTGCTCGGGACGCAGATCGGTGCGCTCGACCTTCTTGCCGCCCGTCTCGGCATAGATGGCGTGCAGGTTCAGACGATGAGTGCCAGGGACGAGGTTGTAGACTACGTCGAGATCGCGACGCAATTCGTCCGCGGTGCGTGCCTTGCCGGGATAGTTGCCGGTGGCGGCGATGCCGCCGGTTAGTTCGCCGCCAAGGTTTTCGAATCCACCTACGTCATCGCCCTGCCAGCAGTGCAGGCTGATGGAAACTTTTTCGAGCGCGGCCAGGGCTTTTTCTGTATCCACGCCGAGGGCGGCATAGCGCTCCTTGGCAAGGCCGTAAGCAGATTGGATGTGGGATTCAGATGGGGTCATGGCAGACTCGCTTTTTCATCGAATTGCACGAATTTATCAAACCTTTTCGAAAATTCGATGCTAGAAAATGGTTTGTTGAATATTGAACGCCTTACAGATGGCACGTATTTCGTCTGGGCTGAGGCCTTCGCCGATTTCGCTGACGGACAGGTTGAGATACTCGTACTTCGCGCCAGTTTCGGCGTATTCCACCCGGTCGGCCGCGCGTTTGACGGAGACGTCTGAGCGCGCCATGACGCCATGTTTCGCCCAAACGACAATGCGGTGTTTACGCAGCAACTCCACATTGGCCGCCATCAAGTCTGGCGAGCCGGGTAATTTGAAAGGCGCAAAGCCAATCCCTTCAGGCAGATTGATGATGGTCTCCGGCTGCCAGCGCAGGAGATGCGTGTTGAGATAGTGCGCGTCCTGGTAGCGCGGGATGTGGCTCAGGTAGGTAAGATGCAGCGGCTGGGCATGGATGACGGCATGGAAGTTCGTAGTGCTGGAAACCATCTGGTCGTAATGCACAGCCAGGTGCGAATTAAACTCGCTGGTCACATACTCGAAGCGTCGATGATAAGATGTGTAGATTTTGCCAGTGCGCCCGCCTTCGCTGACCACTATGCAGGCAATGTTCGCCGCAGGGTCATCGATTATTTCGCGCAAACGGCGTCCGGAACCACTGACAAGAAATGTTGCCCCCGCCAGTTCAGGGACTGGCTGGGGCAGTTCAATTTCATCCACCAGCGGGAAACGGGTACGCGGCTCCATCGGCCAGCGTAAACACACGGAGATATTGCCCGCCGCGCCTTCGCTGGCTTCAATTTCGGCGAGGTGCCTGCCTGCTTCGCCCATCATGTGGAGCAGGTCGTCAAGTTCGGGATAGGGGGGGAGTATCATATTTTTTCAATATCTTTTTTAGAATTGAATAAGATGCATCCCATTGAATTCGGGATGACGGAGTGTAAACCTCGGGAGTAAATGACTGGCGCACTATCGCTCGCGCGTCCGCAAGTGAGTCGATGTGACCTAGTGTTATGGCCTGCATCAAGATGTTTCCGGTGGCTGTAGCTTCGACCGGGCCGGCTATACATACGCAACCTGTTGCATCAGCCGTGAATTGATTAAGGAGGCGGTTTTTTATCCCACCGCCAACGATATGGATGGTATCGAATTGTTTGAGGGTAATAGCTTCAAGTCGCTCAACTACCCACCTATATTTTAACGCTATACTTTCAAGTATTAGCCTAATAATCTCACCACGGCGCTCTGGAACTGGCTGTCCGGTAGATTTACAGAACTCGCGAATACGCTCTGGCATATTGCCAAGATGAAGAAACTCAGGATGATCAGGATCAATCACTGCCAGGAACGGTTGAGCCTGTGAAGCAAGGTCAGTAAGCTTATCATATGACACGGTTTCGCCATAACGTTGCCAGGCATGGCGACATTCCTGCATCAACCACAACCCCATCACATTCTTCGAGAGTCGCCAGGTATCAAATACGCCACCCTCGTTTGTAAAGTTATGCCTCTCCGCCTCGAAAGATAAGTTCGGTTCTTTCACTTCAGTACCCACGATGGACCATGTACCAGAGCTAATCCAAACAAAGTCTTTATCCTCTGCAGGAATTGCTACAACAGCAGAACCTGTATCATGACAGGCAGGCGCAATGATAGGGACGGAGATTGCCGCGATCTCTTTGACTAGATCATGTGGCAAGGTTCCAAGCACGGTTCCGGGTTGAGTCACCGGCCCAAACATGTGAGTAGGGATCCCTAGCGCTTCAAGTACGGGGGTTGCCCAGTCACGTTTTCGGGGGTCATAGCATTGGGTCGTGGTCGCGTTGGTAAATTCACAAGTAATCTGTCCACTTAGCCAGTAATTCAGCAAATCAGGGATAGTAACAAGTCTCTGCGCCACGTCAAGTAGGGGGGAGTGGCGGACAACCATGGACAGTAATTGGTACAAGGTGTTAATCTGCATGAATTGGATGCCGGTATTCTCGTAAATTTTCTCGCGCGACATCCGGCGGAAAGCCTCGGTAAGCATGTCATCAGTGCGGTTATCACGATAGTGAAAGGGATTTGAGAGCAACTCACCATTTTTATCAAGCAGGGCAAAATCCACCCCCCAGGCATCCAGGCCGATTCCATCGAGAAACCTATCGAATTTCAAGGCAGATGCAGAAATACCAGATTTAATTTCGCTCCACAGGCGCAGGACATCCCAGTGCAGGCCGTCTGGCAGGCGCACGGGATCATTGGAGAAACGGTAGGTCTCGGTGAGGGTGAGATTTCCGTCTACCAGCGTGCCGACGATGGCGCGCCCACTTTCAGCACCCAGATCAAAGGCAAGATAATTCATAGAGCACTCCTAAAATGGTTAGTCGACAATTTGTTTTTCCCGGGCTGAAGTATGCGCGGCGTCTGGCTTACTAACTCCAGAATCACCGGGACGGGAGAATCGATGTTAACGAGGTCTCCGTTAATTTCCACGCCAATCAGGCCGTGCGGCGTTGGAATATTCCCTCTGGCCCAGGTAAGACGCCCCAAGTGGGGTGCGATGCGGGCTTTTGCGTAACCCGGCTCGAGCAGGGCCAGCGGGCCGAGGGTTTCGGCTTCGAGCATGTCGGCGTTGGTGTAAGTTTCCAGCGACGCACCGTAGTCCGGATAAATGCAGCCAGGCACGTAGGCGGCGCGTTTGACGAACAGATGGCCCTCCCTGGCGTGGGCGGTTCCAGGTTCTCCAGGTCGGCTGATGTTTTGATGGAGCCATCCACATAGTGGCGGGTCCCGTCCGCGGCTTTCTTGAAAATATTATTGGGACGCCAGTTGAAGTTGCACAGCACGACATCCTGTCCCAGCCGCTGAGCGAATTCCACATCGTCTTCGGGAGTGATGGATTGCCCGCCCTCAGCGGCGTCGCCGATCGAGTATAGTAGTTTGCGCTCCAGCACGTACTCATAGACTTCCTGGCTGGTTACCCATAATTCGATATGCGGCAGCCGGTCTGCCTCCTGATGATGCAGCGTTTTGAGCAGGCGGTTGATGTCTGGTCGGTTGGGGTCGGAAGGATCAATAGTCATGTTTTTCTAATTCTCCGTGAAAAGTTTATTCCGCGGCGGCAGCCAGCAATTTGGCTTCCATATCCTTATGCTGGCCGTTCAGGATGTTGTAGTAAATGTCTTTGATTTTGATATCCATGAAAAATACTCCTCGTGATTGATTTCGGGATGAGTTCCCGTGTGTTTCAAGGTCGAGTGAACGTTCACGCCCGTGACGCTTGACCCGCCGCGTCCCGGCTGGCGTGGCCTCGGCCTGGGGCCAATTGCCGTCCTGCCAGAATTCCAGCGGACAGGAATCGGGTCCCGATTGATGCAAACCGGTCTGGAGATGTGCCGAGAATGGGGCTTTGATTTCGTCGTCCTGCTGGGCGACCCACACTATTACTCCCGCTTCGGCTTCATTCCGGCCAGAGAGTTTGGGCTGGAGAACGAATATGGGGTGGAAGATGAGTTCATGGCGCGCGAACTCAAGCCGGGAGTCTTGAAAGGGACGCGGGCGCTGGTCCGCTATGTTGCGGAGTTTGAAGAAACCGGTTGTTGAGAGCCGCGACGCATCTTATCAAGTGCGCCGTGGTTTATTTTCTCGTTCCGCGGCTTTACACGCTTTCGAGCCGCCCCAAAACCTGTCCGGGCGGGAGCGGACGGGTTCTGTTCCTTGATCACCCGGGTAACGGTTACGCCATCCATGCCAGACATCATCAAATCCATCAGAATAACATTTGGCTGCAGGGATTTGGCACGCACCACCGCCTGCTCACCATTCTCGACCTCGCCGACCAGTTCCAGGTCCGGGACAGTCGCGATGAAAGCTCCCAGTCCAGAACGGACGATGGCATGGTTGTCCACGATCTAAGCCGGTTTCTGAAAGCCTTCCATATACACCTTGATCTCTGGAATGCCGGTCAGTTTCTCATAGAAGAAGTTGTTGACCACATTGATCACTTCCGCCCGGGCAGCTTCAGCCGGGCGGGTCAGCTTCTGATTCGTCTGATGACGGGAGAGAGCGTCGCGTAATTGTAACAGCAGGCGCACAATCTCGGTCTCCTGGTCGCCTTCCAGCGCCTTGATCACAGCCATGATCAACTGGTCGGTCTGGACCAGCATCTGCTCGGCTGTTATCGGCGAAGACGGGTTGCAGCAATCATCGATCGTGCGGATGAGCGACCAGACCTGGTAGAGCATCGAGGCCGGTTCGTCGAAGAGTTCACGGATGAAAGCGGCTTCTCCGTAGCGCCCGGTCAGACGAAAGATATTGTACATGCGCTTGGCAGCCTTGCCGTAATTGATATCCTTGGTCAGATATTTATTGACCTCATGCTCAAGCGCGCCAACGTAGTCATCCATTGCATTGGCAGAAACGTGCTGCGCCAGCTTGGAGAAGATTGGCACCGACCCAGCCTCCAGATAGACTTCCTGGAAATAAGGATCAAGGTAGCCATCCAGTGGCGTGATCGAACCATCCGGAGCTTCCCAGGTCACATCCAGCATGTTGCTGGCGTTGGCGAGCGTCCCGCGCACGGGGTCAACGATGACCCAGTCCAGTTTGCACCAACCCGGCTCTCCGGCAACATCATCCCACCGAATTTCGGTCGCTGATCCATCGGACTTGAAAGCCTCGAACCGACCAGGTCGGATTTCTTCCGGGACCCAGGCAATCGGTGTCCCGGCTTTCTCCTGGCTGCCATTCCTGACGACATCGCAGGGATATGAACCGAACTTGACTTCGATGAGTTGATACGTTGGTCCTTTTTCGGCGCTGATGGCTTTCGCGCGCATGATCTCCGCCAGGATTCGGCAAGCCTCTGCGCGAGTACCGGCCTTGATGTTGACCCGCTCGAAGTAATCGCAGTCACCTGGATAGGTCTGGATCTTGGACTGTGCCGCTGACCCGGAGAGCGCCAGGGCCGTCTCCACCACGCCAGGTTGGTCTTCGAACTCGATCAGCTTGCCAATTTTACGGAAGTAAGCCAAATCTTCGGGACTGAAGTCCAGCATGCTGATCTTATTGCCAAACACGCCACTGCGTGTGTCTACAACGACCTCATCGGTCGATTGCGCCGCGGCAGCAATGGCAGTGAGCCATTTCAAAGCTTCTTCTTCGTTCACCTCCACACCCAGGCGTTTGGCAGAATCAATGATGCGTTGCAAATCGGGGGATTGAGCGGGATCCTTCTTTTCCATATCCATTCCTCCTTGGTCTGGAATCACTTATGAACGTACTGCTATTATAACGGACATCACAGGCTGTATACCTGGATGGCTGCATCGCCTTCCAGCGGGACCCCGGTCCTGCTGCTCAAACCCGACGATGTCACCGCCCCGTTCCAGATGAAACGCATCCTCGTCCCGCTCGATAACGAATCGGTCCACGACGAAGTCTTGCCCGCTGCGGAAGAACTGGCAAAAGCCTATGGGGCGCAATTGGACCTGCTATACGTCATCCCCACCCCCAGCACCGACTCGGGCGAACATGCCGCTTCCGGGACAATGCTGCCTATGACCGCTGCCGCCTATCTTGACATCGCTGAGGAGATTGCCGGTGAGCACTTCCAGGCCCACCTGGACGAATTCCAGAAAGCCGTTATCCCCGCCACCGCCGAGATCGCGCGTGGCGACCCGGCCCAGGACATCGCCAAAAATGCCGAGCGTCTTGGCGCCGATGTCATCCTCTTCGGCACCCATGGCCGCGCCGGCCTGGACGCTTTCTGGAACCGCAGTGTGGCCGCCAGTGTGGCCCGGCGAACCAAGATTCCGCTGTTGCTGATCCCGCTTTCGGAATAGAATTTGATATGTCA
>Ga0315284_10001953_pt1 | contig 29514 bp, 18 predicted proteins | sample YL17G09_16_MG_FD_203696 | JGI IMG/M metagenome (GOLD analysis project Ga0315284, IMG submission 203696) | Sediment microbial communities from Yellowstone Lake, YNP, Wyoming, USA - YL17G09_16 | ecosystem: Environmental > Aquatic > Freshwater > Lake > Sediment | place: USA: Wyoming | collected...
TAGAAGAATTACAAAATAAAATACTAAGTAATAAAGTTTTAAGTGAAGAACAAAAGAAATTAGCATTAAATGCTCAAAAAAACAAAATTGAAAGAGAATCTAGAAGACTACAAGAAGAATATATTCGTACTCAAACACTAGCGGTTGAGAAAGATATAGGAGCTATTATAAAAGAAAGTAAGATTAGTGAAGCTGCTTTACAAGCCGACATTAAGAGATTACAATCATCTGGAAATACAAAACGAGTTCAAAATTTAGAACAACAACTATTAAGCCAACAATCATCTTATACTAATCAAATTCGGACATTACAACAATCTTTACATCAACAACCGGAGCAGTCTAAAAATTTAAGAAGAAATCCATTAGAAAAATTAGAAAGTATAGCATCAAGTAATTTTACATTACAAAAAAATTATGCAATTAATTATATTCAAATTAATAAAGAAAATTTTGATTTATTTATTAGATTTATGGAATTATTATATAAAAATGTATATCAAGAAATAGAATTTAAAAATAATATTAGAAAACCAAAATATGTAATTTTATGGAATTATATAATATATGATATGTATAATAATCCAAATACTTTTATAAAGATTACTTTTGCAGCAGATACTAATAACAATTTTATACTTTTTCAATATGAAAATGAAAAACTAGTTAATCTTGAATTTTATACAGCAGGAGGCAGTATTCTATCTTTTATTGCTCAATATAAAACAAATAATTATATTTCAGTTTTTAGTGATGGAATTTTATTTTATGAAATTGTAAATAGTTATGATAGATATTTTAGACTTGATAAAAATTTGATTCAGGATGGTTCAAGATTGATTATTGATAAAAATTATGGAGATGTATACAGTGAAATAATTGGACAAAATATTATAAATTCTTTTTTAATAATAGGAAATAAAAGTTTATCTTATCAAGCTGGATTTCAAGTATTATATAATATGAAAGATAGAAAACAATTATTAATTAGATTTTATAGTATAAATAAAAAAGTTACAATACAATTACTTATAGTTAATGATAAAATTTATTATTGTAATACAATTAGACAAACTACAGGATCTTTAATATCAAACGGGTTAACAGAATTAAAACCTAATCAAAATTCAACTAGTTTTAGTGGTGAATTAGAAGCAGGTAAAAATTTCACTATTTCTACTACTGACGGAATTATGCTCGCAAATGAAAAATTGAGGTGGTCTAATAAATTATTATATCATTTTGAATCAAATGAAAGTGCTAGACAAAGAGTATTGAATAATCATACTAAATTTTTTCAAAGTGTAAAAAGTCCCGGAGCAGCTGCAAGAAATATGCGGAATATTAGTAATCTTAAAGATATTAACCGAAAAAGCCTATTTGAAACACTACGCAAAAAATTTAGGAATTTGAATAGTAGTAATAATTCATTACCATTTAACATAGAAAAAACTAATTATACGATCGATTTAAAAAGTATGGAATTGATATTGAAAAATCAAAGGTTAGAAACTATTTCTAAAATATTTCAAGATGAAAAATATTTTTATGCTAAATTTACTGGTGTTGATAAATATAATTTTGATATTATTATTAATAAAACTAATGGGAATATTTCAAAAGTAATTAAATATGATGAAGAGTTTTTTATGAAACTTGAAATTCAAAATATTGATGGTGTTGATTATTGGAATTATAATTTTAATAGTGAATTTGCTGAAATTATAAGGAGCGTGCCAGTAAGACAAACATGGCGTTCAAATTTTACTCATAAAAACTATCGCGAAGGTTTTAATTTATATACAAGTAGAAAATATGAAAATCATCATTTATTAATTATTGAAGGAATGATTGAAGGAATGGGTAATGATCATAAGAAGGAATTAATTAAATTAGTATTTACTCCCCATAAAGATATTCAATTATTTGTACCAGGAACACCAAACGGAACACCAAACGGAACACCAAATACTTATATCGATTTCACTATGAATAATGAAAAAGATTATTATTATGCTAGTTTAAATCCTAATCTTTATTATATTATTCAAATTAAGGAACCATATAGTTTATATTTATACGTGGATAGTGAGTTATTTATATTAAATTGGAATGCAGGCGGATTGAATAATTGGGATGAAGAATATTATGAATGGACTAAGTTTAATAAGATGAATGAAGAATTAAAATTTTTTATAAGTTCTCTTAAACGTAATCAAAAAAATTTAGAAAGAGTTTCTAGAAAGGATGGTTCCTCTGCTAGTAAAGTAAATATTTTATCACTAGGAGCTGCAGCCAGAACATCAATATCAGTTCCTGATATGGTAGCACCCACCAGAATTATAAAAGGACCACAAAGAAGCAATCTGGCACCTCCAGTACAAGCAAAAGCCATAGCCAGCAACACAACTATAAGAGCACCACAAAATGAATCAAGAGATGTAGCCGCAGCCGCAGCCGCAGCCGCCGCACCCAGACTCGCAAACACCATCGCAGCATCAGGAGATGCAACCAGCATCACAACCAAAAGAGCACCACAAAATGCACCAAGAGCTGTAGCCGCAGCCGCCGTACAAGGAGCCAGATCCGCAACTAATAGTGCACTATCAGATGCACAAGTAGCCACAACCAGACTCCCAAACACCAGCGTACTATTAGACGCACAAGGAGCCAGACCCGCAACCAATAGTGCAGCATCAGAAGCTACAGTCAAACTCAGGTCAGTAACCAGAAATGAATTACAAAATGCACCAAGAGCTGCAGCCGCAGCCGCCGCATCCAGACCCAAAAACACCAGCGCACCATTAGTAGCACTATCAGCAGCACCATTAGCACAAGGAGCCAATAGTCCACAAGGAGCCACAGCCACCGCACCCAAAGCCCCAAACACCAGCGCACAATTAATAGCACAAGAAGCCGTAGCCAGTAATGCACTATCAGTAGCACAAGGAGCTGCAGCCAGAACAGTAATCAATAACTCACAATCAAAGACGTCGGGTTTGCAAGCACCAGCAGCAGCCGCAGCCAGTAATGCAATCACCAGCGCACCATCAGTCGCACACAGAGATGTAGTCAGACTCGCAAACACCAGCACACAAGAAGCTGCAGCCAGACTCGTAAATAACAGCGAACCATCAGTAGCACAAGGAGCTACAGCCTCACTTAAAAAAAAAAATAGTAGTAGTAGTATTCGATTACCTGAAATTAAGGAAACCTGACTATCTTCCGAAAATAACACTCAAGGTCTTCAAATGTCTACAGCTCTTAGACAAAATTCAACATATTCCCCAGCTGCTACTGAAAGTTCAAATAATATTTCTGTATTTAGTAGAAATGTAGTTAATAAAAGACTGCAAAAATTATCTTTAGATAAATTATTATCAGATTTGCAACAAAGTAAAACAGAACCAACTATTCACTTTATTTACAAAACAGGTGAAAATGGACCAGATATTACAAAGGAAAAATTTAAGGAAATTGCTGAACAAATTATGCAAAAATTTAAGAATAATGATTCTTTTAATAGTAGTAAAATATTAAAAAAAGAAAGAAATACTGGTGAAATATATTTTGTAATTGAAATAGATAATAATGAATTTAGAATTTACCTGAATAAATTAGAACATTGTAATCTTGCGCAATTAGGTCTTCGATATAATCCACAGAATGATTCGATTATTTTTAAAGGAGAAAACTCTGAAATAGTATTATCAAAATATTATAATACATCATTTTATATAAATAATCAATTTGAAGAAAATATAGAAACTATATATTTATTTGATAGTGATGATTGCAAATTATGGAAGATAATAGATAATAATACATACATATTCAATAGTTCTAATCACGAATTTCAAAATAAAATGGGAAATGTTCCAGAAAGAATTAGTGAAATTAAAAATAAATTATCTCGTAAAAATTGGGCACAAATTGCAAATATACCCCTATCTCAAACTCTTACAGAATCCACCGCCGTCAGTTCAGAAAAGAATAATTTAAATAATTCATCGTCTAGCAACCTTTTTAATGTAGAAGGTAATAATGTAGAAATTATACATAATGTAAATCCCCCAATCAATAACCAATCGCAACAATCTATTTTATCAACTGCTGCTGCAAATAGAAATAATACGGCTGTAAAAAAATCGTTATCAGAAAGAAGACAAATATCATTACAAAACCCAGAAAATGCAGAACTATCCTCAGGCAAAGTTAAAAAATTCCAATTGATTGAACCAGTTGTGAATATGAATAATAATAAAAATTTAGCTAATCCATCTCTTAAAAAAAGAAAAGCGAATGTTTCAGCAGTAATACACAAGATATTTAGAGATAAAAATGATTCAATAATATTTGAAATAAAAAATGATGATAACAATATTTTTTTTAAAGACCCACAAATTTATGAAAGTTTTTATCCAATTCAAAAAGATAAAAAGGGATTATATAAAGCTGAAATAACTGACTCAGCTAGAATTATATATAAATTTACGATTGATTTGGAACAAAATGGTATATTAAAAGATATTATTAATAAGAATAAGACAGAAAAATATTATTTAAAACAAGATACTAATGATTCATTTTGGTCTTGGAGTAAAATTGATTCAAATAATAATAAATTAAGCCAAAAAAATCTGACATTACAAGCAGCTTCTGCAGCTTCTTTAATACCAGAAGTTGAAAATTCAAATATTTCTGTATCTAATAGAAATGTAGTTAATAATACAAGACAGCAAAAATTATCTTTAGATAAATTATTATCAGATTTGCAACAAAGTCAAAAAGAACCAACTATTAACTTTATTTTTAATACAGGTAAAAAAGGAACAAATATTACAAAAGAAAATTTTATAAAAATGGCTGAAATAATGATGCAAAGAATTAAGAAAAATGAATCTTTTCCATTAAATGACATATACCAAAAAGACGAAAATAATGAAATATATTTTGAAATTGAAATAGATAATTCAAAATTCAGAATTTATCTGAGTAAATTAGCACATTGTAATCTCAAACAATTAGGGCTTTTATATTATGCAAAAGATGATACAATTATTTTTCAAGGGAAAAACCCTGAAATATTAAGGAAATATTATAATACATCATTTTATGTATCTGAAAACTTTTTAGAAAATTCAAAAAATACAAATGTATATTTATTATTTGATAGTCATGATTGCAATTTATGGAAAATTTCGGAAGATAACCATGTATACAAATTAAATAGCTCTAATAGAGAATTTAAAAATTCAACAAACAATGTTCCACAAAAAATTTATGAAATTAAAAATAAATTATCCAACGAAACTTTAAATAATTCAACTTTTGTATTAGAAATGATTGGAAATAATAAGAAATTAGAATTTACACCTGAACCTAATTCAAATACTATTCCACAAATAATAGATTCAGAGTTTTATAAATTTTTTATAGAAAAAATAAAAAATGATAACGAATTTTTAGATAAAAAAATAAAGAGAATAATCAAACAAGAATCTCCAAAAATTTTACATAGTTATGATACAATTACTCCAGTATATAAGGTGCTACAATATTTAGATTCAAATAAAGAACCTATTTTAACTCTATATGGATTAGTTTTTGATAGTAAAAATATTTTTTATGCAAGTTTAAATAATGAATTGACTAGTGAAATATATAAAAATACAAAGGAAGAAGAGTTTTATTGTAAAATTATACATGATTTTATTATTTTTAGTAGTGAAGGAATTGTATCAAAAATATTTTCAATAAATAATAAATCACATACTGAGGAATCCCATTTAATGTATAATGATGGATATAAGTGGGAAATAAATACAAATAATTCTGCAGCTTTTGCTAGACAAATACCAAGTTTTCAAGTAAATTCTAACACATTTGCACCTGTTACTATACAAATACCAAATGTTCAAGTAAATTCTAAAACATTTGCACTTGAACCTAAATCTATTTATAAAAAATCTAGTTTAAATAGTGAGATTGAAAAAATAAATACAACTAAATTATTACAAGAAGCTGATAATTTTTTAACAAAATTGGATAAATCCCAAAAATTTAAAGATAATAGACAACAATCTAATAGTTCAACAATAATTGAGTTCAGAAAAAGTATAGAAAATTTTTTAAGTGAAAAAAGTAATACAAATGAAACGCTATATAAAAATAATTCTGAAAATAAAAATTATTTAATTAAAAGAAATAAAACAAATATAGAATATTATATACTTTTTGTAAGAGATGTTCCAAATAATGAAATTATAATATTTTGTTTTATAATAAATAAATCTACAAATAGTCTATATTTTTTTGATAATAACTTTAAAGTAGCTGAAATACTTTTGAATACTAAAAATTCTAATTTTGAAATTAATTTGCCAAGTTACAAAATAATTATTGAAAATGAAAAAATTTCAAAGAGAAAATATTATTATAATAATAAAGGAAAAAGATTAGATACACCATTGAAAATTGAAAACATAAAAAAAGATATAACTTCTATAAAAATTAAACAATACAATAAAGATAAAACATTATTATTATTATATGAAGTTAAATTGAATGTAAAATATAGACCATATTTTAATTATAAATATAAAGAATTATTAGAATCTTTTGCAGAAGAATATTTTATTTCAAATATAGAAAAATTTAGTATTTTTATTAATAGCTTAAAAACTATTACAAATTTTCAATATGTTGAAGGATTTATGGTGTATGTTGGTGATAAAAAAATATTAATTGTTTTGAAAAATAATTCTGAAAATAAAATATTATTAAATATTATATTAGAAAATAATAATTTATATATTATTGAAGATAAAAAAAGATGTGAAATTATTGTTTCTACACAAAATAGTTTGGTTTGTAATGAATTAAATATTTCTTTCACTTCAGATGGCATATTTAAAGGAGAAGAACAATTATTATGGGATAAAGAAAAATTATTTTACTGGGGAAAAAATGATGAATCAGTAAAAAAAACAGTAAAACAAAAAAAAGCATTATCATTTGAATCGAAAAATAAATTAATAAATAGACCTAATATAGATAAGCGTTATATTATTATATTTGATGAATTCATGAATAAATTATTTAATAATATTCCTAATAATTCATTTAAGAAAATAGAAAATAAATCAGATAAAAATTCTAATCTAAAAAAAGAAAGACAATTTAATGAAAATAAAAATTATCATCTAAAAAAAGAAAAACAATTTAATTTTACTTCAACAGAATTTGAATATACATTTTTAATAAATGATCCTCTAAGTATTAACCAACGAGAAATAAATACATATATTTTTAGTAGTATAATTCAATCATCTATAAAAGGAATATTTTTAATAATTAAAAATGTAGATGATACGAATGATATAATATATGATGGAGGATATTTAATTGATGCTAAAATATTTGAATTTAGTAATAGAGAAAATAATAGAGAAAAATATATCATTGGTCTAAAACCTAATTTACAACAAATTTCTGCTGAAAATTTATATTTTGAAAAAAGAGAAAGAATATTCGTATTTAATAATGATTATATTGGCATATCGTATGTTATATATAAAGATAAACTTTATTTTGAAAATAATTATAGTCATAATTTTAGACTATTTATGAGTGGATTTAATCATGAAAATATACAAATTTTTATACAAAGCATACTTTCCATTAATGAATTATTATATTCTAATGGATTTATATTTGCAATAGATGAACAAAATAAACAAAAAGCAGCTATATTTTTTTATAATAGAGAGCATCCATTTAAAATATTATTAACATTAGTAATAGATAAATCAACTAATAAAATTTTTAAAGATGGAAATGAAGAAATAACTTATAATCCATTAAATATTTGGTGGGAATATAATACTTATAAATTTAATAGTGAAGGAATATTTATTAAAGATGAACATAATGTTTCTAATTCTAATTTTAAATTGGATTGGACAGAAGATAAATTTTTTTACTGGAATAAAGTTTCTAATAAAAATGGGTCGGTTAAAGGAAATTTACAAGTAAATTTGTTGAATAATTTATTAAATAGTACAAATGCAGTAGCTGACTCACTTAATCCAGCTACATTAACTGCACCAAATTCTAATCAATCTATCACAAAAAATTTACCAAATTTTAATAGTAAACAATCTATTAAAAATATGGAATTGCAAAAGCAATCTAATAATCAAAAGAGAAAAAATGCAGTTACTGGTTCGAAGTCTGTTATGAATGGAATAATGAAATCTGTTGGAGAAAAGTTATCTGCACAAACTAGTTTATCACCTGAAACAAAAGCAGCAAATGCAGTAGAAACAGAAAGAGTAGTTAAAGCAAAAGAAGCGGCTCAAGCAAAAAATAATCAAAAGAGAAAAAATGTACTTACTGGTTCGAAGTCTGTTGGAGAAAATTTATATGTACAAACGAGTTCATCAAATAATACAAAAGAAAAAGCTGAAGCAAAAGCAGCAGCTGAACTAGAAACAAAAAATGAAATATCTAATTTAATGCCAAAAATTAAACAAAGTTTATTTTATAAAAATTTTATAGGTAAATTAAAAGAAAATAACCATTTATCTAAAAGTATTAGTAAGTCTTTTTTACATGATGAAAATCAGTTTTATCAAATTTTAAAATATTCTAATAGTCAAGGACCCATTATTACTATTTATTTTTTGGAAAATGAAAATAATATTTATTATTTTGCACAATTAAATAATGATAAGGCTTATTATCCTGTTTTTGCTACTGAAAACTCTCTTACAAAGTCGTTTTTTTGTAATATTTTAAATGATACATATAAAATTAATTTTAACAAAGATGCAAACTTAGATATAAAAAAAATTGAAAATGCAAATCATAGTAATTTTGAAACTTTAGAATATGATAAAACAACTGGTTATTATTGGAAAAAGTTTGTAAAAAGTAATAATGGAGCTGGTGAAATGAATGAAAATAAAAAACTACAAAAAAATAATAATCAACAGCAACAACAGCAACAGCAACAGCAACAGCAACAGCAACAAGAACTAGAACGAAAATTAGCCACAGAAGCAAAAGCAGCAGAAAAAGAAAGAGTAGCTAAAATAAATGCAGCAGCTGAACTAGCAAAACAAGAGGCAGCTATTGCTGCATTTAATGCTACCACAAAAGCAGCAGAAATAGAAATAGTACCTAAAATAAATGCAGCAGCAAATGTATCTACAAAAAATACAAGTCAATTGTCTCAATCTGTAGAGGTACAGCAAGTTATTATAAATTTATTGAAAAAAAATTATGGAGAACCGGGTGTTGTTTATAATATTGATAAAATGAATAATATTACAATGTATACAACTAATAAAAAAACAGGTGAAAAAGTTGAAATAATAAAGTATGATTATTCCAAAAATGAATTTACAATAATAAGTAAAAATTTAGTGTTTAATTTTGAAGATTTTAGTAATAACAGTATTAATGGAAAATCAAAAATATATATAATTTTTAAAAATAATACTGATAAGTTTATTAATTATCTAATCATTGATGACAATTTAATATACTTAATATTAAATAATGAACATTATTTGCTTATTAAAGATGATAATAAACTTAGATTTGAGGAATTAACAAACAATTCTAAGTTACAAACATTATATACGTTGGTGAATACTACTTCTACCGCGAAAGCAGCAGAAAAAGAAGAAACTGAAGCAAAAGTAACTGATAAAGCAAAATTATTACAGCAACAACCGAACCAGCAGATTGATTTAATAAAAAAAAAATTCGAAAATCAATTAAATGAGTTCAAAAAATTTAAACAAAATAATTCATCCGAAAATAAAAAAAGAATAATTGATTCAATATATGATACTTATTCTTTATTGGCAGAATATTATAGACATCAACCTTTTAAAAAGAATAATAGTAATAAATGGAGAAATATTAAAAAAAAATATGAAGAATTTAAAAAAAATAATCCTATAAATCACAATAAAAATTTTATTTCATTTGTAAATGATGATAATCATTTTAGTGCTGAAATAAAACCCACAATTCAAACTGAAACTAATTTAAAAAATAGAAATAATGGAAAAATTAAAGAATCTACTAAATCAGAAGAAAAAAAAGGATTTTTTAATCAATTATCTTCATTTTTTAAAAAATCAAATAGTAGTGAACAATTAACTGAAAGAGAACAAAAATCGATGAGAAATAGATTAACAAATATAGGGAATAGTATAATGTCAGGTGTAGAATCTGGTATAGAACAAATTAAACAAGTTAAAAAAAAAATTATGCCTTCTTCTAATAGAAACAGTCAATTAATCGGAAGGAAACAAAAGACTATCGGTAATAATAATAATCTTAATTTATAAATACAAGTTCTACTAATTAGTAATCTTATTATTTATTATTACATTAATAATGAATAATCTTATTATTTATTATTACATTAATAATGAATAATTTTATTATTTATTATTGCACTAATAATAAATATCTAATTAATAATTAATATGACAAGTATTATACCAGCAGAACAAATATTAAAAGGAACAAATGCACAGAAAATTTTAGAATTATTCGGTGATTCATTAACATCTTCCTATATATCATCATTTATAAAATATATACCTCCATCAAATGAGTCAAAATTATCATTATATAATCGTGATTCAATAGATCTTGATTTAAATGATAATAATTTAAAAAAAGAAATTGAAAAATTACAATTAACTAAAGAAAAAGCAGTTGATTTAGCGAACTTAAAAACTGAATATTCAAAGTTTAGTAAAGATATATTTTTACATAATCGGTTTGAATCAAGAAAATCAACAACTATAATCGGAGTTGGTGTAGATGGTTCTGGCTATCATCCATTAAATATGACTCAAGAAAATAATGCCATTAGAATAATAGAACATGAAGCTACAATTCTAACAAAATGGAATCCATTATCTGATGATGGTGAAGAATATCTTAAAGAAAGTGCAAAAAATGTTTGTTTCTGGCAAGCATCAAATGTTGCACAATTACCAATAGGAACCCCGGTTGAAGTTTGTTCTGCAGTAATCCAATTATTAGCCCCAGTAAAAGAAAAAGTAGATAGTATTGATAAAACTGAATTACTTAGTCCCTTTAAAGGAAAAGATTTTATAGAGAAAAGACCTGAAATTAATGGTCTACAGTATTTTATTGATGGAAATACACTTGAAATTGATAATAAAAATATTTTAATTAATGGTAAAAAAGATTTTCAAAATCAAAATTTTACAAGATTTGGATTGAATGGAGTAAAAGAAGGTGTAACTATTAATTTAAAATTCTCAACTGAGTTTAAAAGATTTCAATGCGATCTTACATCTGATACTAAAAATATAATTTCTTCTGAATTATTACTTATATTAGGTAAAATTAATATGCCTAATCCATTAACTCCTAATGACCAAAGAGCTACTATATTATTTTTATTCACTATTTTTTTTGAATATGGATGTTATATTTACAATTTTTATAATGAAAATTTAATTAAAAAAATAGGTAAATCATCAAAAGATATAATTGACTATTTAAAAAAAGCAAATTTATTAATGCTTTATAATTTTTTATTATTAATCAATTATTCATTAATTAGAAAATTTAATATAAAAAATAAGAATGATGAATATTATGATGCAAATGACTTCATTTATGTAGATGAATCAAAAACTTCAGATACAACGACACCTCTAAGTTATAATAAAAAAATAATTTTTAAAGTTGCTCGAAGAATATTTACAAATGAAATTAAAAGAGATTTAAAAGAAGAAAAAAATAATATCCGAATTTATTTTAAAGAAGATTTATATTTGACTGATAATTGGAATGTAGATGCAGACCAATTTACTTTAAAGAAGTTTCCAATTGCTTTTAATACTGATATGGATTATTCAACCCCAATATCCGCAATTTACGATGTTGATTATATTAAAACAATAGAAAGATTAACAAGTTTTTTATTACAAGATAATAATGGCGAAATTCCAAAAATAGGAGAGGACCAAATTATTACAGTTGGTGCTCCTTTTCAGAATGATGATGTTTTTAAGCAAACTTTTGAAGCATTAGATGCTTACTATGATTTTATTAGAAATTCGAAAAGATTATACACGGAATATGCACAATTAAAAATCGATATTTTTCGTTCTAGTTATACTGCAACAGAAATTCAAAAATGGTATAATTTATTTATGGAAAAATTCAGAATAATTTTTACATCTTACTCAAATCCTGATAAACAACAAATTGAAATTTTAAGAGTTGTTGACCTAGTGATAACAAAATATAAAGAATGTAGGGCAAATGAACTAAAATATAATATGGATACAAAAGGAATATCAAAGAAAAATATTTTTGATTCATCAAAAGAAATATACCGAGGACTTATGAGAGTAAAATACGGCTTAGCTGCTGAAATGGTTGTAAAAATAGCGGAACTTACTTATTTAATTTATCAGTCAAAAAATCCAGGAACACCACCTATTTTTATATCAGAATTATACAATATTAAAAAAAATGTTGATAAAGAACTATCTGAAAAAACTAAAAAAATGTTAGAAACGCAAAAAATTCAAATAAATCGTAAACTGGGAAAAAATACTAGTCAATCAAGTAGAATGTCAAATCAAATAATTAAATTAGATAATTTGCCACCAGCACCACCTCAATTCACAGCAATATTTAATATAGCATTGTCACAACTGGGACTTTCAATTCAAGGGATAAGTAGCCAAACTCCTGGAGCTAAAGAAAGTGGAAAAATTATTTTACCAACAGATATGCGTTTAAAAGTAGAAAATATAATTTTTTGGCAAGATTTAAGAAAATTATTTAGTGGTCGCACAATATTAATTCCAGTTGCAAAAACAAGAAATAATAATTTTAATGATAATGAATTCTATTTGGTAGATATTTTTAAAAGCATTTTATTCAATCGACTAAAAATATTTAAAATTAATCAAAATGGTGTTATAAATAAAAAATTAATTGATTCAATTATACTAAATAATAGTTATATAATGTTGACGGTAAATAAATTTGATTTAGCAAATCCAATTTCATGGCGATGTATAAATTACAGCAATATTAATAAACTACTACAAAATGATGGTAGTTTTAAAAATATTAAAATAGCAATGGGTGCATTTTTTAATTTAATTGCGAATAATGCAGTTTTAACAAAATTATTGAGTGTAATTATACCTCCTAATTCTAATACAACTGTTGGATTAATTAAATATTGTAATTCAATTATGAAGAAAGAATTAGTAGATTGTACAATATTAATTAGTAGACAACAATTTGCGCAAACAGTTCAAAATCAAATGGGAACATTAGCAGGAACAAGTGGTATTGATTTAATAAGTGGTTTATCTTATTATCAGAAAGATAGTGTTGTTACAAAGAAAACTGAAAATATAGTAATTAGATAAATTAAAATATACTATAAAATAAATGAATTTAAATTTGGATTATATTTATTTAAATAATAGTAGTTCGACAAATTATTCATCTAATTCAAAATCTTATACTACACCAAATTCTATACAAAAATATACAAATAATAAAAAAAATCAAATAGAAATAAAAAAAGAAGAAACGACAGAAGATAAAACAGACATATCAGAGATACCAGTATTACCAAATTCGATTTATAATAAAATGTTTGTTTCCAATGATTTTAAAAATATTAATAATAAAATTATTGATTTTTTTAAAATAAATTATGAAAATAAGATTTTTGACTATTTTCTATATATAAAAAAAAAGATAACTGAAAAAGAATATGAAGATTTTTTAAAAAATCAGTTTGAAAAATCAATCAATTTGAAAAAAGAAACTGAAAAAACAATGTATTCTATACGTAAATATTTAGATTATATGCGATTAAATAATGGTGTTTCTTCACCATATTTAGGTGGTTTTGAAAATAAATATAAAATAGATGAAATAACTATACCAGATTTAATTGGATTCACAAGTAAAGAAAGACAAGTATCCCAAGAAAATATTGTATTTATTTTTATGCTTGTTAATAATTTTCTTAAATTAAATCAAACAAAAACTTTATATGAATGTATTAATAGTTTATTGCAATTTATAGGAAAAAAAATTCAAATTGATTTAGTCATTTTTATCGAACAAAATGAATATAACAAAGATGATATTAGTATAATAGAAAATATTAATAATTTTTATTATTTATTATCAAATTTTTTAGATAATAGTAAATTTAATTTAAATAAATTTCTTAGTATAGTAAAATCAAAAAATACAAATAAAGTAGGAGGGGCTAATAGTAATATTTTGAAAAAACTATTAGCATTAAATAAAAGTAAAAGTAAAAGTAAAAATAAAAATAAAAATAAAAAGAAATCATCATCTTCATCATCATCATCAAATAAAAAAGTAGATGATATGGATAAAAAAGTTAAATATATTTTAAATTATGAGTCAATTTTAGACACAACAATTAATACAAAAAATTATGAAGATTTAAAGGAAAAACTAAGAAAAATTTGGTGGAAACAAATATTTACAAGAGTATTATATACTGATTTTAATTTATTAAAGAAAGATTTAACTATTATAATAATTCCACAACTACTTGATAGTAGTGGTAATCCAAATGATTTAAATCAATTGTCTTTTGATATAAGAAATGGTGGTATAGATGCAATAATAAAAAAATTAATGATAAAAAATTCTTCAATTTCTAAATATGATTTATTTTATATAAATGGAATATCAAAACAAATATTTGATAATAATGATTCATTATTTATAAAACAAATATATAATCCAGATTCATCAAATAAATTTTTAAATTTTTTTGACTTTTACACAAGTAAAAAAATAGAAACAAGTGAAATTATATCAAAAAATGATTATTATAATACAATTCAAAAGATATATAATCAATATGAAAAACATTATCAAAATTATGAAATTCAAAATTTATTACCTCTAAAATCAAATATAGACCAGCAAAAAGAACAGCAAAAAATTGGCATAAATATTCTAAAAGGAATTGGGAATTACTCGAATATTGTAAGAATATTTTTAAATAATTTAATAAAAAGAATATATTCAAATGATGTTATGATTAGAGAAAGAAATAAACTTAATAAATTGAAAAGAGAGAAGAATGAACGAAATAAAAGAGAAAAACAGCAACAACAACCACAGCAGCAACCACAGCAGCAACCACAGCAGCAACCACAGCAACAAAATCAGAAACAGATATTACAACAAAAAGATAAAAAAGATAAGAAAGATAAAAAAGATAAGAAAGATAAAAAAGATAAGAAAGATAAAAAAGATAAGAAAGATAAAAAAGATAAAAAAGGAGGTGAATTTAGTTCTCATCTTACATCATTCTTTAATTTTTAGCAATATTTTTGTAGTTATATAAAAGGTGTAATCTTAGGCTCCGCTTCCCTAATTTCCAATTTTTTATTTTTATAAATTAAATCAAAAACAAAATATATTTCATAAATAACTGTTCAGATACATAAAATCATAACATTATTTTTATTTTTCTGAATATAATTGAAAACTTGCTGCATTTTACAAATGGGCAAAAAGAAAACCAAAAAATATTTCAATTGACAACTCCAAAAAGAAGGATTGGATAAAAATTGTTATAATTATGATAGTATTTGCATTATTATAGGGGGTAGCATAACTGGATTCTTTCATTATTATATTACAAATAAGAGCAAAAAGAAGACTTTTATAAGTTTTTTTAAATATATTTTTATATATTTAAAAAATATGACAAGAAAAGAATATTTAATAAAAATAGATAAATTAGTGCATGAAAATAATTTAGAAGAATTTAAAAAAATATGTCAATTTCTTCGTGAAAATCATATTGATTATTTAGGATACTTACTTGAGAAAAAAAATGATGAATCAAAAATATATCCTATAAAAATGTATCCTCAAATATATTTAGATTTATTAGAAGAATATTTTGAATCATCTACAACATTAAGAAAAATGTTTGAAAGTTGTAATTTTTCAGAAATAAAATTTATTAATTTAAAATTAAAATTTCAGCAACCAATTGAATTGCTAGATATTACAAGAACTTATTTTGGAGATGGTGTTTTTCCAAAAAATAATAAATTTAATGAAATGGATGGCTTTTTTGAGGGAGATAATAAAGATCCATTTATTTATCCAGAAATTTTAGATATAGATTTTAGATTAAAAGATTTTTATATAGAAAAAATACCAATGAATTATTATACATCATTAAGACAATCTCAATCAATTTTAGCTAAAAATTTTTATTTACAAATTATTAGTAATAATAAATATTCAGAAAATGAAATTACAACATTTAAAGAGAAATATTTTACAGAATCTTTATATTCAGATGATGAAGATGAATAATAAAAAATAGCGTTTTATAGTTCGTTTAAAAAAGTTATAAAAAATAAAAAGTTTAGAATAAAAAGAGTTATTTTATAGTTCGTTTAAAAAAAAAATATTTTATATAATATAGATGTCAAATTATCCTCAGGACAAATTTACAGCGCCAAATCTTTCCGGTAACTGGAGATATTGGGCAAACACACAAACAGTTACTTCTTCCGGTGTTTATTTACCAATCACAAAATCTACTGGTATTTTAGAGTTTAAGCAAGATAATATTTTTATTAATTATCAAAATACTCAATTAAAAGTTTATCGAGTAGGTGTAATGACACCTACTATAGTCTGTGTTAATGGCAAAACAGATACAGTATGGTCCCTTCAATCTGTTAATACTGGCGAGGGAACTTATTCTCTTGATAATGCACCTTATTGCTATAAGAATGGAATTCCAACAAAGATGGTTTCTAGTGGTGGTCTTATAGATGCATCAGGCAATAAGGGAATTATTACTTACTATTATGAAAAACTATGAATTTAATTTATAAAATTATTTTTAGATATTTATGCATAAAAACTTAATTTTTTATATAATTTTATATGTTAAAATTATATAAATATAACAATTTATAGGTAAACTAAAAAAGACTTCTTCTGATACAAAACGAAATTTCACAATTATTATAGGAATGAAGGAACATAGCTTATATATTTTTCCTTATTCATCTTCTGCCGCTAAATAAAGCAGTAGCAAAACTATTTGCTTTCAACAATAGTAAAAACTCTATTTTCTAATTCGTTTAAAAAAAATATTTTATATAATATAGATGTCAAATTATCCTCAGGACAAATTTACAGCACCAAATCTTTCAGGTAACTGGAGATATTGGGGAAACTCACAAACAGTTACTTCTTCTGGTGTTTATTCACCAATCAAAAAAATTACAGGTATTGTAGATTTTAAGCAAGATAATATTTTTATTAACTATGAAAACAAGCAATTAGAAATTTATCGAGTAGGTGTAATGACACCGACTATAGTCTGCGTTAATGGTAAAACAGATACTGTATGGTCTCTTCAATCTGTTAATACAGGCGAGGGAACTTATTCTCTTGATAATATGCCTTATTGCTATAAGAATGGAAAACCAACAAAGATGGTTTCTAGTGGTGGTTTTATAGAATCATCAGATAAAGGGATTGTTTTTTACTATTATGAAAAAATATGATTTATAATAAACTTATAAAAACATAATTTTTTATATAATTTTATATCTTAAAAATTATATAAATGCTACAATTTGGAGGTAAACCAAAGAAGACTTCTTCTGATACAAAACGCCATTTTACGGTTGTTATAGGAAGCAAAGAGCACGGACTTTATGTTAGCTCAACCCCATCTTCTGCTGCCAAAAAGGCAGTAACAAAACTCTGTACTGCGAACAAAAGCAAAAAAGTGGAATTCTATATTCGTGAAATAACCCAAGGTTCCAAAAAGAAGACTTATGGTCCCTATGAAGGATATATAGAGAAACTTAAGGAGCCCATCGAATTGAAAGGTCGTGTAATAAAATACAAGCCTGTTGCAAAATTGAGCAAAAAATGTAGTAAAAAATCTGTTGTAAAGAAAAGAGAAATGAAAGGAGGGGGGGATGCCCTACCTGCACCATTTGTACAATATCCAGGTGCGCCATTACCATCCGCACCAAACTTAGATTTGATTAATCAAATTAATTTACCATTATTATCCGCACCTAGATTAGAAAATATAAATGAAAGAAATAATAATTGTTATATTTATTATAATTTTAAAATTAGAAATGACAAAAATAATTCTATAATTTCAAGTCGTTTTAATAATGATGAAGTTTTAAGGGGTAGTCATGTATTGTTTAAAATGACAATGCAAAATTTTTGTGATTGTAACCAAATAAGAGGAGAAATATTCGGTATATTAGAATCATTCAATGATTATTCTTTAATACGTTCATATTTGATTGATATGACTAGACAACAAATAAAAGAAAGATCAAGATGTAATTTCACTGATTTTGTTATAAGACCAGAAACTATGTTATTTATATATATAAATAAAAATAATTCTTCTGTCCTAGAACAATTAACAACAAATAGATTTCATGCAAAATCTAGATATGTTATTTTCAGAAGAGTTGATGAAACATATGAATTTACATATTTACCAAAACGTTTAAATAATGCTCAATCAAACATGAGTCAAGTAAATTAAAAATAATTTTATAAAAGATATAGTGATAATATATTTATTTCAGGTAGTGGCATTTTATTTGAAAAAGATAATATATTCGTAAGAGTGGGAGCGCGCTTCCTCCTAAGCGTACATAAACATTGGCACAGAAGACACTTCCTTCGCCTCTTTATTTTTATTTGCCCCATATAATTTAAACGCTCCCAAAACATCCTCCATTTGAATAACCCTTTCCAAATCCCCGCCAACCTTAAATATTTTATTCTTAGCATAAGCCAATTTAGAGAAATGCACAAAATTCTCCAAATCGCCACCATTGAATTTGAAACTCCCTCGCTCTTTCTTGAAAAACTCCACCATCTTCTTCTCATCTTCATGGTTTATTCTCCAATCACTCCGCGCCAAAATAGTCTGGTATATTTTGCACAAATCCTCCGCCGTGTAATCTTCTATTGTAAATCGATAGGGAAATCGCCGCTCCAATCCAGAGTTAAAACCGAAAAATGATTTCTCCAGGTCTTCCTTGTATCCAGCAATTATGCAAATAAAATCCGCTTTTCCCTCTGTCAAATTCTGATTTATTGTATCAATGCATTCCTTTGCAAATGAATCTTTCTTCTCTTCATTCCCCAAAGAATACGCTTCATCTATTAATAAGACACCCCCCTTTGCGGAATCAATGACTTCCTGTGTTTTCATTGCTGTTTGCCCTAAGAATCCCGCAACTAAATCGCTCCGCCTTGCAACTACGACTTTAGCCTCGCGGATAATTCCTAGATTGGCGTAAATATCGGCTAAAATATTGGCGAGCTCCGTTTTCCCACATCCTGGTGGTCCCTGGATGCATGTATGTAACATATGCGGGAATTGGGGCTCAATATTTTGCAGAAAGAAAACTAATTGATTGAAAATATTGGATTTAATAGATTCCATGCCAATAAGTCCCTGCAATCTTTGTAAAGGCTCTTGTAATTGGAGGAGGTGTTCTTGATTGAGTGAAATATTCGTGTAATTGGCGTACTCTACATGATTGGCTAAATCTAACAAATCGACTAGCCCCTCTATTTTTTTATCCCACGTATATTTTATACGGCGCTCATTTAATTTTTTAGTGTTCTTAATAACGCGCCGGAGTCTTAGCAAATCTTCATCGATTTCTGAGTCATCATCCTGGAGTCCCATTTGCGGTCCCATTTGCGGTCCCATTGGTGGTCCCATTGGTGGTCCCATTTGTGCCCGCATTGGATGCGCCTTGGGCTGGGGAGGTGGTATATCATGAATTTCGACAACCCCTGCGTCTAAATATATGTAGTCATTAGGATTATTAGGATTCACATATATTTTCATTTCATTCTCGATTGGAGGATTCGGATGGATTGGAGGAATTCTTCTTCCATTTTCGGAATGGTAACCTCCCTTATCATATTTTTTCTTCTTTTTAGGGTCATTCGACATATTATTTATATAATTTCAAAAATCCCGATTTCTAGAAAAATAATCTTACACCTATAAATAGAAAAAATGAGTGAAGAGATTGATTATGACTATTGGATTGAAAATGATACTTTACATTTCGATGATTTATATAACAACATTGTGCCAATGAAAATAATTTGCGCAATGAAGAAGTGCCAATCGATTTATTTTGGGATAGAATTTAATAAAATAATTTACGATAAACGCGACAAAAACTACCGAATACCAAAATGCATCACAACCATTGTTTTCTCAGAATTCAGCTTTTTCAATAAGCCTCTATTATCAAATGAAGAGCCCTGGTTGCCGCCAAAACTAGTCAAACTCGTATTTGGTCAGAGTTTTAACAGACCAATAGATGGTTTGCCGGAAACACTAGAATCACTGACATTCGGTGAAGAATTCAACCAACCGGTTGATAATTTGCCGCCAAATCTTAAATATTTAACATTCGGCGAAGAATTTGACAAACAAGTGGATTTCCTGCCAAATAGTCTAGTAGTCCTTAAATTCGGCACATATTTTGACCAATCGATTGATAATTTGCCCGATAGTATCCTAGAACTATCACTTGGCTCAAAATTCAAACAAAAAATAAATAAATTGCCCTGTTCACTGGAAAAATTGTTTATTAAGGGCAAATTAGTTGATAAAAATTCTTTTTTATAAATTAGCAAGCGCATAATTATATCCATGCTTACACATATCTTCAACTGTATAAATACATTGCCAGTCTAATTCAGTATTTGCTTTATCAGTATTTGCATAAACATAAGGTAAATCTCCTTCTCTTCTTGCGGAATATTTATAGTTAATCACTATATTATTCACTTTCTCAAATTTGCTAATCAATTCCTTCACACTTGTTCCTTTCCCAGTTCCTAAATTATATATTCTTAATTTTGGATTGGTTTCATTAATTTGTTCAAGGGCTTTCACATGTCCTCTTGCTAAATCGACAACATGGATAAAATCTCTGACACATGTTCCATCTTTTGTATCATAATCATCACCAAATATTGTTAGAAGTTTTAACTTCTTAACTGATACTTTCAGCAAATAAGGAAATAAATTATTCGGCGTATCATTGGGATTCTCTCCCAGTAATCCAGAAGGATGTGCCCCAATTGGATTAAAATATCGCAAAATTGTAATCGACCAATTTTTATCAGAATTATACAAGTCAGATAATATTTCTTCAATTATTAATTTTGTTTTACCATATGGGCTCGTTATACCATTTCCTATTATGGATTCTTCTTTAACAGGATATATATTTTCTCCATAAACAGTTGCTGATGAAGAAAAAATAATTTTCATACAATGGTATTTTTTCATTATTTGTAATAAATTTATTGTTCCATTGATATTATTTTCATAATATTGCAATGGAATCATTATGCTTTCACTAACTGCTTTCAGGGCGGCGAAATGAATAACAGCAGTTATTTTATATTTTACAAAAAGATTCTCTAATTGTAGACTATTGCGGATATCAATTTGACAGAAAATAACATTATTTAAAACTTTTAAGACATTCGTTGAACTATTTACCAAATTATCAATTATTATAATTTTATATTGTTTCTCCAAAAGTTCATAAACTGTATGAGAACCAATAAAACCTAAACCACCTGTAACCAAAATATAATTCATATTATATTTTATTGATAAGAAAATAATTTATCCCATAACCGCTTTAACAACTCCATATTCCTTATATTCAATACTTTTTACAATTATTTTTTTGTAATATACCAAATATAAGAATAATTTTTCCAAACAGTTATTTACTTCAATAAAATATAAAAGTGGTATTTTTCTGTTATACGAATATTATATTTTCTTCATAAATAATTTATAGTAATCGTTTCGTGTTTTGCAGCCTAGTATTTCTAGAACATCCTCATTTGGAAGAGTAAATACTGGCAAGGAACACCACCCAGTTAGTTTCGCATATTCTTCTGGATGATCCAATGCAAAATTTATCTCTATTTTCAGAAAGAATGCAATTACATCATTCCTATATCTCATATGTTTGTTAAGTTTGTTGATTTCTACTTTTTTCAATTTCGAATAAAAATCCCGCAATTTGGGATATAACTTCAAATATTTTTCCGCGTATTCTGGGTGTTTCAGGATAGTGTCCCAGAAATTATCTAATTCAGAGGGATATTTCTTCTTTTGTTTTCTACAATCTTTCTCCATTTTTGGCAAATTCATGAGAACATAAAATATTACTTTTGTTAGTTCCAGAAAATAATAAGATTCTTCATCTTCAGCATATCTAGAGCCAGACGCCTCGAGTGTCATATCACCATAATCAATTGCTGAAATTTGTAGACCATTGTGTGGGATTTGATGTCCCATAAACTCAAATGTTTTATCCTTCGTTGGAAGAACCATAAAATTGCCCAAATGTACATTATTATGAGCGTACATAGCGTCGGACAATACTAATATAATTTTACATAATTGGAGTAAAATAGAATATATTTGTTTTGGGGATAATTTATTACTCATAAAATCGTATAAAGGGGTATCTCCTTTATACTCAATAATAAAAATTGCGCAAATATTGGAGGCGTTCAAATTTGCATTTTTTTGTATATTTTTGGGGCGTATTTGGGTGTGCGTGCAATTGTCTACTATTTTGAAGTCATATAATTTACAAAAGAATTTTTGAGTGTCCAGTGTCATTTTATTTACGTAATCATAAAAAAATATTTCTCGCCATGTTATTGAACGCGAACTTCTATTTCTATTTCGCTCAAGAATTTTCTGCTTCTTCATGGCATATTGCTTTCCATCATATTCTATAAGATATACTGTTGCATACATTCCGGTGCCCAGTTTTTTTACTACTTTTATTTTTGTAAAATCCATATTTTTATAAAGATTATATTTTCTTCATAAAAAATTTAACATAATCAGCTATTGACTTACATGCTAATATTTCGAGAACATCCTTCTTTGGCAATATGTATTCTGGAGGAGAACACCACCCAGTTATTCTCATATATAATTCTGGATGTTCCAAAGCAAAATGATTCATAATTTTAACAAGAAATACTTTTATATCATTTTTATAATTAAAATCTTTTCTTATATCACTAATCGAAAAATTATAAATTTTTTTTTTCAAAAGATAATAAAAATTATCCAAATATGGATATAATTGTAAATATTTTTTTGCATAATCATCTATTATTTTTTCATGTTTTGATAAAAGAATATTCCAAATATTATCTTCATAATTTCTGTGATATTTTTTTTCATAAGGATATTTCTTTTTTTGCATTCTACAATTTTTCTCTAATTTTGGCTTATTTTGAAGAATATAAAATAATGATTCTGTTAATTGTAAGAAATAATATGTATCTTCATAATATTTTTCATTAGTCATACTGCCATAATCAATTGCAACCAATTGAAGTCCATTATGAGGAGCTTGATGTCCCATAATATCAAATGTCTTATCTTTTGTTGGATGAATCATAATATTTCCTGGGTGTAAATCATTATGTGAATATTTTATATCCGAAAGCAATAATATAATTTTACAGACTTGTAGCAAGATAGAATATATTCGTTTTATTGATAAATTTTTTTGTAAATAATCATATAGAGTAGTAGAACCTTTGTAATCAATTAATAAAATAATGCAAATATTTGACTTATTCATTTTGTCTAAAAAAGATATAATTTGTGGAATTACCTTTGGACGAATCTGTTTATGCTTACAATCTTCTACTATTTTATATCCGTATAATTTGCAAAAAAATTTTTGAGATTCATATGGCATTTTATTCACATCTTTATAAAATAATAATTCTCGCCATATTAGAAACTTAGGATTCTGGGTTTTTTCTTCTTCCAATATTTTTTGGATTTTCAATGCGTATCTCTCATTCTCATATTCTATTAAATATACGGTTCCCAACATACCAGCACCCAATTTTTTAATTATTTTTATTTTTGATAAGTCCATATTATTTATAATATAATAATATTATACTCTAATATTTCAAATTAAAATATAAAAAATTGATGGGTTTTTAAGATTAAATTTATCAAATATTAATTTAATCGAATATAATGAGCAGCTGTTCATCTTTTGCATCTTTTGCATCTTTATTTGAATCTGAACAGCCAGTTGGACAGGCTGCTGGACAGGCTGCTGGACAGGCTGCTGGACAAGCTGCTGAACAGGCTGCTGGACAGGCAGTCGAGCCTGTTTCTATTGATGAAATGTCTCCAAAAGAATTCATCACTAGATATAGGACTGATAGAACGATTGGAAAAGGAGCATTTGGGGAAGTCTTTGCTGCAACTGATTTGCATTCTGGTTTACCAGTTGCAATTAAGCAAGTTCTGAACTCGGAACAAGTTAGAAGAGAGATTGAAGTGGGAATGAGACTCAGCTCTCGAAACCTATGCCGAACTCTTGCATTTACAGTCAATGGTCCTCATATGTTCATCGCAATGGAGTTAATCCGAGGGATTGAGCTTAGTGATTTCATTGACCAAAACCCTGGATTCTTCTTTCAAAATCCGGAAATCTTTACGTTGGTTGTTCGTGATATTCTCAGAGCAATTGAACACATGCATACTTTGCGCATTGCACATCGTGACTTGAAGCCTGAGAATGTCATGCTCGAACAAGATGCTATGACTGGGGAAATTAAGCGTGCAGTTGTGATTGATTTTGGCTTTGCGATGTCTGTTAGTGAAATACCAGAGAATGCTAAAGAAGGCAGCTTGGAATATATTGCCCCTGAGATTCTTACTGGACTTTTTCGGAAGACAGAGAAGGTTGACACATGGGCAACTGGAGTCACTATCTTCTGTATGATGTATAATGCATTCCCAATTAGTAGTAGGCATCATGATAAAAACAAGTATAAGATGGAAGTCTTGTATAAACTTTCAAGATTACAAGGTGCACTTCAACTTCCACTTTACAATGAAGGCAACCCGCATATTTGTAAAATCAGAGAGGTTGTGATGAGATGCCTTCAAGTAGACCCAACCCACCGGGCAACTTCCACCGAATTGCTTGCAATGTTGAGTTAGGGAATCTCCCAAAGAGTTCTCCTTTTTCTAAAATTATAATAAAATATTTACAGAAAATTTAAACCGGTTCTACATATTGGGCATGTTTTTTTATTTGTGTTGACCCATTTTTTAAGGCAATCAATATGAAAATCATGATGACATCCAATTAGAATAGTCTTTTTGTCCATATTTTCTAAATAGTCTTCTCTGCAAATACAACAACTTATTGATATTTCACGTTCACTGTCATATTCTCTTATTTGAGTATGGCAAATTAAATCGTAGAGTCTATATGAAGTTAAATTTTTACTATTTTCTCTATCGAATTCAAAGCCTAGATAAAACATATTTTCACATATTTCATTCTGCAAAATCATTTTATCAAATGGACTCATTAATGGGTCAACATTAGATGTGAATATATCCTCTAGTATAATCACTCTAAATTTTTTAGACATAACATCTTGAATACAGCTTGTCACCCATGTTATATTATTATGACCTTTTACCAAATGATGTGAAATAATTGGGGAAATAGTTCCATCAAAATCAATTGCCAAATTATCACAAGTTAGTCCAAATTTATTGTTCATTAAAAAAGTAAATTTATAAATATCTGTCCCAATATGAATTTTGTATTTTGTGCCTTGATAGTATATATCAAAAACTATAAGCCTTGAAACATCAGTTTCCGTATATTTTGGGATAAGCTCAAATACTTTTAGTAATCCAATAAATTCAGTAATAGTCCATCTGCAAGATATAATAAGGGAAATATCGGAGTATACTTCTTTGCGCAGAATTGAACGAACACATGGACCAAATGCTTTTATAATTCGTTCATGTATGTTGTTATTATTATTAATATTATTCGAAATATATCGCAATATTCCAAAAATATAACTAATTGGTTCTGATTCCATTTTATTTTAATGATATGGCGTAAATTTTTTAAACTGCAATTATAAAATGATTTAGTCAAAAATTTTTGGTATTCCTTGACTGAATCCAATACTTGCTGGGCTGTTGGTCGTAAAGATGGGTCTAGCTGCAAACAACTTGTTGCAACAGTCCGCATCCAAACTCCAAATGGGCTTTCATCTTCCATCAGTATTTTGGGTATAGGAGGCTTTGTCAAATTGGCAACGCTCATCATTATTTCCAGTCTTTTTTGCTCAATCTCACATTTTGATGAAGTTGGGTAGGGGCATTTGCCCGTGTGCATTAAGACAAGAAAAATTCCGATTGACCACATATCCACGCTTGGACAATCTTTAGCATCAACTCCTTCACGAACTACTTCTGGTGAAACATACAATGGCGTACCAACGCAACCACTTCGTTCTGAACCAGTGCAGGAGGAACCGCCTAAATCAAGCAAGACAACACGCCCAGTTCTTTTTTCAAACATGAAGTTATCTGGCTTGATGTCACGATGAACAATACCAGCTGCATGAATTGAAACCATGGCATTCAACATTTGCTCGAGTACCTGGAAAAAAGCTGGCTCAGAATGAGATTGAAGTGTGCCAAAGCTGGACTTAAGATGTTCAAAAAGCGATTGCCCTTCGACATACTCCATCACAATGTAGAAATTACCAGATTCAGAAAAAGATTCAATGAACCTGATAAGATTGCGATGTAAAGGCAGCTTACGCATCATCTCAACCTCATTCAGTGCCTCATGTTGATTTGAGCTGATTTTGATGGCAAAAAATTCACCGTCTTTTTCAGCTAAAACAACCATTCCAAATGAACCTTTGCCAAGTGGTCTTACTAAACGATACCCATGAATGGGTGGTAAAAAATCGAGTGCGTATACTTCTCTTGTGTCAGACATTCTAATAAAACACTAAGTAATCTGAATAATTAACCCATCAATTTTTTTTTAAATTAAAAATATTTTTTACATAATTCATATGTCATAAATGCGGTTGCATGGAGTGGAATTGCCCGTATAAGCGCAAAATGAAATCCTCTATAAAAACTCCTATAACCACCATCTTTCAATATTTCCTGAAATCCTCCAATAAATCCCAATTTTCTTTCTTTTAGTGCCTGAATATGGGTTTTAATTCTGTCTTGTGGATAAATAAAGACCCAAGATGTACTACCAGCAATGGCTCCAAATGTAAATGAATCAATAAGGGATATTTCCGACGCTCCGTTTGCTTTTTTAAGAGCGTTATACGTTGAAAAATAAATGGCAAATCCCGGCATTTCTCGGTATAATGTCGCACTCCATCCTTGAAACAAAAATTTTGGTGTAATCATATCTTTCGTAATAGTTTGATTCGTCTGAAGAAGAATTTTAACTCTCTCAAATGGGGTAACAATAAAGCTGGCACTCAATCCAGCAATGCCGCCACTAAGCGCATGATTGTTCGTTTTTTTCATGGCTGCTTCATATGTTCCAAATACAATCGCTTTTTCTAATCCAACTCCTATAAGAGGAGCCATTAGTCCGCGATAGAGACTCCGAAATTTAAAATCAATGGGCTTCTTTTCTTGAATATTTGTTTTTATTGTGTCAATTGGATGCGAAATTAGAATCGCATTGACGCCGGAAATCCAGCCATTTAAGTAGTTTTGTAAATATATATCTTTCATTGTTTGGAATTACTATACTAATTTTTTTAAATTAGCGCGGAATGTTTTTCTCAAAAAATTATTTTCTCTTTATTTAGTATGAAACTTGACACAATCTCTCGCGCAAGTCTTAAGTATGGAACCTCAAGCGCTCCTTCCCCCAAAAGCCTTAAACCTTATGTGAACATTAATGGTAGTGCAAACAATAAGGGATATAATGTCCAAGCTAGTGCTGGTGTAAAAACTAATATTGGTTCAGTTGGCGTTATCGGAAATGCTAATGGAAATTGGCATGGTCGCCCCAATACTTCTATTAAAGGCGATCTCAAATTCTAAAAAGGGGGGGAACGGATAAAAAACTCTTCGAGTTTTTTATCCCTTGAGTCTTAAAAACAATATTATTTGAAGTTGATGGAAATTGGATACCTTACTCGGCGATAATTACTAAAACTCATGTATATACAAATAAAAAATGCTTAAAATTCGCGAATTTACAAGTGCGATTGATTATTATTGATTCGGAAATCCATATGTTTCCAATTTTCCAAAAGTTTCTATTATTTTCAAATACATTTCGTAGTATTTTGAAATATTTTTCTGGATCATACTTTTCTTACACATTTGCGCGAATATTTCTACCTGATTGACAGATATTACAACGCGATAATGATTTTTAGAGAAATCATTTGAAGCGCAATAATAAAAATCTCCCAATTGCTTCCCAAATTTTTTACCAGCTGACTTATTTAATTTATCAATGTCAAATTTTTTTGTATTATATAAGCTGAAAAATATAGAATGGAATGTTATTCTTTCCCAAAAATTTAATAATTTTTTCTGAACTTGATTTTGGTAAATCAGAAAATCCAGATTTTCCTAAATCCTGTAAATAAACGAGGGCAATATCGCGAAAACCACTGTAAATAAGATACAATTGGAGTATTATTTCATATATGATGCGATTTTTCGTATTTTTGTATTTATCGTATATTTCTTTTGCATTCTTTATGTCCATAATATTATCTATATAATATTATGAGCAAATGCGTTAAATTGGACACGAAAAAATATAAATTCCGAGATTCACCACCTTATTCAGCAATGGATTGCAAAGGTGCGAAACTACAAGGAAATGATGGGCAACAATATATATCAAAAGCTGACAAAAATGGAATATATAAATGGGTGAAAATAGCTGAAAAATCAAAATCAACCTTGAAGATTTATTCTTACTGGGATGAATTAGCTTCCAAACAATATATTTATAAAGTATATCCAACTGAGAATAAAGTTATTCAAGAAATATTGAAAGATGTTCCGGATGAGAACGACCGTACATATGGACAAATTACAAAGAAAGATTATGAAAAGATTATCAATAATATTAAAATACTAAAAACAAAAGTTTATAATTATGATAAAATCTACTATAGTAAAGATTTAGGTCAAACGTGGGCATCATTTGCAATTGTTATAGGAAAAGGTAATAAATACACAAATCTAATGACGAATCAAAAATACAATATAAAAGAGCCAATTGAAACAATATTATTTGAAGTTGATGGAAATTGGATACCTTATTTAGCAATAATTACAAAAAACCATATATATTTAAGTGATTATCCCGGTATAGAGATAGTTAAAGATAAAGAATTTAATAGTGCAATTGATTATCATATGAATTATTGGGAATCTCGAAGAAAAAAGAAAAAAGTAAAATGCGTCAAATTGGAGGCTAAAAAATA
>Ga0315284_10001954_pt1 | contig 29511 bp, 40 predicted proteins | sample YL17G09_16_MG_FD_203696 | JGI IMG/M metagenome (GOLD analysis project Ga0315284, IMG submission 203696) | Sediment microbial communities from Yellowstone Lake, YNP, Wyoming, USA - YL17G09_16 | ecosystem: Environmental > Aquatic > Freshwater > Lake > Sediment | place: USA: Wyoming | collected...
TTCCTTTTCCCACTTGCGTTTGAACAGGGAAAACACACTTGAGGAATACTTCCGTGAGTAGGCCACGTCATTGTGGAACAACTCTCTATAAGAAGCAGAACCGTAGTGATAGATAAACGATTTGCGGGCTATGACTGTTTTCCACCCGCCCAGCTTAATCCGCATACAGATGTCGTTATCCTCGCCACCACCCATCTTGAATTGCTCATCGAATAGCCCTATCTGGGTAAGTGCATCTCTCCGAAAGAACATACAAACGCCCGATACCTCATCACACCAACTGTACTCATCGCCCTGGTTATGGTCGACGTGCTGAAGTCCTTGCGTCTCTGAGAATGTGGGAGCTACCAGCCCAACCTTCTCATCCTTAAACGCCTTGAGCATCTCAGTCATCCAGTTTGGCGTAGCAACGGTGTCCAGGTTTAACACCATGATATACTCGCCCTTAGCCTCTGCGATGCCTCTGTTGACAGTCCTGGGGAATCCTAGAGCTATCTCGTTATGCAGGACGGTTGCCCTGTACTGTTTCAGGAAGTCGAACTCGCCCCTCGCTATGCCATCGCAGACCAGGATTAGCTCGTACTTCTCAGGCGTGTAGGCGGCTATACTGTCAAGGCACACCCTAAGAAGGTCTGGCCTAAACCTGATTGGTATGATTATTGAGACTAAGCCTTCTTGCATAGAATCACCTTTATGTCCGCAATCACATTCCAGAAGTGCCTCATGGCAAATTCCAGGTCATCTTTAGGGAATCCCCTGAACTCCTCCTCTATGACATAGGACACATCTTCAAGAATGAAATCGGCGTGTATCGGGTAGTGCTCAAGGTTGTTATCCTTGAGGTACTTCTTTGTGTAATAGAGAAAGGTCGCTTCCGAGATTGTTCTTTTATGAGTGGGGTCTTGCCACGCTCTTACCGATGTATAGTAAGGGGCTACGAAGGTGACCTTGCCGCCGACTTTTAATATCCTATAGACCTCGTTCATAAACATTATCAGGTCTGAAGTGTGCTCAATATAATGACGGCAAAATATCTCGTCTATGGAGTTATCCTCGAAAGGCCACGGATACTTCTCTAAATCCCAACACACATCTGCTTGCGTGCCAACCAGGGTGATGTCTACTCCCAGATAGCCTGCGAGCTTATTGTTGCCGCACGCCAAATCCAGTCTCTTAATCGCACCCTCCTGAGATAAAGTTGAACTCTCCATTCTCTATCCCCTCCAATGACTTATCGTAGATATGGGTGTTGATAATATCTCTCTGCTGGAATGTACCCTTTAGCGGTTGTATTCTGAATTGATGAGCGATAAACCCGAACCCCAATTCCCTCAGTATCGGGTAGGTCGAGGCGGTCATCTGGAATCCAGGTGCTCGGAAGCCGAACCGCTTGGGCAAATACGGTCTGAGAGCTTTCAATCCTTTCAAGATATATTCCCTCTGGTTAGCCCTCTCGCACTCTGGCGGGTAGGTATGCTCCCAGCCGTGGACGCCGACCTCTATCCAATCCCTCTTGAGGTACTTACCCGCATCCTTGCCCCTGACGAAGCAGTTGACTTTCAAGGCGGGAACCTTCTCCCTTAGTCTTTCCAGCTTGTAGAACTCCGCCTCGTTCACGTCATCACAAATCAGGAAGGTCACTAAACCCCCATCCTGATTTTAACCTTGTCAATAAACCTCACCCTGTACTGTATTCCAGGCGTGGAGTCTGCGGGATCGAGTGCCTTCAAGTCTACGGAACTTAACGAGATACTAGACTTTGCTTTTATCTCTATCACCCTCAGCATAGCCTCGTCTGTGACTTCCGTATTATGTGGGTCATACTTGGTAGTGAATGTCTCTGCGTCGACTACTGTCAATTCCTCGATGTCTTTCTGGTCGGGCATTTTATCCAGTTCCTTGTCATCCACTAAGACGACCAGCCAGCATATTCCTGTTTCTAACTCGTCACAGTAAATATGCTCTAGGCAATTTACCCCCAAGAATCCTTCGGGGTAAATCATCTTGCCCTTCTCATCTGACCTCACCCTGATTTTTAGCAGTTTCATGTTTCCTCCTTAGATATACCGATTTATTTCAGCCTTAAGGACTTTGTATTTATTGATAAGTTCAACGTTTGCCTGATAATAGCGTTGGTTATATTCTCTATGAGAGTCCATTTTCAAATGAACCGGTTCCTATAGGTGATTTTGAGTGTACCCAGGTTGGTGCCATGCCCCGTCACCTTTATGTCATTTGCGCCGGGGCCTAATCTTGGGAATTTGCCAGTCACGGTAGCCATGCTCGCAGTGCCCGTTTTCTTGACCAGCCAGGTTGTCGAATCCACTTCCAGCGTATCTGTAATGAGCAATGCCCCAGTCCATACCAGTGCCTCAGCCGATGAGACGTTCTCTATCGTGAGTGAGGTCGCCACGGTAGCCCCTGAGAATAGGTAGACCGGCTCAATAGTCGCGTTCCCGCCTGTGGTTTCAACCACGGTGCAGGGTGAAGCAGTAATAGGGGTATGAGAAGTTGCGACCTCTGAGACATCGTAAGCTCGTGCATCCGGGCAGTAGAAACTGAGTAAGCCCCTCCATGCACCGGGCGACACCAATCCCCCAGACATATCCCGGAAGTGAGCCAGCCAGTAGCGGTCTGTCAACGCGGTAAGGGATAGTTTGCACGGCTCCTCTTCGTTGAGCATACCCCGCACAATGGATAACAATGCGTGTATATCTGTATAGACGGCTGTTGTTGCAATCAGGACTTCCAGTTCTATACTGCGAGGCTGTTGCTTCCCCTTCCAGGTATAAGCCTTTTCCTGTAGTTGCGCGGCATCTATACCATATTGCAGACTATCCTTATCAGCACGTAGGACTGTGACGCCATAGTTGGCTAATGGTATCGAGTTGAAACTAACTCCGGCCATAAGCGAACCCCCTCAGTCTTTCCAGTCTGTATAATTCCTGGGCAATACGTTCCACATCTGCCTGTTCCCGCACGACCAGGGAGGCTATATTGAAGTTGTTGGTATTGGTTATGTTGCTTGCTCCTCCGGCACCCACGGGAGTTATTATCTCTCCACCGTGCACCATTGCCAGGGAAGGAATACCGATGGGGCCAGGGACGATACCGCCTTTTGCGTATGACATGAATCCCCCGCCTATACCTGCCGCTTGATTGACTACCATTTCAACAACATCTGCGGCAGTCATAACGTGTCCCGACGGCGCTACCATTCCAATCCAGTTTGAATAAGATGCTGCTATAGTGCCAGCATCAGTAGGGGTTACAGATGGCGCATAGGGCGTTCCTAACATTGCCGCAGTCTGTGTGGCTGCTCCTATTTCCTGCAATACAGATTGCGCAGTTGTACTTAATTGCGCTGGCATTTGGCTCCCTATATCCGCGAGTTGCGCTTGCGATAGGTTGTTGAGGGAGGCTTGCGCCTCGGCAAGTCCCCAGGTAGCAGTCGTAGCATCAACCAGAGCACCCATAAGAATGGCTAACTGAATAGCACTTTCCCCGAACATAAGATTCATCGGATCGGTAGTGGCTAATAGATTACCGATTGCGAGATTGATCTGTTCTACTGATAACTTTGCAGCACTCGCAGGCGTTAGAAATTCCAAAACACTTATCCCGAGTGTATTGATAGCCCCTGTGGTATCCCCGGCCTTAATCCCTGCATCTGCTAACTTTGTACCTACCTCATCTAGCCCCATGCCCATCGAGTGTGCTTTGAGTATCACGGAATCATAGGTAGTACCGAGTATTCCTAATATGGAATTTTCAAACTGAGATTGTGTGATTATATCAGCTATACTGGCGCCATACTCTTTCGAGTATTGAGTGAGGTTGCCCAGTTCCCCTGCATAGATTCTAGCTAACCCAATGGCATCGCCTTCGACCACATTGTTTTCGGCCATCTTCCGGGATATTTCGTCTACGGCGATACCCCTATCCATCAGGGCGTTGAATATATCCTTGTAATCAAGCCCCAGTACCCCGAGTTGGCTATGCTCTAAGGTATACGCATCTTTAAGTTTTACGAGACCGGGGATAAGTTTCTCAATAGCCTCCGAGTAATCATCAAGGTTTTCTCCGGTGGTAACTACTGCGCCCCCAAGTCCCTCAGTGGAATCGGTCAGATTATCTGTTGCCTCTGTTACCTTTTGTGTTTCCTCTTTTAGTGGAGGCATCCCCATCATAAGGCGTCGGGTATTTTCCTTAGCCCTATCAGTAGCCTTAGCGTTATCGTCAAGCGCCTCTGTGGTATCTTCAACAGCGGTTGTGACTTTTGGCAACTCGGTACGGCCAGTTTTCAGGGATTCACACCACGCATAAGTATCATCTACAGCCCCGCGTACCTTATCGGCTGCGCCTTTCATGGCGTTGCCCCAATCCTTATTGAAGAAACCAACAATATCTCCACCCACATCCAGAATAGAGGCAATCACATTGAGGAATGGCCTGATAGCGTAGTCAATTATGGCCTGGATAGATTCGGCAAATGTCTTCTTAATCTCAAACCAGAGGTCGGAGAAGAAGCCTGCAATATGATCCCAGTTCTTCCAGAGAGCAATACCCGCAGCTACCAGTGCAGTAGCCGCTATCACTGCTAACCCTATGGGGCCTGTAGCAACAGTCATCGCCAACCCAAAAGCAGCAAACCCGGTCGCCAGCGTGGGTAGCAATAGCCCCAGCGTCCCCAGGATTAGCAACAGACCGCCTATGGCTACCACGGCTATACCAATGACCTTGGCAAGCTCGGGGTTAGCCTCAATCCATTCTTTGACCTTTGTTATAATAGGCGTGATGAAGTCTATCAGCCCCTTCATTGCAGGTGCGAGCAAACCCCCTACAGTATCCGCCAGTTCCCCCATGCTAATCTTCAGGGCTTCCATCTGACCTTGTAGTGTCTTGGAGTAGGCTTCGGATTGACCAGCGAAGGCTTGGCGAGCTAATGCCCACTTTTCCTCTTCGGTTGCGGCGTCCTTAATTGCCGGGACGAATACTTGTAGCCCACGCCAATTACCAGCCAGCGCCATACTTACTGCTTGAGATGCCGAAGCAAGGTCTACCCCCTTGCCCCTGGCGATGTCCATTGCCATACCCATCAATTCCTGCGCCTTGGCTACATCATGTGTGCCCAGGATAAGGCGGGATAGAGAGTCGCGCTGTTCCTCATCGGAGAAACCCAGTTTGAGTTGACTGGCAATCACACTTTCTATAGATTGCTTCCGGTCATCATAACTGAGCCCCATATTCGCCATAGCCTGACGGAGTTTGGAGATAGACTGTTCTTCTTCGGCGTACGATTTTATGGCTAAAGCGGCAGCACCAAGTATGGCTCCGCCTATGGCAACGGCAACGATAGAGACCTTCTTTAATGCCTCGGCTTTTGCTTTGCCCAACTGTTCGAAATACTTCTCGCAGTCAGCCGCCTCTTGCTTTGCTGTTGCCACCAGCTTGTCAGAGGCGGTTTTCATCTGTGTCTGGGCGTCGCTAAGTCCTTTAGTAAGTCCAGAAGAATCAACGCCCAGCTTCAGAAGGGCATCGCCGATTGTCAACGCCATTTACTGTACCACCTTAATTTTATTACCCAGTTGCTCAAATAGTTGTTTGTCTGTTACCACGGTATCAGTCGTTCTCCCCGTATTCGTCCCATTAGACATGGCCTCGTTGATTGCCTTATGCCGTGTGTTAAGTTTCTCTATCATCAAGCCCAGCAATTCGTCAGTCCAGTTCTCCGCTATGTATACCGGGTCAAGCCGCCATTCGGTCAAGAGAAACTCGAAGGTCTCTCCCAGACTTACCTTTTCAACGCTCCGGCCAGACTGCCCAATAAAGGGAAGGCCACCGCCATAACCTGTTCTATCGCCTTCGCCAGTTCTACCTCTGTCGCGGTGGACTCTATTTCCTCCCGGTTCAAAGTCTTGGCATAGGCAAAGAACAGGTCGGTTGTCTGGTCTGGCATATCGACCAGCATAGCTGTGATGGCACGGTCGAACCCCGTGGCATCGTCTGTTGTGGTTTTAGCGTAGGCGGGCAGCCTACCAAATAGACTAGCTGCCCGCTTGCGCCATTCTCTCGCGTCCTTAATTACCAGCAATGGAATGTTGTATTCCTTGCCGGCCAGAATTACCGTGATCGGTGACTTGAACACCTTATCTTCTTCTGTGCGTTCCACGATCCCTCCTTTTTTATCTAGGTACTACCACCTGGTCAGCGAAACTTGCCAGCACTCCCGTAGCTGTTGAGGTCACAGAACCCAACGCGTAAAACAGGCGTAGTGCCTTACCAACAGTTATGGCAACTCCTGTCACCGTTAGGGTTATAGTGGAACCAGCGACTGAGGCACCACTAAAGTATCTGGTTGTAGGAGCAAAATCCGCCTCCGTAAACCAGAACTCGCTCGCTGTTGTTATACCCCCAACCCCTATTACTGCCGCCATCGGAGTGCTAAAAAGGGCATCAATAGTCAATCCATTTGCCGCACTCTTTGTTGAAGCACCCACTACTAATGTGGGAGGGACTGCTCCAGCATCATACTTTGTACCAAACACTCCGGCATCCGAAACGAGTGCAGAGAACGTCATCGGCACTACCGATACATCCCCTTTCTTATAAGGGGTGGTAACTTCGCCAGTCGGGTTGACGTTGTTCAGGATGATTACACGTTCTTTCCCAGCCGGATTAAGACCTCTTAGGGTTAGTCGGTGTGCCTGTAATGTTCCGCCGCCGATTGTAGTAATGGCTCCGGTTGTGGCTACAGCACCCGGAATGGCTGCGGTTAAATTAGCCAGTGTGCCTTCTGCAACATTCAGGGTTACATCAACTTCCTGGTCGGTTAGTCTCCGTATAAGCGTCCCGTTCTGTTCTTCGACCTTAATGTTCGCCATCGTACTACGGACTGACATGGATACCCCATCCACGGTGAACCCAATGACTCTAGCAAGTATGCCAACGCCCAAGGTGATCTCAGCATCACCCACTAATACATTCGCAGTTGTACCCATAATTAACCTCCACTTTTATTACTAGGCATCAGTTACCGTTCCAAATACACCGACACTACTCGCCAGTGCCGAGAACGTGACCGGAAGAACTGATATTTCTCCCTTTTTGTATGGTATACCAACTTCTCCAGTCGGATTTACAGAAGGGATTGCTATGGTACGAGTACCACCCGCTGGGTCGAGTCCTACAACCGACAGGGTAAACTCCTGCAATAATGAACTGCCTGCATACCCGCCGCCAATCGTGACTACTGTTCCGCCGACGTTGATTGCACTCCCTGGAATAGCGGCGACCATATTCTTTAGTGTACCTTCTGCGAATGTAAAGGTAATGTCAACTTCCTGGTCAGTCAGCCTGCGGATGATAGTCCCCACCACCTCTTCGACCTTGATATTCGCCATCGTAGACCTCACGGACATTGTTACGCCATCCACTGTGAAGAACGTAGCAATGGTATTCGTGGGCGCTGTCATTTCCTTCAATCCACCTGACATCAGTGCTTTGGTGGTAATAGTTACCGCTGCCACTCCTACAAGTACATTAGCTGTTGTTCCCATTTATTAAGCCTCCTCTTAAATTTTTACCATGATATTGAAAAAGGTTAGCACCCTGAAATAGTTTGGAATATCGTTGGCGTTTTGCCCCGGGTTATCCATCAGGTCTTGCCCCTGTACCTCCTCAATGGCGCTTTCGATATAATAGGTTATCCCCAAAATGGTTACGGCTATGTGTTGAATCCCCTGGAGCGCATCGTAGAGCTTGCGATATACATTCCGTGCCGTAATGGGGTTGTCCGCCCAGCAATCGAATTGAACGCTCGGCACTGGTAGGTCGGGGATATACGGCGATGAAGCTCCGCCCCGGGTGAAGAACCCTATAGCAGGCAGGACTGCATTCTCCGGTAAGCGTGGGGCATATATCCTAGTGCCCACCACAGCCACCAGGCCTGCGTTGGCTGCCAGGTACGCACGGATAATAGAGTTAGTATCGGCTAAACTCATTTCAAGTGCTCCTTGACCTTCTCAGCGAACTTTTCCAGTGTGAAGTTTTTATCTAAGGCTGGTTTGAAGTAGGGGCGTGCTCTCATCTTCCATGTTCCTGTTTCCAGGTAACCGCCATACCCGCTTGTTGAGTAGACCGCCCCTGACAAATCCTCTTTCGCAAACTCACCACCCGGCCCGACTTCATAAGCGATTGACCTCGCATTGTTGCCAGTTAGCCAGGGTGATCCTTTCACGGTGTCACCTGCAACCTCCACCACTGTATCCCGCATGGCTAATCTATTAGCCGCAATCACGGCATTGGTTAGCTCAGGTATCTTGAGGTTCAGTTTTATGGAAGCCTCAAACCTCACCGAACCGTCCTCATTAAACATTCGACATGGTGATTCCCTAACGCGTCTTGTCTGTCTGCGGCGGAAATAACCTCATAGGTTGCCCCGGTGTCCAGGATTACCCTATCCTGTTCGGTAATGTCCACATCGCCCAGGAATAGTTGGAGGTCAGCCAGTACCACTTCGGCTCCGAGCTTGACCTCACGGTTCTTGGGGGTAGACCATCGACACGGCTCGTCATCGTGAAGCAAATTCCAGGTCTTGACGGGATTCCCGTATGCGTCCTGTGCTCCTGCGGCGAACCTATAAATATCGCACTCGTTTATCAGTAGCGAATCATAACTCACCTAATCGTCCTCCACCACGTTTATCTCTGCCCACGCCATAGCGGGTACATTGACAGCCCCTGCCCTCAGATTAGCAGCCAAAGCAAGCATTTTATTGACGATGCTTTGAGTGTACGCATAGTCTCCAATCTTCTCACTATCGGCATTGGCTCCGTACTGGGACGCCCATGCCTCAAGCGCCGCAGCCGCCCCTAGATTCACAGAGCCTTCAGCGGTGATAAAATACTGCAATTCCTCATCGGTGAATACGGGGTCGGCTATGGTTTTGTCGCCTATCAAGAGCCGGACTTTGCCCACATCATTTGTAATATCGTAGGTAACTGTCATAGCACCTTCTTCCTCATAATCCGTAGCCATGCCTGCCGTGCTACGCCCAATCTCTTTATACCCATGCGGGCTACTGTCATTCTCTCTACCCCCATACGGGCAACCCCAACGGCTAACCTAACCAGCCAGGTCATAATTCCCGATAGGCTTCCTGCCATCGCAACAGTACCGCCGCCTACGGCCAACTTCGCAGTCAGGAATAATGTGTTTAGAACCCCCGCTATAGCGACAGCACCCATGCCTACGGCTATACTGATTTTCCGCCCTAGACTACCGCTCGAAGTAAGAACCCCGCCGACCCTTATCTTGATTAGCCTGCCGAGTGTTGCGCCAGAGGCTACGGCACCAGCGCCAACAGCCTTGAAGTGAGTCAGTATATTAGAGAGAGTGCCTGCCATCGTTATAGCACCTGAACCTACGGACACGAAAGCGGTCTTGAGAGTGGATAAAACGCCAGCCATTGTAACCGCGCCCGCACCAACAGCCTTGAATTGGGTAAGTAAACGGCTGAGAGTGCCTGCCATCGTAGTTGCACCCTTACCTACACCAATCTTGATTAACCTACCGAGAACACCTGCCATCGTCACCGCACCACTACCAACAACCTTGAATTGCTTATATACACGGCTGAGTGTTCCCGCCATTGTCACCGCCCCTGCACCTACACCAATCTTGATTAACCTACCGAGAACGCCAGCCATTGTAACCGCGCCCGCACCAACAGCCTTGAAAGCGGTCTTGAGACGAGATAGGATTCCCGCCATAGTAATTGCACCCGCCCCGGTTGTAATGTAAATCTTTCGTCCCAGGATACCCGCGGAAGTCAAGGCTCCTGATAGGCTGATTGATATTTTGCGTCCTAAAGTCCCGGCGATGGTTATTGCACCCGTGCCAACATTCTGAAAGAATAGACCGACGCCAATAAAAACGGTTGACAGTATTCCAGCCGAGGTAAGAGCCCCACCCACAGCAATCTTAGTTAAGCGTCCCAGGATACCATTTGAGGTTAAGGCACCGCCAACGGTTATTTTAATGAGTCTATCCAGCAAGGCGCTTGAAGTCACTGCCCCGCCGATTGCTAATTTGATTAAGCGATTTACACTTCCGCTTGAGGTTAGCACACCTCCTATCGACAGAGAGATTTTCCTTCCCACGCTCCCTGCGATAGTTACCGCTCCGAGTCCGACATTCTGAAAGAACTGCCCGACGCCGACAGGGACACGGGCTAGAGTACCAGCGGAATCAAGTAATCCGCCGATGGCGATTTTGATTAACCTGCCGAGAGTTCCTACCGAAGTAACTACGCCGCTCAAGCTGATTTTCGTGAGGCGGTTAAGACTTCCTGCCATGCCAACGGCACCCGCGCCTACAGCAAGGAAAATAAGAAGTAGAGAAGTGAGCGTTCCTGCTATGCTGACCGCACCACCGATGGCTATTTTAATAACCCGTCCGAGACTTCCGCTAGAAGTTAAAACCCCACCAACCGCTATCTTGGTTGTGCGACCTAGTGCACCTGCCGAGGTCAGCGCCCCGCCGATGACTAGCTTTGTCAATCTCCCGAGAGTTCCTGCTGAAGTTAGTACCCCACCAATGGCGATCTTGATTTTCCGTCCTAGACTCCCTGCCATAGTTACCGCCCCAGTTCCTATAGCGATAAGTGCTTTTCTGCCAAGTACACCCGCCATCGTAGTTGCACCCACGCCAACAGCTATAAGTGCTTTTCTGCCTAGTGTTCCCGCGGAGGTAAGTACCCCACCAATGGCTATCTTGGTTATCCGCCCTAAAGTACCTGCTAAAGCCACGGCACCACTACCAACAGCCTTGAATTGCGTGAGTAGGTTACCGAGGATACCAGTCATTGTCACCCCACCACTACCTACGGCCTTGAATTGCGTTAGTAGGTTACTGAGTACACCAGTCATAGTCACTGCGCCCGAACCTACGGACATGAAGGCAGTCTTAAGGGTAGACAGGACGCCCGCTATAGCAATCGTTCCTGCACCAAGAGTTCTAAATGTCTTCCTGCCAAGTGTTCCGGCTGAAGTTAATGCCCCGCCGCAGACTTGGTAAAATGTCCCCGCTTCTATAATAGGGGTCTTGGTAGGTCGGGGCGGTCGGGGTGGCGGTGGTCTCCAGATAGGCATTTTATACTCCTAGCAAACTTCTTCAAATACGACTGTGCTAGTCCAGCCTAACAAAGTGGCAGGGTCGGCCAAAAATCTAACCACGAAAGCCATTGCTCCCGCAACAACAGGCCTCTCCTCTGGAGTTGGTATCCAGAGATACCCATTCAGAGCATTAAAAGCGAAATCGTGGAAATCCACATATGTTGGAGTAGCATCTGCCGAGCCAGTAATACCGCACTTGCCAGCAGCCAATGTACCTGCTACTCCCGCAATAATTGCAGCTGGTCCTCCAGAGCATAAAGGACTGGGTGTAACAGTGGCTACGGTCAAGTTCCCACCCGTTCTCCACGATAACGCCCCTCTTACCATCGCTGATGTTGCATTCTCATCTTGCCCAATCTCTACTCTGTATATCTTGATTAGAGATCCAGCAGCTTGAGGCGCAGCGACAGGGTAAATACCCTGCAGAACATTGACTGCCGTTATCATTGTTGCGTGTGGTGCTACGATTGAGAACATTTTCCCCATGTTGTCCTCCTTTTAATGCGCTAAGACCGAATGTGTAGAGCTTAATAAAACATTGATATATCTCTGTGCATGAGACTTCCCTATTTCACTGCCTCTTTTAATCTCACCCAGTTTTGGCATAGTTGGTTCTCCTAGTGAGCAAGTATGTGTGGATAATAAGAACCCTTTGGAAACCTTCCGAAAAATACCCTGTCATCCCATTCAACCCCATAAGGGCTAGTTGACGGGCTTGCGAATGAGTTGGAGATTGTTGAGCTGAAACCTGTGTGAAGATAGATTTTGTCCGAGGTAGAATCGGCACTTAATACATTAGCACCGTCCCAGGAAATACTCCGAGGGTAATTTGATGGGCTTGAGAAGGAGTTAGATATTGTCGAACTGAAACCTGTGTGAAGATAGATTTTGTCCGAGGTATTGTCGCAACTTAATACATTAGTGCCATCCCAGGAGACCCCTGTAGGGTAAGTTGATGGGCTTGAGAAGGAGTTAGAAATTGTTGAGCTGAAACCAGAGTGGCGATAGATTTTGTCCGAGGTATAATCGCAACTTAATAAATTAGCTCCATCCCAGGAGACCCCTGTAGGTGTAGTTGACGGGCTTGCGAATGAGTTGGAGATTGTTGAGCTGAAACCTGTGTGGAGATAGATTTTGATCGAGGTATCATCGTCACTTAATACATTAGTGCCATCCCAGGACAGCCCAGCTGGTAAATCTGACGGACTTGAGAAGGAGTTAGATATTGTCGAACTGAAACCTGTGTGAAGATAGATTAGGTCCGAGCCATAATCGCAACTTAATAAGTTAGCCATAGTTCACCATTAGGTCGTTGCAAATTAACGATAGTCATAGTGTTACTCACAAAGGAGGGGGGAACGATCCCCCCTCCTTATTTTCTGTTCTATTCCTTCTGCGGGAACCTACCCACCCGAAGTGAAGGCTCTAGTAATTTGCTCTACATCATTTGCAACTATATTACCCTCCGCTAGTGAAGGAAATCGTGAACGTAAATTCTATGGCATTAGTAGCTACGACGTTTATTGCGGCGAATTTAGTCCTATCCATCAAACGTCCGCCTGTCACCGGAGGGCCGCCAGCGCCTGCCGTGTTGAACAGGCCGTGCTCAGTGATAGCAAAACCCCCGGTATAGGTGATGGTGGCAACAGACTTATAGACTTTAGCAGTCCCTTCTATCTGTGTACCTACCACACGGGCATCCTCTCTCGGCGTGCCAAGAGCGTCGTCTGTTGGGTCTTCCGCACCGACTCCCTCGCCCGAATGATGGTACTTATAGGTTGAGAAGGCTGCTACCGAGGACTGTAAGGTGTCTACTATGTCCTCGCAGAAGTCGTCGGTGACCTGCTTATCATGTACCACCCGTCTGGCTTTTCCATCGGGTATCCATAACCCGGGTCGGGATTTGCTCAATTCCTCTAAGGGCACGCCCCCGGCCAGCAATAGCCGACCTTCACGATTCAGTACTTTCTTTTGCGCTATCAGCAGCGTGTGGGCGTGTACCGCTCCGCCGCCGAAGGCACTAGCCAGTTTATCTTTGAACCAACTCATGTTTGCCTCCATTTTTATGTAATTACTTGAAACCAGTTTGTTCCGTCAGCCGTTTCAAATCTTTTGCCTGTATTGCTTTCCATAAAGATGCTTCCGATTGGAACACCTACAGGTTTTACATCTGTCGATAATCCATAATAGTAGTTGTACCAATCTACCGGCCCTTTTCTTTCCGTTATTGCCATATTGCACCTCTTAATAATAGAGAGGGGTGTTTAACCCCTCTCTATTACTTCGCTATTTAGACTGCGGAAAGTTGTCCATAAGTGGCTCTCCACTCAAGTTTGCTGCATCCAAAGACCTCTCTCACACGGTAGAACACATTGTCGGTAGCGAAGTCGCCAGCCATCGGGCTGATTTCACCACCACCGATGTTCACCTTGTCAGACGCCTTCATGCAGATTTCGGGTCTCTCATGCCCAACCAGGTAGTCGCACTCCAGAGCCGCGATGTCCTTCGGGTCTGCAAACAAGAACCAGCTCAGAAGTGCATTAGGAGCAAAGACGGGAATGTACGGGTCAACTATGAGTTGTAAGCCGTACTGAGAGATGACGTTGTTCGTTGGCATGGGGAAGATCGTAGCAGGCCCAGCCGCCGCTAACGTCACATGGTCAAGCCACATCTTTGTTGCCGAGGTCAGGATTTGTCGCGCTGTGAACTCAAGTCCGGGGCCAACCACCAGGTACTTTGCCCTGTTCATTATCGGCTCGCCATTGACATCCGTGAAAGCAGCCATAGCCTCGCAGGTGTTCTCAAGGTTCTGGATTGTCAAGGGCAATGCACCCAGGTTGATTACATCGCCGACGGTTGAGTCATACAGGAAGCCGGCAGCGTGCGTGCTATCAGCAATAGCGTCTGCTACGTAAGTTCCAGTTACTAGTCGATGCTCTGTCCTTACCGCAGCGCGGGCGAACCTCTCCGGGGTATCCTTCAGTGCGCCCAGGTCGTCGTTGATCAGGGCTTCCCAGGAGATGTCAAACTGCCTTCCGTACTTTTTAACGGAAACAGGATAACGTTTCTCGTCACGCTCACTAGCCAGGTACTCGCCTTTTTCTCCGACTTCCGCGAGGTGCTGATCGCCGCCGGTGATGCCGAATCTATACCCGCCCACCTGGGGGAAGATTCTGGGCACCGTGCCCATGCGCACAAACGCCTTCCATACAGGGTCAACGGCCTTGTAGGACGCTAACACCTGTCTGTCCAGCACGTCGCCGAACAGATAGGGGAAGTCGCTTGTGGTCAGTGCCTCACGCATTAGATACTCATGCTTGTGAGGCGGGAGTCCCTTCGCGTTGGTTAGCAGGTCGATTGTTTCCTTCAATCTCTGCTCATATCCTTCGGGTCTTTTAATGTCAGATAGGGTGGTATAACCATTCCAATCTTCCATGAGTTTCATGAATTCCATTTAGGTTACCTCCTGATTTATTTTGGGTAACAAAAAACCCGCTTTTTAGGGCGGGTTTCCTGCTATGTCTTATTTGGTTTACTTTCTGGGTTCCACTTCCACCACTGCCGCCTCTGTTAGACGGGTTACAAGTTCAACATCGTTCCGGTTGAACCCCTTAAAGGTGTCCACGGCTTTCTTAATCCTCTGGTATTCATCCTCCTCTACTAGGATTTCGTCATCCTTGCAGTTCTCCAGCTTCATAGCCAGCATATTCTGCTTGACCAATTCAGCACCGGATAGTTGCAGCTCACGATTGAACATCAGATTCAGAATCGAATCCTTGACGTGGTATGGAGCGGTAATGTCAACCAGTTTGCCATCACCGCCCTTTACTGTACCACTAACCATGTAATCCTTTAGGTTTAACGTGCGCATTGCCTCTCCTTTTTATTTACTTTAGTTTCTAAAAGTGTTGACGTAGAGAACGCCATTGTAGCCTGAACCATTGACAACGATCAGGGCGATGGCGCCGCCAACCACGCCGGACTTATTCCCGATGCTATGGCCGCAGATACTCTCGTCCGCCGCATAGAATATGGCGGTGTTGCCTGAACCAGCTATGTTCCCGCCAATTCCAAAGGCGTAGACGTTCGCCGGTTGAGCAGTCATGATGCACTCTGCTTTCAGCCCATAGATCGCGGTTGCCGTTGCATAGTCCACGACGGCCCCAGCGTAGATGCCGTTGTTCTGGGCTACCATTTCGTATTTCCCAGCAGGCGCATCGAAGGTCGTAGCCAGGTTGAGCCAGATACCGCCGCCGTAGACCCAGTTACCAGTCTGGACACCACCTGCGGTAGCATCGAAGTAGCAGGCAATACCCACATCGTTAGTGCCCGCTCCGGCTGTGGCCTTAATCTGTAATGCCGAACTGCCAGCCGGAACCGCATCGTTAGTGAGTAGCAGAGTATCAACGCCCGCGTTGATAATACTCGGCCCCCAAACTAAGTTGCAATCCAGGCTGTCACCAAAGTAGAACTCCTCAAGGTCGCGTACCCAGTTGTCAACAGGAGACCAATGCACCTTGACAGCGATTCTCTCTATGTTGCCCGGGGTAGCAATGATTCCCAGGGCATACCCGAATGGGACTTGAGTAGCTCCGGTAGCGATCTTACTGACTACGGCGGTTACGTTGTTAATGTAAAGCACATCTCCGCCGCCTACTGCGATATTGCCTCCATCATCGGCGGCGACAACATCTACAACCCAGATGCCCTCTGTGTCGATGGCTACCAGGTCGGTTGCAGCCTCGGCGGATGTAAAGGCTATCCCAACTCCGTGCCCTTCCGTAACGTCAAAGACTACGGGATTGCCTTTGTCGACGAACCCGCCGACATTGCCCGCTTTGTGAATTAACTCACTCTCTAGAAGAGTGACGTGTCTACCCTCATAAGTAGACGAAATCTCGTCGCCTTCTGCTAAGGCGTCTGCGACTGGGTATACTCCGAATGCTGGCATTTATTTACCTCCTGATTTATTTTCTGTTACCACTACGGCCCGAATATCCACCACATCCACCACGGGCCGCCCCAATGTACCTTGACGGCAATTATCGCAGGGTTTGGTAATGGATCGCCTCCCCCGTCTACCAACTCGTCAATAGACTGGAGTGCATACCCAAATACCGACCCAACACTAGGGTCTTCTGTGATAGTACCGTCCCACCAGTCAATAAACAGCGTTTGTCCTACATACACAGGCCCGAATAGGTCGCTCGTGTTTATCACCATGAGACGCCAGATGCCTTCTGTATCAATCGGTACGACCTCAGTGACTGCCGTGGCTGTTTTCAGTGCAACCCCAACCCCGTCAAAGAAACACACCGGGTCGCCCTTGCGAACAAAGTCATCGCCGTTGGCGTCGGTGTTGTCGGGGTGGATTAAGTTTTCCTCCATCACCATTACGTGACGCCCCTCATAGGTTGAGGAGATTTCTTCTCCCTCTTGCCCGTAGGGGTTGTAATAGGGTTCTAGAGGGCTTCTGCCTGCTATTGGTCCTCCGTTCATCGCACACCTCCGCCCCTGAGTTTCATGGCCTGCAATGTCTTTGTTCTATTCTCAGTCAAGGCTGTGCGTTTGTCAGGGTATGGGCATTCCTCAAGAGTACATTCCCTCGGAACGCCAATGTATTTACTGACCTTCAGGCTGTCGCACCGTATCATGCGGCAAAAGTTCCATTGCCTTGTGGATAGTTTCATAGACTACCTCCCTGCTACCGCCGTCTCAGCCTGTGCGTCATTCATTCCTAAGCGCATAAATGACTCTTTGAGCGCCTTCCTATCGGCGTCGGGATCGGACTTGGTTGCACCCATGCCCTTGACCTTCCCTGTTTCTTTCAAGGCGTTCACATAGTCGATCTCAGCCTTGATTGCCTCAGTAATGCCCTCGGCAACCTCAACCCCAGCGAACTTCTCGGCAATCCTCTTCTTGGCAGCTTCCGGCAGTTCTGATTTGCTTATGGCTTCGTCGATTACAGACTTGGCTTCAGCTATTCTTTGTGCCTTCTCCGCCAGGGTGATCTTACCCTTCAGCTCGCTTAACTCTGTGGTCAATGTGGCATTGCTGGTTTCAAGTTCCTTAACCTTTTCGTCTTGTTCCATGTGCCTTTTAACCTCCAATTTATATTTTGTCTCTACTTCACTTTCAATAAGTTTTACCAGGTCGGCACGCCTCTCCTTGAGGGTGTCCAGGTTCACCAAGTCCACATCCAGGGTAGACTCGGCCTCGTATAGCCGCACGCCGCCTCCGGCCCCGGCCTCGGTCACAAAGTCAACAGACCTTGCCCTCACTATTCTCTCAATTACATTGGTCTTGACACCATCGATAGTGCCCTTCGAGGCTGTGCCTATTGCATTGATTGATACGCCAATGTCAGCTAACATTCCCTTATCCCTTAATGTGGCAAGCCTTTCCTGCATCCACGGCTCCACCACAACCGCCTCTCCTATTACAGTCCCGGCCTTATCGACATGGACATTCTTGAGGGTTGCTACCCAATCCCGTACTGACCTCTCGGGGCGGTTCTTCTCATCGGCTTCGCTGGGGTGGTCGGCATACATTTTCACGTTTTCAAATACGCCGAAATCCCTACCCAATATCTCAGCCGGGTAATATCTCTCCTTGCTGGTATTGAGTCCGGGCTTGATAACCACGATCTGAGCATTGCCTTTACTGCCAATGGTCGCCTCGGTTAAGGGTATGTAATCCGCTATTACAGTCCTTTGCATATTCGCCTCCATTACCCACTTTGGAATTTCCGTATCTTCAATGCCGAGTTTGCTATACTCGGTTCTTATCTTCCTCTTAACGGCCGGTAAGTCGGCAGAGGTTATAGCCACCTTCTGCCCCCGGAATCCGCCGGGTGATAGAGCCGCTGCCGCCCGCCCCAACTGCGCACGGGTGACTTTCTTTTCCGCGTCTTCCCATAAGCGTAACTTCCAGTCGGAGGGCTTCGAAGCGTCAGGCACATAGGCAAAAGCCTCGGCAGGATATCGCACACCGTCCTCAGTCTTGTAAGCAGCTTGTTCCTTGAGCCACATGAGTATTGCATCGGCTTCCTGCATGGAGGCCGCTAGTTGCTCATCCTGGGGCGTCCCATCGGCTAACAAGGCGCCGCACTCAGCGATAAAAGCCTTAACCCTGCTATCCTCGACCTTGTTCCGTTTACCCGCCTCTTGGATTATCCCGGCATACTTCGCCTGTAGGGACTCGTTCCAGCGGGAATAACATACTGCCGTGCGTTGCTTCTCGTCCGGGAACTCAGTTGCCAAATCACTCATGCAACGCTGCATGAAGTCTCCCTGCTTCTCGTCGGACGCTGGTTTCGTCAATGGCATGGTTGCCTCCTGAAATAGGGTAATAAAAAAAGAACGATAGACAAACTGGTTTCCCAGTGTGCCTATCGTTCTTCGATTTGGCTAGTATGGCTAGTGCAGGTCGGGGATTCCTGCTTTTCTATCTTTCGATAGCGTCCAAACCCTTTCTACCAACTAGCCATATTAAAATCATCTATTCTGTTTGGCGGCATAAATCTGGCGCTATTTGCCGAGCGATTGCAGCAACTTCTGTCGGGCTTGGTATGATCGTCTCATCTTGTGCTTCCATAAAGGTTCCTCCTTAATCTAATTTTATCGTTCTCTCCACTGTTACCAATGTAATCTTCCCAGCTCGTAGTTGCAACTTTAACGAGCCGTAGTCAATCGGCCACTTTATGTTATCGAGTTGCCTCTTAAGTTCGACATCCTGCGGATTGATTATCTCAAGTCTGTCTGTCATTCCTCACCTTTCAGCATCACCGGCGCTAGGGCGCACCTGCAAGATGGATGAGCGGGCGGTCTTTCATGCCCGCTTGAGAATATGTGGTCTATCGGCACAATGCCCTCTGCCTCGTTATCTTCGCATATCTCACAAGGATCGTAAGTTACCCATTCCTTGCCCGTGATCCCCATATCGTCAGCCCTATCCAGAAAGGCTTGCTCGAGGGCGTCGCAAGTCTCTGTGCGGGCTATCATCTCCGACCTAGCCTTGTTCATATCGTCAAAACTATTCCGTATGTCCCTTGCCAGTCCTGGAATACCCCGCTTTTCCTCTATCGCATTGCCGATAACCTCTGCCAGCCGCGCCTTTGTTTCCTCATTCAGCCCTGTAACCAGCGTTGCGCAGTGTTTGGTCGCGTAGTCAATAGCCTCTTGTATGGGCGGGCCCTCGAAGAATATCGGCCTGTTAGTCAGTTTAGTCCTGCCCCATTGTACCATCTGCGCCGAGCCTCTAAGATACGCCGTGGCAACATAGCCGTTTAGCCGTGCCTGTAGACTGTCAGAGAAGGCGGCAAGGATAGGGGCTAGGAAGTTGTCAAGGTCGCTTGCTAAAGTCATTCAGTTTACCCTTCTCCCTATAACCTTTGACAGGGTTTCCCCGTTTCTTATTCTTCCAGTACCCCAGGCTGGATAATTCTCTTTTGAGTACCTTGTAGAGTACCTGGCTTCTGTGTAGGTGTTTTATCTCTCTGGTTAGTTGCTCCAGGTCTACCCTGCTCATTTGCCAATGTTATCATTAGGCGGCTCTTAATGTCAAGTTACTCCACTTTGACGTTGCTATAATAGATCCTCTCCAGCGTGCCCCAGTCAAGCGCCTGATCGAGTGCCCGAAAGTACCTTTGCAGCTCCCGCTTTAGCCCTTCCTCTATTTTTTGATTTGCGGGGTTTTTGAGGGACGCTGGCATCTCCGACTCCAGGAGCTGGACTATCTGGTTCAACTCTTGCAGTATCAATGTCCCCCTTTCCCTTGCAGACGGGACACCTTATCTGGATTAGCCCCGCCTGGTATTCCAGTATCTTTCTCCCCTTGCAGGTCTCGCACCGCATGATTGCCTCCATCATTGGGTGAGAGCGCCGCCCTCAACCCTTTAACTGCTAAGTACAATTTCCCTATTGATTCCTGTTTCGCTAATTCTTCTGGCTGTGGAGGTGTTCCCGGAGGCATCATAATAACCTTGGGTGGGGGTGCTGGCCTGGGATTCGCCTCTATGTCCTCAAGTACCTCGTTCACGTCATCTATCCCGATTGACAAGAGCGCCTGCTGCATCACGTCCTGGCTAGACAGGAACTCGGGGAATACTCCCGCAATCAATGAGATGTTCTGCGCTAAGGCACTTTCGTCCGCGGGTGTAATAGAGGGGAATGCCAGGTCTACATAGCGCCTCTCCTCGGGTATGCCCGCGTGCTCTAGCACCTTGTCAAGTATGTCAATAAATGCGCCTCTCCAGATAGCCTGGTAGGACTGGCACATCTTCATAACGGGTAACTCTACCGTCTTGGCGGTAGCAAGGTTGCCGATTGAAATATCCCCATAGTATTGCTCAGGCCAGCCCGTAGCCGAGCACACCTGAAGTTTAAGCATTCGCCCGTCCTGATACGCTTGTGTGGCTCCGGTCTCTGTTTTTATGGGCTGGGTATCTGAACTGAGGTTCTCCACCAGCCATTGTCCGGCCCCGGCCTCCTCTGCCTCAATCTGCGCCTTTGTAGCATTAACTGTGGACTGTGTGCCTTGCAGTTTAGTGCGCCATGCGAACTTAGACAGCGCCAGCATAATGGCAAGGCGAGCTTTTAGGAATTCCCTGTATGCCTCCATATAGCCGATGGCCGGATAGAGATACGAAATTCCGCGCTGTGTTGCAAAGTCGTTTATGCCCAGATGATAGACTAGAGCTTCTTCGGTTGCTGTGATAGACCTGTTCGTGCTGTCCAGCGTTGCCTCATTCTTCTCATTGCCGAATGCCCTGTAGTATGCCTGTTTAGCCTGACCCTGCTGGTTAGTCCATTCACGGAGGTAGTACCGCACATCGTCAACATCATCGGGGTTGCTGATTATCTGAGTTATCTCTAACGGGTCTATGCGCCGGATGGTTGCCTCACCCGCAGAACCCAGGAATAGGGCAAAGAATATCTCTCCGTCAACCAGTAGTTTCTCGCTCGACTTGTGCTGCCCCCGGGGTGACAATACAACGGCGTTCTGCTGCGCATCCCAGAACAGCGACATAATATCGTGTGCCGGCTCATCATCACACGTCCACGATACGCCAATACCGAAGGCATAGTCAGTCATCAGGTGAACTGACCGGCATCCCAGCGGGTCTTTGATGGCATAGTAGCGAGCCTTGGCGATGGTGGTCTTGCGTTCCTGGTCGGTTATGATCTGACCTACCGTAGACAGGTTAATCCAGCCCTTATCTTCCATGCCCAAAAGAGCCTCAACCTCTGTCTTAGTTTCCCATAGAATCTGATTCCATTTATTCAACATCTGCATTGGTCCTTTGCTTGATCTGCCATTGGAGTAGTTTAATTTGTTTGGTTTGGGCTTCTACCGAAGATTTGAGTTCGAGTATTTGTCTATCCCTGCCATCAATCAACCCCTTCTTGTAACCATCTTTGTAACCTCGTGTGTGTTCTAGCCGATGATCTGAGGCGGTGGTCAGGACTAAATTTTCAATGCGATTATCTGCGCGAACCCCATTTTTGTGATGCACGACTTCCCAAGTGTGGAGACAACGGCCTAGATGCTTCGCCACCACAAGGCGGTGTTCGCCAACATAGCCACGTTTGGCCATAGGGCGGAAAAAGTCATCAGTCAAAACGCGAACCATGACATAGCCGTCTTTTGCTTTATATCTACCACCATTCCAACGGCCATTCTGTTTGCCGCTACGTCCTTTGCTTAGAATAGTTTGGCTAATTTTAATTCGTACTGCCTCTGGCATTTTGCGCCCTATATGACCACAATGTGTACACCTTAGACTACGGAGGCCGCCATGTGTTTTTAAAACCCATCTTCCCTTGCCGCATATTTCACAATGATGATATTGATAGCGGCCATGTCCTTTATGTCCCAATGTCTTAGATGTGGCTATATCCCCTTCTTGAGCCTCAACCTCGCTGGTAGACTCCCGGAAAGCCCTGCGCAGTTCGCTCATTATCGTCATAAGTTTATCCCTCTTAGCAGTTTCATAGAATCGAAGACCCTGATTTCCTCCCTGGGTTGGAGTTCAGGTAGCACAATACTGGCTACGGCGTACCTGGTCGCATCCATCGCGTGATCATTGAACTTAACAGGTTCGTCTAGTGTCCGCCCGTTCTTGTCTTTCTTGCGTTGATAGCCCCGGACTTCCTTAATCGTGTTGACGCTGGACTCCGTGATATTCATGCGGAAGGTGTTGACTGCATCTATCCCGTATTTCACATCCTTGTTTGCCGGGTAGATGTTGAATCCCGCCCTGTGAATCTCCTCTATCCTCTGCGGCTCGGCGGAGTCAGCGTATATGTCCAGCCTGGGCAAGGACTTGAGTTGGGTGATTAGGTCACTGTTTGTCATGTGAGTCTGGTATATGGTTTCCTCGACATATAGCTCCTTTGCCACCACAGCCACCTTAACGAGCACTGTGGGGTTTTCGTAGCCGAAGTCTAGTCCATATACCCGCCTCTGCCATTCACCCGGCATATCGGGCACTATGCGCCAGTTGTGGTATATCAGGTTCTCAAGTTTGCCCCATTCCCCCAAGACATAAACACGGTAATAATTCTCATCCTGATTGATAAGGTCTTCGAGCTGTTGGATATAATCCGGGCTGAGGAAAGGGTTATCATGGTAGGTCGAGTGAATAACCTCCACGTCTTTCTCATTGACTAGCTTCTGCGCTATCCAGCAGTTGCCGTCTGTGGGATTAAGCGAAAGGAATATCTGGTTCCGTTCCCCTTCGCTACATGGCCCCGACAACCTGAGCTTGAGAATCATATAGTCGTCGTATGTGAATTCGTCTGCTTCCTCTAGCCAGAGGTAAGCAAACTCTGTGCTCTTGAGTTTGCTTATCTCGTCAAGTGAGAAGAACCATACTGTGTTATCGCCGTACCTGTAGTTGTGCGGGCTGCTTTTAGTATGGTTGGCCTCGTTATACCCGCCCATCGCTGACAACTCCTGAATAAACAGCGGGTAGGCAGTCATCCTCAGCGCCGGGAAGGTCTTGCGGGTAATGCCAAACACCTTATGGTGCTCAAACATCATCCGGTGTGCAAACAACTCAGCAATCGAGTAGGACTTAGAGCTGCGTGCCCCGCCGATGTTTACTACTGTCTTGGCTTGGCAGTTGAGGTTGCGTTGAAATATCTGTGTTCTTTTGAGCCGTATTTCCGTTAATGATTTCATAGACTATTTTAATTGCTCCGCCGTTCTCTCCACTTATCTCATGTGTATCCTTGACCTTGCCCTCTACTCTATCAAGTCCCTCTCGGATAGCGGTTATGTCGCCCTTGCCCATCTTAGTAAATAGTGCCTTGGCTATCAGCATTGCGCCTGTAGGATAGCAGGGCATCTTCTGCCACTTCTTGAGTATCTTCTCGGGGTTATTCTCTACCAGTTCACGAAGTAGCATGGAGACGCTTTGCGGCTTCTTAGGGCTGCCATTGGGATTGCCACTCTGCCCAGGCACAAATCGCCCCTTTAAGTCTCTGTCTCCCTGTTGTGCAGGATTTCCGTTAGTTACCATGTTCTATCAGTTCGGCTTTCTTGCCCGTGTAATCCAATATATTAGTCCTGATATGTTCTGCTATTGCTTTCATAAGATTCGGGGGTACGCTGTTGCCGATGCGCTCTTTGCATTCATCCTTAGTACCTTTAAAAATAAAATCAGTAGGGAAGCCCTGTATAATACCTGCCTCTTGAATAGTTAGCAATCTAGGGGTCTGCCAATGCCAGTTTAAGTGTGATTTAATTTGTGTTGGGCTTGGTTTATTAGGGTCTAGTCTAACTGACTGATATGAACCTACATACCGGCAAGTCTCTCGGAGAGACTTGCCGGGTTTGCTTTTTTGCCATGCCTCTATAACTTGCTTCTCGTGTTTTTCTGGATTTCCTACGGCTAACTTGCCTATTGCTTCTTTAGCTGTTACTGGTATTACTTGCGGCTTTGGGTGGCTCGGATCAATCTTTAAATCTTCACGAACACCAATGATAATTACCCGTTCCCTTGACTGAGGGACATTAAAGTACATGGCATTTAATACTTCACCTTTTGCCTTATAGCCGCATTCCCGCAAAGTCTTAATAATAGCCAGGTAAGCCTGTTTCATACACCCCTTGACCATGCCGGTCACGTTCTCCATGACAAATACTTTCGGCTGAAGTTCCTTGACCAGTCGGGCATATTCCTTAAAAAGAGAATTGCGGGGGTCGTCCCATTTTCGTTTCCCTGCCGTGCTGAATCCCTGACATGGCGGTGAACCATCCAATATATCAAGTTCGCCCTTCTTTATCCCTGCCAACTTCATACACTCTGCGCCTGTCAGCTTTGCAATATCACCATGATAGACAGGTACGTCCGGGAAGTTAAGCCGGAAGGTTGCAACTGCATTATCATCCCATTCGACAGCTAAAAGTTCCTTGAATCCTGCCATCTGATAGCCGAGAGATGAACCTCCACAACCAGCAAATAGACTAATTACTGTCGACTTTACCACTTGAAGCCACACTTGGGGCATTCATTCTTGGTATTCTTCATGGCATCTTCATCAATATCTTTATTGTCTTCTGGTATATGGAACTGAGTCATTAAGTCTTCAATCTCAGATAGGTCAAAACCCGTGATGGTTATATCGAGTCCACCCGTGTCAAGTTCCTGCAACAGGTCTTTCAAGGCAGGCAAGTCCCACTCCGTCTCATCCTGTAGTTTGTTATCGGCTATCATGTAGGCTTCGGCCTTAGCGCCTTTTAACGGGAGCCGTATGATAGGGACTTCTTTCAGCCCTGCCTTCTGTGCAGCCTTGAGGCGGGCATGGCCGGCCAGTATAAAGCCGTCTGCTGATACTAGTATGGGGTTAGTCCAGCCAAACTCCTTGATTGATTTAGCGAGTTTATCAAGTGCCGAATCAGGATGGACACGCGGATTGCGAGGATGGGGCTTGAGCGATTTAATAGCAACCTGTTCTACCTGCATGGGTATCTTCACAGTCTTCAATTCACACTCACCCTAATACTTATCGCTACACGGACACGCGAGCATTCCAGAGAAGGTAACAGTATTACCAGGGAGAATAGTTTGGCTGGTTTCATCCCCTTACCTTCTTATCTAGCTCCGGGTAGAAAATGTGGTCTTCGGGCACACTCACCCATCCACACCCCCCACACCCACTTATTTATTAAAGATTCCCTTGCACTTCGGACATCGCAGATTCAGGTCGCCGTAAGTCTCCAGCTTCTTCCCGCACTTGGGACACTTCTTCATCCCACCCACTCCTCTATCTCATCCTTGAGCTTGAGCAACCCACCCTTTGTCCTTATCATCCCACCCTGTTCTATCACCGCCCAGAACGCCGACCAGTATTGACGGTGCTTCTGCGGCGTGCGCTTCGGGGATTGTGTCACCGTGGTCTCGGATTCAGGCTGCGGCGCTAACGGTAACACCTGGTAATAATCCGTTGAGTGAAATGTCAAACTCATCGGTTCCTCTGGCATGATTCTTCTCTCCTTTTTGATGATGTACCTATGCGCGAAATAAGAAAGGGGCTGGATAACCAGCCCCTTACCCCGGGGTGCGCCAATCGGCAAAGACTCTGTATCATTGGGGGCTTTATACCCCGTAAGTATTCGCCTTCACTGCACCATTGTACCAGTACAACCCGGCATTATTCGCCTCGACATAATCCGGAGGCGGCGACCTTAAAATCCATTGCGCCTTATTCGAGTATTCAACAATCTTATTTTTGGGGATTCCTATTTGCTTCAGGTATGCCCTAAACTCTCGTTCGTCCATCCGCACCCCCCTAAATAAATTAAGGGAATAAAAAATAGACGGCTTCTTTCCCGTCTATTTATACTCCCTCTGACTATATACTACCACACTTTGAGCATTATGTCAAGTACCCTCTTTTTAATCCGAAATCGAAGCTAAATAGTCACTCGCATACAGCCTTACAGCTTGACAGTACTCCGATACGGTCATGTGGGAAATGTGCAACTTGCGCCCTGTCTTGCGCAGGCTCATACCACCACGCCGGAGGATATACGCCTCGATCTGGATAGGCTCTAGCCCGCAGTGCCGGGTGACGTTCATGGCCTCTAGCATATTCAGGAATAGCGTCTTGAGTTCCCCGGTCTCGTAATCGGTCATGCGAAGCCAGTCCGGGGGATTACAGGCCATACTCACCAACCAGTCTATGTCCTGGGCTATCTCGGTCACGCTCTTGGTCTCCTGATACTCCAGGCTCGCTATTTCCATCCTGCCTCCCTTATGACGTTTCTATACCAGCTCCCCTTATTGCGCCTTGCTGTCACTGTTTAGACATTCAGCTTCGGTTGTAGGAATGAGCACGGATCGCCTTGAGCCAAATTCCTCAAAGGGTATTCCCATGTAATAATTATGCGACCAATAATCCATAAATCGTACGAGTTCCTTATGTGTCCAGTTAGGATGAATATAGGAGTTCTTTTTTGATGTATCTTTAGGCTGGTATCGCATGGGGAATTGCAGTAACCCCATTTTCCGTACTGTACGAAGACGATACAGTGCATCATCTGGTGTATCATTAAAGCCTATCAAGACATAAACCCTGACCAGGTTTTTAGGTATATGCTTAACTAGAATATCAATCCCGTTCATAAAAGGGCTTGCATAATGCACATTGTCCCAAGATAGGCGTAAGCATTTCAGATTGAGTTCGGCTAATCGTGAGGCGTGATAAGAAGTCAGAAGACGAACATCTAAGCCCTGATTGAAGTCAATGCCCTCTAGGGGTTTCAGTTTATCAATAACCCTATCGAAGTGTGCCCTTGAGCAAGCCAGTAGGTTGTTATCACAGACGATGGGGCGAGGCACGAAATCAGGGATTTCTTTAATGTCTCCCTCTATATCTGGCACAAGACAAAATGGGCATTTACGGATGCAACCTCGGCTTGTGAATGTAGCATTAGGATTATGGTGAGACAATGCATCTATATCGCCATTCACTTCGGCAACTTCCTCGAATAAAAGTGGGTTGTACTTAATCGCTGGCCCCCCAACCTTGACCTTCATCCCCATCTGTCTATACCAAGCCACCTTCCCGTAAGCCTGTTGGATTTGCCACGAGAACACCGCAGAAACAAAGGCTGTATCCCCTTCCACCCAGTCAACTAACCCATTCTGCCAGCCTTTATGATTCTCGATGATCTTCATTCCTTCTCCTTTCGCCTCTTGGATTCTAATTTGGTTCTATACCAGCCCCCCCCCTTCATAGGGGGAGTACACTTCCGGTTCCCACTATCGCCTTGATAATCTGATAAGCTACCTGTGGCACTATGGCGTTTCCGAGTGCTTTAAGTCTGTCCACCCTATTGGGAATCCCATCATCCACTCCACAAAAGCGGGTTGCAACTTCATACCAGTTCTCTGACCATCCTGGAATATTATTGCATTCGGCAAGGCATCCTCCTGATATTGACCTCTCTGAGATTGCCCCTTGTAGTCCCTGTTCTGTGGAGTTGGCAACATCCCTATCTGTTCGGCAAGGCAACCTGCTACCCAATGTCTCCCTACACTCGCTCTGTATGCTGTCCGCTTCTCGTATCTGTCCTCTCCCCCCTCGATGTTCACCGTTGAGGGCGTTAGCAACATTGCTAATTTTTTGTTGATTTTTGTCTGCCATTCCCCGTTGCTCTTGTTGTGGCAAGCGGGATTGTCCGAGGTTCCCAATACTGTGGGCAACAATCCAGACTCTATCCCTTCGGTGCGGGGCGTTGACGGCGCAAGCTGGAATAACCAAAGGGGGTGCAACCTCATACCCTGCTTCTTTAAGATTGTCAAGGATTCTTCCAATGATTGTGGGATAGATTGTAATTTGTTTGATTTTGTCGATTTTATCGTTGAATAGAGAGGTTTGGTTTTCCATTTCAGTCTTACTGTCTGGGAATACCATGCTGAGGATTCCAGCAACATTCTCAAGCAATACCCAATCGGGCTTGACAGCTTCAATAACTGCGAGAGTTTGAGGCCAGAGGTAACGACTGTCTGCCGAGCCTTTTCTTCGTCCTGCGGCCGAGAAGGGCTGGCAGGGGAATCCTGCGGTGAGGAGAAGTTTATCTGCTGTGTCAATCCTACCTGTGCTAGTCGCCCTGTCTCCTTGTCGTATGCCCTCTCGCCTATCTTGGCAGGTTCGCCCTCTTTGGTTTGCAATCGCTTCGCTGTAACTCCTGGCTCTTGACTTGAGGGCGTTCTCAACAATCCCCCTGATTTCTTCGACATTGTTCACATCCTCTACAATCGGCACATCAGGCCAGTGCTCTCTCAAAACCTTCTGGCAGAACTTATCAATTTCGCAGAAACAGATAGTTTCAATACCCAGCCAATCACAGGCAAGAGAGAAGCCACCGATGCCACTGAACAAGTCAAGGTGCTTCACTTCCCCTCCCTTATGACGTTTCTATACTTGACCCCTCTATGGCCTAAGTGTCACTGTTCAGTCTCAAGCCTTTCTACAATTCCCGGGTAGCTTCTTGCCACAATGCGGGCAGTAGCCTATGCGATACCCACTAATTACAGGCCAGATTATCTCATCGTTATTTAGATTATTTACCTCACCGTGGAACGCCTCAAACGGCGGCATATTGGCGTGGCAAAGGTGCGATACCTTGCGTATTACCAGTGCCACTCTTGTCTCCGCTTCTTTCGATTCTGCCTTCACTTTCTTCACTTCCCCTCCCTTATGACGTTTCCCTTACTAGCCCCGATACTTTTATTTGCCCATCTTCTTTGCACCAGCTAACCCTCTCCCAGTCCCAATCATTCGCCAAGACGAGTCCCACTATGTCAGCGCAATCCCTTACGTTCACAGCAGACTTGAAGCCCCAGCAATCTTCGCCAGGCCCTGGCATATCTCCGTTAGCTAAAACATTTTCTACTGGGTGTTCACAATGCGATTCGCCTTCAAAACAAGCCGAGCCCTCGCACCTGAGATACCTACAGAATCCGCATAAATCCCAGTCAATCTCCCCAGCTAAGACAATGTAAATTTTACGGTCTACCTTCTTCATTTCCCCTCCCTGTTATCCCTTCGCCCCTGAACAGTTAAGGCAATTTCCCGCTTAGCGGCTTTAGGCGGCAGATAGGGCAATCCTTCTCAAGCCCGCTATGACTCCATTCTTCTCCGTGACTGTCTACATAAATGTGCGGTGCAGGGTTGCAGATAGGGCAATCCACCTGTTTGCCCTCGTGCCTAATCCATGGGTAATCTGCCTCATAGCATTGACGGCCTTTAGTTTCTCTCTTATCACGAGAGTAATGATATGGCTCGCTTATCTTGTCGAACTGGGATTGGAGTCGCCA
>Ga0315284_10001955_pt1 | contig 29510 bp, 18 predicted proteins | sample YL17G09_16_MG_FD_203696 | JGI IMG/M metagenome (GOLD analysis project Ga0315284, IMG submission 203696) | Sediment microbial communities from Yellowstone Lake, YNP, Wyoming, USA - YL17G09_16 | ecosystem: Environmental > Aquatic > Freshwater > Lake > Sediment | place: USA: Wyoming | collected...
ATACTGATCAGTTTTTACAATTGTTTGAACTTCTGAGCCATAGCATTTAAATACTTTAGAACCAGAGTTATACCAGAGGTCACCATCAACTGGAGTAGAGGGATCGGTAGCTCTAGATGTGGCACCGAAGCTTATATCTCCTCTATTACGGAGTGCTAAGGTTCTAGTTAGAACTATGTTAGGTGAAGAAGTATTTGCGGCAGTTAGCGATAGAGCTGGTCCAGTGCTGCCTGACAAAGACACTGATCCATACTGATCAGTATTTACAATTGTTTGAACTTGTGTACCATAGCATTTAAATACTTTAGAACCAGAGTTATACCAGAGGTCACCATCAACTGGAGTAGAGGGATCGGCAGCTCTATTTGTTACACCAAAGTTTATGTCACCACGGTTACGACCTGCTGTAGTGATGTCCATCTGCATCAGTGGTGAGCTGGTAGAAGTTGTATTAGTTGTAATTTGTAAGGCGGGACCAGTGGCACCACTTACCTCACTTAATACAACTGGACCAATGTCGACGGTTATTGTCCTACCTATATTATAGGCACCATCCAAAGAAAGGCCAGAAGATCCACTACCTGATGGACCAGTAACACCTTGGAGACCAGTAACACCTTGGAGACCTGTACCTCCACCACCTGTTCCTGTAACTCCTTGAAGACCGGTTACTCCTTGAGCACCTATACCAGTTACTCCTTGTGGGCCTGTACCTCCACCACCTGTTCCTGTAACTCCTTGAAGACCAGTAACTCCTTGCGGACCTGTACCTCCACCACCTGTTCCTGTAACTCCTTGAAGACCTGTTACACCTTGTAGACCAGTAACTCCTTGTGGACCTGTACCTCCACCACCTGTTCCTGTAACTCCCTGAAGACCAGTTACTCCTTGGAAACCAGTAACTCCTTGATTTGGAGGTGTTGCCCCAGTCACACCTTGTAGACCAGTTACTCCTTGTGGACCAGTGCCTCCACCACCTGTTCCTGTAACTCCTTGGACACCAGTAGCACCTTGATTTGGTGGTTGGGCTCCAGTTACACCTTGAACACCTGTTGCACCTTGAGTACCTATTCCTGTAACTCCTTGAAGACCAGTTACACCTCGAAGACCAGTTGCTCCTTGAGCACCTGTACCTCCACCACCTATTCCTGTAACTCCTTGAAGACCAGTTACTCCTTGTGGACCAGTACCTCCACCACCTGTTCCTGTTACTCCTCGAAGACCCGTGACACCTTGAGTACCTGTACCTGTTACTCCTTGAGCACCTGTTGCGCCAATTAGATTTGGTCCAGTAATACCCATACAAGCGATGACACCATTTTTAGTAATGAACCACCTTGTTGGATCACCTTCAATGTCATGACCAAAACCAGAATTGGTAATGTCAATAACATTAGCAGTAGATGCGGTATTGTCTTGAACTATTGTTATAGCAGAACCATTACCACTATTGACTATGTCAAGAACATTATTTGATAACGATGTATCTGCTTGTGTAATTGTAACTGGAGAGCCTACGGCAGATTCATCAATTATTTGACCACTGTTGTAGGTAGACTGCAATGAACCAGCACCAGCTCCACCACCAGACGATACCATGGGACGCACATCTGTTATTAGGTTAAGTAAAGGATCTAAAGAAGAGATTATAGCAGACATTCCATAAGTTATAAGAACTTCACAAATTGGAACCTCATTTGGAGGACAAGGAGGAGAAATTGGAGTACCACCAGTCCATAAGCCATAGGTCCAAGATAGGCCAGGAGAACTATCAATTGAGAGAAGAGCAATGCGTTGTTGACCAGCAATACCACCAGTGGTTACATCTATTACTGGGCTTGTTAGGTCTGGAATAGTGTATTTAGAGCCACTAATATAGAGAGTACCACCACTCACATCAACAGTTAGATTCTGTGGTAAATGTTCAGTTGCAGACAAAACAGCAGCACTAGCCAAGACCTTAAAATTGGTTCGAACTTCTTCTGCATTTACTGGTGTATAAGGTAGTGGTATCCCACCATCATAAATATACTGTGTCATAGTACTTCTTCTCCCTAACTCGACTTAATTATCCTTTAATTGCGTCTCTTGCTAATTGTCTTGCTATACCAATATCAGCAGGAATATTTATTCCCTTTTCAATAAATCGAATTACATACCAATCTGTATTTAATAAATATTCTCTATTCTTTATATCCAATTGTAACTGTGTTTGTTTTGCATTTTGTATGTCATAAATATCCTTTGCTTGTGCATCTGTGATGGGTATATATGAATTAGAAGGTAAATGCACACAATCAGCATTATCTGTAAAGTAAATATTATTGTTTTTTGTATCTTTATAGTAAGGCATTTTCTCCTCTTAAGTTTAACTATTTTAGACCCAACATTTTGTTAGAATAAAATTGACTTCGTTAACAGCTACAGTATTAGCTCCATATATTCGAATGAAATATGTGTGAGCCCCAACACCCGGAGTGTCTAGTATAGTCCAGGATAGGCAATCCTCCTTGTTAACAGCACTACCACCAATACCATTTATATTGAAAGCTTGTGTCATCCCCTTAAGTCCTATACCATCACGATACAATACTGCACTTATACTACGATAATTAGAAGCTTGTATTACTCTACAACTCGCATTTATAAGAAACGCATTAGAACCACCAGCGGATACACTCACTACTGTGCTACATACGTCGTATATACCTCCATTGACTGTTGCTCCACTCCAGTAAACTGACGGAATACAGAATGGTATATAAGCTATACTTTGGAATCTAGCATTACCATTTTTGTCAATCCACCAATTTGAACCATTACCAATGATATCTTTACCAATGCCATTGTTAGTTATTTGGATGCAATGTTCCGACCCTCCACCACCAGCCTCTCTGGTAATACTAAGTGCGACAGTAGCACCTATTTGATGTAGAGTGATTCCAGCACCAATGCCTGCATTCTCTATTGCAAGACAAGTACCTGCTCCTACATTAGTCTTGGTAACCTGAATACCATGACCAACAGCATTTTGGTAAATATCGAGGGCTCTATTGGCTCCATTTTGAATTATGCGAACACAGTTGCCAGTTCCACTGTTGTCTACATAAAGTCCAGGTCCTGAGCCTGAAGATACACCTACTGCAACTGCTGAACTAGCATCTGTCGAGGTCTTTGTAATAGCAAGAGCATTATCGTTACCTGTTTGTGTAATGTTTACTCTTGGTCCATGAGCACCTGTGGTCTTATGTTCCATAAGGTATGGTAAATAGATAACAGTCTCAACATCGTCTAGAGCACCCTGGACGTCTACAGCACTGGTAAATATTCCAGGATCTAATATCTCAATTTCGGAAGCCATGTGTTTATGGGTACCAGTTGCAACCGTTGTTATATGAGTATCAACTGGCACCAATGATGATACGTCTACTAGGTGGTCGATTAGATTGTGGCTATAATATGTTTCATAAGGATTTGCTGACGATGGAATGTCTCCTGGAAGTCTTGGAACCAATGCATCGCTACGATTACCACCATCAAGACTATTAGCAACACTTACGTCACTTAACTGATTAAGACTGAATGTTCCTGGTGTTGCAGATACTCCTACCTTCCAAATTATGACTCTTTCTGGTGTTACTCCTCCTATAAAGCTGTAAGCAGGGAAAAAACGAATTGTATGATCGTTTAGTTCTATATAATCAACACCTGAGATTCTATAATGTAAGGTGTCTCGACCTGGAGTTGCTGTAGGAGTGTCACACCAAACCAAAATCTCATTTTGTCCTGGAGCGTAGATAAAACTTGCTGTAGTAGAAAAATCTGTTTGACCAGTGGTAGCAAAAGCATAAATTCTCCCTGGTGTTATATTCGCTGTACCAACACCAATGTTGATCATTGGTCTGGCATCAAAGATTTTGTCTTGTGTGATTTTAGTATCACCCCAAGTGACTATAACTTCACAAAGAGATATGCGACCACCATTATATGCTGGAACAGTGGGGGTACCTGGTGAAGGATAATCCCAAGAACCATTACTATTCCAAATTAGATTACCTAAATTATCAAGCTCTAGAACATACCACTTTTGTTGTCCAGCAAGACCACCAGAGATAGAAAGAGTAGGACTATCACCACCTGCAAACCTTTTAGTCTTATCACTGGTAATAGCATATGAACCTGGCTCCACATAGACAGACAGATCAGCAGGAACATGTGCTTTACAACGCAAATCGTTTGCACGACTTACTGATGTAAAATTATCTCGTACCTCTTCTGATTTAAAACGAGCATAGTCAGCAGGTTTACTAGAATCAAAATTTGGTACATGTGCTTCTGTTACCATTTCCTACTCCTTGTATTAATTATCTCTTACCCGAATTTTCTTACTCTGTATTAGTTAATTATTATGAATAAAGCCATACCATTATCATAAATTATGAGAAAAGTCCATGCCACTTATCACCCATCCACACATAATGGAGGAAGCCACCCCAGAACACATTTTGATCATGTACTTGATTACTTCCTGTACCATCAACACGAGCGAACATTGTTTGTCCTGTTACACCAGTTAGCATGACATGTGTTCCAATCGGTGGAGTTGCACCTCTTGATCCCCACCAGATCCAACGAAGACCTGTCCCGTGGCAGTTGATTCTATGAATGGGATGGGTGCATACTATCCATCCATCGTTCTGGTATCCACCTGCCTGATTGACATAAAGATCTGGTCCCACTCCCTGGCAGAAATATCCACCACTTGTGCAAAGTGTTGTATTTTCGTTTACTTGTAAGCTATCACCAATACCCAGACTACCTACCATGCTACCGTTACCATTTTTGTCAATCCACCAGTTAACGTTGGTACCCTCAATATCCTTGCCATTACTTATGTTGTCAATTCTAATAGCCGCTGCATTATTTCCAGATCTCGTTTGCATTACATGGAGAGCATGGTTAGCACCATAATTGAATATTATTGTGGCACTATTTATAGATGCTGTTTGTTGTTGAAGTACTATCAATGCGTGCCCACGACCACTCGCATTTCTATTAATTACAACAGCTGAACCTTCAATTTGAGGGTCCTGTACTGCCACTGATGCACCTAAGTGAGTTACAGTGACTCCAGCACCAATTCCCGTATTTTCTATGAGTAGGGCATCACCAATTCCGACTCCTACTTTCTTGATATTAATACCATTACCATTACCAAACTGCCACACCTCTACAACATCACCAGAACCTGATGAGTTGACAAAGGCTATCGCATCAGCATTGTCAGTGCCATTCTTCTCAACCCGTAGTGCTTTTCCATCACCACTTTGAAGTATGTTTAGGGCAAAACTATTTGGTCCCCCTTTATTGGAAACGTCAACAACGTGTTGAGTACCTGTAGTTGTTTTATTAATATCAAGTGCAATGTTATCTTTATTTTGATTGATGATAAAAGCTGGTCCAGAGCCGTTGTTGCTAATATTGATACATGCAGCAGTAGCAGCGCTGGATGCAGCAACATTTATGCCTATACCACCCACTCGCTGTTCAATATTCAATGCGGGATCACTACCACTATTGAATACCATTAGTGGACTACCAGCACCTCCAGCAGATTTTTCCACTCTCAATCCATCATAGGCTGTTTGTTGATATATTCGAATCCCACATCCAACTCCTGATTGGGTGACTGCAAGACCCTCTGCATAGCTTGTTCCACTCTTACTAATAATCATACCAGCAGCATTGCCAGATTTTGTGACATATATGGCTGGATCTGTATTGGAACTTGATATTATATCAAGAGCACGACCTGTACCTGTATTTAAACAAGTTATTGCTACGGCTGCCCCTAATCCTGATTTTGCAATTACCAGTGCATTATCTGCCACCGTTTGTGTGATTGTTACTTTTGGTCCATGATTTCCTGCAGTTGTGTGTTCAGGAAGAACTGTAACAAAGTCAATTGGAACACCAGCACCTACGCTATCAACTCTTAAAATATTATTAGAGTCAAGATGAAGCATTCCAATAAATGATGGAGTCAATTCAGTTGTTGCTACCTTCAGCATTATGCTCTGTGGATGTATTTTAGTTTCTGTCATGTCTCAACTCCATTATGGGGTGCTCTTAAAGGCGATGTAACAATAAGTATCACCCACCTTATTGATAGCAGCATTGGTACCACTTACAAGGATTCCTGTAGGTACGACCGAAACATTTGCTGTGCCAGCAATTCGGAAGAATCTACCAGTTCCACTCTGAGCAACATAGACTCCACTTTGAGTGTTATCTGTATCATCATAAACTTGTGCCCAATCAGGTTGGAACCCTAAGGTAATTGTTTGTGAAGTTCCATTACCACTGTAGGTTCCACTCTTTGTTATTGCTGTTCTTGTGTCTACGTCATCTATTGTAGCAAGTGGATTAGCTGCTGTTGCAGGTAAACGAAGAATACTAGTATCTCTTATTGCTCCATCTAGATTTGCATCAACATCATTTAGCTCAACAAGAGCAATCCCCGTTCCTGAATTTAATCCATTAGTAAGATGGGTATGTAGATGATCTGCATTAGAAGGAAGAGGGGGTGGGATTCCTGTTCCTGTTGTCCACAAGGGGTCTAGAGTGGTCGTTACTGTTCCTTTTACAGTTTGGATTGTATTAGATCCAGTGTTGTAGATAACCAGTGCTGCACTTGTGCTGTTGTGATTGATTCTTACAGCACTATCCGTTCCTGAATGAGAAACTTCTATTGACCTACCAGCACCACCTGATGTCTTTAAGACTGTTAGATGATTATTGCTGCCACCATTTTGTAATAGCAAGGATGCAGAATTGACATTAAAAACAAATCTACGAGTATTAGTTTCATCAGCGAATGTAAGTTCGTGACTAGATACCGAAATGTTAGCACCAACTCCACCTACTAAATTATCACGAAGTGTAATCAGTGGTTCACGAGCTGTAGAAACCACTCGAAGGATTGAAATTGGAGCTGCACTTGCTACAGTACTTACATAAGAAATTTGTAACGCATCACTACTACCTGTTTGTTGCAGTAAAATTCCAGGTGCTGCACCCACCTGTGCTATAGCAAGACCAGGTGCTGAACCAAGATTGGCTATAATTACTGCAGCACCTGCATCTGTATTAGACTTAAGTACTACCAGTGCGTTGTCAACTGCAGTTTGTGTTATTGTTACCTTTGGTCCATGTACTCCTGTTGTAGAGTCGTGCTCAACTCCAAAAGGAATCAATCCAGCACCATATTTTAAATCTGCAAGTGTGACAAATGGATTGTTACTATTCGCTATAAAAGCATTATGTGGAAATAAAGGTCCAACATATGGTGTAGTTCTTATACTATCTGGATCAATAATTGCATTTGCTAAATCAACATTCATGTCGTCCAAATCAGAAAGACGATGTGCGCTAGCAGCACCCACTTTGTATACAAGGACTTTTTCATTAAGCGGAAGTCCAGTGTTGAATTGAATTTGATTTGATGCTGTTCCTGGGAAACCAACTTCCGTGTAGTCGTCAGATAGTGCTTTACGTACTCCACCAACATAAACATTTATTTCACTCGAACCGACTGTATAGCTAATTGTTAACAGTGTGAAAAGTATTTGACCCGATGTAGCTGTGAGTATTTCCTCTTTTGGATTGATACCAAATCCTGCCGCACTCAAAACAAACATTGGACGAACATCACGAAGAATTGATGGACCCCAAGAGTAAGGGTTAGGATAAAGATCTTGAAAATCAGTTATACCAGAACCTGGTATATTTACACGCTGTAATGTAATTTCCACGATTGGTACTGTGTCTGATGGGTAAACCGGAGGAGTAGCTATTGTTGGGTAGGTGACCGCTGTTCCTGTAACAACCATCAAAATACCGCTAGTATTAATAACTATTGCATCAGTACGAAATTTATAAAGATCTCCAATCGCAATCTCTGGCCAATCAACAGTACCATAGTCAGGTGTAAAACCACCAGCCCAGTATTTTGTAGACTGACTATCGGCAGCATAATTACCAGGTGAAACGTACAAATTAAGAAGAGTGCCACCCGCTGGGAGATTGGGTGCAGAACCAAGAACTGGTCGTAATTCGTTTACACGATCAAGTGCTTTAAAGTTTGTTCGTACTTCGTTTGATATTAAAAGTGTACCATCTGCTGGTAAACTTTCGTCGAAGAGGTTTATATCTTTTGATTCTGGATCAATTACCACTTTATCCTCCCACTCCTATCAACACAACAACCATTACACCCTGGGGTTACTCAATGTTTCACCCCAGGGTTTCCTTTGCAGATTTTTTACGTTTATTGTTTAGTCGTCCTCTTCGTCTGGTTCGTCAACAGGCAAGTCAACCTGTTGGTCAGCCTGCTGGTCAGGTAGAATAACAACCTCAAGAGCGTTTGACATTGTCTTTCCACCCTTATCAATTGTTCCTACCTCAAACTCTACCAATTGACCTTCACGAAGAGTTTTGTAACCAGACATCTGAACGTTTGAGAAGTGAATAAAGATATCACTTCCACCTTGCTCGGGGGCCACGAAACCATAACCACGTTGGTTACTAAACCATTTCACATTTCCACGGATGCGCTCGGCCATTACTTACTCCTTCTCTTAAATTCCCAATCCCTAATTTTAGGGGGAGTTATCCTAAAAATAGGATACTCCCACCTAATTATAAAATATCGATAGGTTTAGGGTTTGGAATCCAATATTTTAAGCTGGATTTGTGGATTGGATTTAGAAGGAGAGCTTGTCACCCACAGCAATGCTATTTTGGGCAAAAAATCCCTGGGGGACTTCTAGAGCATATCTAACTGGTGATGGAGAGTGGTGTAGGTGGGTAGGGGCATCTTTAGACATAGAAGTGATGCCCACTATTATCTTGTTGTCAGTAGCGAAACAAATATCCATATCCATCAAACAACCCCTCATCCAAAAACTGACTGGTTGTTCAGTAGTAAAATCAAACAACATACCCTCATTTGAGCCCAAGGTTTTTATACCTGATAATCCTTGGGCACGCTCTGTGTCACTATTGGCAACTTTGGCACGAACCATCACACCATTGCACTGTATGCTTTTATATTCTGGATTTACTTTTGCAAACTTTTTAATCATTTGTTATGATGTCACCTTTTCGTTTTGATTCCTGGTCTTCCTCATTTTCTTGTGGAATCTGTTTATCTGGTATTATGATAGGCATTTCTATTTCATTTAACGACTCTACTGCCTGGTCTATCTTGGATTTATAAACTCCCTTGTTCTTTACTGTCATGTTGGCAAACTTCTTGTACAACTGGAATGATGTGTCAGTTTCACCATTACGGCACTTACCAATGTAGATGCCTACTGTGTCATCGAGGTCAAGGCTCAACTTCTTCTTGCCATCGTCGTCGTCCCCCTCTTCTGCCTTTTCTTCTATTTGGAGGAACACATCACAAGTAGCACCAATACCATCTGCCCGACCAATTCTTTCTGTACCCTTACCCTTGTGTTTATCACGATTTAGTTGTACAGCACTTAAAACTGGGATGTTTTTGACGCGACCAAGACAACGGAGTTCTTCGGCAATCGCCAACTGTGCTTGCCAATCAGACGTGGATTTATCGATAGATTTCATAATTCCAAGGTAATCAACCACCAGTAAATCAGGCTTTACACCATACCTCATTGTTACTTTCTTTACTTCTGCCTCAACTGTGAACGCAGATACTGATGTGATGTCAGCAATATGAAGATAGTGATTCTTGGTTTTCTCTTCTTGTTTGATGTGCTCAATAGCATCAGCCATTGCTCTAAATTGCTCTTTTGTTAAAGTGCCAGCACGAATAGCATTGTGTGGTAAATCACAATAGCAAGAATAAAAACGCTGTTGATACAAATCGTGAGGCATCTCAATAGAAACGATTAGCACATTCTTACCTGCCTTATATGCATTTATACCAACATTGAGAATGAATACTGACTTACCTGCACCTGGTCTTCCACCAATCAAGAACATTTCACCTGGATGGATACCTAGAGTCTGTTGGTCTAGCCAATCAAATCCAGTACGAATACCATAAGCCTTTTCTGGATTTTCAGCTCTATCTTTATAGGCAGCTAGAAACTTGTCGGCAGCAACAGCAAGAGTGAAACAATTGGACAACTGCTCATTCTCAACCTCTTCCATGTGAACACCTACGGTGCTCTTAAACACTTCATAGGCTTTACGCGGATTTTTCTCAATTAGGTCGCCGATACCTTCTGTGGGGGCACCTTCGTCGTCCAAACCACCCCTCCAAGCCTCTTCCCATACTCTACTTGTGTACTGCTTCTTTAATTCGTCAAGATGGTATTTAAACTCTGAAGCATCAATGTTTTCTTCTAGTACTTCTTCAAAAATGTCCTCCATCTCTTGCTGTTCTTCAGCGTCTAGGTTTTGTGATTCTAGTATCTCACTGAACAACCTATTGGAAATACGCTTGTCATACTTTCTATAAAACTCTGATATGATTTTATAAATTCGTGATTCTAACTTATCAAAATAACTTGGTTTAACAATGTCAATGCACTGAACGATACATTCATCATACTGTAAACAATATGCTAAAACATTTCTACTCGCACTACTCATATAAGAAACTCCCTCAATCTTTCTTGTATCTCTTTACGCCTATCTCTTCCTTCTATCAAGACATCAACTAGATGTTCGTCAAAAATTGATAACAAACTCTTACCAAAAGCTAAATTCTCTTGTGAACTGAATTTATCTCTTTTCATATTAGAAGTTATGATAATTGGTAAGTTTTTGTTTGCTCTTGTTCTAAATACATAATCATAAGCTGAATCTATGAACGTACTTTTGTCGCTCGTGTATCCTTTATCAATGTCGTCAACAACCAAGAAGTCAGCATCCAGTATTGAGTATTGGAATGCTGAACGTGCTTCTTTATCGTACCTACCATCACAATACTTTTCTAACACTTCTGTTAGCATTGTGAAGTAAACACGATACCCATGACGAATTGCCTCTTTTAGAACCAGACAAGCAGACAAAGTCTTTCCAGTTCCTTGTGTCCCGTACATATAAAGACCAACACCATTGTTTATTGCTTGGTCCATTTTCTCAACATATTTTGTAAGACTTTCACTAACTCGCGAATCTGTGAGGTCTGATATTTCATTTTCCCAGTATTTTAGAGGAATATTAGAACGCCACATTTCTATGTACAACTCAAATTCGTGAGCAGCTCGCAAATCCCCATCAGGGAGATATTCGTATTTTTCTATAAGACTCTGTTTGATTTCTTTGAGTCTTCGTTCTTCTACACGATGGTTACTCATTACTTTACTCCATCAGGTCGTGAAATGTGCTTTACTGGTCCAGAAGGTCCCCGAGCGGCTCCACGACGAACATATTGTGTATCAGGAAGTTGCTCACTCAAATGTGAATCATAGTATGGTCCTGATTGACCTTGTAACAAATTAGTATCAAATTGTTGTTCTTCTTCACCTGGTTGGAGCATAGACATACGACCATCCTGCTGTGGCTGTTGTGCTGGATCGTTCACTTCACCACGAGTATAAAACGCTGCTACTTGGTCAAGGTAAAGAAAAGCACGGGAACCATCAGAAGAAAAGAATTTGACAAACCAACGATTATTGGGGTCCTGAATAATTGCCATAGGAACACCCTCTATCGTGTCTATTCCACTTTCCACTGTTCCACAGAATGTTACCAGCTTACCAACAATTTCCTTGGCAAAATCAGACATGGGACTTGACTTGCCTGCAGGAACGATTGGCACAGGTGGTGGAACAGGTATAGTTGGCTTGCGACCACGCCTCTTCATTGTTGTACCCATTTTTGGTGTCTCTGGTGGTGTAATTGGTGGTGTTACTCCACTCGGTATTTCCATTGCTGGTCTGTCGGGTTGGATTAGTTCTTCCATTTTTATCCTCGCTTAAATAATAGATTCCCCTTCTCTGGGAGTATCTTCCTTTTTATTCCTTCAGTCACTACTTTAGTAACCTCTTCTGTACATTTGCCCTGGTCATACGATTCTTTAATCCAGTACAAGTCCATCATACATCCAAAGTCATATTGTTTGAATAAACCAGGAGCATTTTCTTTAGCCCAAGATATAAATTCTTTATTGATTGGGTCAGTGTCCATATATTCTGTTGGTCGTGATGCTTTCTTCTTAAATTCATTTATCATACCAGCAGATTTGACAATAGCAGTATTTAGAATACCCTCTTTTAGTACTTTATTCTTCTCTTTAAAAATCCAATCTAGATATTTAACCACTTGTGCTGCATCACTATCAAACGCTTGCAGCACCAGTTTTAGTTCTTTCATTTCTCTACAGGACCAGCTATTTTTAGCTCCAAATATCAAAGTATATTTACGACTATTATATTGTTCATATAGAGCGCAGAAATGCCGCAGTATTTGTTTTGTTTGCCACTTCTCAACTGGAATTTCATTCCCTTCATTATTTAGATTAGCATGCATTATGTCGTCATATAACTGGTTAGGAGTTTTGTCCTTCTTTTTAATCTTGGCCAGTTCTTCTTCTGCCTCTAAACGACCGCTTTCGTCTGCTACTGCTTTCATTGCTTTTACAAGTTGTGTCTTAAATGTTTTACTACTCAACCACAACCTAACCTTTTCTTTATCAAGATTAAAGAAACCAATCAAACTACTAACAGTGAAATTATCCTTACCAAGTTTCTGATAAGCAGTTCGTAAATCTTTAACGCTCAACAGAGACAAGTATTCCATAGGAAGCTTATCAATGGATAACGCTTGTTCTCTAATCAAAGAATTAACGTTGAGATTTGCTTTCCTGAACATTTCTTTTCTTGCTTCAGGAGAAAAAGCCTTCACTGGCAGAACACGAATCAGCTGCTTTCTAGTTGACTCATAACTATCGCCTAGCTTATTAAACCCATCTCTTTCTATGACTTCTATAAGCCCCACCTCTTTAAGCTGTTCATTTACTCCTGCGATTGTAGATGTGGCAGTTCCATAACTAAAATGGTCCATCAGACTAGCATAAGTTACATCAGCTATGTCATTTTTATCCTTCACAAGATAATAGCAGAAATAAGTCTGAATTGCTTGTGGAGATAGAATAGCAGAATAATCTAGTATAAGGTTTAACAAAATATCTCTATCGTCGGGCATACCTTAATCCTGTATTTTTACTTGATACAATGGCTCTATCTTTAATACTTTTATTCGTTCTTTTGAGTGTTTGTCAAGCCATTTAACTACATCTATGAAGTCTATAACTATGGCTCGCGTTTTATTGTCAAATGGTCTTATGGCACGGCCAATCTTCTGATAATATGAACTGGAAGACTTGCCCCCTGCAGCGTTGATTAGGGCTGTGATACAAGGAACATCTATTCCTTCATTTAAGATAGACGACCCTATCAATACATCTAATACCCCAGCGGAGAATTGGTCTAGTGTCACTGACCTTTCTGTCACACTGCTCTCACCATAAATAAACTTTGCCATGCGTCCTTTGGCCTGCAGCATTTCTTCTAAAATTTTTCCATGTTGTTGTCGCTGAACCAGAATAACAACACGCTCACCTTTCTCTGCCATAAAATCCGCTAATTTAACGATTTTTTCATTCCTCTCTTTGTTCTCAACTATGAATTGAGTATAAACACTTTGATAGTCGTTTGGAACCTGTTTCGTCCAATCTCTCTTTAAACGATAAAAATGTACCTTTGGTGGAACCAGAAACTTTCTCTCAATCAATGTAGAGGCAGAAATATCAACAATTTTTGGTCCTGTTGCTGCATTTAGCAGAATGTCTGTACCATCAGTTCTCCATGGCGTAGCAGAACAGCCAATTCTGTAATATGCTTTCTTTGAATAGTTGCTTACCATTTGGGCTGTCTCAGACGATAAAGCGTGGCACTCATCAACTATGAAACAATCAGCATTTTCTATGAACTCTTTCACCGCCATCTTTTGTTGAGTTGTCAATGGTGTATCATCATCATCATCGTCGTTATCGTGTCCTGAATACTTGATATACTTTTCACCCAGAGCACGAGCAGCAGTCGGTATCATAATTACCGACAACGGCTTAATGTGGATTGTACCTCCTCCTATCCGTCCAATCTCGTCTACATCTACCCCCAAATCGCGAGACAGGCATTTAATCGTCTGTTCCATCAAATCTAACTTACGAAGATAGACAGCACACTTGAGACCATTGAGCCTACCAAGGATGCTTGTGAAGAGAAGAGTCTTACCTCCACCTGTAGGTATCTTTATAATACCACACTTCTTCTCAAGACAGACCTTTTCCGCATCTGCCTGATAATCGCGAAGAGTTTTTAGGATAGGAATAGGATTGGAAGGGATTGGTTCAGTGCGAAGGTCTAGAATTTTGTACTCTATATTATTTTGTTGTAGGATGCCTTCAACAACATAGAGAAGACCGCTGGGAAACACACGACGCTTGAGGGTTATTAGATACTTGTACCCATCGCCCCATTTCTTTTGGTAGGCTGGGGCAAATTGGTGACCTGGGATAGTGTATCGCATTTCATTGCGAAGTTGCTGAAATACATTTTCTGGTATCTCACCATCTAACTTACAATTAACATAATTTCTTTGGATAGTTACAACCATACTTTCTCCTTACATAGATGTAACTATCTCTATTTTCTAGAGAATGTCATTTTTTTCTATGGCCGCTTCTGTATCAGTACCTACGACAACTCCATCGCCCAAATAATCTTGAACCAATTTCAAAATTATAGTTGTCATATTTACACCTTGTTCCGCTGCTTTGACCTTGAGTGCTTTGTGCGTCTCAGGTTCCATTTTGATAAGGAGAGCTTTTTGTTTCTCCATTTTAACTCCTTATAGACTTGCGACAACGCGCACTGTAATCACAATTGAATTTAATGGGTATACTGGTTGTACATCAAATGAGACATTTACCTGACGCGGCTCAACAGAATCAATAACAGCTCTTACATTCGTAAATTTAGAAATTATACGTGAATCTTTTTGACTACTCAAGAACGAAGTTACTGTATCTTCTATTGATTGCAGAATACCATCGACTATTGGCTGTCCTACATATCTATCTTCCAGGGCCTTTCTGATGTTGATTGCTAAGAAATCGCGAATACGAACAATAGAGGGCTCCTCCTCAACTGCTAATCCGCTACTGATTGTTGTGATTCCACGATACACCTGACCACCACTTGCAAGGGTCTTAACGAATGTGATTCCTTTGCTGACCTTTTGATCTAGTTCAATGTTTGTTATTCTGGGCTGCCAACTGATATCAAATCCAATTAGTGTCTTGCCTGTCATTGGTTCAGCAATATACGACATTGAGCTAAACTTGCCAGCATAAATTGCAGCTATATATCTCCCATCCAAATACGCTGTTTCACCCTTTATAACTGTTTGTAGTAGCTCACCTGGTTGAATATATGTGGCTCTGAATGAATTACGGAATATAGACAAGTCGTTTTCTGTAATGTCGCTTGTCTCTCCTACAACAAGCACACGCTCATGTCTGTTCTTGGTAGAAGATTGATCTTCAACATGACTCAATCCTTTTGATACAACGGAAGCATATTGACTTGGAGGAATTGGCACAACAAAATACGCTTCTTCTTTTGACAGGGCGGTATATGCCTTGGACCACTGTGGATCAGATATTGGGTCGAATGCCTGAACAGCCAACACCCTTCGGGCACCATTGGCGAATGCCAAAGATGCACCCAGTGATAGTGTGTTCTCAACAGATGGTGTTCCAAACTTAGCGATTAATGAGTCAATGTTAAGGAATAACTCTGGAACGTTTGTATCTGCATCTGAAGAATAAACAACGCTCAAACGATCATTAAGTGCAATTGGATGAAACAATACTATGTATCCGAGAGCAATATCAACGCTGTAATTTAAGTTCTCAACTAATTGCATTTCTACATTCTCATGTATCAAGGTGATTTCTAGTGTTCCAGCAGTTATTGGAAAACTTGTGACTTTAAAGTGCCTACCATCAGGCTGATTTCCAACCTGGAAATCAACTGGCTGACCTTCGTCCTCTTCTCCTGCTCCTTGTGTTACTAATACTTCTTCTCTGTGTCCCATTCCAATAATTGCCACAGTGGAAGTGTCAGTGAATTCACCTTCGCGAAGCGTAGGAGTATAATATCTTGTTGGATACAATGAAACGGGTGATGCAAAATCAAACTCGAAATTCTTCAGTAATGGCTTGGAATTTTCTCGTAGATTAGCTTCAACCTCAACATAACGACCAGTCAACGACATCGCTGTTGGTGTAGAATCTATGTACTGAATAGTGGTGAAATCCTTAAAGGCTGCATTAAGCTTATCGCCCACACTTCGACTACCTGCACCAAAGCTAGCGACAGCACTTCCAAACGACATATTTTCGCTATGAGATATCTTATCATTACACAATATATCAGTGTGCCCATCTTGAACCCGAATCTCGTAGGTATCAAAATGTCTCGTTACTGGGTCTGTACTAAAGAATTGCTCAACTCCGTTTACAACAACTCGACAATTGGAGCTTATTATGGAAGACTTCGCTACTACCTCAATTTCGTCTATATAGGTCACGTTAGTAGTAGGAACAAATTCAATTTCTACCTTATCTAGGACAGGATTGGTAGGACCATAAGTATCAGGTAGTCCGCCAGGGAATAGCTGTGCAGGACTAGCGCAGAATACACGAATTTGAGCACGAGTATTCTTTTCTATGACTGCATAATCAATCAATGTGGCTGTGTGAGTACCGTTGACAATTACATTTACAGAAAGGGGTCCCGTATAAATAGGATCAGTGAGTGAGTGAAAGAAACGTACACAAATATTTGATAGGTCTGATAAGAGAATCTTATTGTAGGTTGGTTGCACAATCAGCTTTACGTTTGCTCCTGAGGCAGCCACTATTGCCTTAAACTCTGGACTTGGAATTGAATAAATACTCTGTGGAGTTAGATAAGTAATACGCACATTGCCGCTGGCAAGACTTGACTCGTCTAGAAATTCGACTCTACCCTGCTTTGTAATTCGATAATCGTTTACCCAATCTCGACGCCGACTGAACAGCATCTCATAACCAAAAGTTGGATCAAATCTAGGGAGTGGTGTATCAAGAGTAATTAGATAATCGCTACTTTCCTCAACTACTTCGATTACTTCTGCAGGTATGGTGAGTAACGGATAATCGAACTTAGCGCCTGTTACAGGATATTGCTCACCATCAACATCTACGATTGGATAAGCATCTGTTCCTGCTGTGGCTGTGTTCACATCATATAAACCAAACGCCTTTGAAATACGTAGCTTTGCATCATCTCCACCCACACTTGCTTCTATAATTTTTCCGTAGGCTGAACCTTCATAAATGGGAACCAAAACCTGAGCCATAAATGCATCACCAACATCTTTCACAACATACGGAATAGGGTCAATGGATTCACCAGCATCGGCTTCGTATACATCTGTGCGATACCGATAAATCATCATTTCACCACCTCTTACTGTTGTAAAGGTGATAGTTCCTATAGGACCACCAATTGCGTCGGCAACAACAGTACCTGTCTGCTCCCCTTCAAGAGTCGGCACTGGTGATACGTGCCCCTTTAAGGTTCCCGGTGTCTGATTCAAAGCATCTAATAGATTATAGTAGAACTCTACACTGAACGTTCCGTCTCTATTATCTTGTAGACGGATAATATATTCAATACCAGTGGGTGTTATAGATAGAGGAGGTGTTATTGTCATTGTAGCAGCTCGCTCCACCTCGTGTGAGATTGTACTAGGTAGAATTATACTATCAAATACTATGTCTGATTCATTTCCAACAGCATCTTTAAATATAGCATAAACTATTTTTGTTCCACCTCCTCTTGACAACTCAAATGGCAAGTAAAGTGGCGAAGATGGAAACGAAACGTATTCAACATTTGGAAAAATAGGATTTTCGCTAATCTTCACTACTACAGCATTGTCAGCAGATAATTTCAGAGTAACATTTCTACGAAGAGTATATGCTACATTATCATTGATAACAATCTCGGGATTTACGGGTGGTGTTGTGTCGAGATCAATATAAATTATCGTTTCAGCACTCGTGTTACCCACAATATCTTTTGCTAAAATGTGGATTTCATTAGTACCCTCACTCAACACAAAGGGAAATGAAAAAGTAGTAAGAACATCAAGTGGAACAATTTCTATTCCATCAACCCAAATAGAAGTGTTAGATTCCTTGTCGCCTGCTATTGTTTGAATGGGAATGTTCGTAAAGAGTGGAGGACTTCCTATATTATAATAGTCAGGTGATGCAGGATTTATAGTTTTTACAACTGGAACTCCTGGCACCAACGTATCTAATATAACCGTTGCTGTCGCTGTTGCTGTGTTAAAAAGGGGGTCAGTTGCTATTGCTGTTATAATATTTATTCCCTCTTGGAGAATAATGGTAGATTGCCAAGTAGAAGATGTTGGATAAGTTACTGGAAAACTGATCAATCCCACTGTTAGTGTTGCTGTTGCTCCTATTTCGATATCGCCACCAACAATGAGGCCAGAGTCATTTGTGATAGATATGGGGACTGGATTGAATGTGATACTTGTGCCAATATCAATATTTATAGTGAAAAGAGTGTAAGGGCTCTGTATCCCATTAACACTATTAACTGCACGGAAATAAAGGGTATGTAATCCTTGAGTAAATTTGATATAAAACTTCGCATCAGGTCCAGAGAATGGAAAATAGTCAGAGCGTGCCAGATTTTTATTATCTAACCCCTCAAACACTGATGTAAAATTAATCCCATCTAAACTATACTCAATATTACTAACACCTAGAGTGGTGTCAGCAATACTATACTGGAACTCAACAATAGCAGTTGCAAGTGTTGAGCCGGAAGGCGGTGAAATGATATTGACTGTTACTACCACTTTACTCTCCTCTAAACATTGGCACGTGGCCGTGTTTCAAATATTGTATCAGCAGCATATTGATCAAAACATACTATAATATTTATTGCATCTACGTATACTGGTCCATTTGGTGTAATTATGGGAAGTTCCTGAACGAAAGGTGAGAAATTAGAATCTTCTTGAAATCCATAGCCTGTACTCTCAGAGTATCCTAGCCTATTCATTCCTGATTGGGCATTAACAAGTGTTTCATAAACTTCCAGACGGAATTTGGTTGTTTCACCTACGAGACGCAAATAATATATACGCACAGGCTCAATCTCAATACTAATAACTACAACGCGGAGTCCATCGTTTGCCCTTGTAAAAGATTCACGAGTAAAGCGCGGACCACCACCACCGCCTCCACCCGATATACCACCTAAATCGAGGACTTCCAGGACAGTATTCAATTCTTGTGTAAGATTGGTTGCCAAGGTACAAGCTACCTCTACGTTGTTTAGTGAAACACCAGACTTGTCAATTTGTTCAATGAAAGAATATTGATCACTACGAGTAATAGCGATTGTTTCACCATATATTACTTTATTCTCAAACACTTGTACGGGGGTAATTATGTTTATGCCGTTTTGTAAAACAACTTGTGGTATATTCCAGGTATTATTTAGTCCTACTTCTGTTCGCCGAGTAGTGCGGAATTCAATTTCATTGTCAGAAATCAGATAATCGGTTGCTCGTGTCACAAAATCAATTGGAACCAAAATTTCAAGTCCACAATGGCTACGATTAAAGATTGAGCCATTTTCAAGCCGAGTTAGGAATGATAGTTTTTTACAAAGAAGTGGGGTCCTATTGTTGATAGGTTCGTTTGTAACGAAGCTCCACTCAACCCATCCATCTTCTGATGCTGTGATAGTGTCCGTATTATTGATAAAGTAACTGCGGCAATCGCCAGTATAATTACTAGATAGAATGTTGCTATAGGTAGCACACTCACTGATTCCTGGAAGAATTGGCTCTTCAGATGAACATGTGACTTCCCATTCATCTTTTGTAATCGGAATATCGTTTATCAGAATCTTAACCCTTTGTTGATGGATGAAGGGTACATCAGTTAGAAATCTGATTCCTACAACAGGAATTGGTTGTTTGAACTCAATATCAATTTTGTGCCAATCTGAATGACTGTTTACATAAGTTTGACCCAGCCCAATACTTATGACATTACTTGGGTCTGAACCAACCTCCAATGGATTAGATGTGTCACTGAATCCATTGAACGAACCAGAAACGAATACCTCGTCTGCCTTGCCGTGGTAAATAAATTCTATAAATTGGGTAGATGTAACACTGATTACCGAACATTCTCCTACTGCAATATTTGAAGTATGTGGATTGGCAGAGTCAGTATAAGCAATGCCATCAACAATAAAACGGTAATAGTGAATGCCGGCGGGGATAAGAATCTTTGTTGTCCAAATGTCATTGACTTCAGCGTATTTATACTGACCGGATACCAAGTTATAAGAATTCACTTGGTTTGCAAAGACATCAGCTTTTGACCCTATCATTGGAACTCGTAATGAGTAATAACCATTGGCGCGAACAGGGCGATAGAACAATCCTCGTTGCATGTCAGCTAAGATACCAGTTAAGCTGTAGTCTGCCCTGATACCAAGTATTCGTACGCAATCTTCACCAAGAGATGTTTTACCAAAGAAGTTAGTTAGTTCCACAACATCTTTCAAATTAGTAAACTCTTCAACAACTTCTGGGTCACTTACTACGTCCTTGATTCGACCATACACTCCATCACTCAACATAGGAGTTATATCGGTCAAAATGTTATTTACTTCGACATTTACAGGTTCGCCCAGTATAATATCATTGTCATTAACATCGCGTCCTAGACTATTACCATCGGCATCAACAATTCTAGTACGAATTTGTGCTTGATACTTTTGAACTTCGATACTGTTCAAGCCATCGCTCAAACGCAAGAAAGTCAAAGCACCAGAATTATGTAACGGGTCTCCCACAAGCAATCGAGGAGAAGCTTTCACCGAATAAGTATCTGATAGTGGTGAATTTAGAAACACTTCGGCTGGATTTTCAAAGACACCAGAACCAGCAATTTGCGTTCCTGTAAATAGAAGTGAGTAATTCTGTTGAACATTGTAAACGCCTGGAACAGCAGTATATTTTATGGTGTCGAATACTGTGCCTGAAAAAGAATCAAATTGTGTGCCTAGAAAAGTTGTTGTATCGAGGTCGTCTATTGTATTGGCAGTTTTAACCCGAAATTTAAGCAGACTATTACCACTAAAACGAAAGGCTTCTGTTGTGCCAACTCTTCCAAAGTCATACTGGTAAGTTGCTTTTCCAAAGGTGTCTCCCAGAATTGATAAGCCACCTTCTTGAACTTCGATGTTTTCGAGAATAGGTCTATCAAGTCCATAGACAAGATTATCCCGCAGAATGGCTGGAGTGTTCCATTTTACGGTTTCTGTGAAATTAGCCATTTAGGTCTCCCGTTGGATGTTGATTACTTTCCCAGTGTTACCATTGACTTTTATTATAAATACACATCCCATGTAATTGAGCCGTGCATTCTCACGATTATTTTGTGTTAAACCACTTATTGAATCTATCTTTTGATTTACAATATTTAGAATTTCACGTTCTAGTTGTTTCCAAGTTATATACTCTTTATCGGTCAACGACTCACGAGCCTGTATCTTATAGACGATGTCCAACCAAGTTGGTCGTCTAATCTCACAATAATGCTTCTTGGCTGTAACCGTGACTTCGTTGACTTTCATTCACTTTCTTAACCTCTCCCAGGACCGCGGCGTTTACCTCTAATCTGGGCTAACCTACCAAATGGTGTACTGCGATTCTTAACATCTTCATACAACTTTTGATCATTTTCAGCAACTGGCCTCTGAGTATCGACGACCATCTTACTCTTGTCAGCTTGCTTACTTTCAATTGCGCTCATAGCCTGTTGAGCTTCTCGCAGCAAGTTTTCGACGCGCTGAAGTGGTAAGCCTAATCCACTCAAAACAGTATAAATAGTCAAGCGGTTTCTTGTGTCATCGGTTCGATACAAACCTCTGTACATATTAGCATCACCAACCAAACTATTCAACTGGTGATACATATAATTTATATTTACTGCTGGAATCTGGTCAAGGATGTTCTCTGGTCCTGTGATAATGATACCACCTGACACTGTTTCCTTGAGATTAAAACCATCAGCCAGTAGTCCATTTTGTAGATTATTCAGAACCTGTTTAGCAAGTTCGTCTTCATACATCACAATGTGACCATTTTCCATTTCAATTGGAATTTCAATACGACCAAATATTGTACAATTACCTGTACTGAATATCCGCAAGAAATCCATTGGGTCAAGAGCATCAAACTTTGTATCACACTTACATAGAGTGTTAAACATATTTAAAGTATTAACTATGTCAAAATTGGCAGCCTTCCAGAATTGTGCTGCGGCTATGTTGGGATACATTTGCTCAATCTTTGAATTATCAACAATAATCAAGGCATTGACCTTACCATCAGCGCTCAAGCGAGCAATTCTGTCTAATGCTCTGATAGCATTGGCTTTTGTTAGAGAACCTTCGCTAGAAAGTGGAAGAGTATAAAGAACAACGACTGGCAACCCAAAGCGGGATACCATGTCAACAAGTTTAACAGCTCCACCAGAACCTGTTCCACCACCTCCACCAACACAAACAAAGATAGTATCTACTTCTTGTCCAAACACTCTCTTCATTAATGAGAAAATTTCATTTTCGTATTGAGCAACTGCTGCTTCGCCTACTGACATATCTTTACCAGCACCACCAAGAGCATAATCTAGAAGAAGCTTGTTTTCTTCTGGAATTTCCAGCATTGACATATCTTGCTGTGCTGTATTTATTACGCAGACTGGGTAGCTAAACTTATAAAATTGTTCTGCCAATCTACCACCAGCGTGCCCTGCTCCCACAATTCCCCACCGCATACCTTTTATCTGGGGGTTCAGTAGAGCTTTTTCAAGTGTGTCAACAACCTTTTGGCTTTGGGTCGGCTTTACTTCGTCCATCTTTTTCTCTTCTGCTTTTATATATTTCTCCTGTGCTGCCTCGCGAGCCACTTCGCGTAAACTAGTTTTAGCAGCATCCAACATAACCTGATCAAGTTCAGGGATACTCATTCGTGGCTTTGGTTTGTCAACTACTGGAGTTTCTGTCTTTTCTTCTTGTTTCGCAACGACTGGAACACGAACTGTTTCAGAAGGTGAAACAGAGGGTTGTCCTACAGATTCTGTAGGTGGCTTCTGTGTATAATTATAGCGTGCAGCATCTTCTGGACTACTTATCCGCTCAAATACTGGACCAGCTCTAATCTCCCTCTTATTGTTTTCTGAATTGTCGACCATTTATTTCACTCCCTTTTTGAGATTTCGCATCAAGATGGTTGCATCGTACAAGCTCTCTATCGTCCCAGCATCTGTCCACCATCCCGTTACTCTTGTGCAGTACAAATTACCCTCATTCATATAAGCACGATTAACATCTGTAATTTCATACTCACCACGTGCTGATGGCTTCAGAGTAGGGATAATTGACCATACATCTGAATCATAGACATAAACACCAATAACGGCCAGATTTGATTCTGGCTCTTTTGGCTTTTCAACTAGATTCACAACCTTTCCTGTAGAATCTAGTGTAGCAACTCCAAAGCGATGTGGGTCAGGAACTTCAATGACAGCAATCATTCCACCCTTTTCACCTTGAGATTTATAAGTATCTATTATAGGTTTAATACCATTCTCTAGAAGATTGTCACCTAAAACTACTACAACGTTTTCACCCTGTGCCCAATCTTTGCAAAGATTCAGAGCGCCAGCAATACCATCAGCATCTTCTTGCACTCTGTAAGTCAATTCAACACCAAGGTCTCTACCGCTGCCAAGAAGTCCAATCAAGTCGCCACAGTGCTCACGCCCAGAAATAAGCATTATATTCGTGATACCTGCCTCTTTTAGATATCCAACTATATGAAAAGCCATGGGCTGATCATAAACTGGTAAGGCATGCTTGTTGGCAACTAGTGTTAGTGGACGAAGACGAGTACCAAGCCCCCCGGCAAGAATTATTCCGCGCATTTGTCCCCCTTACCTACTTAATAGCACTTTCTTTGCTATTTCTCCTACCTTAGCTAAACTAAAATTTTCCATTACATACTTACTTGCAAACATTCCCTTTCTTTGAGATTCGTCACGATTTTCATAAACTTGTCTCATTAATTTTCGCAGATGGCTCACGTTCGGTAAGGCCCAATTGAACCCTGTGTATAGCTGACAACGTGCCATTGCGGGTACTATGCGTTCTACATCTATTAAATAAGAATTATCGTTATTCATGAAGTCAACATTAGCACTCCAATTTGTACCAATGGTTGCCAGCCCACAAGCCATAGCCTCCATGTATGGAAGTCCCCATCCCTCTCCCGAAGAAGGTAGAACAAAGCAGTCGGCTGATTTATAAAGAGTTGGCATCTGATGTAAATCAAACTCACGCGACATTAAAATTATATTGCGCAAATCATACTGACCCAGTTCTTTTTCTATGCTCACCGCTGGGTCAGGAGAACTGATTTTTAACATCAATTGAACAGGCTCTTTTTTATCAAATTCAGATTGGAACGCTCGCATCAAAAGATGAATATTTTTACGCTCTCCCCACTCACAAATACTCAAGAATGTATATTTATTTCCTCTTGGAATAGCTGGTATTGCAAAAGGATTAAATCTATCCATATCAACACCCAGAGGCACAACCTTAATAGGAACTCTCACACCACTCTTACCAAAAGTCTTTTGATTGAAAGTACTAGGTACCCATAATTCTGTTAAGTGTGAATTTATATAACTTACCCAGGATGCTGGTACCCCATCAACTTCCAACATTGTATAGCCTATACTTCTTCGTTTGGCCTGTAAATTTTGAATAAAGTACTCTGCTAAGTAGAAAACTATTCCTGTGTCATGTGCTGTTGTATTTGAAAGTGCATCTTGTACTACTAAATTAACATTCTTATTTTGTGGTTTTAATTCAGATGGATGTGCTGTAATAGGCTTAAAAGATACATCTATCTTATTTTCCCATAATCCTTCAACCAGATTACGACAAGCCTCAGCATACCCGCTTGCCCCAAAGATAGGTCCACGAATTTCAACGCCACCATCTTTTTTTGACAGTGTACTGCTCCATTTTTTCAAAAATTTAACTTTATTTATTGACAATAAAGAGGCAGCGTTAATATTGTTCGCTCGTGAGGTTGCACCATGTTCATGCAGCAGGGTCACTTCACCACAATAAAATACTTTGTATCCTGCACGAGACATCTTCAAGCACATATCAGAATCTTCAAAATAAGCAGGAGTATAATCTTCATCAAATAGTCCTGTCTTATCAAGAGCTTCTCGCTTAAGATACATACAAGCGCCTACTACTATTTGTACTTCTCTGTTTACTTGATGCTGACCATAATCTTTTAGTGGAACACCCCATTTATTTTCTTCACCTATTCCATTTCGTTTTATAATAGCACCAGTATGAAGAAGGAATCCATTGTTATTTTTAAGACCTTTGATGCGACAGCCAACAACTCCAATGGAAGAATCGTTGTAAGCTACTCTATTAAGTTTAGATAACCAACCTTCTTCAACGATAATATCACTATTTAGAACGACTATGTCATTTCCAGAACTTACACTGGCGATACCCTGGTTCCATCCCTTAGATACTCCAACATTAGTTTTATTTGCTATAAACTGAATTCCCGACATTGTACGCAACAAATCAACAGAACCATCTGTGGAGCCATTGTCTATGACTACCATCTCATAGTCAATATCACGTGTATATTTTTTAACACTCTCGATGCAATTCTGTATAGATGTCTTTGTATTGAAATTCAATATTACAATAGAAATCTTACCTGTAAATAGATTACCTACCCTTTGCTCTTGTACAGATTGCATACCCTCTATTTCGAGTGTTCTACGTAAACTTTCTGCCTCTTGTCTCTTTGCATCTATTTCACGCTCAAGAGCTAAGAGTCTTTCTTTTCTTAAAGAAGATGCACGTTGATAACTACGCTCTTTTGATTTTTCTATTTCCTGTAAGTGTGTGCTATTTAATGGACGTTCAATTGGAGATTTAATAGGAGCAATATTATAGCGCTTAGCCCAACTTTGTTGTTTAATCAAATCAATAAGTTGTTGTCCTACACTATCCCATGTAAACCTTGGAATTGCTTGCTCATAAGCCAACTCTGCACGCTTTTTTGATTCTTCTCTATTAGTAAAGACATGGCGCATCATAGCGCGAAGATGTTGAATATCAGGCTCACCTATTTTACCTCGTGGGTCAAAATGCCAATATTGCATCGAACGAGGAGCCTCAGCCATCTTATAGGGAATCAAGTATGAATTTGTACTTGTGGCAAAATCAGTTTGCCCTCCATATCCAGTGATAATTACTGGTAGCTTACAGGCCATTGCTTCAAGAGCCGGAATACAGAAACACTCACTTCGACTTGGAAGAACAAAACAATCTGCTCCTGTATAGAGCCCACCAAGGCTATCCATCTGCTCAGTCATCAATCTTACTTCGGGCATTGCATGAGTTCTATGGAAGCCCTTCAATAATTCCGCAATATTTATTTCATAATGTGTTCTTTGTCTTTCATTTACTAAGCTAGTCTTAATTATCAATACTACCTCTTCAGTAGAAGCGAATTCCTCTGCATATGCTTTCAATAAGACATCAAAGCCTTTGCGGGCATGCGGTTGTGCGACGCAAAGGAACTTAAACTTTTCAGTCTTGAAATCAAAGGGTGGAACATAAGGGTGGTAGATAGTAGTATCTATACCATGGGGTAGGACAAAGGTCTTACTCTGAAGTACACCATTTTGAATAAATACTTCCCTAGCAAACTTACTAGAGGGCAATATTAAATCTGCCACTTGATTCAGGTCCTTGACCCAACCAGGTGGCATAATGGTAGTCTCGTAATTGTAAATGCAAAGCTTTTTATCAGAGTTAAAAAGCCGTAAATTACGCGGTATTGTATAGCCTAAACCTATTGGAGCTCGTTCACTGCTTCGATACACTAATTGACGAAGTTCCGACTTAGCTATGTCACTTTCTTTATTAGTACATTGAACACCAATATCATAACCAAGCCTAGATAGGGCTAGGCATAGCTCTCCACCGACTACTGCCCATGAATGTGTGCCACCCAGAATTCCTCTATACAGAAGCTGAACCATTTAACTTCCTCGCTTACACTTTCCACATATATATATCTATATTTATCGATACATAGATATATTTTTATGGGCAGCCACTCAATTCATCCCAAGCAATCTTATTGATAATCTGTACAAGTACATCATGTAGTGTAGCAGGCGTAATTATGCAAGGAACATTTGTTACGATAACTTGTGAAGCGTTTACTTGAAGATCTGTCAAACTACCAGACAATACATTGATTTGTCCTTGTAGATTATCTTGCAACTGATAGATTACATCTGTAACATTGCCTGTACTGAAACGGGCTTGTGGATCAGCAAACTGCATATTTTGTGATGTGAGGTTGCCACCTTGAGCCTCACCCATGTGATTATGAAGAAGTGGCCAACTTGGATTTTGATCAGCCCGTACTACAATAACATTTGACAGATCGTTTTCGACATCACCACCTGCATATTTAGGTCGTAAATCTACTTGGTATTGACCCACGCCAAAGGGCTGTAAAACAGGAACACCGTTCTTGCCCTGGTATCTGCTTTCGGGAGCTAAGAAACTGTTGAATACCAACTGAATTCCGCGGTCTGTAGATACGGGCTTGTAGTAGTGCCACTTCCAAACATTCACTACATTATTCTCTACTGGTACGAACAACAGTATAGAGAAGCTCATATCTTCCATCGGTACACCCTTCAGATGTAATCCTGATGTATCTACGGCGCCATCTGCCATGGACGATTCGCTAACGTCAAACCTAATTGTCAACGATGTTCCATCTGATTGGAAGTCGTTAGAATTATAGGCCATCTTAAATGGTCCAAAATTCTTTCTATCATATTCTTCATAAAACACTGTCTTTACTATGTCAGCACGATGGATAATTGCAAGTCCGCTGCTGTGCCATAGTGCTCGAACAATATAAGATCCAGAAGCAGTTATTGATGGAACAAAGGTGATTACATTATCATAAACAACAGTAGTACCAGATATTCTTTCGGTTGTTGTAATATCAACAACTTTTCTGGTATCAGTTGGATCGTTAACATTAAATATTTCAATTATCTCTTTGTTAGTTCCAGCAGTTACTGGTTGAGTTGTGGTAATCATGAAACTACTGATACCTGTAGTGAGGGCCAGAGCAAATCCAAACATTATATGATAAGAGCCAGTCTCTACAATTGGAGTATTTGTAACATCAAAGAACAGAACCGTTCTTCCTAAAGGATACTCTGGAGATGGTCCTTCACTATATGCTCTAATGACATTGAACTTACGAAGAGCACTAGAGTGTTGGAAAACTAAGATAGAGTCAAGTCTCAAAAGAGTTGCTTCTCGGAAACTTGGATTTCCACTAGCCACTGTTCCGAAGTGTTCTAAGAACTCTTGATAGTCATCTGCATCAACAGTCCCATTGCTATTGAAATCACATTGACTGTTGAAGTTGGGGTCACCAGTAGAGGAACCATAAGCAGCCTCAAAGATATTTAAATCACTTTGATCAACGCGACCATCAGCATTGAAATCATACCGAACATCATAAGTAGCTCCCAACGCATTGGCAGCACATACCATTTTTGGTCGTAGGTGATAATAGGTGATTGTCACAGCATCAGATGTGCTTGGTCTAATATCAGCACCAAAAATTATACGACCTGTTTCAGGATTTAAACTAATCTTATCTGCTGGTAGTAGATTTTGTGGTCCAATCTTGGTAGCTGTTATCACACCGGTCGCAGGAGTAACTGGTGTTCCAGGAACTGTATATGTAAAGGTATTAGACCCGGTTACCGTGATTGTGAATGTTCCATTGTAATCTGTCTGATCTGCACTACCTATCTCAACTGTGTCACCTGTGACAAAGCCATGCCCTGTCAAAGTTACGTATGCCGTTGAACCAATCCTAATAATTGAATTCACAATGAGAGGTAATTTCGGGAACATAGCAACGTAATTAGTTGGGTTGGTAAGGTCAACAACCCCAAGTCCAGTTGTATAGAGATTTGAGCCATTAACCTTTAAGACTATCCAACCATTTGTGATTGCATTTTGAATTGATACGTCTTCATTCAAAATTATACAATTATTAGCATCACCCCAAGGTTGAAATCGAGTGAAATAGTAATTGATAAACTCATAAATCTCATTGAGTTGATAATATGCTATCGACAATGTTGCTGGTGGACTAATTTG
>Ga0315284_10001958_pt1 | contig 29501 bp, 25 predicted proteins | sample YL17G09_16_MG_FD_203696 | JGI IMG/M metagenome (GOLD analysis project Ga0315284, IMG submission 203696) | Sediment microbial communities from Yellowstone Lake, YNP, Wyoming, USA - YL17G09_16 | ecosystem: Environmental > Aquatic > Freshwater > Lake > Sediment | place: USA: Wyoming | collected...
CTATGCCCATGCCTTAAAGAAGCAGATTATACTTTGCGTCGAGGAAACTGAAGGAAAGGCGAAAGATGGCCGCCTGAAAGTGGCCTTTGACACTCAGACGCAAAAATATTCATTTTGGCGAAGAGAGTGGCTCAACGGCGGCGACAATGCGGCGCTGGACAAATTTAGGCAAGAAATTCAGGATCGTATTGCCGAGAAACTTCGGATTATTGATTCAAGGTCGGATATCTGATGATTTCGAATCGGGACGAGCCCAATGTAAGCGCAGTCCCGTAGGGCGGACTAGCGCAGCGTAGTCCGCCATTATTCTCCATCCGCCCGGTGGCCCGGCCGGGTGGCCCGACCCTTTCCGCCATCGGCGGACCCTTTAGCGGCAGGGTCGGGTTTATTATAATCATAGCGCCCTCCACATTTCATCTCTGCGCCCTCTGCGGTTAGAATTTTTGGCCGGGTGCCCCGTCCGTTTCTTGCTAACTGCTGTCTGCTGACGGCTGACAGCTTGTGTGTCAACTTCTCGTTTTTTGCCGAGATCTCTTCCCGATTGAGTGACGAGTTCTCGCCCCGCATGGCAGCCCTGCCGAGTTCTCGCCCTCGCTGTCACTCCTCCGCCAAGAAAATCCCACGACTATTTTCTTGCGATTCTCAGGCAAACTCGTATTTTATAGGAAATCTTTTGGAGTTCAAATGCATCAGCACTTGAAGGGCAAAATCGCCTGGATCACCGGAGCGGGATCGGGCATCGGGGAAGCGACGGCGAAAAGGTTCGCTAAAGAAGGGGCGAAGGTCGCTCTCACGGACGTGCATCCGGAGGGGATCGAACGGGTGGCAAAAGAGATCGGCGGCGGGCCGGATAACGTCTTCACGGCGGTGGCGGATGTGACGAACCGCGAGCAGGTGCAGGCGGCGGCCAAAGGGATCGTCGAAAAGTTCGGGCGGCTGGATATTCTGATCGCCAATGCCGGCGTGACCAAGGACGGGCTGGCCTTGAAGATGTCCGAGCAGAACTGGGATCTGGTGGTGGACGTCAGCCTGAAGGGGACGTTCCTCTGCTGCCAGGCGGCCATGCGCCACATGATGACGCAGAAATCAGGGCGGATTGTAACGACGGCGTCAGTGGCGTCGCTGGGCAATCCGGGTCAGGCGAACTATTCTGCGGCCAAGGCGGGGATCATCGGCCTGACAAAGACGCTGGCGCTGGAGCTGGCTCCGTTCGGGATCAACGTCAACTGCGTGGCTCCGGGAGCGGTGGATACGCCCATGTTGCAGGCGTTGAAGGACGAGATCCGCGAAGGGATGCTGAAGATGATTCCGGCCAAGAGGTTCGCCAAAGCGGAAGAGATTGCGGCGGCTCACGCGTTTTTCTGTTCCGATGACGCCGCCTATGTGACCGGGCAGGTGCTGTTCGTGGATGGGGGGATCAGCGTCGGAATGTAAATCATTTGCCCGAAGAAACGCTTGCGCTGGCAGGCATCAAGCCTTATATTTAAAATTTGCAAAATGCGCCCGTAGCTCAACTGGATAGAGCGTCTGGCTACGGACCAGAAGGTTGGGGGTTCGACTCCCTTCGGGCGTACAAAAATCGGCTGCAAATATTCGCCCACCCCTCCCCCGAAATGGGTCCTTCGGGAAAGAGGTGGGCTGTGCATAGCTGGCCCCCCAAAGGGGGCATTTTTGTGCCTAATACCCGGTCATTTCATCAGCAGCATCTTGCCGCTCGCGGCTGAGTTCCCGGTCCGCAGCCGATAGACATATACGCCCGATGGCAGTTGGGCCCCATCGAAAACCGCGGTATGCCTTCCTGCCTCCATCCAGCCACTAGCCAAAACTGACACCAGCCGCCCAGAAATGTCATAGACGTCCAGCGTCACATTACTCGCAACTGGCAACTCGAACCTGAGAAGAGTTGAAGGATTAAAGGGATTAGGCAAGGCTCCGTACAGAAGCGGACCGACCGGCTGTGTCGGCGGGCTTTCAGCATCCGGGATTTCCAAACTTCCCGATACCGCCCAATTCGGTTCATCTGGCAATGAAGAAGCGACTCCCAGCTTCTGGAAGGTGAAACGATCCGTGCCGAGAAACAAGATGGGCGAATAGTCTCCGGCATAAACATTCAGCGTGTATTCGCCAGGAGGAGCCGTGGCAGGGACGGATTGAGTCAATCGGCGAATCAGGGAAGCTCCCGAATTCAGCGTAATCAACCGCGGCGGAAGCAGGGGGCCATAGTGGCCGCCGACGGGCAACGTGACATCCGTCCACCCGTCAAAGGATCGGGGGGTGGAGCCGACATTGGTCAAGCTGACATCAAAGGCGAATGATCCGCCAATTGCCGGGATAATGATGGGCGGATTTACCGGAGTTGCAGTGACGGCGATTTCGCCGCTGCCCGACTGATCGAAGAAAAAGGCCCCGAGGTCCGCTCGCGTGCCGTCGGGATCGTATGTCGCAGGATCCGTTGGGCCAGCGTCTATGGCGGGGGATTCCCACCGCAAGCTGTAATCGCCTTGCAGGGGATTCGCGAGCAAAGGTTCAGCGACGAAATCACCCACTCCATTCATCGGATTCAGCGCCTGCGCCGTTTGAACGTACTGCGCGAAGGACAGCATCTGCCCACCCTGGAAGAACTGGTCGTAGCCCCAAGCAAATAGGGGCGCAGCGTCCGAATCGTACCAGAGGTTGTGATGATACTGATTGGTCGAATCCTGCGAGGGCAACAGATCCACATCGAAGACGATATTCGAGGAATTGGCGACCGCGACCAAGTTATTATAGACGCGGCTGTCAGGTGTAGGTGCCGGACTGGTGCCGTTGTAGATGTCGATTCCGTAGCCGAAGTTGTCATATATCGTGTTGTTATATATCTGATTGCCCGAGCCACTGTAAAACGTGATGGCGCCGCGAGTAGTCGTCAGAGTGCCGATGCCATAGCAGAGGTTATGGTGCACGCGGGTGGAATCGGCGCGTTTGATCCAGATGCCGGATACCTCGTTGTTGTACGAGATGTTGTAGGCGACTTCATTGAGTTGACTGTTGACAAATTCCCGTCCGCTGGAATCCAGTCCGCACGATATGAAGATGCCATGCCTGTTGTCATGGAAAGTATTGTGGGTATAAATCCCATAATTGCCCATGGTTCTAAGGCCGGCGCCATTCTGGGGTCCCAAATGGCCATTGATGAACGTCAGACCATCCACCTTCACGTAGTCAGCTCCCATTTCCACCAGCATACCGTAGCCTATGACCGCATCCACGACGACTTCCCCATTGCCATAGGCCAAAAAACTCAGCATATGATCATAGTCGCTTCCCCCGTGATCCACGATGACATTTTCCTGATAAGTACCCGCCAGCATGTACACATTATCTCCAGCCTGCGCGACATTGGCGCCCTGCTGAATCGTAAGGAAAGGCAATTCCTGAGTGCCGGGATTGCTGTTATTTCCGCTTGGGGATACAAAGTAGTCAGCGGCGGCAGAGGTGGTCGGTTGAATTGAAGCCAGCTCCGACCCGGCCAGAAGAGCCAGGACCGCAACGGATTTCAAATTGATTCTATTTGTCAGCATTGATTCTCCCTGAGGATCTCGTAGTTCTATTGATGTGTATTACGTAGCATGCGCCTGAGTGTTGGCAACAAGAGAGGCGGCATGATTAGGCCGTTCCGGAAGAAATCTCGTCCTGAGGGATCAAATTAGGCAGCGATGAAGGGCGCCAGTCGGCGCAGGGTGGTTTCCCGCTCCAGGATCTCGATGATTTCGAAAATGCCCGGAGTAGCGGTTTTGCCGGTCAGGGCAAGGCGAAGAGGATGGATGAGTTCAGCGCGATTCACTCCGACCTCGGCGGCGACTTGATCCACTGATTTTTCCAGAGCTTCCTTCGACCAGACGCTCAGATCCCGGAAAGTCGCGGCCAGTTGGGCGAGATGTTCTGGGGTCTGCGTTTTCCAGTGTTTCTTCTTCCCCTTTTCATCCATCGTAACCGGATCGCGCAGGAAGTAATCCATCTTTTCGGGAGCTTCGGAAAAACGGCGCAGGCGCTCGCGGAAGAGGGCGGCGAGCTTCAGGCCGAGCTCGTATGTCGGCGGCGATGCATTTTCGCGCTCGCACCATTCATCCAGGTGCGGCTTGATTCTCGCCCAGATTTCATCCACCGACAGCCGCATGATGTATTGCCTGTTCATCCAATCGAGCTTGGCCTCATCGAAGACGGCTCCGCTGGGATTAATGGCTTCGGCCGAGATGGCTTGAATCAGCTCATCGAGGTTCATGATTTCGCGGTCATCGCCGGGATTCCAGCCGAGCAGCGCCAGAAAGTTGCGCATGGCTTCGGACAGGATGCCGCGGTCGCGGTATTCGGTGACGGAGGTGGCGCCGTGGCGCTTGGAGAGGCGCTTCTTGTCCGGCCCCAGAATCAGCGGCACATGGGCAAATTGCGGAACGGGCAAATCCAGGGCTTGATAGATCAGGATCTGCTTCGGCGTATTGGTGATGTGATCGTCGCCTCGGATGATTTGGGTAACACCCATGAAAACGTCATCGGCGACGACGGCGACTTGATAGACAGGGGTGCCATCGCGGCGCAGGAGAATGAAGTCGCTGATTTCGCGGTTGGCCGTGCGGATTTCGCCGTGGACGCCGTCGTGGAAGACGGTTTCGCCGTCGGGCGTGCGGAAGCGAATTGCGAAAGGCTTGCCGGCGCTTAAATTATGCTGAATTTCCGCATCGCTCAGCTTGCGGCAAGTGCCGGGGTAGCCGAAGGAATTGCTCGACGCTTTTAGCTTTTCGGGATCGCAGAAACAGCGGTAAGCGGCGCCTCGCGTCAGGAGCTGCTGGACTAGTTCTTGATGCTCTTTCAGGCGTGTTGACTGGAAAAGCGGCTCGCCGTCCCAGTCCAGCCCCAGCCAGCGCAGGCCGTCGAAGATGGCCTGAACGGCTTGCGGCGTGGAGCGTTCGTGGTCGGTGTCTTCGATGCGCAGCAGGAATTTGCCGCCCAGCTTGCGCGCCAGCAGATAGTTGAAGAGCGCCGTGCGGGCTCCGCCGACGTGCAGGTAGCCGGTGGGGCTGGGGGCAAAACGGAGGATGGGGGTGGTTGCCTGAGTCACGCTTGATGAAATGGATTATCCAGAATATGAAATTGCAAGGGCGCGAGAGAAATCGTGCGGCGCGCAAATGATACGCCTTTTGCACCGCAAAAGTCAAGAGCTTATCGTTCACGTTTGCATCGGGAAGAGGCCAATTATGGCACCCCGATGCCGTATCAACATATAAGAAAATGTGCGCACTGGACACATGAACAGAATTTAAGAGGGTAACGATCATGTGGAATAAAGTGAAAAGAACTCAGGGGATTATAATTAAAGCATCGTTCGCCTTTATGCTGGGGGCGATGCTGCTGGCCGGGTGCAGCAATGGCAACGGCTACAGTTCTCCCACCGGGCCGGGCAATGGCGGAGGCAATCCCGGGGCGAATGAAGTTTGGATGCAGAATACGGCTTTTAATCCGAGCTCCATCACCGTGGATGCCGGCACAACGATCACCTGAACAAACAAGGACAATATGACTCATACCGTGACCAGCGGCACGCCCGGAAACCCAAGCGGCATGTTTAACAGCGGCAATATGGGGATGAACGGCTCTTTCAGCTTCACCTTCAACACAGCCGGGACGTATTCTTACTATTGCATGCCGCATCAGGCAACCATGCACGGAACGGTTGTTACGCAGTAGACTGCATAGGCAATTTTTCAGCGGCCGGGATTGGATTCCTGGCCGCTTTTATTATATCCGCTCTACCCAGATAATTCCATGAACTGTTGACGCACTAACCACTTGACATTCTCGTCCTTCGTGGCTATATTGGGCGAAACTGAGAATTATCGCATCAAGGAAAGGGACGGATATGAGACGAATTGCTGCCATCGTTCTGGCTCTCGCCTTTGCCGCCGCGGCCGGGGCGCAATCCCCGATCTGGTTCGATGGATCCCTGGAAGCAGCGCAGGCCAGGGCTTTGGCCGAAGACAAATTGATCCTGATTGATTTCTCCGCGCCTCTTTGAAGCTCCTGTCAATTGCTGGTCGAGCAATTCTTCACCGCTGAATCTTACGCTTCCTACCTAAACGAGAACTTCATCTGCCTGCTGGCGATGCGCAGCGAAGACGGTGACGACGATAACAATCCCGCCACTGCTCTTTTCAAACGATACCGCGTGCGGGGCACACCCACTGTGCTGATTGCACTGGCGGACGGATCCGAGATAGACCGCGTGATCGGTTACGGGCCTCCGGCTGAAGACTACAAGACCACATTGGAAGAGGCTTACCGTAGCGATGATACCTATCTCAATCTGATGCGCCGGAGCGAAAAGGAATCCGACAATGTCGAAGTCAGCGCCCGGCTGGCGCGCAAGCACCAGGCGCGCTACGGCTACGCAGAAATGGCTCGATGCCGCGAAAAGATTTTAGCGCGGCCGGACAAAGCCAAAGCGATCTTGCTGCCCTTCGGGGCCGGCGATGCCCAGGTTTCCGCCTACGAATACGCTGAATTTACCCGGGTCTTCGATGAGCCCAAGGCTGTTTCGGCTTTTCTCAAAAAGTATCCTCAAAGTGTGATGAAGGTTTCGGCGCTGGCGGCCTTGCAGCGCTTTTCCTATCAGGAGGATAAGCGCAAGGAGGTGCTGCAAGTCTATGAGCAGTTGCTGAAAAAGGACTCCATGAATGCGGGCTTGCTGTCGCCCTACCTGCATCTCTGCGGAAGCATGAACGCGCATGTAGATCAAGCACTTAAGCATGCCCGGGCGTATGTGAAGGCCCGCCCGCAGGATAACGACGAGGGATTGGCGCAAGCCTACGCTGAACTTTTGCTGAAGAAAGGCGCTGTGAAAGAGGCCCTTGCGGCTTATGGCGACGCCTTTGCACGCCGGCACGAGGAGGCTCAGGACGCCAGCGGCCTGAACGAATATGCCTGGTTCTGGGCCGAGCGGGGGCAAAACCTCGAGAGCGCCCTGGCCGCGGCGAAGAAATCCATCGAACTGAGCAACCAGCACTCCACTTGGGACACGCTGAGCCTGGTCCTGTGGAAGATGGGCAGACACGATGAGGCGATCAAGGCAGAGGAAGAAGCCTTGAAATTGGCTGGGGAAAAAAATTCGGAATATGAGGAGCGGATTGCGGAAATCAAAGCGGATATGAATAAATAGGGGCTTTCGGCAATCAGCATGCAAACTATAGGGGCGCACTACGGTGCGCCCCTATTTATTTCTGGATTCCAGCATCCGCTGGAATGACAGGGATTTCTATCTCACGAACGTGCCGTTGCGCAGATCATCCAAAGCCTGCTGGATCTCAGCTTGAGTATTCATAACGAAGGGGCCGTAGCGGGCGATGGGCTCATGCAGCGGCTGGCCGGAAATCAGGAGAAAGCGGACGCCCTTTTGACCGGCGCGAACCCGGATGGCGTCGCCGTCATCGAAGACGACCAGCCGGGGCGAAGGGATGCTCTCTTCCACGCCCGAATCGGTGATGCCGAAATCCCCATCGCCTTCGAAGACGTAGGCAAAGGCGGCATGACCTTTGGCGATGGGCTGCGAACAAAACTTGCTCGCCGGTATGCTGATATCCAAATAAGTCGGATCGGCGTAGATTTCGGTTACCGCTCCGGAGACGCCATTGACCTTGCCGGCGATTACGCGAATCTTCGCGCCTTCAAGCGTCTCGAAGTGGGGAATCTTCGCCGATAATATTTCCTGATAGCGCGGGGCAGTCATCTTCAGCTTCGCGGGAAGGTTGACCCAGAGCTGAAAGCCCTCCATGCGGCCGTTCACGGGCTGGGGCATCTCTTCGTGCATGATGCCGCGCCCCGAAGTCATCCACTGGACGTCTCCGGCGCCGATGCTGCCGGCATTGCCGATGCTGTCCTTGTGGTTGACCGATCCCGCCAACATGTAGGTGACCGTTTCGATGCCGCGATGAGGGTGCAGGGGGAAGCCGGCCAGATAGTCTTCCGGATCGTCCGAACCAAAGTGGTCAAAGAGCAGGAAGGGATCCACGTAGTTCAGCGTGCGCGTGGCGATGCTGCGGCGGAGCTTGACTCCGGCGCCTTCCAGAACCCATTGGGGTTCGATGATGCGGGAGACGGGGCGGAAGTGGGGCATGATAGGCTCACGATGTGATCAGATTGCAGGAGTGATACGAGGGGAGGGGGCACCGCGTTGACATCGCCCGGAAATGAATTTCCGGGCTACAATGATTCTGTCCCTGCGGGACGAAAAAGAAAAAATTGAGATTGCCATTCACATACCAATTCTGCCTCGCTGAGCAAACCTACCTGGACAGATTCAGTCCGGTCAGCATCAAACAATCTTTTTCAATGTATGCCCTCAAAGTGGTATCGGATTCTGCCGCCAGCCGAAAACAGTTTGTAGCCCTTTGAAAATCATTTATTGTCCAAGCCAGATATCCTTCTCGCCATTTTACGAAGCTGGCAAACCGATCAATCTTGCGCCTATCGATATTGGGCATTGTTATGCGATTTGATTGTCTATTCATCCTTAATTTCTGAAAATGCTGATAAGAGTTGGCATAAACATCCATAGCCTCTGCCTCCCTGTTAAGCCTTGTTAATGCCTCTGCCGCTCCTAAAAGCAAAAATCCGGCAACGGGATGATCCAAAATGGTCCTGTCCAGACTTGGCAGCTTCTTTATTAAATCAATTGATATTTCTGGATTTTTATATAGATTTATCGTAGCAATTGTCGGCAAAAAATCCAGCACTATTTGCCTTACGAGCGAATTGAGATTGTACCGTGGATTATCAAGGTATAGGCTAAAATTGCCTTTTGTATATAGATCAAAACCAATTTTAGCTTGGGAAATGCCAGGCATTTTCAGGTCAATCCAAATACTGCCAGCATTGTAGATTAGTTGGAATTCCGCGCTCTTGTCAAGCTTCGTCACCGTTCCCCAGAGAATTGCATTTGCGCAATATCTTCTCATGAAATAATTCGCCTCTTTATCCGAGGTAACAATCCAAGAAATGGATCGAACATTGACAATAGTATCAAGCCCTAGTTCAAGAAGCTCCATTCTCACTTCGGCTGCTATTCTTGAATTCAACGGTGAGGTGCCAATAAGCTCCACCAACCGCGGGCCGGACAAATTGGCCAATAAAATGCCATCTTCCGATTTGGCAAATCTATTGATAGTTGGGAATATCCAAAAGAAACTTACCAAATAAATGATGACTGCAACCGAAGCGCAAAAGGGAATCGGCACAAGCTTCCTCAGTCTCATTTTGGGTGAAAACCCGCCAAGTTTGTAGCATGCGCCCGCCACGAGTATAAATATCACCATCGAGTAGATGACGAGGTCAGCAGCGGATTCGGGGTATATTGCCCGAGCTATAAAGCGTATGAGCTCATCCAATGACACTTTTAGGTTCATGTCGCCATGCCATTCCTTTAAAAATGAGATGGAGTCTTACGTTTGCGGGTCGTACCTGCGGCTATTTCTGGAGCGCCCCTGCGGGGCTAATTCAGCTCTCGATCAGTTCGCCGCCAGCGCGCGCCGGTGGTTATTTCCGCTCCCCCGCGTGCACCCAGACAAAAACGCCGTCTTTGGCCAGATCAATCAACTTTTTATTGACTAGCGGCACGGTGATGAAAGCCCCAAAACTCCAAGGGCGGTACTGCCCCTGAAAGATGATGGTTCGTTTGGACGCGTTATCGTTGACGTCTTTCTCTAAACCGTTAAGCTGCAGGCTGTAGCCGTGACGCCCCTCAAATGCCTTGCCGGTCACGAACGCTCCGCGGCAGGACTTGTAAGATTTGGGGTCGTTGGAAAAATCGCGGGGGATGAGCAGACCGGATTTCAGGGAATGAGAGACGTGCGCATTCAGGAGAATGGCGCCGGTCTTCAGGTCTATGACCCAGAGTCGGCGGCGGATCAGCGGCTGGTCGTAGTCAATCAAGACGGCAACGCTGGTCTTGGCGACCCGGGACTGATAGCGAGGCAGAATCCGGTGAAGTTCATTCAGCACCTCCGCTTCGGGTCGAGTTGTCAGGGAGCCGTAAACCCCGAAAGCCAGCGCCAAAACGAACAGCAGGAAGTATGTTACTTTTTTCGTAGGTGACCTCGCTTTATACTACCATAGGCTCGTGTTAGTTTAGCGACGTGCATTCAGCGCCTGGTTGACCTCCCCCAGCGCTTGCTGTGCCTGGGAGGATCTGGGGTTGTATTTCAGAGTCAGCTCAATCTCGCGTCTGGCCGCTTCAAGATCTCCCTTCCTCATGAGCAGGAGCCCCAATTGCAGATGCGCCGGAGCGCACGCAGGGAAAACTCGCAACGCGGCGGCATAGTTTTGTTGCGCTTCTTCCCATCTGCCCAGTGCCTGCAGCGCTTCACCCAGGTTCTGGTAGTGCTCCGCGGTCTTGGGTGTGTTTTGTACATATTGACGCACGATGGCGTCATCATAGATCGCCAGATCCGAATCACTGACTCCTCGATCCAGAGCCGCCTGAATGGATTCGTACACTTCCCTCTTCTCCTCATTGTCATAATAGTCGGTCAAAGCCGCGCGCAGCATTTCGAGGTAAAGCGAACGCATACCCGGCAGATACTCCACCGCTTCCTGGAAGACAATGGCAGCCGCGGCATAATCGCGACGGGCCATGTGCAGGAGGCCGATATTCTGGTAAATGCTCGCGGTTTTCATTCCCGTCGCCAGCGCCGTCCGGAATAAGACCAGAGCGGTGTCCAAGTCGCCCTCCTGAGCGTACAGGATGCCGAGATTGTTGTACAAGAGGTCTTTCTGCGGTGGGTTGAGCGAGATCGCTCTTCTCAAGTGCGCCATGGCGTTCTCGCGGTCGCCGGCAGCATGGAATAACTGAGCCAAAAGCGCGTGGGATTTGGCATGGTCGGGCTTGATCTGCAATGCCTCCTGAAATGTTCCATAGGCTTCCTGCAGAAGGCCTTCGCGCAACTGATCCCGTCCGAAGGCGAGCAGCTTGTCTGCCGCCTCCTGCGCGCCCTGACCGGACTGCCTCGTCAGCCAGGGCAGGTCACCGAAGAAGAACAGAAACAGAACGATGAAGAGGGGACCTAGAAGCAGAATCCACCCCAGCGCCCACCGCTTCGCCGGCGGAGCGCCTTTTTTTGACCACGCTGTCTCTGCCTGAAGGATGGCCGATTTGGCCTGTTTTTTCTTCTTCGATTTTGGCGCCATTGTGGCCCTTCAGCAGGTGTTATGGAGAATGAACAGGACCTTTTTCCCCGCTGCCTTAAGCTCGTTGAACTTGCGACAGGCTGCCGGAGTGGGAAGGATGATTACCTGCGTGCCTCTCCTGGTGTATTCATTGTAGATGAAATGCACGCCTTCGCCCTGCTCAAATCCTTTGCCGCCCAGGCCTCGAGATCCACTGCCCACCAAGAGGATATCCGGCTTCTGCCGGCGAAAATACTGGATATCCTGGGAGCGGAAATGATGCTTTTTATCAACCAACCGGAACGACTCATCCGGATAGATAAGCAGATCGAAGAAGAGGATCGGGACGCCTCTGAACAGGGTTATGCCGAAGCTGTTGTGAGCAATGTATTTGCGTTGATGGATTAGGAAGGAGCCCGCCAGAGCCAGGACCGCCAGCAGCAGCGTCGAATAAACCGCAAGGCGGACGGCGCGATATCGAGTCAGGTGAAAGACCATCCCTATCGGAATGAAGAGGGCAAAGGACATGAGCAGCAGGTTTCCCGCCTGCGCATGTTCGGAAAGCAGTGGGCTGATGCACACGAAGATGAAGGTCAAGGTGAACACGGTCAGCAGCGCTGTTTCCGGGTGCTTCAAATAATCCAGAAGCCTCTCTTTGCGTAAGGAGACCTTCTTCAGGTCAACGGTCCCATGGGTTTCGGTCACAAAGATGATCAGGATGAGAGCCATGACCGCGCCCCAGGCGTCCTTTGCGATATCGCTGATATCGAAAACCCGCTGCGAGAAGAATAGCTGAAACGTCTCATCGAATGTGGACATGCCAAGGGCAGAGGCGTACGAATAAAGGATCATCCGGTTCAGGCACATATGACGCACAGCGAAGGCTCGAAAGAAGTAGAAGACGTACGTCCCATAAGCGATGTAATGCCAATTCTGCTGCAGATCGAAAAAGGAAACGTCTGAATAGAGATCCATGGTAGACTGGGAAAAGGCGATCATGGCGCCGACGAAGAGCAGAGCCAGGATTCGACTAGGCGTGATGCGGCGATAATAGCGAAAGATCAGGTAGATTCCAAGCGCGGCGGCCAATAAGGGGAGGAAGTGGATTTCTTGGCCGAGGAGGCGGAAGCTCAGGTGCGAGACGATGTGCGCCACATTCTGCAGATACCGAGTGACCACTACAAAAGGCGTGGCGACCACGAGCATGGCAAAGAGCACATACTGAATGATCGGCTCGGATCGAGGGTTTTTAAGCCATGTCCAGAAGGTCATGGGGCGCATTCTCGCTCAGGACTTTTGCCCTCGGGGTGGGCATTCAATGCCAAACAATCCTCAAACAACAATTCTTATCGCCGGCTTTCAATTTTGGCCCACTCATCCTTTAATGTCGTGCTGCGGTTGAAGACCAGTCGCTCAGGCGTAGAATCCAGGTCCACGCAGAAGTAGCCCAATCGCTCAAATTGGAAGATGGCTCCAGCGGGAACGCCTATTAAGGATGCTTCCAATTTGCATTTGGCCAAGACTTCAAGCGAATTCGGACTGAGCTTGTCTTTCCATGATTCGCCCTCCTCGACGTCGCCCGGATCGGGAACGGTGAAGAGGTGATTGTAAAGGCGAACCTCGGCATCCATGCAGTGGGAAGCTGAAATCCAATGAATGGTGGCTTTGACTTTGCGCGAGCGGTCGGCCAAAGAAGCCGGATCGTATGTGCAGCGCAATTCGACGATATGGCCGGAATCGTCTTTGACAACGCGCTCGCACTTGATGATATAGGCATAGCGCAGGCGCACTTCGCGGCCGGGCGAAAGGCGGAAATATTTGGGAGGCGGGATCTCGCGGAAGTCGTCCTGCTCGATGTAGAGTTCACGGGAGAAAGCAATCTTACGTGTACCAGCCGCAGGCTCTTCGGGATTATTGACGGCCGCCAATTCTTCCGTCTGGCCTTCCGGATAATTTTCAATCACGACTTTTATTGGCCGCAACACCGCCAGGCGGCGCAGAGTCTTTTTATTCAGGTCTTCGCGCAGGCAATGCTCCAGAAGTTGGATGTCCACCAGGCTTTCGCGCTTGGCGACGCCGATGCGGTCGCAGAAGACGCGGATAGCTTTCGGAGTGTAGCCCCGGCGGCGCATGCCGGAAAGCGTCGGCATACGCGGATCGTCCCATCCGGACACACGGCCTTCGCGCACCAGTTCCAGGAGCTTGCGCTTCGACATGACCGTGTAAGTCAGGTTCAGGCGCGCGAATTCAATCTGGCGCGGATGATGGGCGCCGAGCTGATCCAAACACCAGTCGTAGAGCGGACGGTGGTCTTCGAATTCGAGGGTGCAGATGGAATGAGTGATGCCTTCGATGGAATCAGATTGGCCGTGCGCCCAGTCATACATGGGGTAGATGCACCACTGGTCGCCGGTGCGGTGATGGCTGGCGTGGAGGATGCGGTAGAGGACGGGGTCGCGCAAGTTCAGGTTGGGCGAGGCCATGTCAATTTTGGCTCGCAGGGTGCGCGAACCATCGGGGAATTCGCCGCGTCTCATGCGCTCGAAGAGGTCGAGATTCTCTTCAGCCGTGCGGTTGCGGTAGGGCGATTCAGCGCCAGGTTGCGTCAGCGTGCCGCGGGTTTCGCGGATCTGATCGGCGGAGAGGTCGCAGACGTAGGCTTTGCCTTTCTGGATCAGCTCAACCGCCCAGGCATAAAGCTGTTCGAAATAATCCGAGGCGTAGAAGAGTCTATCGCCCCAGTCGAAGCCCAGCCAGCGCACGTCGCGGATGATGGCGTCAATGTACTCCTGCTCTTCCCTGATAGGGTTGGTGTCGTCGAAGCGCAGATTGCACAGGCCGCCGAACTCCTGCGCCAGACCAAAATTCAGGCAGATGGACTTGGCGTGGCCGATGTGCAGGTACCCGTTGGGTTCGGGCGGAAAACGCGCATGCACCCGGCCCTGGTTCTTGCCCTCCTTCAGGTCGTCGGTGATGATTTGTTGGATGAAGTTTAGGGGGGTGTCGAGCATGGTTGCTGCTCGCCCCGCCATAAATGGCGGGGCTACATCTAACTAGCCCCCTAAAGGGGGCAAAAAGGAATTTGCGAGAATATAATGCGCTTTAGTGGGAGATTCAAGGGGAAGTTGGGGGGAAAGGAGATGGAATAGCTTATTGCCGTCCTTGCCCATGATTTCGAACCAGACTACTGGACTGGCCATGAGAAGCTCCATAGATTATTCATGTTTTGAAGCAGATACTCGTGTAGCGGCGAAATAATTTGGAAAAATTCAGGCGATATTTAATGCCCCGGGTCCGCCGCTTGAGAAAGGAGAGAATGATGGAAGCCCCCTTTTTTAAAGGGGGATTTAGGGGGATTATTGATGCGCGGTAATCCCCCCTGCCCCCCCGCTAAAGGGTCTTCGATTTTAGGGAAGCGGGGCACTGGGCGGCGAAGGCGGCGGCGTTGCCATCTGCTGATAATAGGGCGCGGGCGGCGTCTGGAGCTCGACCTTGATCCCGCCGAGCGCGCCGGAGAGCAGGTTATAGATGGCGGCGGCGATGACGGTCAGAATGGACCAAATGACGGCAAAGAAGACGGCCAGAAATAGCGCCATGAAAATCAGTCCGGGCCCGGTTAATTTTGCGATGCCCTGGAACGCCTGATCATCCATGAAGGAACTGAAAACAGCCAGCATCTGAGTCAGGATCAGAGCGTAGAAGATCCCGATCAGGAAGCCGATGGCGAGGTAGATCAGAAAACTGATCTTGAAGACGCTCAGCAGATCGAGACGTTTGATTTCGTATTGCATAGGTGCTCCAAAGGCAATTTATTCTGGGCCGTCATGGACCCTTCCATGACGGCTTTTTGCGTCACGGCGTGGGCCGTGACGCCCCAGCGAAATTAGCGGTTAGCGGTTAGCCAAAGGGCGGGTGATGAACCCGCCCTTTGATGTTCAGGTTAACTCTTACTTTGATTTGGACAAGGCATCCAGCTCGTCCACCAGGGCGGCGAACCATTTGACGAAGGCTTCAACGGGGGCCGGGGTGGCCATGTCCACGCCGGCGTCCTTCAGCAGTTCGACGGGGTGCTTGGAGCTGCCGCTGCCGAGGTATTTCAGATAGCGCTCGGCGGCGCCTTTCTTGGCTTTGTCGCCTTTGGCTTCGGCCATAATGTCGCTGGCCAGAGCGATGGCCGCGGCGTAGCTGGTGGCATAGCTATAGACGTAGTAGCTGCGGTAGAAGTGCGGAATGTACATCCACTCCGTGCCGGAGAGTTCGGTGTATTCGTAGGCCGGGCCCTGGAACTCCTTCAGCAGATTCAGATAGAGGTTCGTCAGTCCGTCATCGGTAACGGGCTCGCTGTTCTCGCCCATTTTGTTCACTTCCCATTCCCAGGTGGCGAACATGGTCTGACGGTAGAAGGTGTCGCGCGAGCCGCTCAGGGTGTTCTCGAGCAGCGCCATCAGCTTCTGCTTGGCCAGTTTTTTGGCTTCGCCCCTGGCGCTCTTGTAAGCCTTGCGGGCGTCTTCCAGGAATTTCGCCTGCATGATAGCTTCGTTGGTCGTCGAGGCGACTTCGGCGTTGAAGATGGCGTAGTCCTTGTTGGGGAAAGCCTGAGTGCGCTCGGAATAGTAGCTGTGCATGGAATGGCCGACTTCGTGAGCCACGGTGCTGACGTCTTCGATGCTCAAGCCCTTGTTGAAATCGAAATTGTAAAGCATGAAGGGGTGCACGCCGTAGCAGCCGCCGGAGTAGGCTCCGCCGCGCTTGTTGCGGTTCGTGTAGATATCCACCCAACCGCTGCCGGGATTCAGACCGTGCGAGATATCGGCGATATACTTGGGTCCCAGGGGCTTGAGCGCCTCCGTGACCATCGCCACGCTCTGCTCCCAGGTATAGCGATCTTCGGGCAGATCCACGATGCCGGCATAGTAGTCCCAATGGCGCAGCGTGTCCACGCCCATGATGCGCTGGCGCACGTAATTATATTTGTGCAGCGGGGCCGCGTTCTTGCGCGTGGTTTCGACCAGATTAATGTAGACCTCTTCAGGGACGAAATTGTTGAACAGGGCGGCCTGCAGGGTCGTTTCGTATTTGCGGGCGCGGCTGTAGTAGACATTCTTCATCACGTTGCCGTTCATCAGCGCGGCCATGGTGGTGCCGAAGCCTTTATAGCCGGTGAAGAGCGTATTGAACAAGTCGCGGCGCACCCGGCGATCAGGGCTGGTGCGATAGGTGACCCAGGCCGCGTCATTGACCTCCAGAGAATCGCCGTTCTCATCCAGGATCCAGCCCCAGCGCATGTCCACGTCGGTCAGCTTGCCGTAGACCTCGCCGGCCGTACCGGTAACATTGCCGGAGAGGGCGAGGATACGCTCTTCGGGTTCCGTTAGGACGTGCGCCTGCTTCAAGTACAGATCGTCGTAGGTTTTGCGATACGGTTCCAGCTCCGGATTGGCAGCGATGTATTTGTGCATGGTCTCCTGGGGAATCTGCAGGAGTTCGGGATCCGTCCAGGCCAACTTCTGGCCGAAATCCACGGCCAGCATCTGACACTGCTGTTCACGGCCGGACCAGTCTTCCATGGAGAGATCCACGTCGGCATTGTAGTTCACATAGGTCCAGACGCGCTCAAATTTCTTCCAGGCGTCTTCCGCGATCTTGTTGTACTCGATCAGGCTCTGGGCGGGATGGGTGGCCTGGTCGCCGGCGAAGGTACCCTTGAAAGCTTCGAGCTTGGGCAGCGACGCTTTCAGGGCGTCGAAGTCTTTCTGCCAGTCATCTTGAGTGGCATAGATGTGTTCGGGTTTCCATTTGTATTTGTCGGGGATTTCGCTGCGGGTCTTAGTCCCCTGAGCGAATAGGCTGGAGGCCGCGAAGAGCACTAGAGCGGCGGCAAAAATGAATTTCTTGGTGGTCATTATGGTTCCTTCGGTTGTGGATGAAATTTTAAGGAATACGATGGATTTCGGAGTAATATACGGCATTAAAGGTATTTTGTCAAGCAATATCTCACGAGGCCATTTTAAGAAAAATGGTGCAAGATTTTGCGGGAAAAGGGCATAAAAAGAGGCAGGCGCTCGACCTGCCTCGCTCTTTACGCCTTGCAGTCTTAGAATGCGAAATCCAGCCGGAGGGTGGCAAAATCCTCGATCAGATCATCCAGATTGTCACCCATTTTCATGGTGCGGCGGGAATATTCCAGGTGCAGAGCCAGATTGTCTACGGGATAGCACCGAGCGCCTACGGTGATGCGATCAACGTTATAATCGGAGATTCCTGGCGCATTGACGTGATCAAACCGGGCGAAGCCGACGCAGCGCGTCATCGGCAGGACGCTGAGCTCGGCAAAGCCGCCCCAGAAGCTAATGTCGGCGTCACCGGAGCCCCAAATTTCGGGGCTGTCATTGCCATAGATGTATTGGAGAGCCAGATTGAGCCACTTGTAGTTCAGGCTGGCGTCGGCGCCCAAGCGATAAAAACTGTACTGCTTCCATTCTGTGATCGCTTCCACTTCGGTCTGCGATTCCCATCCGAACCAAATCAAGGGTGGCTCAAATGGCCCTTCGGCGACCAGCACGGTAGGATAAGACCGGCCAGAATAGGCCATGATCCCCAGCTTCTGTCCGGCGGTCTGTCCTTCGCCTGCGCCGATAACCTTGCTCAGCCGAGCGTAGAAGTCCGCTGTGGTCTTGCCTTGGTAGCTCGTTCCGGCTCCGTTCACAGCACCTACAGCATAATTCAAACCGCAGCGGCTGTAGCCCGTCAACTCCATGCCCTCCTGCGTTTCACTGAGTTTGAACCAGCCCTGCCAGGGTCCGTAGTTGTAAATTTCATACGGCGAGGCGGTCAGGCTTCTCTTCACACTGAAGGGGACATAAGCCGGTTCGAAGCGGCCCAGGCGCAGGTTCAGCCAGGTGCTCTTGAAAAGATGGCTGAACATGAGATTGGCCATCTCGATAGTGCCGCCTTGCTCGATCACCCCGCGGCTGCCTTCGATATGGGGAGGATAGACCAGCAAGTATCCAATGTCGCGGTAAAGCAGACCAGCGGAGAGGAGGTCGAGACCGTTGATCTGAAATTCGCGGGTGTCCGGGTCATTTGAATTCGTGAACACGTCGTAATTGTATCCGGCGCTGGTGCGCAGGGCCAGCGGCGTTGGAGATTCCAAGATGGTCTTGTCTTCATGCTCGCGGCCCGGGAGCTGGTAGCCGTTGGCGCGATAGCGCTGGCCGAAGTCGTTCAGGCGCGGGAAATTTGAATGGCACATGGTGCAGTCGAAGCCGTACTTGCGGGCGAAGACCGGCACGGCCGAAGCCGGCATGACCAGGCTCAGGAGCAATCCCAGCAGGCAGAACAGCGCGATGGCGATGCGAATATGTTTGGTTTTCATGGTTAATTCTCCTCCGAAGGTGGCAATGAAGGGGCGCTGATTGCCGGAACGGGGCCCGACAGGCTCTTCAGGAATTCGACCAGATCGGTTTTTTCGGCGGCCGTCAGATGCAGCGGCAGCATCAGGCGATCCAAATTGGGATTGGGCACGCCGCCGCGATCATAGAGATTGATGACGTCTTCCAGCGTTGCTTCCGTCCCATCATGTAAGTAAGGATTAGTTTCGTCCACGTTACGAAGTCCGGGAGTTTTAAAGGCGCCCATGTCCTTGTCGGCTTTGGTGACTTCGTATCGGCCCACGTCGGCAAATTTTCCGTCCTTATACCCCACGCCCAGATTGTGGAAACCCTGATCGGAGAAGGTCGGGCCGCTGTGGCAGGGGGTGCAGTGGCCTTTGCCGTTGAAGATCTTCATGCCGCGAACTGCCGCCGGAGTCATCGCGCTGGGATCGCCCTGCAGATAGCGATCAAAAGGCGCGGGGCCGGAGACGATGGTGCGTTCGAAAGCGGCGATGGCCTTGGCGATGCCGTCGGTATTGACGTCCGTGCCGAAAACTTCGTTGAATTGCCGCTTATAGCCGGGGATGGCATTGAGCTTGAGCACGACGTTATCCAGCGTCTCCCCCATCTCGATGGGATTGTGGATGGGACCCAGCGCCTGCTCTTCCAAGGTGCCCGCGCGGCCATCCCAGAACTGGAACTTCATGTAGCCCGCGTCAATAATGGTGCCGGAATTGCGGCCGCCCACCTGGCCTTTGATGCCGGTGTCCGTTTTGCCATGATTGGCCCAGCCGGTCTCCGGGGCGTGGCAGGTGGCGCAACTGATGGTGTTATCGGCGGAAAGCCGCGTGTCGAAGTAAAGCTGCTGTCCGAGGCGGATCTTGGCGTCCGTTTGGGGATTGTCGGCGGGGACGGATAGAATCGGCAGGGCCGTGTTCGCCAGAAAGCGATCCCCTGCCCTTGCATTTTGTGCCAGTCCCAACATGACCGCGCAGGTCAAAAGACTGAAGCACTTCAGATAAGCCCTCATATTCCCTCCGAAAAGGATATGGATGCAGATCGTGCGCTGACCTTATAATATGTTTCGCTATAAGCCAAATCAAGCACTTTTTAGGGCTTATTTCTTGTGAATCTGTTCCTGAAGCAGCTCATCAAACGCTCGAGCAATCTTCACTTGACTTGGCGGATGGAGCATACTATATTAGCGCAACCCTCGCAATTATCAAGGAGTAGATCGCCATGCGCAAGATAGCCAGCCTTTTCCCCTTTATGATCATCGCCCTCGCGATGCTCGTTACAGATCTGAATGCTCAGCCGCCCCAGCGTGACGCCTTTCAGGAGATGCTCTTCAAACTGGGATTGCAGGAATCGGATCTGGGCTTCCGACCGCAGGGATATTGGACGCGCTACCCCGATCCGCAAGATATCCCCTACAAGCTGCCGGCCTTCGATGGGCTGATGTCAGAACCACAGCGAATTTACGACTTCGTGCGGATGATGGCCCTGTCGGTGGAGGACTATCTCCATCCCGATTACCTGGCCGGCGAGGATCGCGGCAACAGCAAGGGGCTGCTGAAGGTGACCTACTACTGCGGAGTGCGCAATGCTACGGCGCAATTCCGGGATTACAGCGCCTCGCTCTGGGCGGAACTGGCGCCCGAGGAGCCGCTGCTGAATGCGATCCGAGCCATCTATCAGGAGACCGGACGCGTCTGGCGCGTCAATGCCATGGGGACGGCGTCCGATTTTCCGCTGATTGAGAAAGACCTGCGCAAGGCGATTGAGCCGATCCACCCGGAAGTTCAGAAGGCGGTGGCGCGGACGGTGCTGCATCTGCTGACGGCTTATCACTGGCGGCAGACGGCGATGCGCAACGTGGACTACGAGGACGCCGTGAACTGCTGGCGCATCCGGTATCTGGGCGAAACGCAATTTGACGGGCTGGAATACTTCCCGCAGTTAGAGGATTGCGCGCAAAACCTGGATTTCAATTCGCTTTATTACGCGGGTTACAAGCTGCTGGAATCATCGGAGCAGTTAGCCGACACGCTGGTGCACTTGAAAACGGTCAAGGGGATTGACTGGCGCAAGCAAAGTCTCAACGTCGAAACACCCATCGGGCGCATCGTCCTGGCGGGGAGTGGAGACGATCAGCATGAGTATTCGGACGCGCTGCTGGTGGTGGATTTCGGCGGGAATGACATCTATCGCGGCGCGATAGGCTCAACTCCGTCGCTGGAGATACCCATATCGCTGGCGATTGATCTTGAGGGCGATGACCAATACATCAATGAGGATGAATTTCTCCCCAGCCAGGGGGCGGCCATCTTCGGAGCGGGTGTGCTGTTAGATTTGGCGGGCAAAGACAAGTATGTCTCCAAACGGCTGTCTCAGGGAGCGGCCATGCTGGGAATCGGCGTGCTGGCGGACATGGAAGGAGATGACGAATACGACATGTGGACCGACGGGCAAGGGGCAGCCTATTTCGGCGTGGGCGTGGCCATTGACAATACCGGAGATGACAGCTACAGACTTTGGGGGGATGGACAAGGCTATGGCGGCGTGGGCGGCGTCGGGACGCTGGTGAATCGCACCGGCAACGATCACTACTATTGCGAACCGCTGGCGGAGAAGGCCTTCCGGCCGGATTATCATTCCAAGGATGGAAAATATAATTACTCCTACGCTCAGGGCTGCGGCATAGGGCGGCGCGGGGACATCACCGACGGCCATTCCTGGGCGGGCGGCATGGGGACGCTGATAGACCTGCGCGGCGATGACGTTTACGAATCGGCGCAGTGGTCGCTGGGGTGCGGATATTGGTACGGCATGGGATTCCTCTGGGATGGCGGAGGAGATGACCAGTACAAGGCCACCGGCTGGGCGATGGCGGCCGGAGCGCATTTCTGCATCGGAGCCTTAATAGACGAAGGCGGAAACGATCAGGCCACCATCTGGGAAGAACAGGGGCAGGGGGTGGGATTCGGGCATGATTATACGGTGGCGCTCTATCTCAACCGCGGAGGAGATGACGTCTACAAAGTCACCGGCGATTGCTTCGGTTTCGCCATCAACATGTCGGATGTGTTTTTCTTCGACACGGACGGAAACGACCGCTACATCACCGCCGGGCGAGGCCACGCTTACGGCTGGAATAACTATGACCAGAACAATCCTCCCATCATCGGCACATACCCCACGATCTTCTCGGATCAGATCTGCCTCTTTGGGGATCTGGCGGGGAAAGACAGCTACACCATCGAGAATCTCCAGACCGGCAAAGACAGCGTGGATATGAGAATGAGCGATGGGATGGAGGTTTTCTGGCCGACGGCGGCGGTGCGGGATACGCTGGCTCTGAAAAGCTACTACGGCCTGGGGGTGGATTTCAAGGATTGGAAGGGACCGAAGATCGAGGCCTTCCGGGATAAGATGGCGAAGAGGTTTAAGGAGTTTAAGTAGAATTTAACCGCAAAGACGCAAAGAAATACAATTATTTCACGCAAAGGCGCAAAGTCTCAAAGGGTGGGTGGTTCAAGGTCACGCCACTGTGGCAGATTTTAATCTGCGTAATCTGCGTAATCCGCGTAATCTGTGGTTCAGACAACTAACTCATTAAATATCAGTAAATTAGAACATTTCTCACTTTTTGCTTGACTTTCGGCCGGTAAATCATTATATTTATATTTGCCATGATGTCCCATCGCCCAAAATGCCTGGCCGGGCTGGTCGTATTAGCTGGCCTTTTGCTGTCCGCACTGGCCTCTGCCCAATGGCCCACCAACGTGCATGATTACCTCTATGTATCCAATAATGACACACTTTGGGAGTGCTATCCTCACACATTGCCTTATCCCGATAATAGCACTCTAGCGGTCTTCAACTTTTATGGGATCGCTTATCAAATCATTGACCAGTACGGGCAATTATTATTTTCTCAACCGCAACCGGTTACACCTGGGGACATACTTCAAGGCAATGGCGTTAATATGCAGGTGATTGACGACGACCGGGGGGGCGCCCTGATATGTTGGAAAAAAAATCCCTCCCAAGGACCGGGAAACGGAGCGCAACGAATTGATTCATTGGGCAATCTCCTCTGGGGCCCGATCGGAAAGGAGATCCTCCCCTGGTCAGCCAATAATGTTCAATATGCCGTCTGTATAGATGGTCAGGGGGGGTTTTTTGTCGCGGGCAGCACTGAAGGAATTCTTCCTGCTCCCGTCTTGATTAGGGTCAATCACTTTGACGCTTTTGGCAATCCCACCTGGGGGGATAGTGGTGTAGTTGTTTGCCCAACGTCTTACAATAAGTTTTACCCCAAAGTGACCCCAGATGGTCATGGAGGGGTCTGGGTGACCTGGGAGGACGAAAGACCGCCATATAATCCCTATGGCGCTACGTTTATGCAGCGGCTTAATGCCGACGGCGATCCAGAGCTGTCGTATAACGGGGAATTCATCTGCGAACGCGCCTATTTCACCGAACTCTTGCCGGATGGCTACGGGGGGCTTTTGGTTCATACCAACGCGGGCGGGTCCCCTGCCAACACCATCTATAGATACAATCCAAACGGAAACCTAATCTGGAGCCGTGAACAGTTTAGTTGGAGCGCACACGCTAAAATGCTGCCGGGTGAGCCGGGCTTTTACTACCTCGGCTATCCCAAGGATCAAGCCATCCGCGCTCAAAAGATAGATCTGGAGGGCAACTCGTATTGGCCCTTCTTCGGATCGCGGCGCGGGGTGGAGCTTATCAATCTGGGCGGGGCCTGGGCGCCGCAAACTTGGGACGATCCCGAGCCTGATTTTGCCTTTAAATCCCCCAACTTTTACTCTCTCGCGGTTTTTGCTAATTATAGTACGCAGCGCTACAGCAGGAGGCTCATCGTTCAAGCGACGGACACCTCAGGATCCGTCCTTATGGGTGAGGATGGCAGCACAATCGGGTGGATCTTCGATGAAAACGATATTTATTTCTACCATTTAAACATTTGCCCCGACAATCGTCAGGGAGCTACTGCGGTATTTACGTTTACGCAGGGCGTAGATGATATTTGCGCTAAACGCGTTAATCTCGACGGCTCCATCGGTGGGCCGGTCTATGTCCCCCCTGAGGTAACTCTCTCTCTATCCCCGTATGGAGCGCCTATTCAGATCCCGGCCACGGGCGGGAGCTTCGATTTTAACGTTTCCGTCGCCAATGCCGAGCCGGGGCCGCAGTCCGTTGATATCTGGACGTCTTGCCTCCAGCCCGACAGCAGTTGGCTGGGACCCTTAATGGGACCCTATAGCGTTGTTTTCCCCGGCAATTGGACGGTCAGCCGCGATCGCACCCAGGAATTCTATTATGCCGGTTCGCCTGGCATTTATACCTACTACGGCTACGCGGGCAATTATCCGTTCGAAATCTGGAGCGCAGACAGCTTCCAATTTGAACTTTTACCCGGGGATAACAGCCCCCATATCCTCGACTTGAGCAACCGGGGCGAAAGCTTCGATACCCTGATGCCCGGATCCGAGGTGCCAAGCACGCTGACCCAAGCCGTGTCTGTCCAGATTTCGCCCAACCCCTCAAACTCCACCTTTCAGTTCAAGTACGTTTTGCCCTCGCCTGCTCGGGTCAGAATGGAAATCTTCGATATCGCCGGGCGGTTGATTTCGACCCTGATAGATCGCAAGCAGAATGCCGGCGATTATACCGTGCGTTTCGAGGGTTCCGCGCTGCCGTCGGGCATCTATCTTTTGCGGCTGGAGGCGGGAGGGGAGGTTGCGGTGGGGAAGATCGCTATCATCAAATGAAAAATGCAAAATGCAAAATCTAAAATTTAAAATGGCAGGCGGCCGGAGGCCGCCTTTGAATTTTGCATTTTAAATTTTACATTTTACATTTTACATTATTCCCCGACCCCCTAACCCCTAATTCCTCATTCCGCCCTCAGCATATACACCCAATACACGTTCGTCGAAAGCGCCGCGAAGATGCCCAGGCCGCCGTTGATATTGCCGGCCAGTTCGATGGGGATGCCGGCGTCCGAACGGAAGACGGACATGCCGTAGTCGTAGTATTCGGCGGTGATAGCCTGCATTTCGATGCGGTGCCAGCCCTCGTAGGTGAACAGGAACCAGGGGACGGCCATGTCGCGCTGGTCGTCGCGCATGGGCCAGAAAGCGGTCAGTTCGATATCTTCGGGCTCCAGCTCGTCCTCGTCCGGATCGAAATCGGGATCCAGCGGCAACAGGGATTCTGCCAGCAGGGAATCTCTCGGCGTCAGACAAGTGACGTTCAGGTTGTATCCTCCGGCGGAATCAGCCGCGTCCCAGCTATAGAAGATGTTGGGATCAAGGCGGGTGAGCGTGTCCAGCGTGTCCGGCGGCGCGGGCGGGGAGGGAAACAATGCCAAGAAGTGCGATTGCCGAAGTGAGGATGAAAGTTCTTTTCATGGCGCGCGCCTCGACACCCGAATAAATTCGGGTGCTCCTTTCAGGAAAAGTCGCTGAAGCGACTGGTTGATCAATTCTCTATTTCGCTATACAATTGTACATTGGCTTCAGCCAATTCTTGCAGGGGGAGCACCAGAATTTATTCTGGTGCAGAAACGGGCGAATAAGCTTGCCTTTCTACCCCAGCATCACCAAAATAACGCCCCCGACGCCGAGGATAATGCCGATGGCGCGCTGTAAGTTGATGACCTCCTTCAGCAGCACCGCGGCGAAGATGAAAACGAAGAGGATGCTGGTTTGATTCAGCGCGGCGGCGATGGAAGCCTGCGTGTATTTCATGCCGGCCAGCCAGAAGATCAGAGCGCCATAGGAACCGAGAATCGAGCCGATCAGCATGTATTTCCAACCGTGAGCGAAGCGGCGAATTTCGAAGATACGCAGGCGATTCGGCCTCGACAGCACAATGACCACCAGAACCACACAACCGCCGATGAAGCGGATCTGAGCCGACCAGAGGATCGGCAAGTGGCCCAGGATCGGCTTAATGATGACGATGCTCAAAGCCACGGTCGCCATGGCGCCCACGCCCCAGAAGATCCCCCAAATCAGGTTACGACGGCTGATCGCGTCGTTCTTCTTTTCAAAGGTGGCTGCGAAGACGGCAGAAACAATGAGAATGGCGCCGACGACCTGCAACGGCGTCAACCGTTCCCCCAAGATCAACACTGAGAGGCAGATAATGAAGGGACTGTACAGGCAATCCACAATGGCCGATAGGCCGGCGCCGATTGTATTTAGACTCTTAAAGAACATGGTATCCGAGAGACCAATCCCCAGAGCGCCGGAGATTAAGAGGAGGATGATTTCTCTCGGCGGGGCGGAGTAGAGAAAAGTCTGGCCGAGAATCGCCATCGTGGGCAGGATGAGCACAATGCCCAGCAGATTCTTGAAAAGATTCAGGGGGATGGGCGATATGGTCTCGCCGCTCTTGCGAAAGCAGATGACGGCAAAAGCCCAGGTCAGGGCGGCCAGAAGTGCGAATAGTTCACCCATATCGCTTTGATCTATTTAAGGCCAGCGTTTGACAACATGCGGTTTAAGGTTATAGAAAGGGCGGGATTAAATCCCCGCCCCGATCCAAAACGCAAGGATTTTTTTAGAAGCGGGGAGAAGATAGTAATTCTGGCCCCACAACGCAAAGGAAATTTTTATGTTCGGCGGTTGTCGAACAGTCCCTCCGCCTTCAAGCTGACAAGGCAGGCCTGAGGCTCCACCGGCAAATATTCGGCCGTTGGTACGATCCTGCTATACCCCTAGCCAAAGCGGATTGGCCCATTTTGGGCTCGCATTCGATCCAATTAAGCATTATATTGGAATCAGGATAGATCCGCCGTTTGACAGAATAGCATGGGAGGGAAAGAATGACCTTTCTAGATGCTTTTAACGGCTGGAGCGCTCTGCATCTCTTGGGCAGTTTCATTCTGACCGCAACGCTGGGAACGGCTGGTCTGGGGCCGCTCCAGGTAGGTTTAATCAGTTTCGGCTTGGGCGCGAGCTGGGAGATCGTGGCTGATCAAGAGCTGCGCCTAAACGACCCTCGCGGCGGCGATTACTACGATCTGCTGTGGGATTTCGCCGGCTGCGCCGCGGGCGTTTTGGCGCTGGAGCTTTCAGCGGATACTTATCGGCCAAGCCCGTCTTTGTGGCCGGGATTAGCGCCAAAGCGAGATCTGCCGGCCTCCATGAACCCTATCCGGTACTACCCAATCCAGCACCTTTGGGCATTGAACCATCCAAGATCCCAAGCGATTTATCCTATTAATATTTATAAAGTTGACGGAAATTTCTCGCTGGGGGTGCACTGGCCGGACAGCGCCTTTTCGGCACCGGGCACAATTCGGAAAAATCAAGACCATTACGCGCTGCTCGTGCAGAGGAATTAACTTCTCATGCTCGTTGGTTCAAGGATTCCATCGTGGAAAATCCTCATGACTTTTAATATGAGGCTCTTGGTTCTGATCGCCCATTAATAGCGCATAATGGAGGGAGTGATGCAAAAATTGTGCTTGTTTTTTATGGTTTTATCATTAATCGCGGCACACCCGGCTGAAGCCAGCCTCATCAACGTCTCGGGATCCGTTACCGGGACTTGGTCTGCCGATACCGTGATGGTCCTGGGGGATACCTGGATTGATCAGGGATCCACATTGATTATCAATCCGGGCACGCAGATACGATTTACGGGGTGGTATAAGCTCACGATATCGGGCGAGCTGCGCGCCGTGGGAACTGTCCTGGATACCATTCTTTTCACGCGAGCCTATCCGACCGAAGAATCGAAGTGGCGGGGATTGCGATTCAATGCCGCCAGCGATAATTCCGTTCTGGAATACTGTCGGGTGGAATACGCCAAGGGATTTGAAGCCTATCCTGAGGTGCGCGGCGGGGGGATCTGGATTGATCACTGTTCCCCGGCGGTGCGGCATTGTCGAATCTTGAATAACTATTCGCACAATGGCAACTACAACGGCATGGGAGCCGGCATCTGCCTGAATGAGAATAGCTTCAGCGTGGTCGAGAATAACCACATCCTGCTCAATCTGGCGGATTCGGGCGGAGGAATCAGCATTGGCTCGGGCAGCAATGCGGTGGTGCGGTATAATCTCATTGAAAACAACACTGCCAATTCGGGCGGCGGCGGCATCTACGTCTCGGCGGACGCTGAAGCCACAATCTACGACAATGTCATCCGCGGAAATTATTCCGACGGCTACGGCGGAGGCGGCATTAATCTCTGGAGCGCCACCTGGCTCTACGGAACTTCCTCCATCATCTATGGCAACCTGATTTACGATAACGTCGCCACCGACGCCGGCGGGGGGATTTACAGCCGCTACGATGCATCCCAAATCTATGCGAACACCATCGTCGCCAATCAGTCGGGGCGTGGAGCAGGAATCTACGTTCTGACATTTTCAAACCTGCCGCCGACTCTCTACAATTCCATCGTCTGGGGAAATATCGCGACGACGGATCCCCAGATCCTGCTGGATCCCATCAGCGGCAGCATTGCCAATATCAGCTACTGCGATGTGCAGGGAGGCTGGGCGGGATTGGGCAACATAGACCAGTATCCCGCCTTTCTCGATACCGTCTGGTTGGATTACCGCCTGCAATGGGGCTCGCCCTGCATAGACAGCGGCGATCCCAATCCAACCCGGAACGATCCGGATGGGACTCGCGGAGACATGGGGGCATACTATTTTGACCAAAGCGCCCCGGTCCGCATCGCTATCACGCCGCACAATGCGCCGATCACCATTCCTCCCGCCGGAGGATCTTTGGATTTTACCCTGCGAGGGGCCAACATCCTGAATAATCCGCTGCAGGCCATGATCTGGTGCGGGGTCACACTGCCCAGCGGCGCGAGCTATGGCCCGCTCTTGGGGCCGATTACAATTAATCTAGGAGGCGGCGTGACACTTAGCGGCATTCGGACGCAGGCGGTGCCTGCCCATGCTCCCGCGGGTCTCTATACTTACTGGGCATATGCATCCGTCGGGGCAGATACTTCGATAGATAGCTTTGATTTTGTGAAGCAAGGAGGCGGGGGGGACCACCAGTCCGGAGGATGGGATAATTGGGGCGAGTCCTTGGCGCAGATTTCAAGCGAGGTGTTGACAGTCCCTCAGAGCCACTTGATGGCTTCAGTACAGCCAAATCCCTTTAACTCGAGCGCCTCCATCAATTTCCACCTGCCGGAAGGAAGCGCGGTGGAGCTAAGGGTATTCGATCTCTTGGGCAGACCTGTGGAAGCGCTTCTTTCCGGCGAATGGCTGGAGCCGGGCTGGCACCGCGTGACTCTGGACGCCTCGAGTTGGTCTGCGGGTATTTACATTTACCGTCTAATCACGCCTAATTCGCATTTGGAAGGTAAATTGCTGCTGCTAAAATGACAGGAAACACACCTAAGAACGGGGAGATGCCATGAAGAAACGACTGCTGATTCTTGGAGCCTTTGCTCTGGCCCTGCTGGCCGGGACGACGGGCAGTTTGGCGCTGGACTATGTTCAATCATCCGGGGGGTTGGGCATCCCGCAGTGGGAAAGCGGGCGCACCGAATTCGAAATGGCCGACCTGAACCTGGATGGGAATATTGATCTCATCACCATCGGGGATCACGGCAGCCCTTTCATCAATACGGATGAGCACGGCATTGCCGTCTATTTTGGCAATGGCGAGGGCCGCTGGTCGGTTTTTCAAAACGGCAATTTCGGTTATGGGGGGATCGCCGTGGGTGACGCCAATGGCGACGGCCTGCCAGACGTAGGCTATGGAATGCACCACGATTATTCCGGCACTGACTTTGGAGATCAATTGATCGAAGTGGCCCTGGGCGACGGCACCGGCCAGAACTGGACTCCCTGGGATGACGGCCTGGCCACCGCGGGTGAAACCTACGGTATGTTTGCTACCGACTTCGGCGACGTGGACA
>Ga0315284_10001959_pt1 | contig 29497 bp, 64 predicted proteins | sample YL17G09_16_MG_FD_203696 | JGI IMG/M metagenome (GOLD analysis project Ga0315284, IMG submission 203696) | Sediment microbial communities from Yellowstone Lake, YNP, Wyoming, USA - YL17G09_16 | ecosystem: Environmental > Aquatic > Freshwater > Lake > Sediment | place: USA: Wyoming | collected...
GCAGGTACGGTTCGCAAGCATCGGATCCGGTTGGGGATCCCGGCGTTCGACCCCACGTTGCAGGGTCGTAATGGAATGGTCACAGGGCAACCCAAACGGGCGTCAACGTCGGGTAAGGAGGCCTAAGATGAATCTGAACGATTTTCACAAAGCGAACATCGCCAGGCAACATGAGGCATTCGCCCCGGCACATCCCCTCATGGCCCTCGTTGTCTGCGTGCAGGAGGAGGTCGGCGAGTTGGCAGGGGCCGTGCTTGGGGTGACCGGAGAGAAGGCTCGCAAGGCACACAAGACTCGCGACGACGTGCTTGATGCCGTGGCTGACGCCATCACGTATCTGTCCCTCGTGGCTGGGTCCGTTGGCTGTGATGACCTCGAAGGGCTGCTTGCTGAGACGTTCAACATGGTGAGCGAGCGAGCGGGCTCCAAGATCACGGTGGACAAGTGACAACGAAGAAGAAACTCACGAAGCGCCCGTGTCATGCACACGCCGCTACCAAGGATCAGTAGATGAAACCGCTATACTTCGGTGTGCTTGTGCCGAAACAAGCGGGCCACCACCTGTACGACTCGGTGCTGGGTGGGGTGCGGGACACGTCGTTGCCGCCGTCGTTGAAGGAGCATCACCTCGATGGGGGCTACTGTATATACAAGCCTGGGCAGCCGCAGGGTGAGGCGCTCATTCATCATCTGGACGGTTTCACGGTCATGGCGATGTGGGACCGCACTGGGGATTCCCGGCCTGGGAGTAGCAGCACGTTCGTCATGGAGGGCACGCACGCTTACCCGGCCATGTGCCGCCTGGCTAGCGAGGCGTTTCCGGCGGTCTGGAAGCGCCTTAGTGCCAAGCCTGTGGTGTTGGGTAGCCTGTACGAGAACCAAGCGGTGGTGGGCTTGCCAAGGGCTGTACGGGCCTGGTGGGCCGAGAACCCCGGTCACGCCGCGCACAGTATCGAGTTGTCCTCGTCTCTGTGGGACCGCTACTTGGGTTGCGGCGAGGGTATCCTGAACCTGGGGGCTTCGGTGGATCGCAACGTCATGTTGCCCCTAGGGGCACTGCGTCTGAGTTTGAGTCCGGCTGTCCCAGACCGCTCCAACGTGGATGCGACTAAGCTGTTTCTGGAGCTGGTTGCCAAGCTCTAAAGCGGGTCAGCTTGACTGAGCCCGCCCGTACAACCGTGGCGGGCTCATCAGTTGGGCTCCACTACTTTGAAAGCACCCAAGCTGTTGAAGATGCTGTCCATGACCTTGGTTTGTTCCGGGGTCATGTGCTGGCCATCTACTTTGAATTCAAACGAGGGGGGTTTCGGTGGCTCGAACGGAGCCTTGACCGTCACCCGGGCCCTCGCGACTCCAAGCTTCACGGCCAGCTTGCTGGCCAAGGAGAGCGCAAAGGCCTCGTGGGCCGCCTGTAGTTGCTTAGGGGTCATCATGGTGCTCCTTGACTAAGACCAACCGCCTCCTGGGGCTGGGCCTCGAACCCACCCCGGATTGCAGGCAGAAACGTCGGGATTGCCTGGTGCTGCCGCACTTGCTCCCAGGGGACGGTTGGTCAAAGGTATATACACCAGCGACTAACTGGCCTGGCTCTCAAAGAAGTCCTTGACCAGTGCCTCCCCCAAGGGCGTCTCGCTGTATTCGAGAGAACATGAAATTTGGTGACTTAGCCGAGTGCTCTCGCTCCACGTTAAAAACACGTCGTGTTCTCCGTACTCGAAGACACACGTGAGGCCCGGCTTGATCTCGTATTCCAGATAGCCGTCTACGTCTCGGAAGTCCTGGTCGCCAGCACGGACCCTCGACGGGACGTAGGCTTCAACCAAGCTCTGCCATCGGCCCAAGTGCTGTTGGCGAGTCAACATTCGAGATCAACCTTCGAGAACTGGCTGCACCGGATACCACCAAAGCCGCACCGATTCAAGATCCTTGACCGGTGTATATTGGGCCCCATGAGGCCAATGAACCCGCCCCCAAACCTCGAACTCCACCTCTACCAAACCCGAGATGGCCTCTGAGAGTCCGGATAGATGGCCTGCCCGAGCGGGTAGTGCTGGGAACCCGCCGGGAAGACCCTGGGTACCTGGCCCAACTGGCCCACCCGTGGGGCTACCCTTCGCCTAGCTGGGCTCTCGACGCTACCGCACAGTACCTGGAAAGAAGGTTTCCCACGCCTGGCCTTCAAGGTCTTGAGCGTGACAACAGGGGGGACCAGGGCTTCATTGACGATGACATGGGGTGCCGGGACTGAGCCGACAACGGCTCGTGATAAGAAGTGCTTGGTCCGTTGTACGGTCTTGATGGGCCCGCAATTCAGCGGGTTTTGAAGGGATTACCGTATATGTCGAAAAAGAAGATCGTGGTCCGGGTCATGGTTGATGCGAAGCGGTGTTTTGTGACTGCCGGGGATTTCAAGCGGGGGATGGCGGTCAATGGTTCGGACCAGGAGCGGGCCAAGGTAGCGTTGGAGCTAGGGATGGCCTTGTTGGAGCAGACGGGGTTGTGGACCTGAAGCTGGGGGTATCTTAGGGCTGGTGGATATCCTGCCACGAGACTTCGAGTTCTGGGGTGACCGACCCTAAGCGGTCCCCTGTGTTGTTGATTGGGGACAGGTACTCACTGGCCTTGTCGGTCACACGCCAAACGCCGCTCCCGTAGCTGTTTCCGCTATAGAAGTACATAGTGCGTCCCATTTTTTGGGCGTAGAAGGCTGCCGACTTGACGGCGCTCTCTATGTCTCCACGGCTTTTTGCCTGGAGTTTCAGCTTTCGCAGGCTCTGCGTGGCTTTTTGGTCCAGCACGAGTGGGCCAAGTGTGAGTTTGGATGCGGCTAACCGGTCTAGGACTCGTTGAGCTACTGACATACAGAGGCCGGGGTAACGCTAGATTATCGCATCACGTCGGGATGAACACACGCCGAAGCCGATGGCACGCCCCGCATGCGGCTCCTTCGCCGGAAAAGTCGAAATCTGGCCCCAGCTTACCAGTGCCGTTGCAGGGGTAGCAGTTCTTAAGCATTTCCTGGACAGCAGCCCGAAGATCCAAAAGCTCCGAGAGGGCCGCCAGAACGCGCCCCGTAGGGGGTAACGGTGCCGAGGGTCCGGCGTGGACCAACTCAGTGATCTCCATGTTTGTTAGCGACGTCCCAGGCATAGTTCACTCTCCCTTGTGCAAGATACCCAAGATTCGGCAGGCCAGGCACGTTGTCTTGGTTTCGCACGAACAACCAGTCAAAAGCACTTCTTTCCGAACAACTGTGATCTTGTGTAGAGCGGCGTCCCGTTCACCGCGTAAAAGCTCGTGGTACCCGTTGAGGTCAGATTGAATCTCTGCGAGCGACGTGGCCATCCTCTCCAACGGCGAAACCTCCTCAGGCTTGGCAGGCGGCCGGGGAGGATCGGGTTGAACGCCGAGCGACTTCACGTAGAACGGGCTGAAACCCAGTCTCGTGTTCCAATCGGACAGCATGACGTTTACAGTCATCTGAGCCGATTCACGATAGCGACCGTTGAGCACGTCTTCAAGACTCAGCCCCAAGGCCACCAGCCGTTGCTGCTGCCCGGGCGTGAGCAGATATTTCTCGATCGCGGATACGAGGTAGTGTTCCTCGGGGAACTCGCCCAGGTTCCAGAACTCCACGACATCGGCCCACGCCGGTTCGGAGCCGGGTGCGTGGTACAGTAGCTCGTTCAGGTCCAGCTTGGGTTGTGGTGCTTGTCTTCTTTCAATCATCGTTCGCTTCGTTTTCGACCCGTTCAGCGGTCCGTTGGCGTTTATTGGGTACCACTTGCTGGTGCATCCAATGCTCGCTACCTGGCTGCACGTGACCCGATCTCACGAACTTGGCTACGTGCTTATCGAATTGGCTCATCGGGAAAGCACCTGCGATCCGGACCACGTAGCCTTCGCTGGTCACCTTTGAACTTAGCATGGATTTGAAGGGGTAGAGGCCCAGCACTTTTTCGGTATCCCAGGTGCCCTGCCAAATAACCGGCGCATGGGGCAGGTTTAGGAGGCCTGCCCACTCCTCTACTTCGTTCCAAGCCCGCGCTGTGTTTGAGGCATCCGCTACACCAAAAACCACGAAGTAGTCGGGGAGCAGGTCGTATTCGATCGAGTGCTTAGCGTACAGGTTCTCGCCCAAGAGCCGCCAGCCTTCTGGGAAGCCCAGGCAACCGATTTCGCGAGCTTTACCCCGAACGTAATCACGGGAAGCGTGTCCTGCCGAGTCCAGGCTTCGGGCATGGCATTCCCCGGATGAGTAAATGGTGGTGTTCTCGCCGTCCATTTTCTCAGTGATCACCACTCTTTGACCGCCGAACATGCGTTCGATGTCTTCCAGAGTGTGTGTCTTGTCATCGTGGGTGGCCCCTTGGGACCACGGGAGATGAAAAGTTCTCGGGTATTTGACTTTCATGGCGGACTTTTCAGCACTCTATATAAAAAGGCGTGACCGGGCAACCAAGGATGTATTTACACGGCGACTTTTCGGTATAATCTCCAGACCTCGGGAGTTGGTGTATAGTTGGAGGTTAGGATGGGGTTGAAAGCGATCAAAGATGCGTGGTCTGTGCTTACAGGGGCAGCCATGGCGATCCCGTACAGCAAGGTCGTGAGCATTGAGGTGGTTCAGTCTTTGCACGAGGCTCACTCGCGAATTGATCTGGTGGGCACCTTGGGTCACGAGTTGGTTCGTGGGGTCACGAGCGAGGGAAAGAGAACCCGATGAAAGTTGAGCTAGAGTTAGATGACCTTCAGTGCGAGTCTCTGCGACTTCTAGCGAAGCAGTACCCTCATGGTTGGCACACTGCCGATCTCGTGGTCCGCAAGGACGCTATTGAGCGGCGGTACGAAGCGGATTGGGTTTTGGTACTTGCCCGGTCAGTCCCGGAGCGCCCAACCGTTACGACGCCGGATCGCATGCGGGACGGGGTGGACCCAGGGGATTAGCCCTTTTGAGCACGGAAAAAGGGGATCCGCCTTCGGCGATTCAGAAAGAGAAGCTGTGCCGTATCTTGAGACACCTGATGAGTTAGCGGCCCACCTGGCGGATCTGCTGGGTATTTACGGGGCTCATGGGGAGCAGTGTACGGAACAGAAGCTGTGCCGGGTGTGCTGGGTTTCGGATATGACTCTGCGGATCAGGAACGCTGTTTTGAACGAGGCCAAGTTGTGGCACCCCGCTGATGGGCCATGGGGTCCGGGATGACCGCTCAGGCACTTATGCACCCGCCTGAGAAGATGCCTGAGTACACCTATGACCGAAGATTCGCTGCGCTATCGGGGAAGCTGAAAGAACTCACCGAACCTTTGTTCCGGGTTCACGATGAGTATCTTCAGAAGCAGATCCCGCAAGACATACAGGAACTGCGAGAGCGTCTTCGGCATGAGTACCCTGATATTCAAGCTGTTCAAGCCTTGCTGGATGTTGAGCGGAACAAGGTAAACATCTGGCCGAACGCTCGTAAAGAGTACGATCGAAAGAACCCTGTTCCAGATGCCGTAAGGCAGTGGTTCAAGTGGTTCCACGATCCCAAACTGATCTACGGGGGTAGTATTCAATCGCGTTTAGATAAGCTCGTCGAAGAGTACCAGCGTACAAACCGTATGAAGCTTTCGTCGGCTCTGGAGGCCAAGCTAGGGGATCTCCCCCTAAAGTCTATCGACGAGGTCAGGTCCAAGATATCGAGGCAGGGGATCGAGGGTGAGTACCTGATCACGCTTGAGGACGGGACCACCGGAAAATTCAGCACCCGGTCTATTGCGGCGGGTGGGCACACGATTCAGCGTTACCACTTCCGCTACCTCATGAAGCTTGACCCGAATCTTGTGCACCTTTAGGGTATCTTGATGCTAGACACCTGCGAGCACACCATGTCCGGTCTCTGCGCTGAATGCGCTTTAGCCCGGACTCAAGAGCCTGAGCACCCAATGAGTAAACCGCCAGCGACACGCCCAGACCGCATCGAGTTTTCAGATGACGACCGCTTTGCTACCCCTTGGTGGCTGTCGCTTGCTGGAGTGTTTGCGCTAGTCACCACGGGGTGGTTTTTACACTGGGCTTACGTAAAACCGCATGAAGCACAGCCGATGGAGTTGCTGGCTTTGAAGGTTCAGATACTTGGACGGGAAGTGAAAGCGCTCAAAGCTGAAACGAAGATTCTTCTGCAAGACGCGGCGCGGCTTCAGCAAGCTGCCGCTGGATTACCTGTGGAGGATCCAAATGAGCCAAAGCGCTAATACAGGCGACCATATGAAAGGGGTGCTTCTCGGAGGCGTCTCTTTCGTTTCGCATGCCACGTTCCATCTGATTCCGACTGTCCGCGTTCCAGGCCAAATCTGGATTGGAGGCGAGCCTGTTTCGGGGGTCTGTACGTGCGGCAAAACTATGATGGTGGTCATGGACAGTTACAATGGGCCGCGAAGGTTTCGCTGCCCTGATCCTGTAGCGACGGGGTGTGCTTTTTGAATCTAGGTGTTTGATGATTATCCATATCGAGATCTGCGATGTCTGTGGACACCGCTGCAAAAGTACGACACCATTCTCGGCTCACAAGGGTAACCAGGTTTTGGTCTGGGACGTGGGTGAGTGCTGCATGGATGTGCGGTTTAGGGTTCGCGGGCATCGTCAGGTTGACGTAGTGCTCACGGTGCAACCATGACACAAGAGGGTGTCTTTACGTCGCATAGCCCGGAAACGGCAAGGGTCAGAGGTCGATGAAAGCACGTGAAACCGGCTATGGCTTCTGCCCTTCGTGTGGCAAAGACAGCCCTATAGGTACGACGATGGAACGTCGGCTCAATGGGGACTCGACGTGCGGGTTCTGCGGGAAGACCACGTCTTCAGCTAAGTGGCTTCGGGTCTCGCTGCCTGCGGGCTTCGGAAGCGCCGATGATGAGAGCAAAGATCGCTCCAAGATGAGCTGAACGGGTGGGAAAACGACGCTTATTTGGGTTCAGCTTGCTCCCGAAGTGGCTCAGATTTCGCAGCCGCCTAGCGTGGTGGTGTATACGTCCTGGCTGCTGGAAGTCATCGTTCATCGTTACGATCGCCCCGCGTCGTCGTGGGAATCTCTGTGCTCGCCACTTTTGGGAAGCGGTGAACAAAGATGCGACCGACGAGATAGACCGCCAGAACAAGTTAGACCAGGCAAGACCGTGACTGCCGAGAAAGACAGCAACGCCGCCCACGGAGGTCAAATGACGCACGGCGTGCGACTGACGCGGGGACATGATGGAGCACGGCGGCCTATGCCAGATTTCGTAGACAAGACAGGTCAACCTCCTTCTGCTGAAGACGTAGCTCAGGCAGAAAAGGCAGTTCGCACGGCTATGATCCGAGACTTGGTCAGACTAATGCCTGTCTCCCCCGAACTGGCTGTTCAACTCCCAAACATCCGTCGTTGCCTACAGACACTTTCGGAGCTTTTGAAAAAACCATGACCCACACGCGATGAGAGACTTGCCTGACTAGGTGTACGGGTCGATGGCCTTGACCCTGTACGAGTGCTGCTACTCGATGTGGGGCCTCCGCGACGGTTTGTGCCTGGGTGGCTTCAACGAGCGTGGTAAGTGGAAGCTCACGCCGGAAGCCTTGACCAAGATTCGAGGGTAGACCCATGATTCCGGGAACGTTGGTCACTACGGTGGTTTCGCGTAGGGTCCGACACACGCCTGTTTATCGTGTCCGGTGGATCAGGGAGGCCCATTGGGGCGCTTTGGTAGCTCGTCTGGAATCGATCCGGAATCTGAACCACACCCTAATGGCGATCCCGAGTTTGGTTCCCATCTACTGGGTCCCGACGCTTGAGGAAGCGGGCAGGTTGTCTGAACTTTCCGGGGCTTGAAGTTCCGCCCACAGGTCGAAGGCGGCCCAGTTTCCTTGGAGGTTCGCGATGCTTGTGAGTTTGCGGTTGAGGTCTCGGCAGACCTGGCATTCCCGCAGGTGGACCTGTGCCCACCAGGTTTCGGCTCGTCCCGCCGGGTTACGGGTCTGCTGGTGTTGGACTTTTGGGCACCGTGGGTCAGTCCAGGGTTCTCGGTATTTCATACTCAAGAGACGCTGGGGCCAGTTCTGGACTGACAGGGATGCTTTTATCTGTTCCTCTATCTTGGATGGCCTACTCTTACGATCGTCGCCCGCACACAGCACTCCTGGGCGATCTTTCTGGGCTGGTGCGAAAGTACATGGGCATGCTCAAGATCGATGCTGCGCCCACCGTGAAGGTGCGCAACACGCTTGGGGCACGGCTGCGGGGCACCACTGCGTGGGTTCCCGGACACGCCACGAGCACCATCTACGTTCAGAAAAATGTGATGGGCGATCCCGCTACGCTTGAACGCATTATAGCTCATGAGATGGCGCACCACGCCGTGAACATGGACAACCTGCGTGAGATGCACGAGATCCTGCAAGAGCACGGCAAAGCCAACGCTGGGCCGTACGTGAAGGAGTACATCGACAAGTTGCGGCAGGACACCGGGCCCGATAGCGGCCACGGTGAGCCTTGGCAGCACTACGTCAAGATCATCAACCAGCACATGGGTAGCGGGTTCGTCACGCAGACGGCTGACGATACTTACGTTGAAGACGCTGAGTCCAAGCCCTACTATCTCTTGATCGCCAAGATCCCGAACGGCAAGTACGGTTACCAGATCGGCGTGAACTTGTCGCCCAAGATGAAGCGGGTGATCGACACGGCGGTACAGCGCTACGAGGGCAAGCTCGTCAAGACCACCGATCCCAAGTGGCAGCACGGCCCTCGGATCGGTAGCTCCAACTGGGCCACCTCATCGGACAAGCAGCAAGAGATGCAGCGTCTGCACCAGAGTTCCTGAGCGTTACTGCCCCGATTCCCAAGTCTTGTCGTTCAGCTCAAGGGTGTCTTCCGGTTCTGGGTCCGAGAACGGGGCGTCCATGATGCGAGCCAAGAGGTGGGCTTGGCGGAGTTTTTTGAGTTTGACTCGGCCTTCGGTGACTCCGATCCCGGCGGAAATGTCGAGGCTCATGATGCGGGTATCCAGCAGAGCTTTCAGCAGGCCCTTGGTGGTGGCCTTGTTGAAGGCCCCGACTTCCTGTAGCGCGAGTTCCGCTTGAGGGAACTCGTCTTCGGTGAGGCCCGCTGGACCCAGGATGCGGATGATGGCCATGCCGGGGTTCTACACCGGAGTTGGTAGATTTTTTGACCTCCGGGTGGCTTGAGGCGACGGTGGCCCAGGAGGTCACCCGTGCTCAAAGAATCCACTGTCACTGTTTTGTATCAATGGACGCTTCATCTCTCAGATCCTGACCAGGAGTGGGAGGCGAGGTGTGGAGAACTTGAGCCCCCGATGCTTGTGGATCAGGTTCCAGAGAAGCCGCTGGTGGGGTACCGGATGTGCTCCGAGTGCCTGATCCACACGGGGCCTAGCGGGGGAGCGTAAACCTTTGTTACCCTGAGGGGGTATGGTCTACAGTTACGACCGTCGCGTTGCTGCCCTGCGGCCAGAGGTGGCGGTCCACCTCGACGGGTCGTGGGCGTGGGTTGCAGTTCTTGACGGGGACAGCTTGGGGGTTTGGAAGAAGCCTGCGGGGGCTGAGTCCCAGCAGGAGTTGGACGCCTTGAAGCGCCGGATTGAGTCGGGGTCTGACGACGCTGTGATCGACGATGCGGGGTTCAGATTTGACCTTGACCGGCGGCTTGTCTCGCCTGAGTTCCGTGCGCTTGCAACGGAGCAGACTAGGCGTCACCAGGAACGGGACGCGGTTGAGATCAAGGCGTTGAAGGCGTGGTTCAAGGGTTGGATCATCGAGTTCGTCAAGGACACCTACGCCAGCTACCGGGCCAGGGGTCGGGGCAAGGAGCCTTGCGTTACCGCGAGCTACGTCCGGGGTTTCATTTTGGATGGCGGGTCGGCTCCCCGGGACATGACCGAGACTTTCAAGAAGCTGGACAACAAGAAGCAGTTGGCGTTGTGCAGCTACGTCCTGCAACAGGCCAAGGCCCAGGGTAAGCTGCAAGCCTCCGATGGTTTGGACTGGAACGGTCAGCCTGCCAAATGCTACGAGCTGGCTTAGCCCCCAAGCGCCTACGGCGAGATCAAGGCAGTCATGGTTTTAGCGTGTGCTTGGAGGGATAGCGTGATAGCCCCTTGTAGCTCATCACGTACCTGCCTAATGTCTCTGGGCACTTGTTGGGCCGCGAATTCCTGTGGGTGGTAGGTGTGGAACATGCTGGTGGTTTGGTCCTCCATCCCTTTTCTTGTCCCACGTCCAAACCCTTTCAGGGAGTAGTTCCAGACGGGCAAGAAGGCTTCATGCAGAGTTCGTTCTGCGAACTCCACCCAATCAGTCGGTAGGATGACGAAACGAAAGGTGAAATTCTCGACTCCTAGACGGGCGCGTTCAATTTCGTTGAAGTGGGCAGTTAGACGAGCGTAAGTACCATCGGGGCGGCTTGCTTGAGCAGCCTTGCCTGCGTAGATAGGTAGTGTGGCCCCAAGGGATCGTATGGGCAGGTAGTCCACAAACGATCCATGGTAGTAAAGAGCGTAGACCCCATCCCCGTTGAACGCATAATAGGGTAACGAACTTAGAGGAAACGGGCCCCGTCTCAAGATCTCCCGGATCACGCTCATTCGGAGTCTTCGGGTTTCATCCCCGGTAAACAGAACGAACGGTTTTTGGTGCTCATCAGTGACGTGGACGGTGGCTACGGGACACTCTATGAGAGGGGGCGGTAGGGGCTCAGGTTCAGGGGGTGGTAGGAAGCTGAGAAAGGTGTCGGTATCAGCTTCCTGAAGTTTAGACGGGCTGTACCTCGTTACCGTGGGTGTAGGTTTGGGTGGCGGTAGAAAGGCCCAGAAATCGTCTACGGTATCCACGTTCAATGGTACACCAGTGGAGTGGGGCACGGTTCTCTTGGTGTACCGGCTAAAGGATGAAGCCGCCGCGTCACACCAAGGGGGGTCGAGTTAATCCGGAGGACTTGCCCAGGGGGCCCAACGGGTTGGCTCAGTGCCGCCAGTGTTCCCAAGAGGTCAAGCCGCCCCGCAGGACGTTCTGTTCCCAGGCCTGTGTGGACCTCTGGGTGGTCCGGACGGGTTCGGGGATGGAGCGGTTCATGCGGAAGCGGGACCGGGGCATTTGTGCCCTTTGTGGGCTGGACTGCCAGGCCCTCAAGACCCGGTACAAGAGGCTGTTGACCAAGCAGGAGCGGGTTGCGTTCAAGGTTCAGCACGGGATCCCCGCGAGTCGGTCGAGGCGGTTTTGGGACATTGATCACATCGTGCCGGTTGTGGAGGGTGGGGGCTCTAGCGGGCCGGACAACCTGCGGACACTTTGCATCCCTTGTCACCGTGGGGTCACGAAAGCGTTGGCTGGCAAGAGGGCGGCGGCTCGTAAGCTCGGGGTGCCTGAGTTGGTGTAAAGGACCCTATGCCAGATTTCAAACGTGGTGTTGTGTTGGAACTTGAAGTGCTCTCGTCCAGTGAGTCGCGAGACATCCTCCCGATCTACGATGATCCCGAGACGGGTGGGGTGGCTCGTGAGTTAGTGGCGGTGGACAACCACATGACTCGCTTGTGTGTCCGGTTCCCTGGGGGCAAGCCGTTCGTGGTCCTGCTTGTGGGCGAGACGGCTCAAGCTGAGTATGACCAAGCGGCCATGAAGGCTTCGCTCAAGCTGGCGGTTTAGTTGCCCATCACGGCTTCCACCGTACCCGTCAAGGTCGGGCCAGGGGTGCGGGTCAGCTTCTGCACCAGCTCTTTTGAGTGGGCGGGTGGAACCCCGGGAGCTACCGCGAGTGTGACGTGGGGCGTTTGCCCTTGGGCCACTTCGATCCCTTGGACCACGACAGCCTGGGCTTTCTCGTCAGAGGCCCAGCCTACGACTCGGACTGAGTGCCGGGATCCCACATCCGCGTGGGCCACCTGATCGACAGTTGGCTTGAACTGGATTGTGACGTGGTGGGCCGTGTATTTACCCAGCAGTTCTTCCCCGACCGTTGTATCCCACCAAGCCAATAACCGTGACAAGCTTGCCTCGTCCAGGATGAGGCCCAGATACAGCACGGGTTTGGGTTTGGCGGCGATTAGGAAGCGCTGAACTATCCGCTGTAGGTCAGCCATCTCGGGTTCAGAGTCCCGCTTTCGCGTACCCCTCGGGATCGTGGTTCTCAAGTTGGCTCATAAATTCGCGCAAGTCCTGCTTGAACCGCCGATCGTCCTTGCCGTCCCAGTGCTGGTTACCTTGATAGAAGCTGTACTCGGTTTTCTCGTTTGAGTACCCGTACTTACCGTCTTCGTCGGCGTCGTCACCTTGTGTGCCTTCGACCATGAGAGAGAACCCAGATTCCGCACTCAGGTCTACTTCTCCGGTGAGGGACACCGCTTGCTCGTTACGGCGATTGGTTTCGTTTCGCTTGGGTCTTGCGAGTAGGCGTTGTAGCCCACGAGGAAACATCTCGACCCATTGGTCCCAGGTGGGTTCTGGGTCGGGCGGTTCGGATCCGTCGGGCTGGTCCCAACCGGAGTACCCAGCCTGGGTGAAGCGAGCTGCGATGCGACGTGCCAAGGGATCCATACCTGTCTCTTTCGATAAATCGAATCACTGGCAGTCGAAGCTTCACCAACTTGGCAGCCCTCCGGTGTATAAGGGCCCATGCCCAAAGCCAAGAATGTTCTCCTGTTTGCGCAGCAGAGCGCATTTGATTGTGTGTGCGTAGCCATGCGACAGCAAGCACGACCTGCTCTGAATCGAGTAGGTCGTGCTGCGTACGAGGCTTCTTATGGGGGCCAAACCCATTACTGTAGTGTTGGGTGCCTCATGACGGCCCAAGAGCTAGATCATTTGCGAAGGGGCAAGCGTAGTTCAGCCACGATCGAGGAGCTTGGTTCCACTTTTGTGTCGAAGTTGGTGAAGCGTTTGGGATGCAGCGTGAACTTTCTGGTGGATCTACAAGAAGCTCACGATGATGTCCTGGACGAGTCCGACTGGCTGTCTGCCTGGAAGGGCAGGATGAAGCGGGTTGCCAAAAAGCACCGTCTGAGCGCCGTCCAGCTTAGGTAGACACGCCAAGCATTTCGGTGTAGCTACTGGGTATGGGAGACGTGGTGCAAGGTTCTGTGTGGCGTCGCAGATTAGACGGTCGTCTGTGCCGTGTAGTACGCACCCCGCATCCCCGGGTCGTGTATCGCTATTTGGCACCGCACAGCAAAGGGCACGGTAAGTTAGCTGTGAGAACAAATTCCACAGAGCAGGGTCGGTTTATTGCGCGGTTTGAATTTGCCCCCGATGAGCAGTACCAGTGTCGCGTTTGTTACGGAGACAGCGGACAGTATGCGGAGCCCGACTCCCTGGAGTGCATGCCATGCCGGGTGAGTATGGAAGATGAATTGGCTGAATTGGCTGCTGCTGACGCTTGCTGAGAAGCAGTGTATAAACAGCTATGCCTAAAACAAGACCTCAGCATTGGGTTCGAGTCACGTTGGATCGCACTGCGTGGTGCGGGGTCACAGTCCCCGAGAAGGCAAGGACCACACCGTGGCCGATCACTTGCAAGAAATGCTGTCGCGAGATCCGTAAAGCTCGTCTGCGTCAGATTGAATTGCAGGTAGGGCTCACGGGCAAGCGACATCAAGAAGAGTTGGCCGCCTTGAACTCCGCGAACTGGCCAATGCAGAATGGTGTTGCGAGCCGGAAGGTGACGCCCGCTGCGTCCCTACGAACGCTTGTGAAGGGGCCTTCCAAACCTTGGCCCAAGGAGATCACGTTCACGTCCAAGGACGTGGATGACTTGGTGCAACTTCTGGGACCGGGCCAGAGCCCAGACTTTATCAAGCGTTTGTGGATCTCGGAGGCTGAGGAACAGCAGATCCTGAAGGCGCTCGAATCCTTCCCGAAGCCCGTGGGCCCCCATAACAAGATCGCATCGCTCTAGCTCTAAAGCACTAATTTTCGGGCAGGATCCCCATCGCGAGGCGAATAGGCATCACGAAGGCTGAGCCGTACCGTTCTTCGGCCAGGCGGATCAGGTCGCGTGGGTGTCCGCCCACCACGGGTTCTTGGGCCCACGGATACTGGTAGGCCCCTTGCCCCAAGCGGAACTTCTCTTGTTCCTTCTTGAAGTCCGCCTGGCCGGGGAAGCCGATCCACTTGGGTTCCTCGCACCCGCAGGGCGGGCCGAACCAGTCTTCACCGGCCATCCGGAGGCCGCAGCGTAGGCAGAGTGTTTTCGATGGCATGCACTCAAGACGCCTGGGGTCCGAGGATCTGACACTGGGTGCAGAATAGCTAGACGGTTCTCCTTTGGCACCTCGCGGCAAGAGCGTACCCGTCAAGCTGGAGTAGCGGTGTAGGGATCCTGGTGCGGCAGTCCTTTGAATTTCTGTGTCCCGAGTGCGAGGGCCGTCAGTTCTCGTCTTCGGTGCAACCCCGGGGTTTGGTTGGCCGGTGCCTGGCGTGCGGTCACGAGTGGGATCGTGATCAGGACTACGTGTACTTCGTGATCCAGGGTCGTTTCATGAGTCCAGGGGAGTACCGCCGGTACAGGAACGGGACGACTCGCAGGGTCAGGGCCATCACGATCGCTGCTTTGGTCCTGGCGCTGTTCGCATCTGGGTACAGCTTGGTGCGTAACTTTTTGGAGGGTGAAGAACCTTTTGTTGGGTTCTGCCTTGTATGGACAAGATCTCCTCTGCCGACCAACTCCAAGCCGAACTCCGCAAGCTTCTTGCGTACGCCGGTACCCAGAACCCCAGCCGCCAGGTGTTGGCTCGCGATCTCGCGACCCTGACCATCCGTGTGGCTGGCGAGGTTCCTCCCCAGTTCTTGGAGAACATCAAGAAGAAGAAGGATGAAGCCAAGGACAAGGACGACGACAAGGACTGAGCCTTTCAGTCTACTTGTTGGCCTGTTCTTCGAGTTTGTCTATAACCCAGCCTAGTGCCTTGAGCGTCAGGACGGCGAGACGTTGCCTAATTGCGTCCAGTTTCACACTTAAGCTGGAGCATAAGCTGTCTAAGGTACACGGTTGGTGTAGTGTGGCCGTATGGCAACCGAAGGCACCCCCGACGTGTACGCGAAGCTCCAGGAGATCATCGGAGCCCCGGTCAACCTTTCAGTGGTCTCGGAGATCACCCGGGTTTGGCCCGAAGGCGGGCGGTCCTTCGTCGGGATGTTCCTCAAGCGGTTGGCCCCCGAGGGTTTCACAGCCACTGTAGATCAGGCGGATCTGATCCAGGGCCTACTGGAGGCCTTGCACTATGGTTGGGTGTCAGAGGCTGGACCTGGGATGCGGCACGGCATTTGGGACCACTTCAAGGGAGGGCTTTACTGCTCTCTTGGGGTTGGTCGGCACGCTGAAACAGGTGCCATGGAGGTCGAGTACCTCTCGTTGTTTCACGCGACCCGGCACCATCGTCGGTGCGAGCAGTGGAACGAAGTTGTGCAGTGGCCAGACGGGAAGTATCGGAGTCGGTTCGTTTACCGAGGTGCGGATTTGGAGTCCTGTGATCCGCCGCCGTTCAAGACTCAGCTATCGGACGAGCTTCGATCCCACGTGGCTAGAACTATGATCAACGTACTCAACAGACTCTAGGCAATATGGCCCACAGTTGCATACCTTGCGCAACGACCCGTGTGTGGTGCTGCATCTGTGCCGGGCATCAGCATGGGGTTTACGGGAGTACAGGGGAACCTGCTCTGGCTGGGGGCGCTGTTGCGGTACAAGAAGCGGAGAGCTTATCGCAGGTGTTGTGGCAGAGGTTAGAGCGGTTAGAACAGCCCACGTTTGGGACCATGGAGTACAGGGCCCTCGTTACCACGATCGCTGCCATCGCTGCCATGGCCGACACCACGCCGTTGCCGGGTCTCAACCCGCACACCATCATCCAGCAGCCCTTCATCAAGAGGGACACGATCCCTAAGCTGGCTAAACCCGAAAGACCTAAGCTGACGTTATGGGATCACCTGCTCATGGATGACTAAACCGTGACGCTACCGTCCGGGTCGCAGCACCGCCGTGAGCTTGACCTGCCGGGCTCTGCCGATTGCACAGCCGAATTTGTGATGGCCCCCAACCTGTCCGGGACAGTGCGTGCAGTCCTGATCAGCGGGCCAAGTCTTGTCCGGGTCTCGTGGCCACGTGGTGACCTGAAGGTCAAGCCGATCCAGCGTGCTGCTAGACCCATCGGAGAGCTTCACCATGAACATGTCGTCATCCAAGGCTTGGGCAACCGTGCATGACCCGGACTCCGGAGTCGGTCATCAAGTGCTTCGCCACTGAGGTCATGACGTCCTTGAAGTACGGGTCAAACGGGCGTTCGAGTTTGAGCGTCTTCTTGGTGAGCTTGGTAAAGCTCCGGCCATCGAGGCGGACCACCAGGTTGATACCTGGCAGCACATGGTGATCGTGAGCGGTCTCAAAGATCCGCATCTTGGTGTCAAGTTCGGAGAATTTCATAATACTACCTGCGGGCCATGTCAGCGGCCGAGAACGGCGTGGGCTTAGGTCTCCGACCATAGCGTGTTGTCCAAAATTCAGCGAAGCCGATTTGGTGTCCATAACCGTGGGTACGGGCCCACCACAATACGTCGCTGCCGATCTGTCCCAAGGCGTCTTTACGGTTCGTTGCGGTGGGATCTTCCTTGGCATAGGTCGAGAAGGTGTCGGCGATAGACACTGCTTCGTCGTGGGTGAGCCCGCACAAGATCGAGCACATTGACGGTTTGTGTAGGACCTCGTACTTGACATCTTCCCCGGTACCGCAGCACACGGTAACGAGGAATCGGCCGATCTCGTGCGCTTTGACGCTCTTACCGTGGAACTTAACTTCGGTTTCGATCATGGCCCCTCCGTAGCGGGAATGCTGTAGAGGTTGGCGACCCGCCGAAGTTTCTTGGCTTTCACGAGGTCTTCGAGAGCCTTCTTGGCTCGGATCTCGACCAACCCTTGTTCCCGGCAAACGTCGGCCACCGTAGCCTCACCATGCCTTTGCACCGTTGCGTACGCGGACACCATGGCCATCTGGTGCTCTTGAAAGGGAGTCCTCTTTTTCACGGTTCCTCGAAGTCATCGAAGCGCGTGATCTTCATGCCGGGTTCCGCCTTTGGTTTGTGGGGCTTCTTAGGTTTTGGCATCTGTGCCTGCCTTGACGGCCTTCAGTCGGGTTTTGAGGCTCAGGATTTTCCTGGCCGTGGCGTTCCAGACGAGGGTGTCCTCGGGGTTCTCGAACTTCCCGGTCTTGGCAGATTCGAGAATTGCGTTCAGGACGTTGACTTCACCGTCGGTGAAGCTTGTAGACAACCGGATCGGTTTTGGCACAGGTACTCCGAGAGACGCCCAAGGGGCGAGGTTAGTTGAGGGTCTTGTCCGTGTTCTTGAAGATGCGATCGTGATTCTTGCGGTAGCTTGGGGTCGAGACTTTGGCAGGCCCCTTTTGGGGCACTGAATAGATGGTCTTGAGGTCCAACACTTCTCCGTTGTCACGCTTCACGCTAGCCACAAGTTCAGCGCCTGGCATGAGCGGTTGACCTTCTATGAGGGGGCAAAGGATCCCGAGCGTTTCTTCGTTGCCTCGCCTGCGGATCCCGACGGCACCCCTAGGGGTTACGGCCTTCAGGTGGAATTCGTCTTTAGCGCTCATTTGCTTCCCCAGTCTTATCCAACGAGACCACGCGAGTCAAGATCTTAGCATCCTCAGGTCCTTTCCAATAGGGCTCGATCGGAATGAACTTTCGTAGCGAGTGCTGTGGACCGTAAGGTTGATGCCTCCAATGGCCTCGCACCATGAACTGCACGGTGAGCCCTTTACGCTTGGCCCCCGTGTTGATGTAGTCCTGGATGGCTTGGCGGCAGTTGATCTCGATAGGCCTACCGAGCACGAACGTCTGGATCGCAACGAGTCCTTGGGCCCGTCGGTTCTTGTATCCGGAACCCTTGGCAGGCTTTTGCCGGTGGGAATTGCTGTTGTCCGTGAGGGCGGCACAAGCCGAGAGGATGAGCCTCCCCATCATGCGGACCACGCGATCATCCCGTGATGTAACTTCGATCCCGGTCCCCCAGTCAGTCATTTCTTCAGGGGTCGTATCGCTCGCGAGTTCTGTCAGCGGCACCGAATGCCGCCACAGGGACAACTGGTTCCCGACTCCTATGATGTTGCAGACCCGTTCTCCATCCAGGTTCACCAGAGACTGGAACATGATACGGTGGATCGGATCTAACGTCCCGTCGGGTAGCTCGGTTGAGAGCAAGTCAGAAGGGATCTCGATCAGGAAGGCGTGCCAGGGTACAATCACGTGCTCCAGTACGGCCTTGCTCATATCGGTAGCCATGAGCAGCGCTGCGTACTTGGGGTCAATGACGACCCGGGGGCACCCCTGATCTACCCAGCGGGCCGACCATGTGTACCGGCACTGCTCGTTGGGCAACGCCAGGTGCAGTTTGCGGGTGACCGCTTCGTAGTCCAGGATGGTCTGAGTTCTGGCATCTACAGCGGCCTTGGCTTCGTAATCAATCCACTTGGCCATCCGATCGAACGCCGCCCCATCGGACAAACCACCTTCGTAGGAGTGCTCCCAAAGTAAGCTACCCAGCTTGACCCAATCCTCGGTGGGTTCTGTCGTGCTCTTGACCGCGAAGGCTTGCAGAAGCTTTTCAGCCTTGCGAGCCCGATCAATCACGACCTGTGGGGTCTTCTGCATACGCAATCTTACTACTACACCGAGATTAGGATCTTCTTGGCTGCGTAATTGCAGTCACGGCTCTTGTCGAACTCGGCCTGTGTGGCCTTCACGAGGTCCCCGGGCGTACCCTCGAAGCTTCTTGAACGCCTGGTCTCTGGTGGGCTTCACAACACCCTCTTGATGGTAAACTCAGCCCAGGCACCGCCCCCAAATTGGATCGAGCCGCCGACTTCCAAAGCCTTGAGGCGTTCCAAGTCTTCTGCCGAGAACGTCTCGGGCTCGTTCGCTCGGACGATCTGGTCCAGCGTCCAGGACTCGTCTGACTCGTCTATCGTATATAGGTTCATCTGGGTACCACACCTGGGCCCCCCGTCCGGTTGTTCGCGGATGACCAGGAAGTTGTCGGCGCTCATGCTGTCACCCAGTCCTCGGGCGGGGCCATGTCGAAGGTGACCCAATCCCCGCCCTGGTGTTCACAGATCTCCCCGAGTCTACGAACCAAGCACTTCGTTTGCCCATGCTCAACCGCTTGCAGGTGCCAGCGACACCTAGGGGCCATCGGACACTCTCCGGGATCTGGGTACTGATCCAAGAGCTTGGCGTATGCCTGCTCGGTTTCGGTCGCAGCCGTGCAGAAGCCTTCCCACTGGACGCAGGCTTCTCGGTTGCAAGCCTCATGAGAGAACTTGTTGGAACCGTCGCTCACGGACGGGCACTGTATTACCGTCAGCTTTTTCACAGTGCCTCGGGGTTCATAACGTCCAGGAGCTTGGCTGCCGTCACAGCAAGGAACGCTTCACCGGCCGCCACGCCAGACGACATGAGCACCTCTGCTGCCGCCTCGGGGGTCAGGAAGCCCAGGAGGCTGTAGGCCCGGTCCACCAGGGCGTCCACGTGAGCATGCGGGTCGGTGTGCTGGTTTTCCATGGGGGTACAACACCTGAGGTCCGGGGGACTCTAACTGCTAGAACCGGAATTTGAACTGGCTCGACACTTCCGACGTGGTGTGGGGACCCCAGAGGTTCTTGGCGGCCAGGGACTTCCAGACGATACCTTCGAGCCCAGGCATTCCTTTCCGGGCCAGGAGCGTCTCGTAGTCTCTTGCAGGGAGCGTCTCGATGCAGGCGATGGTCTGGGTCCCCTGAGTCCGGGGGGCCGGGAGAACGGCTTGCAGGCACGCCAACCGGGGCCCGTAGTGCCCATGGTACACAGGTGTCCCGTCCACCATCGCGATGTCCCAGACGAAGATTCGGCCATCCCGCAAAAGCTCCCCGTCGAGGAACCAGGGGCGGGGTAGGTCCAGGTCCCCGAGCCAGGGCCACGATTCCTTGAATTTCTGGCCTTGCCGCCCGTACAGGGTGATCACACCTTTGGCGTTGCACGCGATCTCTACCCGTTTACCGTCCCACTTTGGCTGCACAACCCAGGTATCGAGAGGGTTCAAGACCCCCATCAAGACCTTGGGTGTGTAGACGCGGATCGGCTTGTTTGGGAAGAAGAAGTGCATGGCGTCTAGGGTGTTGTCCAAGCTCCCGCATTGTAGGCGTGCAAGATGTTGCCCTCTTGCCGGTGGGCACGCTCCCAGAAGCCCTCAGGGGCCTGGATGCCCATGTCAAGGAGCTTGGCCTCAAGACGGACTGTCGAAAGGCTGTCCCCCGCCGAAGGGAAGTCGATGGTGCTCCACACGGTTTCGGGTTCATCATCCGAAGCGTCCATGTCGAACACGGTGAGGAAGTAATGGCGGAGTGGGCGGTCCCACCCGGCCATTACTTCGACCCGCTTTCCGTTGATCACGGTCTTGAAGGTGACCTGGCTCATATCAGTCCTTGAGGACCTTGAGGGCTGGCTTGTATTGCTTGAGGCCGCTCAGCATCGCCACACCTTCGGGCAGGTCGAACTGCTTGCGGTCCATGTCGGGCTTGGTGGTGAGCGTGACCTTGATGGCGAAGATCCGGCGGAACTCGTCCTCACCCAGCTTCTTGATCAGGAGCTTGATGGTGTCGTCGCTCGTGTCCACGAGGCTCAGCTCGCGCTTCTGCTCGAAGTAGGTGTCGAACTTCTCACCGAGCTGCTCCCGGAGACCCGCTTCCTGTTCGATCGGCAGTGCCGAGAACTGGTCCTTGTAGCTGACCTGGACACCGGGCGTGTTGCTGCCGGGGATGTTGAAGCTCTTGGTGAAGTCCCCAGTCTTCGCGTGCTGTTCGTAGGCTGCGCTGGTCAGATCCAGCACCTGCCCTTCGAGAGCCTTGAAGGCCGCTTCCGCGTCCTTGTTGGCCATGTAGGCTGCGTGGGTGCGGTCCGCCAGGTCCCCGCAATCCGTCAGCTCCGGGATACCCGCCTTGCCCTTCTTGGGCTTCGCAGCACCCGCGTTCGCAATCAAGAAACCAGCCACGTCCACAGTTTTTGTCTTTGCCATGTTGGTACCACACCTGAGGTTGGAGGAACTCTAGAGATTTCTTTCGTGAGGTTGACTATTACACCGACGCCCCAAAGCCTGCAAGAGGGTTAGGCGATGGGGTTCAGGTCCAGCCAGTTAGCGGGGCCAATTTGGTTGTGATCTTCGGAGTCTGGGTCCATGCAGGCGGCCCAGAACGCGATCCCCATACCCTGCCGGTGCTGCGAGAGCAGGGCCTTCAAGAGCTTGTCCTTTTCGGTCTGGGTCAACTCCAGGCCTTGAGCCAAGGCTGCCATCACCACGGGGCTCGGGGTTACCGTTTCCCCAATGGTCGTGGAGGCGTACTGCGGACCCTCGCTCCCGTAGCGGGCGATTACGGTCCGGAGGCCTTCCCTAGAATCGCAGGTGTACCAATCCACCGGCTTCTTCTGGAAAATCCCGTTGCCCAGGAATTGGCACTTCGTACAGTCGTGTTGGAACCTGGGTGTAGACATCAGAGCCTCGTGTACATGCCGGTGAGGGATTCGATGACTTGGTGCAGGGAGTCCACGTAGATATTTTCGTGGGTCTCGACAATCTTGACGTTATGATTGCGGAACCGGAGAGCCTCGACCTTGTAGGTGTCGGTCGGCATCAAGGTGACGCGGAGGCCATTTACGGACTTGGCGTTGCGACCGACCTTGAATGACAGGTGGTCGGGGCTGGCGATCAGGTCCCGGGCACCGAGCATCCGAAAGGCCTGGTGGCCGATTTGGTCGATGATGGTCTGGGTTACCGGGTGAATCGTGCTCATGGGGTTACAACACTTGAGCCCAGGGAAACTCTAGTCTAAAGTTCACCGGCTTTGAGTACCTCGATGGTTTCTTGCATGAGGCGGTAGTACGCGCCGTCCTGATCCCACATAGTTTTGTGGTTCTGTCGAGCTGAGTTGAGCCTGCGACCGAGATCCCAGGGAATACTGGCCCAGTGCGGCCAGCACATGAAGAATTGGCCTTTGCGGGTGGGCTTGTTACAGACGTGGCAGAAGCCCGTGGGTACGATGTGCTCATCGTCCACTGGGGGCCTCTTCCTCAGCGTACGGCTTGCGGTTAGGCTGGCCCTTGGTGACATAGCCACCTTGGCCGGGTGCCGGGGTCCAACGGATGAAGAAGCGTCCCATGCCGGTACTACACTTGGGCGGCGGGAAACTCTAGATCACCGAGCTGCCGAAATTCGATTCGCTTGATCCTTTAGCGGAGCCCGTCAACTCAACCATCGCCAAGATCTTGTTCTGCTGAGCTTCGGCATCGAGCAACTCGTCCAGTTCCTCCTGGATCTTGGATGCCTCACCGAGAACTCCTTTGGAAATCGGACGAAGGTGGTAGCCCATGCCCCGTAGCTACACCACAACCGCTTAAATCAATCCCCACCCTTGAGCAGAAAACGGTTGCTAATGGCTTTGAACGACAGTCGTCCTGCCAAGGTCTGGCTGAACTGCCCCACAAGAGGACGGATAACGATACCTTCCCGCTCGTTCTTGGTGCCCTCGTAGGGCCCTTCAGCAAGCTGGAGCAAGCTCTCTACGGTGTGCTGGAAGTCCTGGCCTTCCTCCACCACAGGGGCGGCGGGGATCCCATGCTTCTCGTAGAACGCGAAGCACTCATCGTGGTCGAGCGACCGGCCCTTACGCATGTCGTAGAGATTGAAGGCTCGGAAATCCACAGCCTTGAGCCCCATGTGGTTCTTCTGAATTCCAGGGCCCACCACTTCACCTTGCAACGCGAGATCCGGGTACTGCCCCATGATCTCGGGCAGATTGTACCGCCGTGCGACCCGCCAGAAAATGTTGTCGGCATCTGCAATCGAGTGGTTGCGTCCGCAAGCATGGAACTCGCCTTCCCACATGCAGAAGGTCGCCGAAGTGCCGTCGCACTTCACTGTGATCGCATAGGGCTTGCCGCGTAACTCATCAATGAGCTGCGGAAAACTCTGAATACGCATCTCGTCAGTCTTGACCACCAAGGCTGGGAAGGCTCCCCGGTAATCGCCCATGCCGTCAGGGGCAGGGGGCTCGTACTTGTAGACCCCAAGGGCTTCCGTGAGACCCGCACCCTCTACGGTGCTCCCGGCCTCAGGGAACAGGACCGTAGGCATGAGCAGACCTTGGCTCAACGCCCCGCGAAGACGCATCGTCCTGATGCGGAGGGACCCTGGGCGTTTCGGCTGCCCTTTCCACAGGAAATCGAACATCGGACGATCCGGCGGTACCGCGTCAATCTCGAAGTACACCCCGAGATCCCCAACCTGGAACTCGCCCTTCTTGACCACGCACTGCCAGCCGTTGATCTGAGCAAGCTCGATCGCATCGGCAGTCGGGATCGGGTATAGGGCCAGCACTCTCTGAACGCTCGCAAGTTTTCGCACGTTCATACCCGCCTCAGAAGCGGCCCCATTTCATCCACAGCCGCCTTGGCCTTGTCTTCGCTGTCGAAGGGGCGCGACCGTGCTGCAATCCACCGTAAGGCACCTGCCAAGTCCGAAGGCATGCCCTGACCTCGAAACTCTGCCCGCTGCTTGGCGGCAGCGTCGCGCAGTGTGTTGCCTCTGTAGTCCGTGCGTTGGTGATCGTCTGGCCACAGGTATCTCGGCAAGCCTCGTGTTTTACTCACGGTCGTTTGTCCTTGCAAGTTTCCGCACGTTCAGACCCGCCTCAGAAGCGGCCCCATTTCAATGGAGTCGATCTCACCCATCCAGTGACGCAAGAGCACTTCGTGGTTCAGAGCCACGAACCGCGTAACCTGCTTCTTGATGTCACCGGGCAGATTACCAAGCACTTCAGGTGGGGTGGTAAGGCGTACCGATACAGCATCCTCTAAGCCATCTTGGGTGACCTGATTACCCAACATGACCTTGACCCTTGGGCCATGTCGAAGACGGGCTTCCGCAGCTTCTCCGCTGTCGATCCATACAGCTTCTCCGCTGTCGATCCATAGAACTACACCTTCGATTCCGGTCGTTTTGGAGCGAAGGTTCGACATCGCAAACAGGTCAAACCCTGCAAAACGCTGGGCAACCTGTTTGGCCAAAGAAATTTTCCGTTCGCTCATCAAAATCCCTACCATGTTCTACGGATTTCCCAACATCTTGAGGCTAGGCAGCATGGCGGTCAGGTGCTTGCACTTCCGGTAGCGGATCCAGCCCATGCAGGAGCATTCCCACTGTCCGTGGGTACTGCCAGCGGTCTTCCGTTGTGCCACGGTGTAGACCCGATTAGACGATTCCGATCGAATCTCCATCCGGTTCGTGTGGGTGTTGTTGTCGGGCATGGTTTCCACGCCCAGGTTCTTAGCTACGGTTGCGAGTGATGTTCCCATGTGATTACTACACCGGAGGGTTGATTTAATTCAACTACGGGTCAATCAAATTCGATAGAACGTCGTAAGCAATTTGAACATTGCGGAAATCTTCGGCCGCCCCACCTTGGTCTGGATGACACTTGAGGGATGCCTGTTTGTAAGCCCTTTTCAAGACTCTAGGGTCTGTTGGCATCTCCGTGAGGCCCAACACTTCGAGAGCCCGTAAGGCTTTGGTATCCGCCTTACGTACACCTTTGGTGACACGATAGGCTTTTTTGGCCCAATCGGTAGGAGAGCCGGTGGGGCCCGTGTGGGTCTTGTAATCCTCTGGTTTCGGGAAGGCCATGCCATTTACTACACATGGCAGAGTAGGAATTCAACTCGAAAGCTCAGGTAGGCCACACCTTACGGTCCCGGTTTTCCCCGGTAGATCCCTCGGGGTAGTGGATGGTTCCGTTCCAGCCGGGCCAGAACGGCTTCCAAGCGTCAAGGCCCTTCCAGAGAAACATGGCGGGGTCATCGTAGTAAAAGTCGTATTCGCGTTTGCTGGCTTCTTTTCGCGGTACGTACACCCCACCGCTAATCAGCCCCATGTGCTTGAGCATGTCATCGAGCTTCCAATCCGCGATGATGAAGTCGCGGTCCACATGTCCAGGATAGTTCGTCTGGAGCTTGTCTGGTTTGGAAACGTACGTGTCGTAGATTACCCGGGCTGACTTGCAGGTAGCGGCCAAAGCCTTGGCGGTCTGCTCCGCATTCTTGGCTGCTTTGATCGCGGCCTCGCCTTTCAAGACGTTGGCATAGGCTCGACTCAAGTACGCAACGGTCTTGCTCCGGTTTTCTTCGTACTTGTCGAGTCGGATCTTTCGGCCGACTTCAGCCTTCTGACGCTTGGCAGCTTCTTCTTCCTCAAGCGTCGTGACTTTGGTGGGCTTCCAATCCCTGACCTTCTGCTCGTACTCATCACGTAGTCTGGTGGCTTCTTTGAGCTGTTGGGTGAGGCTGTGCTCGATGGACTCGTAGAGTTGCCGCCACACATAAGGCTGTGCCTCAGCCTTGATTACGGGCTTGGGTTTTTGACCCCAACGAGGTGTGAGTTGTGTGGCATCGGGTAGTGCGTCGAGTTCTCCTTGGATCTTCGGTACCTGGCGCTTGAAGTAATCAAGCGCCATCTTCCCCGTGATTACGTTGACCTCCCAAGGTTCGTAACCCGTCCCTGCACAACTCCCGTGGATGTATCCCCAACCCGGTCGCTTGTACCCGTGATGGGCGAGCGTACCATCGGGGCATCGAACTTCCTGCCAACAGAGAGCACAGGTCCCGATGTAGCGGGTCTTGGTGGCCATCGCGACCAAGTACCTGGATACGATCCGTTCACCTACAGGGGTCACGCTGGACCGCCACCGGGCTTGTTCAGACCGTGGATCTTACCTGTTTGGTAGAACAGGGTCGAAAGGATCCCGGACATCTTGGGCACGAGACGAGTTACATTGACGCCGATGATCCCACGATCACTCGCGGCGATGATTCGTTTAGCCATCTCCAACAAATCTTGAGCTGCTGAGGTCGCCAAGTCATTGGCGACCGTGATGTACCCGTGAAAGCCTGGGCCGTCCTCGGGGTGAGCCATCACGGCCAGGTCCGCTTCTTTCTCACCGGCAGCAATGCCGCTCTTGAACTCGGACATGAAGGCCTTGAACGTGAGCGGATCGGGGTTGTGCTCCGCTGCGGTCTTGGGCATCGCTTTGTAGTCGCGGATCCCGTATCCGTTGAGAGCCTCTGTGACCTGATCTTGCATCGCGTTGTCCCAACGTCCTCCGTAGGGTGCGAAGTAGAACGAGACGCTCATGCGGTTACGACCACCGGGCAGCCCATCCACGATGATTTCACCGTCCTTGAACGGGATCTCCATCTTGTGCAGGGCATCCCGAAAACGGGACCTGATCCCCTCAAGCCGTTTTTCCGCGTCCACGAGGTCGCCCGTTACGTGGTGGATCCGCCCGTAAGAGTCCATCTGGACCCAAACCTGGGCGTAGTCCGCGTTGATATCGGCGTAGGGCCCTTCTAGGTTGGGGGAGGCAGCGGTGATCTGCTTGGCGGCGTCTAATGCTTGTTCAAAGGCTTTTCGTGGGTTCGTCATCGCTAGCTCCATGTCAGGCCGTACATGAGTGAATTCTTCTCAAACCGTTGGTGTAACCCTAGGGATGCCCCGATTGAAGAAGACCATCATTCACGTGAATCAGCATGTGATCCGAGCGAATGCGAAGACGGGCGCTGCCGCTCCAGTCTTGACGGTCAAGCAGGGCAAGACCAACCAGTACGCCCACGAGGTCCACATCGAAGGGGCGTCCAAGGTCGTCTACCGTCCGGCCAAACCACTCTCTTGCGGGGCAAGGGTGTGGATCGAAACGTTCGGCAAAGTGACCTTGGACCCACCCGAGTGAAGCTCAGGGGCAGAGCGCCGTTGGTTATTCAACAGGCATACGCTGCTGTGCCCAGAAAGCCCGTGTCCAGGATCCCCTGCTGGGTGGTGTTACCCCGAGAGTGCGACACCAAGAGTTAACCACATCACGGGTAACCCCGTATTTGTGCGCCACTGCTTTAGCCGTCATCACGGTAAACAGTGCGGCAAGGTCCTCTGCATTCGGAGGGGTTATAGGCGCTCCCGCAGGATCTAGGCAAACATCTCGGACAACCGTGAGGTAGTCCAGGTTCTTCTTCGATTTTCTAGCAGATGCCGGGTTCATTGTTAGGGCTATCTCTGCCACTGTCAAAGCCGCTTCTACTGTCCACTTGCGTTCACCGCGTTTACGACTGATTCCTTTAAGCGACACTGGGAATAGGGTTAGTGCTCTGAGGAATTCTAAAGCAACGGGCTTTTTGATCTCTAAGTGAGGTAGTAACGCGGCGGCTGCGGAGAGCAGCTCTGTCTTGCTACCCAAGGACCACCTAAGAGATCCATCTTTGTAGTGATAGACGTTACCGCCAAACTGCTCTTGAAGTGCGTAGATCACCCCCGGGTTCCACTGGAGTGTCATTGACATCTTTGGCGCGAAATGTAGTGCTCGCCCACCGTGCTTGTAATCAGCAACGGTCACTTGAATTGAAAACGAGCCCTCCCCGTCAAACAACCCTGCAAGATACTCCAGAGATTTCTTTACTTGTGGTCCCTCTACCATGTATAGAGCGTATCACATTGGGCAGAGAGTCACCACATAATCTACCAGACCCCCCGTTTTGCGACAATTGAAGGTCCCATCTGTGTCCGCGAACTGCCACGAGTACACTTTCGGGCACGCCGTCTTGACGGCATCGATGTAGCTGATCGAAGTGGCGTCCCAAGCTCTGGCCTTGTCTGAGTTCCAGGGATCGCAGGTCATGTCAGCAGGGTAGGCTGGAGCGTGGTACGGGGTGCAGCCGTACTGACCTGCACAGCATGAAGCGGGACAGGTGCAGGCGGCTTTCAGGTTGCATGAACAGCAGAGCTTGGAAGCGTCGGCGGACCCCGCCTGTACCGCTACCTGGCAAGGGCTCCAGCAGGAGTTGGGCGACCCAGCCACAGCAAAGCCTGCGGGGCACACGGGAGCCCCTGTGCAGCCACTGACTTCGCACCAAGGGGCTTCGATGCCGGGATCAGGAAGCGGGTTGTAGGTGCCCGCTACGGGCTCGATCTTGGCCGGTACGGACCAACCATCCACGAAGCTCATGTCGTACGTGTCGTAGGGGCCGTTGCCGCTCGGGGCATCCATCGTGACTTCGACCAGGCTGGTGGGCGGTACCCCGGAGAACCCGCACTTGAGCCCGAAGTTCACGTTGTCTGAGGTGAGGCACGAACCGGAGGCACAGCACTGGACACCTTTGGTGGGGCAATTGCCCGACGGGGCGAAGGTGCATTCGGTACGGGGCCAGAATCGCCCGCTCCATTTCACGGGTACGGTGATCTGGTGGGTGCTGCCCTGGGGCATTGCCCAGCCACCACCGTCTAGGCCCGAGAACCCTGAATTGCCCACGGAACCGAGCCAAACGGTTTCCGTGCATTGGTTCTTGAAGGTGACCTTGTGCCCGGCCGCCGGTACAGGAACGGTTCCCTCAATTTGGATCGGTGGGACAACGTTTTCGCGGGGCTTGCTCTGGCAGGCCATCGTCACGAGAAGAAGGACGAGTAGGGTGTGTTTCATTGGTAGCTCCTTCCCCAAGACAGCGGATAAGCTCTTGTGCCGGTGTAAAGCAACGCTATGGCGACACCCCAAGACATGGTTGAGGCGATCGAGACCTGTGTAAAGCTGGACGACTCTTTCGAGCTGTCCGAATGGGAGGAGAAGTTCGTGATCGACATCGGGGACAAACTCAAGAAGGGTCAGACCTTGAGCGAGAAGCAAACCGAGCGTCTCGAATCGATCTACGACCGAACTTAGCCTCCAACAATTTCTTCCCAACGGTCGATGACCAACTGAGCATAAGGCTGCGACGGCATTCCGTAGTGACCGAGCGAAAAGGCGTCGTTGATCTCCACCACGAAGGTCCGGCCGTCGTCGGTGACCCCAAGGTCCAGCGAATACGCGACCGGGGGTTTCAGGATTGTCTCAAGGAAGCGGTCCGCCACCTCGTAGTCCGGGGAGTACCTAAAGTTGCCCCGGTAGAACCGGCTATCTCGGATCTTGCCGTTGTGGATGAACAGCCGGTACTCCGACTTGAAGTACATGACCTCCGAGGCGCAGATCTCGAACTCGTCTGGGAACCTAGCGGTCAGGGCGAGCGATCCGATGGACGGGCTTGTCACGTGCCCGCCGAAGGCCTTGTGCTCTCGCAGGGGCTTGATGAAGAAGAACTTGTTGTCCTCATAACCCTCTCGAACTTCGAGCATCGTGGTGGCCCAGATGCGTCGGCCATAGAAGGGCAGGACTTCCACAGGGGGCATTTCGCCCACCGTGGGTTGGGGTACTCCGAGCCGGGTGAAGGCTTTACGGACGATCCCGATACCGCCGTACACAACCGTTTCTTTGGTGATGTCGAGAGCATCGATCCCAGCGTCTTGCTCGAACCCCACGGTATCAATCCCCAGATCACCACAGCCCTTCCAGAACGAGTAGGTGGCCTCGGAGAAGA
>Ga0315284_10001960_pt1 | contig 29495 bp, 25 predicted proteins | sample YL17G09_16_MG_FD_203696 | JGI IMG/M metagenome (GOLD analysis project Ga0315284, IMG submission 203696) | Sediment microbial communities from Yellowstone Lake, YNP, Wyoming, USA - YL17G09_16 | ecosystem: Environmental > Aquatic > Freshwater > Lake > Sediment | place: USA: Wyoming | collected...
AAGCCAAGGCGTGGGAGAAGGCACGCAATGGCGCCCACGCCAAGGTGAACTGGCGGTTCAGAACCGAAGATGCCCGGATCAAACTGAAGAGACTCTATCCATCAATTGAGTAGCGACAGAGCACTAGGGCCGAGTGCCGCCTATCCGTCCGACGCCGCGCGGGCCCTCCTCACGGCGTACCTCGAGGAGAAGGCCGACGCGGCGCTGCCGGCGTCGGCCGGCCGACTGACGGAACTGCTCTGGCCGGGCAAGGCCGTGGCGAAGTTCACGCTCTGCCTCCGCGGGTTCGGCGAAAGGCCGCTGGCGGTCGTCTCGAACTCGCTCGAACTGGACGTCGCCCCGCCCGCCATCGAGTCGCTCGACCCGAAGACCCGCGAGGCGTTCGTCGCGCGGCTGCTCGATCAGTTCGATCGCGACGCGTGGGCCGCCGAGCAGGCCCACGACACGGCCGTCAGGATCGGCAAGGACCTCTTGCCGCGCCTCATCGCTGCGGCCGAGGACCAGCGGCGGCCCGGTTTTTCACGGATGTGGCTGGCGACGGCCCTGGCGGACATCCGTGACCCGAGCGCGGCCGAGGCGCTCGTAAGGCTTCTGGCGGACCGGTCGCAAGGCGTGCGGCGCGTCGCGGCCTATCACGGGCCGAAGCAGGCGGACGCGGGGCTCGACGAGGCGATCATCCGGAGCGCAGCCGGGAGCAGCGACGGCGGCCTGGTGGCGCTCGCGCTCCTGGGGTTCCTGGTGTTCCGCGGGACGGCGCCCGAGGCGATCGTCAAGGCCGGCCTCGATAGCGACGAGCCGCGCGCCAGGGCCGCCGCCACCGAAGCGCTTGCCACCCGCCGCAACCACCTGACGGTTGAGCGGCTCGCGGCGCTCCTGAAGGACAAGGACGAGCGGGTGAGGCGGACGGCGGCGGCCGTCCTCGGCCGCATGGACGCCCGCGCCCCGAACGTCATCGGGGCCCTGGTGGCGGCGCTCGATCTGCCCGGGGAATCGGCGCGGCAGGAGATCGCGAAAGTGCTCTGCGGGATGACCGGCCAGGAGCGGCCCTACGACCCCCGCGCGGACGAGGCCGCCCGCCGGGAAACCATCAACGCGTGGAAAGCGTGGTGGGCCGCCGAAAAACGAAACCCGGGGTGACCGGCATCCGCACCGCCTGCGGCACGCCCTCAGAAGAAGGCAGAAGGCGTTTTTCACCCATCCCATGGGCTTCGGGGCCGGCGTCCAGCCGGCCTTAAGGGGGCAAGGAGATGCTTCTTTGCAGCGTCGGGCGGCATACAGGGGAGTGCGGCCGCAGAACACCCCTTGTCCGGCCGGGGCGGGGAGCGGATAATTAGGTGTCGGGAATGTTTCCCGGCAAATGGCGGCAGCCGAGTGTCCCCCCGCTCGGCGCCGCCTATTTTTACTATAGTGCTGATTGGGGGCCGGCGGCATCTTGGAGTTGATCGCGCAGCCCTCGCTGTTCCAGAAGGCCGGGGTCGTTTCGGCCCCCTACTCGCCGGGCCGGCATCGCAGCCACACTGCCGAATACGCCGGCAGGTCCACAGGGCAAAGCACCTTCCTCATCGCACCGGGCGGACGGGTGCAAGGGTTCGCGCACAGCAAGTCTCTGGCGAGGCAAACCTATGGAGGGGTTTGCGGCCAGCCGGAAAGAGCGGCAGGAGAATGTGGCGCGCCCGGAGGGAGTCGAACCCCCAACATTCGGATCCGAAGTCCGACGCTCTATCCAATTGAGCTACGGGCGCGTGCGGCGGCTTTGCCGCCGCAGAGCAGGTGAGCAGGAGAACAGGCGAGCAGGAGAAACGGCTGACCTCCTTGACCAGCCGGCCTGTGGGCTGGAGGGAAGGCTTGCTCACCTGCGGTCACCTGATCACCTGTTCTGCTGTTTGCGGCAACGAGCGCCGCCGGTTGACTTGTACCCTTGCGGCGGGCCGCGGTCAATAGAAACGCGGGACGCCCAACGCGGGACCCGGAACGCGGTATCCAGAGGCGCCGCCCGTCAGTCAACAAAGGACGGAAAAATCTGGAAGCACCGCCACATACCGAGCGCCACGAGAACAAGAATCGCCAGGGCTTGCGGCAGCAACCACACATAGGGGCGGTCGCCTATACAAAACGCGATGGCGAACAAGGCCAGGCCAAGATGCGCTAAGACAAAGTAGCCGAGAAGTGGATAACCGACGGTCCAAGCCAGCAGCCTAGACGCCGTCTCCTCGTCTTCCGGCCCTTGCCGCAAGGCAATGTTCAATGATGGGTCGCGCCGCACTTCCCTTTCATAAAGCCGGGGCCAGGCCCAATACTGCCAGGCGAGAATACCCGCGCCGAGGAACACGCCGAGACAGGAGGCGACCATCGCGGCCTTGGCCACTCGGCGTTCAGGCCCCGTCATGGCTTGGCCTCCCGTAGACGCGAAACCCGAAAAGATGAAAGCAGGCGCGCTTGTGCCCGGCGCCTCGAACGCCGAACGCGGAACAGAAGGCACGCCGGAGGCTCGGTTCACCACGGCGGGCGCTTCTCGACATGCTGCTCCCAGAGGGCGCGGCTGTCAACCGACGTCATCATTTCGTTATATTTCGGGTTCTGGCCCTTGAAGTGGACGTAGTCGTAGGCCTTGCCGGGCCAGAACTCGCCGGTCTCGGTGTTCGTGGCGCCCCAGGAGTCGGAGTGATAGACCGTGCCGCCCTCGACGGCCGAGACCCAGTCCTGCTGGCCGCGGATGGTGTTGGTGCGCTGGTAGTCGATGTAGTCCCAGGACCGCATCCGTTCGTTGAAGCAGTCGGTCATCATCTGGTGGATTTCCTGGGCGTTGCGTGCAATCAGGGCCGACGTCTGGGCCTGGAGGCGGCGGAGGTTCTCGATGCCGCGCCGGACGTACTGGCCGGCATACTCGTCGTCGATCTTGTAGGACTGGAGCATGGCGATGAAGTTCGGGATGAACGCGTCGAACTGCCCCTCGGGCGCGCCGACCGTCAGGTGCCAGAAACTCCATCCCGTGTCGAGCCGCGTTCCGAAGGTGTAGCCCAGCGAATAGACCTTCGTCCGGCCGCTCCGCGTCGTGCAGGTGTAGAGGAAGTCCTCCACCTGGACGGGCCCGACCGTGTAGACCAGGGCCATCTGCTGCTGGAGGTCCAGGCGGCGGTTGACCTGGAGGAACTTCAGGTCGCTCGCAAACCCCTGGCGCTTCGCCAGGAACTCCATCGCCTCGTGCGGCGAAAGGTACGGCGAGGCGATCGCCGTCGGCACGTAGACGCCCATCCGCGGCGACAGGACCTCGACCACCGAGACGATGAAACTGAACCCCCCGCCCCCCGGGTCGGCCGCCAGGAACCGCGCCCGGCCCAGGTCCGTGACGTTCCATCCCTGCGGGATCACGAACGACGCCGACCCGTCGCTCAGCCGGTACGGGACGAGCGTAACCTGGATGGGCGCCGGCGCCGCATACTCGAATGCCCCTTTCGTGACGCGGAAGTTGGCCAGGACCGTGATCAACATCTGCCTCTCGGCGGCGAGTTTGCCTTCGGGCCCCTCGACCCGGGTGTGGACAAATCCCTCGCCGCCAACGTAACTCCAGGCCCGGAACTCCCTCTTGCCGCGCTTCGGGCACGTGCAGACCCCGTCGTAGGTGATGCGTGCCCCGTCGGCGCTCTTCATGGCGCGCGAGAGAGCAAGGCCGCTGGAGGTCTTGGCCCGCTCGGCGATGAACCGGGCCGCAACCATCTCGGGGGTCTCATCGGCCAAGGCGTTTCCGTGCGACTCCTCGACCTCGTACTGGCCGCTTGGGTCAGTCGCCAGGACCGTCCGGTAGAGTTTCGAGGAGGTCTCGGTGGTGGTCCAGCCGGCGGGCGTGTAGGTGATGAAACTGGCCTCCTGGCTTGCGCTCTTGGCCATGGGAACCTTGGGCGCCGAGGCCTTGTCGGTGTCGGAAAGGGGCGGCGGGTTCGGCGGCGCCTGGCCGCCGAGGAGCGGGCCTGCGGCCGGCCCGAGCATTGCCGCAACGAGCGCCGCCAAGCCAAGACGCACAACCATGCAGCCGAGGTGTCTCCCGCAGAAGACGTTCATGAGAAGCCCCCCCTGCAAGTGCGGGAGCCCGAACGCGGAGCAATAGCGCTTCAGACTCGCGGCGGGATCGAGGCGCCGTTATTCCGAGTTCCGGGTTCCGAATTCCGCGTTCCGCGTTCCGAGTTTCGGGTTCCGGGCTACTGAAGTTGGTATTCGCCGCGAATGAAGCGGACGATGAACGGGCCGAAGATGATGAGGACGACGGCGATGAGGATGAGCATCATGGGGATGAGCATTTTGACGGCGGCCTCGCCCGCCTTGCGTTCGGCGCGCATGCTTCGGCGCATCCTGAGGAGGTTGGCCTGGAGTTTGAGGACGTCGGCCAGGGGCGTGCCGAGTTGCTCGGCCTGGATGACGGCCGAGATGATGCCGTCGAGCCCGTCGACGTTGATCCGCTCGGCCAGGTGGGTCATGGCGTCCTGGCGGCTGCGGCCGAAGTCGATCTCGCGGGTGACGATCCCGAGTTCCTGGTTCAGCGGGTCCTCGGGGTCGTCGCGGACGACGGCGCCCGAGGCCTCGTAGAAGGTGGCCCCGGCGTCCATGGCCATGGCCACCAGGTCCAGCGTGTACGGCAGGCGCTTCGAGATGGCGCGGAGGCGGGAGTGGGCCCGTTCCCTCAGGTACAGGTACGCGCCGATGAACCCGCCGAGAAAGCCGAAGACAAGGTACGCCAGGGCACCGACCATGCCGATGGAGCCGACGACAACCCTGGCCATGATGAGCGACCCGAACGCGACGATCACGCCCCAGACGAAACAGACCGTCAGGTACTCGTCGGGGCTGTACTGGTTGGGGTTGCCGAGGCCCAGCAGCAGGTTCATCAGGTGCTGCTTGAACCCGGGGACGTTCAGCCGGCGCATCAACTGGTAGACGGGCCCGACGGCCGGCCGAAGGGGTCGGAATTCAAAGAGGGTGTTGCGGGCGACGTTGTCGACCTCGACGTGGAACGCCGACTCGTAGTCCGCCTCGCCCTCCGGCGCGCGGAACATCATCACCACCAGCAGAAACACCGCCGAGAACGCCAGGATGTTGGCAATCACCAGGATCAGCACATCGGCACTCCGTTGCCCCGGGGATTCGCTGCGCTCATCCGCCGGGCGTTGGTTGCCCCGGGGATTCGGCCCATATGAGGCCTCATCCCCGGGCGTTTATGCGCACTATCACCTATATTTCAAACGTTACAATCTTCCGGATCCAGAGGAATCCGACGAGGTTCAGAAAGGCTGCGATGCTCAGCATCAGCAGGCCCCACTGGTCGTGAAGCAGGTCGTCAATAAACGACGGGTCGATCAGGTAGTAGATGCAGCCGATGACGAACGGCATGGCGCCCATCATGAGGGCGGACATCTGATTCTGGGCCGTCAGGGCCCGGACTTTTTCTTCAAGACGGAGGATTTCGCGGAGCGATTCGCCCAGCCGGTCGAGGGTCTCGGGCAGGTTCCCGCCACGCACCCGGGCCGTCTCCATCGCCGCGAAGAGCAGTTTGTAGTGGTGCAGTTTGATGTGGGCCGACGCGCGTTTCATGATGTCGTCCACGCTGGTCCCGTGCTCGTACTCGCGGAGCATCAGGCCGAATTCCTGGCTGATGGGCGGCTGGGCGTTCTGCTCGATCAGGCGCATCGACTGGACCAGATTGAGGCCGGCCCGCATCCCGTTGGAGAGGGTCACGAGGCCGTCGATGAGTTGCTCGTTCAGTTGCCGCCGCCGGCGCCGCTGGAGGACGAAGATGACGAGGCGCGGCACCCAGTAGCCGAGGGCGACGCCCGCGAGGAACAGGAGGAACGTGTTGACGTTGTCGGCGCCCGCCTGAAGGCCGAAGAGCCCGAGGATCGCCCCCGCCACCAGCGACGCCGCAAACATCACGTAGGTCAACTGGCGGGGCGTGACGTCGAACATGAACAGTTCGGTCAGCGCCTGGTGGAAGGCGGCTTCCTGCCTGGCGACCAGGCGGCGGACGGGCAGGCGAAAGCCCACGACGGCGAAGAACGCCGCGCCGGCCGCCAGCGCCGATCCGCCAAAGCGGTATAGGAGGTCGTCCATGGCACTCACACGAACGCGTCGACCGAAAGAAGGCCCTTGGTCAGCAGGTCCTTGGCGAAGATCGGGATGTACCCGGTGTGCATCAGGTCGCCGCGGCGGCGGCCCTTGTGGGCCGGCGGCCGGACGAAGATGTCCTCGACGACGATGGTCCCCTCGTCGCGGTCGAGCCCGGCGACCTCGCTGACGGCGGTGACCTCGCGGCGGCCGTCGGCAAAGCGCGTCAGGTGGACGACGACCTCGAGGGCCGTGACGATCTGCTCGCGGATCGCCCGGACGGGCATGTCCACGGCCTCCAGGACGAGGCTTTCGATCCGCTTCATGGCGTCCTGAGGGTTATTGGCGTGGATGGTGGTCAGGGACCCGTCGTGTCCGGTGTTCATGGCCTGGAGCATGTCGAGGGCCTCGGGCCCGCGGACCTCGCCGACGATGATGCGGTCCGGCCGCTGCCTGAGGGCGTTCTGCACGAGGTCGCGGATCGTGTAGCGGCCCTTGCCCTCGACGTTGGCCTGGCGGGTCTCGACCCGGACGACGTGCTCCTGGTGCAACTGGAGTTCGGCCGAGTCCTCGATCGTGATGATCCGCTCGTGGGGCGGGATGAACGCCGACAGCACGTTCAGCAGGGTGGTCTTTCCGGACGCCGTGCCGCCCGAGACCAGGATGTTCTTGCGCCCCAGGACGCAGGCCCGGAGGAAGTTCGCCGCAAAGGCCGTCAGCGTGCCGAAACTGACGAGGTCGTCGATGGTGAACGGGACCTCGGAGAACTTGCGGATCGTCAGGACCGGCCCGACGAGGCTCAGGGGCTCGATGGTGGCGTTGACGCGGCTGCCGTCGGGCAGGCGGGCGTCGACGATCGGGCTGGAGCGGTCGATCCGCCGGCCGATCGGCGTCACGATCCGCTCGATGACCGTGTGGACCACCTCGTCGGAGAAGAATGAGCGGCCGGTGTTGCGGATGACGCCGGCCTCCTCGATGTAGATCTTGTGCGGGCCGACCACCATGACCTCGGTGACGTTCGGCATGTCCAGGAGGTCCTGGATCGGCCCGAGGCCGAAGACGATGTCCAGGATGTCCTTCATCAGGCACCGCCGCACCGTGTAGACCCAGAGCGACTCGGTCACCTGGGGCGCCTCGCGGTCGAACGCCGTGAGGAATTCCTGCTCGACCCGCTCGACGTCCGCCTTGACGTGCTCCTCGCCGAACTTCAGGCCCAGGTCGGCGATCAGGAGGTCCCGAAGGCGCACCAGGCCCGCCTCGTACTGCGGGTCGAGCACGGCGTCGCCGGCCTGGAGAATGGGCGGCCGCATCTTGGAGCCCGCGCGGCGGGAGATCTCGGTGATGACGTCGCGCTTGAGTTGCTGCTCGACGATGAACCAGCCGGTCTCGTCGTCGACCTCGTCAAGGGCCTGCCTGAGGATTTCGCCGAGGTGGGCCTTGACGTGGGCGATGTAGCGGGGGTCGTCCTGGGCCTCGACCTCGATGGTCCGAAGGTTGAGGCGCCTGAGGAGTTCCTCGTGGACCTTTTTCTCGACGGCCATGGCCTTCACGAGCGGGGTGTGCTCGCGGCGGATGCGGATCCTGTCGGCGGGCTTGGCGCCGGCCGCCTCGCCCGACAGGTACAGCGCCCACTCGCCGATGTGGATCTCCTGGCCGGGCTCGACGCGGACCTGCTCGCCGATGCCGACCAGTTGGCCGTCCACCAGGGTGCCGTTCAGACCGACGTTCTCGATGAAGTACGAGCCGTCCTTCCTGATGAGCCGCGCGTGCTCCCGCGAGACGAACGGGCTCGGCAATTCGAGGTCGTTGGCGGGGTCGCGGCCGATGCGCAGGACGTCCGCCTTCAGTTCGACCTCCTGCCGGACGTCGCTCAACTGGCTGTAGGCAATGACCAGCATGGCGAAGGCCCTTTCAGGCCCCTCTCTAGTTCAGGGGAAACTCGGCCGAGGTGCCGGTGGTCCCCTTGAGGAACTTCTCGACGACCTCATCGTTGACCTTCGGGTCAATGTCGCCCGTCCGCTCGGGCCGGCTCGTCAAGGTGATCGTGTAGCGATTGGAGGTCATCACGTTGCGGACCCGCATGAGCAGTTGGGCCTGGCTCTCGCGGACCTCGACGCCGACCTCGTCATAGGCCTGGGCCCGGCCCCCGGAATCCGCAGTGGTCCGGCCCTGGACCGTCCGGACCTGGACGCTCGGGATCACCACGAAGGTCTTGATGTCCGCCTTCTTGGGGTCGGGGTCGGTGTCGAACTCGCCGTAGACGGTGATGAAACTGCCGGGCTGCAACTGGGGCCCGGGGGACGTGCCCTTGTCGATCGGGAGCGTCACGAGTTCGTACCCCGGGCGGACGTCCACCGGGATGATGCCGCCCGCGCCCTTGAGGAACTCCCACGAGAAAAGCACCTCGCCTTTGCGCATCAGCCGGGGGGCAGTCTTGCCGATGACGACCTCCTCGTCCCCGGCCTTCAGGGCGCTCTGGAACGATTCCTCGAACGCCTGGGGCACCTCGACGGTCATCAGGTGCTTCGGGCGGATCTGGTCGCCCTGGAGCACGTCTTCGCGGAGTTGCAGGACGCGGACCGACCCCTTGCGATAGCGGTCGATCTGGCTCTTGATGTACACGTTCACGAGAACCACGGCGAAGAAGGCGGCCAGAATCGCCGCCACTAGGACGCCGACGCTCGGAAACAACTGGTTGCTGCTTGGTTTCGCCATGACTGCTCCTCTTATACCGATTGCCCCGGGGATTCGCTACGCTCATCCCCGGGCGTCCATCACCTGCGCTCATCCCCGGGCGTTGTTCTTTTGGTTACGGGCTGCTGTCGTAGACGGCAACCAGGGTTTCGTCGCCCGTGCGGCGCTCCTGGGCGTACACGAAGCGGTACATCCGGCCGCGCTTGAATCCCACGAGCCACCCGCTGTCGGAGCCGGTGTCGGCGCCGGGCGTCCTGGCGCTTGGCTCGGGCTTTTCGGTAATCCGCTCCCAGCCGTCCTTCTCGGCGTAGCGGTCGTAGAATTCCGAGAGGGTCTGGCCGACGGGCTTCCGGATCCTCAGGAGCACCATCCGCACGCCGCGCTCGGCCGGGTGCTCGAAGACGGCCAGGACCTCGGCGTCCGGCGGGACCATCTCCGAGGGCGCCTGGCTGTTCGGATTGTCGAATGGGACGCCGAACTGCTCGGCGATGAACCGCCGCCGATCCTCGGGGGTCTGGTTGCCGGGGTCCTCGTATTCACCTTCGGCCGTCGCAGCCATCAGGGCGCTCGCCAGCAGTCGCCGCATATTGTCGTGTGTGTCCTGGCGGCGCATGTACTGGTCGGGCCCCTTCGGCTCGGCGCCGCGGACCGGCCCGGTGAAGTAGGCGGCGCCTGGCCCCTCGAGGTCGCGGGCGGCAGAGCCGCCGGGCCGGCCGAGAGATCGCGCCAGCCAGATGAACGCCACCAGGATCGCCAGCACCGTCAGGCCGCGCCACAGGTAGACCGACACCGCAGGCCGACCGTCGCGGCCGGGCGAAGGGGTGCGGTCTGTCGGGCTGTTAGACGTCACGTTCCGGCCTCTCATCCCCCGGTTCCAGCGTCGTCCGGGTCGGCGAGTTCGGTGTCGCTGGCGTGGAACATGCGGCGGATGATCTCGTCGCGGATCGGTTTGAAGTGCTCGGCGACGTCCCCCTGAAGGTTCTCGCGGAAACTGTCGAAGATGGGGCGAAGGGGTCCGCTCCGGGCGATCTTCCAGGCGTCAATGTGGTAGAAGTGCCAGGGGCTGGAGTCGCGGAAATACTCGGACTCGGCCCGGCGGTTGAGGAAGTCCCAGAGCGACCCGCGGGCCTCGAAGGTCTTTGCGGCAAACGTCCGCTGCCGCCCCGGCAGGTTGCCCCAGAGCCTGTGCCAGTAGTCCTGGGCGTCGGGGTTGGAGGTCCTGGCCAGGGTGCTGGGCTCGATCTCCCGTCGGAGGCGTTCGAGTTCCTCCCCCGTGCCGCGCGGCTTGTCGCCGCTGCCGGCGCCCGACAGCGGGTTCCAGCCCGCATCGAGGTCCAGGTCGGTCCAGTTTCCGTGCTGCGCGTCCTGCCACAGGCTGTGACGCGAGGCACGAAGGGCCTGTTGCTTGGCGAGCATCGCAAGCGACATGTAGATGGCCAGACCCGAGACGAAGATGACGATCGGGAGCGTCAGCACAAATTCCAGCAGGGCGTTGCCCGGCTTCGCCCCACGGCGCGACGGGCGCACAAGGTGGCCGGATGTTACCCGCTGCTTCCGCAGCGGGCTCGTTGTTGTTTGCTGTTTATTCCGCACTTGGTTGGAGGGGTTCAATGCGTCACCTCCTCGACGAAGGCGTCGTCGTAGGCCTGGATCATGCGGCGGACGGGCTCGATGCGTTCCTGGGTCAGGACCTCGCCGACCTGGCCGGCGTCGCCGGGAAGGCCCTTGTCGAGTTCCGGCAGGAGCGCCTTCCAGCGGTCGGTACGCATGAGTTTGACCTTCCAGTACTGGGTAAAGAGGTCGTGGCTGTAGCGGTTGTAGACGCGGGCCTGGGCGTAGCCGATGGCCTCCTCGGACGGGTTCGGGTTGACGAACCAGTCCTTCCATTCCTTGACGGCGCCGGACCGGTAGGCGAACCCGTTGAAGGTGAACTTCTCGTTGATGTGGTCGGTCCTCAAGTCGGCGATCGAACGGTCCAGGAGGATGGGCGAAAACTCGGGCTCGGTTCCGGGCGGCGGGAGGTAGTCGCGGCGCAGGTGCTGGTCGGTCTGGAGTTCCGCCCCGTTGAACCGAAGGAGCGTCACGGAGTAGTACTTCTGCTTCTCGGCCTGCGTGTAGGGCCAGTTCGTGCCGTCCGGGTGCATCGGCGGGTGCGGCGCGATGATCCCGAGTTGGGGGTAGTGGGCCGTCCAGCGCTCCCGGACCCTGTACCAGCCGGCCTTGCGCGGGTCCAGGCCGTTGCAGGCCTCGTCGGACCGCGTGTAGGACGAGAGGTTCGGGCTGTTCATGTTCGAGTAATGGAAGTCGTGGGGGAACGGCTTCTGGGGGTTGCGCAGGTTCATGGTCGCGAAGAACTGGGACGTCGGAAACTCGTAGCGGCAGTCGAAACTGGTCCGCTCCCACCAGGCGCGGAAGATCCGCTCGGGCGGCAGGGCTTTGGCTTTCTCGTATTCCATCTCCCAGTCCCGAAGCGTCACCTCGTCGTCGGTGCTGCCGAACATCATCTCGAACTTCATCTCCGAAACGATCCGAAAGAGGACCGAGAACTTCGAGAGGTCAAGCAACCCCATCGGGCACACTTGCAGGTACGGCTCGCGCCAGTACTCGAACGGCCCGAGCACCCGGCCGTTGTACCCGCGATAGTCCATGACGTTGGCGAACCCGCCGATGACCTTGTTCTCGAGCGGCGGCGGCATCCGCGCCCATCGCATCGGGTTCTTGAAGTCCTCGAACCGCGTGTCGTCACGCACCGGCAGCACCGGCCACAGCGGCACCACGAACCCGAACTCCACGTGGTCCTTCGTGGCGATGTCGATGGCCTCTCGCTGGGCGGCGCGCGGCACATCGGCGGTCATGGCGTGCGAGAACCCGTCCATCAGTTTTCCGCATTCCCAGAGGATCCCGGTGTCGTACCGGCAGAAGTTGGCAATCGGGATCCCCTTCACGACGTCCTCGAACTGGTGGATGATCTGCTTCTCCGACGCCGCGTTGCCGACGACCAGCCACGTACTGACGCGCGTGTCAATCGGCACGTCGTGCCCGACCGGCGACGCCCCGATGTGCGAGACCAGGTCGTCAATGCACTCGGTGGCCGGCGGCGTGACCGTTTCGAGCGAGTCCAGAAGGAGGATGAGCGACAACAGTTGCGTCTCGGCGACGTTGCACATCGCGGCGGTGTTGAGGCCCCGGGCGTACCAGGCCGCGCCACCCGCCGTTACGGAGTCGGCGGCCGACTGGACCGTCACCTTGTTGTTCAGTTGCAGGCCCGAGTTGATGACCAGGAACAACAGGCCCGCCAGGAGGAAAAACAGGAACAGCATGAAGAAGATGGCCTGGCCGCGCTGGCACCGGTGCAGGCGCCGGAGCAAGGCCAGGGGCGCCGCCCGGCCGGGCGCGGCGGCGATCGGTTGACGGTTCACGGTTTGGCCCCTCCACCCGTTTCCTTCTGGAGACGCAACGCCTCAGCGATCAAGGCGTCGACCTCGGCGGTCTTCTTGTAGCCGCGCGCCACCACGCACATCGCCACCGCCTTGCCGTACTCCTTCTGCTCAAAGTAATACTTGCCCTGCGAGAAGTAGCGCTGGTAGTCCGTCTCGACGGTCATGTCGTGCACTTCCGCGGTGTCCATGATCGCCTGGGCCCGAACGAATTCGGCCCGCGCCTTGATGTAGGACGCGTCGCTCAGAAACTGCTTGCCCATGTCGAAGTGCAGGTAATACTCGCGGAGCGTCTTGATCCGCGCCTGGAGGGTCGTCAGTTCGGGCGAATCGCCCGACTCCTGGCGGGCCTTGGCGATCTCGTCCTCGGCGGCGGTCCAGTTTTTCTGGTCCATGAGTTCGTGGATGCGGCCCAGGTGGCTCTCCAACCGGGCCTTCTTGAGGGCGGCCTCGACGCGCAACTTCTGGGGATGGGTGGCATCCATCATGCCCCGGGCCAGGCCGTAACTGTTGACCGCGTCGTCCCACTTCTTCTGGGTCATCGCGGCGTCGCCGGCCTGGATGTAACTCTGCAACTGGTCGGCCTGCTTGTAGTCGGCGATGAACTTGAGGGCCTCGGCATGGGTCGGGTCCTTCTGGAGGACCTTGATCCAGGTGTCGTAGGCCTCTTTCAGGAGGCCCGCCTTCTGGAGGCCACGGGCCGTTTCGGCAAGGGCCTCGGCCTCGACCTGGTTGAGTTTCTTCCGGACGGTCTCGGAGTCGCGGATCTTCAGGACGTCCCGGAGGCGGTCGGCGGCGGCCTGCCAGTTCTTGGCCTTAATCGCCTGATCGGCCTGCTGCCACAGGTCGCTGGCCTTGATCAGGTCGTTGACCTCTTTGATGTGGTCCATAACCTCGGGCGTCTCCCGAATCTGCCGCGCGCGCTGGAAACAATTGAGCGCCAGTGGCAGGTTGGCCTTCTCGATGGCCTCGCGGCCCTTGAGGATCCAGGCGCTGTACTCCTTCATGCCCATCTTGTCCTGGAGTTCGGCGTTGGCGGCCCCCAGGTCCAGGCCGTAGCGTGTCTGGATGATGTCGCCGTACTTGCCCAGCAGGTCGATGTTGATGTTGATGGCCGTCTGGTAATTGCCGGCGTCCTCGGCGCGCTTGGCCTCGGCGACGCGTTCGGAGACGTCGCGGCCGGTGGTCAGGCGTTCCTGGAAGGCGCCCAGCCAGTTCGGGTCGGCGCCGGCGTCGTTGGCCTTCTGCATGGCCTCGTCGGCCTTCCCCCAGTTCTTGTCCTGGAGTTCGTTCTCGGCCGTCGCCCGCCAGCGCATCTTGTTGGCGTACTCGACCGTCTTGGGCAAGTCGCCGAACTTCTCGACGATCGCCTTGAACTCGGCGGCCGCCACGGCCCAGGACGGCGCCGTGTAGAGGCCGTCGGCCTTGCGGACGGCGTCGCGGGCCAGTTCGGCGCGGCCCTTGTCCATGGTGCTCTTAAAGACGAGCGCCCCGACGCTCGCGGCAATCAGGACGCCGGCGATGGCGCCGCCCCAGATGGCCGCGCGCTTCCACGTCCACTTCGACACGGCCAGCGGCGCCGTTTTGTCGCCGACGAGGGCGGGCACCTGGGCGGCCGCCGCCGGGGCCGCCGGCGCACCCGGCCGGCCGCGCACCGCCGGGGCCGCCGGCGAGACCACGTCCTGTTCGATCTCTTTTTCCAGGTTCCGCGAGTCGGACTCCGAGATGCCCTGGCCCTTGACGTTCATGACGAAGATGCGGCGGAGCCACCGGATGATCTGGTCAACCGAGGCGAACCGCTTCGCCGGCTCCTTCTCCATCATCCGCTCGACGATTTTCGAGATGAGCGGCGGAATGCCCGGCTGGACGTCCTTCACCGACGGCGCCCGCAGAGCGGGGTTCGAGTGCCAGTGCATCCATCGGACCTGCTGGGCCCGCTCGTCCCTCAGGACGTCGCCGAAGACCTGCGTGAACTTCTCCGGCCCGAGGAGCATCTCGTACGCGATGAACCCGAGGCTGTAGATGTCGGCCCGCGGATCGACCGGCGCCCCGGTGAACATCTCCGGGGCCATGTACTTGGTCGTGCCCATCGGCAGGCTCGTCCGCCCGCCCGAGTGGCCGATCAGGCCGAAGTCGGTGATCTTCAGGGCCCCGTCGGCCGCCATCATGATGTTCGCCGGCGTCAGGTCCCGATGGACGATGCCGCCCACGTGCATCGCCTTCAGGCCGAGGGCCGTCGAGAGAAGAATGCCCAGGCCCGTCTGGAGCGGCACGGCCCCGCGGTCCATCATCGCCCGCAGCGTCGTCCCCTCGACGTACTCCATCACCAGGAACAACTGGTGGTCCTGTTCCAGCAGTTCGTAGACGCTGACGATGTTGGCCTGGCTGGCGCTCAAGCGCGCCAGGGCCCGCGCCTCCTCGCGAAACCGCTCGGCGAACCGCTCGTCCTGCGCCAGGTGCGGCGCAATCTGCTTGACGGCCACGAACCGCGCCAGCGACGGGTCGTAGGCCTTGTAGATGATGGCCATGCCGCCCACCGCCACCTGGTTCTGGATCTCGTACTTCCCGAGTTTGACGCCGGGTTTCATCGCCCCGGCAAACGGCACGTCACCCATGATGGTCCCGAGTCTCCGAAGTTTACGCCCGCCCGGCATCGCGGGCCGGTTCACCCGCGCTCAGTCTTGCGGGCGGAGTTCCATGCCGCCCTCGTTCGACAGCACGCCCACGACGCGGATCAGCGACACGTTGATGTCCTTGCCGTCGGCCTTCACCTGGCCGTCCGGGTCGCGCATCAGGACCCCCGCGTACGGCACCTGGAGCGGAAACTTGAACTCGACCTTGACGGCCAGCGTCTCCGACCAGCCGTAGTCCATCCGCTGCAAGCCGGAACCGTCGATCTCGTGGTAATACGGGCAGTAACTGATGTACGACCAGCCCCAGTCGGTCCACTCGCCGCGCCGCCGCGACCGGTACGGGCAATCGTTGTCCGGGTCGCCGTCGTTCCGCCAGTGCCACGGCAGCGCCAGTTCCACCTTCGTGAACTGGTTGGCGTAGTTGTACTGCTCGCGGACGCGCCGCAGCCACCAGGGCCTCTCGAACGAGGGATCGGCCTTGTTGGCGTAGACGCCCGTGAGGCGATCGAGCCACTGGGGGTCTTCTCGGGCCCGGGCGTCCTTAAGCCTGTCGTAGGCCGACTGCGACGCGCCTTGGACCGTCGTGCCGCCGCCCACCCCCATCCCCTCGTCGGTGGCGCTCAGCCTGCCGCTGATCGGCAGAAGCGCCAGCACCGCCGCCCGCCGGATCAAGTCCAGTTTCTCCGACGGCGGGTTCGCCGCGATGTCCGGGTTCCAGACGAGGTTCCTTTCCTCGTCGCCGAGGTCCAGCGGCACGACGACCGTTGCGACGCGCGCCGCTGCGAACGACGAGTAATGGACCACCATGTTCGCGTTGAACAAGAGCGCCGCCTGGATGATGATCAGGAAGATCATCGCCGCCACCGGAAACAGGAGCGTCATTTCGACCGCGGCCGTCCCGCCCTGGTCGCCGTGGATATGCCCGGCGCGGCCCTTGTGGCCGCGCGGCTCAAGACCCACGATCAGCGCCGCAACCACCCCGAGCGCGATGAGCCCCGCAACGACGATCACAGTGCACCGGACCGCCAGCGGGCTCGCGATGGCCGTGCCCAGCCAGCCGGGCGCGGCGTCCTGGGCGCGGCTCATGAGGAAGGCGATGCCGGCGACCGAAAGGGCGCTGGCTGAGCCGAGGATCGCCAGCCGAATGGCCTTGGTTCGCGTCATGGTCCGCCTCCGCGTATAAGGCGCGACCCGCAAGCGGGTCGGCGAAACGTGCGCCTCGTACAGGCGCCCGAAGCGCCTTCGTCACTTCGTTACTTGATGTCAAAACAACCGGGCGAGCGCCGCCCAGAGCGTCGTCCCGATCTCGTTCTCTGCCAGGTGCCACAGCGTCCCGACGCACACCGCAAACCCGAACGGGACGCCGGCCGTCGTCTCCGGGATGGCCTCGTCGGTCTTGACGCCCGGCACCGGCAGCAGCCTGACGGCGACCGCCAGTCTCCGCACGAGGGTCCACGTCTGTCCGCGCCACACCACGATGGCCAGGCCGACGACGACCGCCACGAGGAAGGAATAAAAGACGGCGTCGACGGCGCCGGGCCATCCGACGAAGGCGCCGACGGCGGCCATCAGTTTTACGTCACCACCGCCCATCCCCCCCAGGATGTACGCGACGAACAGGACTCCGAAGGCCAGGCCGAAGCCCGCCAGGTGGTTCGCCAAGCCGTCCCAGGCGTGACCCTGCGCCCAGCCCTCCAGGGCGCCGAACGCCAGGCCGGCGGCAATCGCCGGGTACGTCAGCCAGTTGTAGACCTTGCCCTTCTTCAGGTCCGAAACGGCCGCCACGACCACCACGCCCGCCAGGACGGCCTCGGCCCCACGTTCCCACACTGGCGGTGCTCCTCAATCGCACGTACCTGGTAGCGGGCGTTTCGCCGCCGCGCTCGCGTGGCGAGTAAACTCGCCGGCGAAACGCGGCCGGCGCAGGCCAGCGCCGCGCGCACCCGCACACCGGCAGCGCCGACCGCGCCGGTTCAGACCGGCGCCCGGCCGACGCTCATCTTAGGACGAGGTGCCCGAGCCCGACGAACTGTCGAAGTAATCGTCGATGTCGGAGTCGCTCGATCCGCGCGCCCGTTCCCAGACTCCCTGGACCCATTCCTTGACCTCTTTCCTGAAGATGATCAGGAGGCCCAGGAGCGGCAGGGCGATCGCCGCGATGATGAGGATCAGTTCCACACCCTCAACGCCGCGCTCGTCCTTGTGCAGCCGCGCCAAGTGGCCCATCAGGCCTGGCAATTTCCGGCCGCGCTTCACCATGCTTGACAGCATATCCTTTTCCTTTCACAAGACCTTGCACCTGCCCCCCGCCCAAAGCGTACGGTTTTGCAACCGACGACTACCCGGGGAAGTAGTCGCCCTCGTCATCTTTGTTCGCCTGGACCACCCGGTCCCAGACGTCCCGGACCCATGTCTTGACCTCTTTGCGGAAGATAATCAGGAGGCCCAGGAGCGGCAGGGAGATCGCCGCGATGATGAGGATCAGTTCCACACCCTCAACACCGCGCTCGTCCTTGTGAAGCCGCGCCAGATGACCGAAAAGGCCGGGCAGCCTGCGATCGCGCTTCATCATGGCTGACAGCATGGCGTCCTCCTTTCGCGAGAAGTCGCACTGCCTCGTTACAGGAACGGCCACGAGGCATAGAATGCGATCATCCCAAAGTAATCCGCCAGAACCTGGAACATCTTCACGAACAGAAAAATCACCATCGGAATCAGCACCGCCAGGACCATGACGTAATCGAGCATGGCCCCTTCCTGGTCGGCGTGGAAGCGGTGCAAAGAGTCCACCACCCGTTGCGCGACCCGCAGCCTACTCCGCCGAAGCAGCCGCTTCGGCTGCGAAGGCTGGAAGCGGGTCGGCGAAACAGGCGCCTGGCCGGCCCCACCGCCACACAGCAAACGTTTCATGCCTTACCTATCCTATCCCTCGCCTTCCTTATCGGCAAGGAGCGGCTCGAGGCTTGGCAGGTTCCGCGACGCCACCCGGACCGCCACCTCGTGGCGAAACGCGAATTTCGTGCCCGTCCACTCCAGGGTGGCCTTGGTCAGGCTGGACTCGCCGGGCTCCAAATGGAGCGAAAACAGCGGCTCCACGCGGTACCGGCCGCGCTCGTCCAGCCCGAGGACCTGGCTGATCTCGACGACCCGCCGGCTGCCCTCGGCAAACCGCATCATCTGGACGATCACGTGAATCGCCGAGGCGATCTGGGCCCGGAGGGCGTCCAGCGGCATGTCCACGTTCGACATCATGGCCATCGTCTCGAGGCGGTTCAGGCTGTCGGGCGGCGAATCCGAGTGGAGCGTCGTCATCGAGCCGGCGTGGCCGCTCGTCATCGCCTGGATCATGTCGAGGGCCTCGCCGCCGCGGCACTCGCCCACGATCACCCGGTCCGGCCGCATCCGCAGGCTGTTCTTAAACAGGTCGCGGATCGTGACCTCGCCGCGGCCGTAGCGGTCGGGCGGCCGGGCCTCCAGGCCGATGACGTGCGGCTGGCGCAACTGAAGTTCGCTCGATTCCTCGATCACCACGATCCGCCGTTCCGGGTGGATGTACTCCGACAGGACGTTCAGGAGGCTCGTCTTGCCGCTCGACGTGCCGCCGCTCACCAGGAGGTTTTTCTCGGTATCGACGCACAGGATGAGAAAGTCCCGCGACATCGGCGTCAACGTCCCGCACTCGATCAGGTAGTCCATGTCGAACGCCTGGCGGGCGAACTTCCGGATCGTGACGACCGTGCCTCGGCGCGAGCAGGGCAACAGGGCCACGTGGACCCGCGACCCGTCCGGCAGCCGGGCGTCCATCAGCGGGTGCTCGTCCGAGATGCGCTTCCCGGAGAACTGGAGGATGTTCCGCACGGCCGCCATCAGGGCGTCTTCGCCCGGAAACCGGGCGTTCGTGAGGATCAGCCGGCCCTTCTGCTCGATGAAGATCTCGTGCGGCCCGTTGACCATGATCTCCGTGACGCTCGGGTCCTTCAGGAAATCGGCAATCGGGGCCAGGAAGTGGTCAATGGTCTTTTCGAAGATCAGATCGAGCCGGACTTCCTCCTGCCCGACCGCGGGTTCAGAGTGCGCGGACGTCATTTGGCAAGGCTCCTGATTGGGCCTCCATCATCTGATTATACGAAAACGGGGGCGAAAACACCACTGGCGACCCCGCCTCCATACTATCTTTAATGCGCCAAGCAACACCCTGTTGCCACAAAAATGGCACTGTCGCCCTATGGTAGCCCCCGGCTCCCGATGAGGGCGAGGCCTATCACGCCGCCCACCGCCCCCCAAAGCGGCATGGAAAAGACCACAACAAGCACTGTCAACCGGTGGGCCTTGGTTAGCCACTCCGACGGCCCGGATGCTGCCCGCTCCTGCCGAATCTTGTGCAAAAGGACCAGTGCCAGGACAAAGGTGATCGGGGCCACGATCCCTAACAGGAGCAGGTACGCCAGACCCCGGGCCCGGCGATACAGGTAATACGCCCGGTCCTCCTCTTCTTCCTTTGGTGAGGCGCCGGCAGCCTCTGCCGCATCCGCCCGCTGCTCAGACAGGATCTGTTTTGCGTCGGCCAGCCGGCCTGCGGGCACGAGCACCCGCATCCCGCCGGGATGCATGGCGTATTGCATGTGCCAGTACCAGGCGCTGGCTGCTGCACCCTCCACCCAGGCGGGCACGTCGGCCCCGCGTAACACGGCGGCAATCAGTTCGGCCTCGTCAAGGGTTGGGGCGGTTGCTGCCACGGACACGCCACCGTCCCGATAGGCATCCGGCGCGGTAGGCAGGCCCAGCCGCGCAACACGGGCTTCGATGTGGTCTCCGGACTCGGCGTCCGGCCTGTCCGAAAGCACGAGCGACGAACCCCGGAAAAACAGGTACAGCGCCGAACCGAGGAGCAGACTTGCCAGAACGCAGTCAAACAGCCGAAGGCCGGGTTTGTATCGACCATAGGTGGCGCCCTCATACACAAGGTACCCCGCCGCGACAAGGCACAGGACCCCCGCCGCGTAAAGTCCCACGAGGATGGCAACGCGGGCCGGCCGATCCATTCTTGTGGCGCCCCTTCAGGAATGCAGCACCGCGTGTCGCCGCCCCTACGAGCCGCATTCAGGCCTCATGTTGGACATGAGCATATCAGCCTTGCGGCTAAGCCGCAAGCGGCCTCACGGAGCCACGTGGATTTCCAGGACGTCGAGTTCGGTGCACTCGGCGGCCACGCCAAGGGCTTCGGCAACGCTCGGCCGGGTCCGGCCGCCGTCGCCGCTCACGAGTTCCTTGACGTACAGGCCCGCAGTGGTGCGGACGGTCACCTCAAGCGTTTGCGGGTCCAGGACCCGCCAGGCGATTCGGCGGACGCGCCGGCCGCGGACGCGGTCCGGCCGCCGCCGCGCGACCCGCCGCGGCGTCCGCTGGCGGATGACCCCTTCGAGGCCCGCCAGGTGCGCGAGGGCCTCCTGGCCGACCGGCCGTGAGAGGTGCACGAGCGCCCGATACGTCTTCTCCGGCCGCAGGGCCTTAAGGTCGGCCGGGGCAGACGGGCTGCACGGACCCAGGCCGCGGACCTCGACGCGGCCGTCGCCCGCGATTTCGGTCTCCAGGGCCGCCCAGTCGAGCCGGCGCCTCTTCGGCCGGAGGACCTCCAGGACGAACGGCCGCTCGCCCAGGCATCGGACATCGGTGTCCTCGCGGCCGCAGCCGTGGAAGACGTGGTCGGCGCCCTCGGCCGCACGCAGGATGGGCCCGCCGACAAGGTCCTGGATGCTGGTCGGCCACCCGGCCCAGCGGCACTGCGGCAGGCCGCGCACCAGTTTCCGATAGCGCCCGCCTACGTAAAGGGGGCGCGGCTCGGCCGTCACGGTGCCGAGGGCGTGATCGGCCAGGACGACAACATCCGGATGGACGAACTCGGGCAGGACGCCGAGGAGGTCACAAAGCCTTCCACCGACCTCCCGGTTGAACGCCTGCCGGTAAGGTTCGGCCAGGCCTGCCCCGTCCCTGTCCTGTTGGACCCCTTTGGGGAGCGCCGCCGAGGGGTCGCCGCCGACGCGGTCCCAGAGTTCCTGCTCGCGCGCAGCCATCGCGGGGTCGGGATGCGACGTGACGAGCAGCGTGTCGAACTCAAGGCCCCCGAGGGCTTGCCGCGCCCGCTCGACCCAGACGGCGATCTCGGCGAAAAGTCCGCCGCACACGTGGCACGTTGCGGCCGGGGGCGCCGCGCCAAGGGGCTGTTCCATAGTCTCCCTCTCCCCTTGCCGCTTTGTACCCTCCCTCTCCCCTTGCGGGAGAGGGGCGGGGTGAGGGGGATTCGTCGTCTTGGAGGAACCTTCAAGCGCCTCGCGAACCATCCGGCCGCGCGCGGCATTCGAGAGGCCCGTGTCAACGTTGGCGAACAGGCGGCCGAGACAGGCATCGCATAGGGGCCCGCTCTGGGCGGCCGCCTCGGCGCGGGCGCGGATTTCCGGACGCGCTAGGGCCTCACCGAGCGCCACGTTTCGCCATACGGTCTCGGTCATGCTGCTCGTACTCCCTTTGGGAGGCCGATGAAGTGTATCGGCCCGGGCCGGCAGTTGCAAACCCGGAACGCGCCTCGCGAGCGAGGCGGCGAAACGCCCGCGCCGACTATTGGCGTTCGGCTGGCGCGTTTCGCCGGCGGGCCCTCCCGAGGCGGGTAAACTTGCCCGCCGCGCATTGCTCCGCGCCGCCGGGGCAGGTATGATATGGTCTGGGGCCGGCGACCCCGGCCGGAACCGCCCATGATCGACAATCGCACAACCGATGCGGAAAGCCAGGAGATGACGAAGGCCGACGCCTGTCGCCAGTGGCTCGGCGTTGCCTGGCCCGCGCCCACGCTGTACGAACTCCTGGGCGCGCCGAACCTGGCGCGCGACCAGAAGGTCATCTTCGAGGCCGGACGCCAGGCCAAACGCAAACTCCGGGCCTACCAGATCGGCAAGTACCGCGACCTGGCGCTCGAACTCCTCGGCGACGTCGGCCGGGCCGTCTCGGTCCTCACGAACCCCGAGAAAAAGCGCCCCTACGACAACGAACTGGCGGGCCGCTGGGTCGGCCAAGCCGCGCGCCTCTACCTGGAGCACTGCGCCGGGCAGCCGCCGACGCCCGACGCCCTCGAAGAGTGGCTCAAGGCCTGCCGCCGAGAAGGCATCCCGATCATCCGGCTGCTGCCGTGGGCCCTGCGGCGGGTGCAGAACGGGGCGGATGCCCGGCCGCCGCACGGCGAGCACGACCTCGCGCTCGTGGCGTGCCTGTGGCTGTACCGCGACATGGTCATCCTGGGCCAGTGCCTCAAGGTCCGCAACCTTGAGAAGCGGGCCCAGAAAGTCAAGCGGGTCCAGAAGGCGCTGAACATCCCCGAGGGAATGGCCCGCCTCGTCGCTGAGGAAGTCGGCCGGAACCGCGACGCGCTGGGCAGCCTGCGTCTGGTGCGGCAGGCGGAGCAGCATCCGGACCGGACGATCCTGCGGCTGGGGTGGCGGATCCGCCGCCTCGGCGGGCACCTCGACCGGCGGAGCAAGGTCCTCCAGGCGGCCGCCTCGCTCCTCGGCAAGAGCCGCTACGACCTGGTGAAACTCATGGGCCGCCTCGACGAGCCGCCCGTCGAGATCTCGGCCGCGCGACGAATGGCCATCGCCGCCCGCCGGGCGAGCGACCAGGCCCGCCTCGGCAGCCGCAAGGCGAGCACCTGGGTGGCCCACCGGCCACAGATCCTCGTCGGCCTCGGCCTGCTCGTCGGCCTCGCGGCGCTGGTGCTGGCGCTGCTGGTGGTGGTTGGGGTGCTGCGGCTGGGTGCACCGAAGGAGACCGTCCCGCCGTCGCCGCCTCCTCCGCAGCAGCCGGCACCGCCGGTACAGGAGCCGGCCGTGCCGCCGATCCAGCCGCCGCCTGAACTCCAGGAGTTCATCAAGAAGTACCCGGTGGACGAGAAGCCGCCGAAGGACAAGCCGCAGGCCGGAGATTCGGCAACCCCGGACGCGCAACCGCCGCGCCCCTGACTCCGGCCCGTCAATCCCACGCGCTCTTGGTCGTGACCTTCGGCAGGGCGCGGATTCGTGCAAGGACGTTCCGGACGATCAGGTTGTTGGTATCGGGGATCATGTCGAGGATGTGCTTGTAAAGTTGGTACGCCTTCGCATAGTCGCCGGACGTTTCGTACAGGACGGCGTTGGTGTACTCGTCGTGGACTTTGTTGACGAGTTGCCTGACGGCCTCGCGGTAGATGTTGTCGACGACGGGCTCGGCGAAGAAGGTCTGGCCGCCGTAGCAGGCCAGGGACTGCTGGAACCTGCGGACCGCCAGGAACAGGTTGGCGGGGTTGGCGTTGCGCTGGTCGTAGAGGTCGAGGGCATCCTTCTTGAGCCGGTCGCCCCGGATGCGGTTGAGTTGGACGTCGAAGTTCTGCTTGATGAGGGCGTTGCGGATACCGGGGATGCGTCTGGCGCGGCCGGACCTGAGGTCGTCGAGGCGGACGAGTTGGAGTTGGCCGCGCTGGTCCTCGGCCCAGAACCCCTCGGGCGCCTCGCGGGTAATCTGCAGCATCTGGCCGTCGGCCATCCGGATCGAGTCCTCGAGGCCGAGGCGTGCGACTTTGCGGGTCGGCCCGCCGCCGCCCGTCAGGACGAGGCCGATAACCAGCAGCAGGATGGTGGCGCCCACGTAGGCGCCCAGGCCGATGAAGAGTTTCTTTCGGCGCCGGAAGAGGGAGAGTTGCTCCTGGGGTTCGGCCTCTTCGTCCTTGGCCTGGCCGCCCTCGGGGCGTTGGGGCCGGGCGCGGAACTGCGGCCGGCCGGTGGCCGAGACGGCGACCTCTTCGGTGCAGAAGACGAGGTGCGTCTTGGCGCCGAGGCGGATCTCGGCCTGGTCCGCCAGGACCGCCTCCTCGACAAGTTGCTTGTCGAGGTGCGTCCCGTTGCTGGAGAGGTTCACGAGGAACCACTCTTCGCCGCGCCGCTCGATCCGCGCGTGCTGGCGCGAGATCGCCGCCTCCGCCAGGACGACGTCGCAGGACGGGTCGCGGCCGATGACCGTCGAGCCGGGCGTCAGGCGGAACGTCTTGCCCTTCTCCGGCCCGGCGGTGCACTCCAGATGAGCCCGGACCTGGGTGGCCGGCGTCATGCTTGCGGCCGTGCGCCGGACCGGCAGGTCCGACCCGCTGGTGGACTGACTGGCCATCGAACCCTCTTTCACCCGCCCCACAGTATTGTACGACGACCCGGCCGCCGAGGACGCCGGAACTCGGCGCCCCGCCACGGGTTCCCCAGAGAGGCGGCAACCCGCCGCTCGGCCTCCAGGAGAGGCCAATGTATAGTATCGGCAGCGGCGCCGGGAGTCAACAAACGTTGGCCCTCGCGTCGGCGCTTGACACGGCCGCCGGGCGGCCTAGAATGGCGTGGCACGCCGGGCAGCGTGGAATCTTCCGTATGGCCGAGATACCCAAGGGCGATGAACATCGCGCGGTCGGCATTGACCTGGGGACGACGTTTTCCAGTCTCGCCTACGTCAGCCCCTCCGGTAAAGCGGTCATCGTGCCGAACGCCGAAGGCGAACTCCTGACGCCGTCGGTCGTCGCCTTCACCAAGACGGCCGTCCTCGTCGGCCGCGACGCCCGCCGCGAGGCCCTGGCCGACCCCGCCCGGGCCGTCCTCCACGTCAAGCGCCAGATGGGCAACGCCCGCTGGCGGTTCAAGGTGGATGGCGAGACGTACACCCCCGAGGGCATCTCGGCGTTCATCCTCAAGAAACTCAAGCAGGACGCCGAACTCCACATCGGCCCGATCAAGAAGGCCGTCATCACCGTGCCCGCCTACTTCGACGACGCCCGCCGCAAGGCCACCGAGGACGCCGGCACCATCGCAGGCCTCGAAGTCATTGACATCGTCAACGAGCCGACCGCCGGGGCACTGGCCTACGGCGTCGCCCAGCAGGCGGCCGACGGCACCTTCCTCGTCTACGACCTGGGCGGCGGGACGTTCGACGCCACCATCATCGAGAAGCGCGGCAACGAGTTCATCACCCTGGCGACCGACGGCGACGTCGAACTCGGTGGCAAGGATTGGGACGACCGCCTCGTCAACCACCTGGCCGACCGCTTCGCCGAGGAGTTCGGCGACGACCCGCGGCACGACGCCCAGGCCCTCGCGTACCTGGCGGTCACCGCCGAGGAGGCCAAGAAGACCCTCAGCCGCCGCGAGTCAACCAGCGTCCCCGTCTCATACAAGGGACACTGGGGCAACTACGAGGTCACGCGGCAAGAACTTGAGTCGCTCACCGAAGACCTCGTCGCCGTCACGCAACTGACGACCGAGATGGTCCTGGAAGAGGCGGGCCTGACGTGGGAGGGCATCACGAAGGTCATCCCGACAGGCGGCTCGACGCGGATGCCGATGATCCGCACCCTCCTCGAAAAGATGAGCGGCCGCGAAGTCAAACTCGAGGTGCCCGTTGACGAGGCCGTGGCGACCGGCGCCGCCATCCATGCCGCCGTCTGCGCCCTGGCGGGCGCCGAACCCATCAAGGAACTCTCGGCCGAGGCCGCCGAACGGCTCGGCAAGGTCCGGACCGTCGACGTCGCCGCTCATGCCCTGGGCCTGATCATCAAGGACGCCAGGACCCTCGAGTACCGCAACGACGTCCTCATCCCGAAGAACAGCCGCCTGCCGATCAGCGTCACTAAGACCTACCAGACCTCGCAGCAAGGGCAGCAGAAGGTCCTCCTGCAGGTGGTCCAGGGCGACGCGCCCGACCCGGGGGCCAACATCATCATCGGCCAGGTCCAGGTGACCGGCCTGCCGGCCGGCCGGCCCGCGGGCCTCCTCGTCAAGGTCACCTACTCCTACGACCGCAAGGGCCGCATCCACGTCACGGCCGAGGACCAACAGACGGGCAAGACCGTGGCGACCCAGATTGAGCGGGAGGGTGCCCTGAAGGCCGACGAACTGGCCGAAGAGGCGCGGCGCCTCAGCCTCAAGAGCGTCGAATGAAGCCGGAACCCATTCGACTCGGTCGCCTCGGCGACCTCGCTCAGGGCAGGCCCGGAAAGCGGAATCGAGCCCGCCGGCGGTCCGTAGGACGTCTTCGACAGAGCGGCGGGTGGCGTTCGGCCGGGCCGCACGGCAGACTCGGCGTTGCCGTCCCACATAGTTCCACTTTTTTTCTCGTGACACCCACTGGTCCCGATGCTATTCTCAACTGTGATGAAGACTCGCATTGTCCGCAACGAACGGGCGCAAATCAGCATCGAACATGGCGATGCACTTGATCTGTACGCGCGCTGGCCTTCACCCATCGTAATCATTTCTGACGGGCCGTACGGTCTTGGCAGCTTTCCAGGGGATCCGCCCACGCCCGATATGCTGGCTGAATGGTATCGGCCTCACATTGAGCGATGGTCACGCTACGCTTCGCCCCAGACCACCCTCTGGTTCTGGAACAGCGAATTGGGCTGGGCCAAGGTGCATCACCTCTTCGAGGAGTATGGGTGGGAATACCGGAGTTGTCATATATGGGACAAGGGCATCGCCCATGTGGCGGGTAACTGCAATGGCACCACATTGCGCAAGTTTCCAGTCACCACGGAAGTGTGCGTGCAGTACACCAAGGTTGCCTTCTTTCCCTACGAGGGTTCGCTGCTGCCCATGAAGGAGTGGTTGCGAGCGGAATGGCTGAGGACGGGGCTTCCGCTTTATATGACCAACAGGGCATGCGGCGTGAAGAACGCGGCCACCAGGAAATACTTCACCAAAGACCATCTATGGTATTATCCCCCGCCGGAGGCGTTTGAGAAATTGGTGGATTACGCGAGCAAATACGGGGATCCTTGTGGACGTCCTTATTTCGCGCCCGACGGTGAGAATCCCTTGACGGCAGAGGATTGGGTGTCGATGCGCGCGAAGTTCAATTTTGAAAACAGCATCACGAACGTCTGGCGCACAAATGCCGTCCGGGGCGCTGAACGCGTAAAAAAAAGTCAGAAGTGCGTACACATGAATCAGAAGCCATTAAAGTTGATTGGTTTGTGCATACGCGCGAGTTCTGATGTGGGCGACGTTGTGTGGGAGCCCTTCGGTGGCCTTTGCTCGGCGGCTGTTGCTTCTCTTCGTCTAGGTCGCAGCTGTTATGCGGCCGAGATCAATCCCGAGTATTTCAGGCTGGCTGTCCGTCGGTTGGAGCACAAACAGCATGAAATCGAAATCCCCGCCACCTGAACCCAACCGAGAAGACTTGCCGAAGGATTGGCCACATGCCCATCTGCACGGCCGGGTGCGCGATGCGATTCGCAGTCTTCCGATTCACTTCAGCAGCGAGACGTACATAGAGGGCATATCAGCCACCGACATCTTCACGCTGAATTCGGCGCTTGGTGCCACCATCGAGGACCAAGTGGTCTCCAACCTGAACCGGATGCGAAGCGTGTGGGATCCGGAGAAGGAATACTCGCTGTACGGCTTTGTGCGCCAGCCACAGACGTTTCCTGATGTGCTCCTTCGGTCGGATAGAGATATTCTCTTTGGGATTGAGTTAAAGGGCTGGTACCTGCTTTCCAAGGAGGCGGAACCCAGTTTCCGGTACACGGTGACTCCGGGGGTGTGCCATCCGGCCGATCTTTTGGTTTGCGTCCCCTGGGCACTCAAGAATGTCATTTCGGGCCGCCCCGTGGTCTTTAACCCGTATATTGAGCAGGCCAAGCATGCTGCCGAGTTACGCAACTACTACTGGATGTTTATGCGCAATACATCAAGCGATAGGAACATCCATGCTCCCGAAGGCCCCCTCGACCCCTATCCAAACAAGTCTGAACGAATCGCCGACATACCCGTGCGGGATGGCGGAGGCAACTTCGGCAGGATAGCGCGCACCCGCATTATGGACGAGTTTACCCAGGCTTCCCTGCGGCAGCCTCTTTGTGGCGTTCCCGCAAGCGCCTGGTTGGGGTTTTTCAAACTCTTTACGGAGTCCGTAAGTGACCAGCAGATCTCCGAGAGGCTTGAGGCCCTTCGCACCAGCATCGATACTTACGTGAGACCCGCGGACGAGAGAACCGCCCGAGCGCTCCTGCGTATATTGGAAATACTGGAGTCGGAGTTGCCGGGCAGTGGATCACATTCCCCCGCGACTGCCTGAAGTCTTTTAAGCGAGGAACGAGCACTTGATCCCTTGGGGAGTTTGGGGACACGATACTTAATTCCTCCGCCACCAAGCCCCTCGGGGCGTCCGCCGGCGGCGCCGCGCTCAAGTTCGCGTCGCCGCAACAGCACAACGCATCCTCAAGCGTACCATCGGTATTTTCGTCCCGCCATCGCAAAGCGGGCGCGTGGACGTGCCGCGCTGTGCCTACGGACCCCGACAAGGGCTGCTATCTTTATCAGCCCCGGCAGGGGCGGATTGTTCTCTAGCCCCGGGCGCAAGCCCGGGGAACGCGACCCCATCCCCTTCCCTTTTCTGTTTTTGTTTTCAAGCCCCAGAAGGGCGCGTGAGCCGGGCCGGATCAGTCGCCCCTCCGGGGCTCAAACAATGATAAAAGAATATGTGTTGAGACGTTTGCCTTCCCCGGGCTCGCGCCCGGGGCTACACATCAAGCGTGCCTTCGGCACTTGGCGTCTCTTCTGGCGGGTGCCACGGTTTGCTTGCCAAACCGTGTTTCCCGAATGGACCACACCGATTGGCAAGCAATCGGTGGCACCCGAAGGACATACAACCTTTCTGGAAACAGCACTAACACCGGGCTCGCCGGGCTCGCGAACATTTTGCATCAAGCGGCCTCCGGCACTTGGCGCTGGCGGCTTGGCACGGGCGAGGGCATTTACAACCGAATCGCGTACGCCCTGCCCGCCGCAAAGCCCGTCACCTCGGCAAAACCCGCTTCGCGGACGGCCTGCTCGGCCTCGTCGTAGCCGCCGACGATTTCCGCGGCGCGATGGGCGTCGGACCCGATCGTAAGGAGCCGCCCGCCCAGGGCACGGTACCGCGCGAGGATCTCGCCGTCGGCCGCCAGAGCGATGCCCGGGTCCCCGGCGTGGTGCGAATTCACCTCCAGCGCGGTGCCGCGCTCGATGCACGCCCCGAGGATTGCCTCGACCCGGCGCCAGTACCACGCGTCGCGGTGCCGCCCGAAAACGGCGGGGCACTGCTTGTACAGGCAGTCGAAGTGGCCGAGGACGTGGCACCAACCGGTGCGGGCGAGCGCCTCGACCTCGTCGAAGTAGTCGGCCTGCATGGCGCGGATGTCGAGGGCCTCGATCTCGTCGGGACGGCGCTTGCCGAGCGTCCAGATCGGCTCCCCGGCGGCCTTGTGGACCGACCCGATCGTAAAGTCCAGGGCCATCGAGTCGAGGACGCGGCGGGGCTCCTGGCCGTACTCGCGGCGGAAGTCGAACTCGATGCCCAGGCGGACGTTCATGCGGCCGGCGTATCGCTCTGCCGCATCGGCCACGGCCGCGGCATACGCCTCGTACCGGAGGAACCCGTAGGCGTGGTCCGTGCGGTCGAAGTCGAGGTGCTCGGCGAAGCCGATGTCCCGCAGGCCCGCCGCCAGGGCCGCCTCACAGACCTCCGCGACGCTTGAGGAGCCGTCGTAACTGAAGGTCGAGTGCAGGTGGTAGTTGGCGGGGATCATTCAGCCCTCGCTGGGTCGTTG
>Ga0315284_10001961_pt1 | contig 29488 bp, 23 predicted proteins | sample YL17G09_16_MG_FD_203696 | JGI IMG/M metagenome (GOLD analysis project Ga0315284, IMG submission 203696) | Sediment microbial communities from Yellowstone Lake, YNP, Wyoming, USA - YL17G09_16 | ecosystem: Environmental > Aquatic > Freshwater > Lake > Sediment | place: USA: Wyoming | collected...
GAAGTTTGAAGTTTTAACACGATAAAAATTATTTTATTTGGTTACTTTATAACCACCAATAACATTAAGTCAATATGGAAACTCAATCCATGAGTGATGAAGAATTTCAACGACTAGTGGATGCAGCACGAAATGCAACACAACATATTCCATTTGACATTCACACAGTTCCCACAGCACCTCCACCTGATCAATACATGAGTGATGACGAATATCAACAACAAGTGGATGCAACACAAAATAACCGAACCAAGAATAATGGCGGCAAATCTCGCAGACATGGCAAGAAGTCGCGCAGACATGCCAAGAAGTCGCGCAGACATGCCAAGAAGTCGCGCAGACATGCCAAGAAGTGTCGCAGGTAAACAAACAAACTTATTCAAATTATTAATTTATTATTATTATGCCACGCAAAATGATAATAGAAGCATTCAAACATTGGATCATATATACGCATACATTCAATGCCCCGTTCACACTACGACGTGCTGCAATTAGATTCGCGATCTGCCACGCCGGACGAAATTAAGCGCGCGTTTCGCCGGCTGTCCATGGATTTACACCCCGAAAAAAACGGGAATTCGGAGGAGTCCAAGCGCGCGTTTCAGGAACTCAACGAGGCGTAGACGACCCGCTGAACCAAATCCGACACCTGACGCTGGATGAAAAACGGGCAATCATGCAGCGAGAATCGGCGCCTTTTGAATGAATGAATATATAAAATTCAATGATTGATTATGTGCATTTGATCTTTCTTATCGGTTGAAACAGTTCCATGGAATGATATGTTCAATGAATTGTCATCATTTACCGTTCTTTCATATGTTTGTTGTAAAATTTTATTTGGTTGGTTTTGTGAATGCAAAATTTCGTATTCAAACTTACGGTATTCATCGCATGGTGGTCTAATATGGCGGTGGCCAATCATGTAGTTGTCGTGGTGCTCCTGATGCAATGCCACCCATACCAATGTCACTTAATGGAGTAAAAGGTGGTGGTCGTTGTCGTTGTTGTTGTGGTGCTAATGCGCCTGGTGGCGGATGATATGCGCTTGGTGGCGGATGATATGCGCTTGATGGCGGATGATATGCGCTTGATGGCGGTGGTGGCGGATGATATGCGCTTGGTGGCGGATGATATGCGCTTGATGGCGGATGATATGCGCTTGATGGCGGTGGTGGCGGCCAATCATGTAGTTGTCGTGGTGCTCCTGATGCAATGCCACCCATACCAATGTCACTTAATGGAGTAAAAGGTGGTGGTTTTTGTCGTGGCGCTGTGCTTCCAGATGGTCTTACTAGTAATATTGACGCTGCATTATCCACATTTCCATTTGCTTTTTTCAATGCTTTTTCGATCTCGCCATCTGTAACATTCATTCCCAAATCTTTTATTGTTTGTAAGTTTGAATCGTATTGTGCTTGTGCTGCGCTTGACGGTGCTGCGCTTCCCGTGCATCTAAATGCACTATTAAATCGTTCTCTTAACTTAGGATAATCAAGAGGACCATTGATTAACAACCTACAGAACTGGTCAACATTCAAACTGATTCCTTTGGATGTGTTGAAGTCTCCCGTGAATTTTGTAAACATGTTTGGTCCAAATTCTTTATCGAGTTCCAATATAGTAATTAACTCTTCATAACGTCCACCCTTTGCACCAGATTTAAGTTGACCGAATGTTGCATCACTCCATCCGTCACCACCAATCAACCACCACATTGGGGTTCCATTGGTATGACGTTCCGTTGAAACTTTCACATCTATTCCTTTTTGTCCGCGTATTATGTTTTCATCAGCACTAATGAATGATACATATCCACCACCAGATTGGCGTCGTGTTTTGCATTTACGGTTCCGAATACTTTTTCTATGTTTAGTCGTGCCTTTTCTATGTTTCGTCATGCGTCGGTGTCGCTTAATATTCATCGTTTTTTATTTTTACAATGTCACAATGTCACAATGTTACAATATTGTGATCTTACAATACACAGAGATAATATTTATGAACGCATGCATAAATAAAATGAAGAAATAACAATATTGGTAAAATGCATGGATGCCAATATTTCATGTCATTTTCATCATCGTGGGGGTTATTTTTGGTATCAGTGCAATTGCGCGGTGTTATTTGATGTGCTGCAATAAAAATGCATAAACGGAATAACACACCTAAACACAAAATTTTAATGCATGCATGTATTATACACGAATATCTCTCAACGATGGTGCGTTCAAAGCTGAATCCAGCCGTAAATTATCGGGAGTACAAGCAGTTGGAGCGGGATGACGCCGACTATGATGCCACCATGTACGAAATTGAGCTTTTAGGCAAAGAGGTGCGCGTCGCAATCGGCCGCGGCAAAACCGACAAGAAGGACCTCATTTATTACCCCATGTACTTGATCAACACGGATGACCGGGTCGTGAAACAGATCGGCGTGTTTGAAATTCGGGCCGACCAAGCCAGCGAAGTGTTGGATGACGACGACGACCTGGACATTGACAAACTGCCGCACCCTCTAATTTACTCATTCGTCACGGCCGGCATGCTGGAAGCCGACAGCCGCGGCAAGACTGCTCCAGCGGTTGCATCCGTCGCATCCGTGGTTGCACTAGACGAAGCCCAACCTGATGCAGAGGCTGCAGTCGTGGAAGAAGTTGTGGAAGATGTGGCGGCAGAAGGTGAAGTGGTGGACGAAGCCGCAAATGCACTGCGTTCCAAAATGAAGGCGCTGACCATCCCCCCCCAGACCAAGGACACCGCGCAGTCCGAGCACGCCGAATACAAGAAGCAGCCCGACCAGCCGTGGATTCAGACGCACATGCAGAACAACCATTTCGGCATAACGGACAACGAGGGCGGCGGCGAGTGCTTGTTCGCCGTGATTCGCGACGCGTACCGCACCCGTGGCAAGTACGTGGAGGTGCCCGAACTCCGTCGCAAGTTGGCGGCGGAAGCCACCGAAGACGTGTTTCAAAACTACAAGGAGAAGCACACCATGACGGCGGACTCCATTACAACCACGTCGGCGGAGATGCGCGGACTAGTGGATGCAAACGCAAAGTTGAAGCAGCGACTGGAGCGCACCACGGAGGCCAAGGAGCAGGAGGCCATCATTGCCGAGTCGCGCCGCAACGCCGCGCAGTTCAAGCGTCTGAAATCCGAACTGGCGCTCAGCAAGGAGCTCCTGCAAGATTTTCATTTCATGAAAAACGTGAACACGCTGGAAGATTTCCGCGAGATGCTGAAGTCGTGCGCGTTTTGGGCCGACACGTGGGCCATATCCACGCTGGAGCGCATCCTCCGAATCAAACTCATCATTCTCTCGTCGGAGCGGTTCCATGCGGGGGAAACGGGCGGCGTGCTGCAGTGCGGCCAGCTGAACGACCACGTTCTGGAAGACCAGGGTTCGTTTGAGCCCGAGTTCTACATCATGACGGATCACACGGGGTCGCACTACAAGCTCGTCACGTACAGGGGGGAAGCGCTGCTGACGTTCCGAGAGATTCCGTACGACATTAAAATCATGGTAATAGAAAAGTGCATGGAGCGCAACGCGGGGCCGTATTACTTGATCCCGCAATTCCGCACGTTCCGCGAGGAGGAGCTGGGCCTTAGAGAAGACGAAGAGGACCAGGCCGTTACCGCATCCGCATCCGCATCCGCATCCATGGCATCGGCATCGGGCCATGCATCGGGACAACCGCTGTACGACGATGCCACAGTGTTCCAGTTTTACAGCAAGAGCATGGACAAGCCGCTGCCAGGCACGGGGTCGGGCGAAACCATTGAGCGCGCCGACATCCCCAAGTACGCCGAGCTGGCAAAGGAGACGCCGCAGTGGCGCAAGATGTTGTCCAACGTGTGGGAACCGCCGGGTGACGACCGGGACAAAGCGCTCTTCTCATTGGACGACCACAAGTGGCGCACTTTAGAGCACTACTTGCAGGGCAGCAAGTTCCGCAAGGAGAACCCCAAACACTATCTGCAATTCTCTCTGGATTCGGATTCCGATTTGTCAAAGAGTCCCGCGCTGTTAAATGCAAAGGACGACAAATACAAGGACATTAAGCTGGATGCGGACTACGGCGCGCGCGAAGAAAAGGAGCGCGAGGACGCGCAGTACGCCAAATACAGCCAGAACTCCTATTTGGCGGACATGCTGCTGAACACGCGGAACGCCAAGCTGGTGCAGTTTAGGCGCGGCAAGCCGCCCGTCGTGTGCGATGAGTTGATGCGCGTTCGGCACCGGCTGCGACAAGAAAAGCGCAAACCCGCATCTGGGTGAGCAACATTTATGCAATAATTAAATTTCAAATATAATGAAATCACAATATATCATTATATTCGTGATAACAAATCTCTCGGATGGATTCGTACAATTCCAAGAAATGTTACAAGGTGTTGGGCGTGCTGCATTCCGACATGCAGCGCGCCCACGCTGAGTGCAACTTGGAACAATTGGAGCCCACTGTGAAGCCGGTTGATTCGTTGATGCAGCTGCCGCTGCCGGCCGACCTGCGACAGCAGGTGCTGTCTTCCAACGGGAAGAGTCAGTCCATGGACTACTTCCCCGCAGAAATTCAGCACCACATTCTGAACGAACAAAGCGTGGCCGTCACATACCATTTTAAAGCGGACAAGCGAACGATTACCCTGCACTTTGTCCTCTTCAATAAACACAAATCCGATTTGAACATGTCCAAATTGTTGGAACACGCGAAGCGCGTGTGCGCGCTCATGCACTTGGTGTCAATGCACGCCTCCCGTCCCACGTGCTCGGCCACGTTGAACATCTTCATTTACATGACGCATTTTAAGAAGCTGCTTCCGGATGAGAAGGGCGAGGCGATGGACACCGAACACGCCAACACCGGCATGGCGTACCATTGCTCAAAAGACAACGAGATCGTGGTGTACCGCAAGGAAGAGTGGTTCAAAGTGCTCATTCACGAATCGTTCCACGCGTTCGGGCTCTCGTTCATTGAAAGCGACATGCCGAATGGCGTGAATGCCGCAATGCAGGCCATGCTGCAACGCACGTATGCCATTTCGCACCCGGTGCTCGTGTATGAAACCTACTGCGAAATATGGGCGCGCATTTTGAACGTGGGGTTTGCGTGTTTTTCGCAGGCTAGCGGTAGCGGTAGCGGTAGCAGCAGTCGCACCAGAGATCCAATTTCCACCATCAAATTCGTCGCCTTTGCGGAGTGCATGATGGAGGGGCTGCAACGGGACGCGCTGCATGCGCTGCAGCAATGCGCCAAAATCATGCACCACATGGGCATTCCGCACGATGTCATGATGAACCCGACCAAGGGGAACCGGGCCGTTGTGGCCGAAAAATACCGCGAAAACACCAACGTGTTTGCGTATTACGTGATGACGTGCGCATTGCAGCACTCGCCAGACGTGTTCATGATGTGGTGCTATAAAAACAATCCGCGGGCGAAGATGATGCAGTTTCTCACCATTCCGTCCAATTTCAACGGGTTCATGGAAATGCTGTATGATTGCAAGCACCGTTGCCCCGTGCCGCGGGACATGAGCGCGCTGTCTCTCCGCGACATTCAGGGTTCCAGCATGCGCATGACCGCGCTGTCACGTCCGGACTGGGACAATCAATGACGCCAATCCCAATTTGCGCCCAATTTAGGTGAAAAATTGATTTGAACATTTTCGTTAAAATGGTTCACACACACACACACACACACACACACATACACCCATCACAATCGTGAACTCAATTATGGGCATTAAACACTTGAATCAATTTGTAAGGCGGGAGTGCCCAGGAGCAATCAAGACCGTCGCATTTGCCGACTTGGCGGGCAAACGGGTGGTTGTGGATGCCAGCATCTACATGTATCGGTTCATGGCCGACCAAGCCCTGCTTGAAAACATGTACAGCATGATCACGATGTTTCAACTGCGCGGCATTGTGCCCATATTCATATTTGACGGGAAGCCACCCATTGAAAAACGCAACATTCTAAATAAGAGAAACCGCATGAAACGGATAGCCGAAACGCATTACAATCATGTGAAAAATGCGATGAATTTGACAAGAACGCCAGACTACGAACAATTATTGAAGACGTTGAAACGCCGATTTATTCGCTTGCAGGATGCCGATTTTGAACGGGTCAAGGCCTTGATGCAGGCACTCGGGGTCGATTACATCGTGGCTCCCGGCGAGGCAGATGCGCTGTGCGCGCAAATGGTTTTAAAGCACAAGGCGCACGCGTGCTTGTCGGACGACACCGACATGTTTGTGCATGGATGTCCTCGCGTGCTGCGAGACATCAACTTGTTTGATGAAACCATGACCATGTACAACATGTCCCAAATTCTGGCTTTGCTGGGAATGACCATGACCGAGTTCCGCCAAATTTGCGTGATTTCAGGCACCGATTACAATTCGGGCCCAATGCACGGGCTTAATCTGAAGGTTGCGCTTCATTTATTCGGACAATACAAAAAATACAGACAAGATGCGGAGGAAAGTGGTGACGTGTTTGCACCCGACTTTTGCACGTGGTTGCATCACAATGGCGACCAGGTGACCGGAAATCGCATTCATTTCAATTATGACAACATATTGGAAATATGTAACATGTTTGACGCGGCGGCCATGCCAAGCCAACTGTCATTGGTGTACCACCATTTCAACACGCGCGACGATGAATTGTTGCACAAAATAATGGCACATGAAAATTTCATATTTGTGCCATGAACAATTTTGAGTTTGAGTTTGATTTTGATTTTTATTTTGATTTTTATTTTGATTTTGATTTTTATTTTGATTTTTATTTTGATTTTGATTTTTATTTTGATTTTTATTTTGATTTTGAGTTTGATTTTTTCTGAATTATGAAAAAAATTGAATACTTTTTGACATTGGACATGAATCAGATAGACAATCAGACAATCAGACAATCAGACCAATGCCTAACAGAACTAACAGAACTACATCCATAAATGCAACCGCTGCCAGTGCAACCGCTGCCAACACGTTCATCATCAAGGTGAATGGATGCACCGAACTCAAGGAGTACATTCAAGACACAACCCAGTTCGTGCAAGACATTCGCGCCGAGCTTGACGCCGACTTGACGCAACCCAAGGCAGTCGTGCCATTCACTCGCGAACATGAGATGACCGCGTTGAAGCACGCGTGTTTCATTCGCGACAAGGTTCGCCACCAAGCCAGCGCATTCGCCGTCGCAGAATCGGCAATTCACGAGGCCCTCGCTCAGCTGGAAATCATCCGGAAAATGCTCGTCAACAACAAACAAACAAAACGCACCGCGGTGAGAGGCATTCAAAAAATCATTGCAGAAATGCATGCGTGCATATCTGCACTGGAAGGCACCATTGAAACGAACGCTTCACCCATTCAACAACTGCGTCAAATGAAGGAAAACACAAAGCAGCACCACCGAACGGTGTCTCACGGCTTACTACAGCATGCAAACCGCATTCTCATTGCAATGCGAACGAAACACATTCTCGCCTACAAGCTCGCTGCGCAAGACGCCGTCGGTGAAATCATCCACCACGCCGAAAAATGCCGCGCCTTCATCGCCGAGCGCGACACGGAACACTGAACACGGAGCTACAAGGTAAGATCAGGTAAGTATTTTTCTTTTCATTAGCATTTGAAATTTCATACAATAAAAACAATTAAAATATTCATTTATTTTAGAATACAATACAACAACAACAAATGCCTCCCCCACCACGAGCTGTTAGACGAACTAGAGAGGAAGTAATGAGTATGCTTGATCCATCCCCAGCCGAAATATTAAGAGCATCAAGGCCGCCACTTCCAATACCAGCACGACAAATATATGCTAATATTAGACACGAATATCATAGTATAATGCGTCGCATGGATAGTGTCGCAGCAGCGATTGACCGAATAAATGAATATTTATCTGACCTCGCCAGAGAATTACGTCGGTATCCCAACAAAAAAATAGAAATAGAGCCACTACAACATCTGTATATATTAGAGATAAAACAAAAGAGAGAAGAACTAATGCGTTTAAGAGACCGCATAGTGGAGTTAAGAAATATGTTAAGAACTATGCACATTCAATATGAAATACCATACGTTGAAGGTTCCAGCTTTTTTCCGTATGGTTTTGGAGGAGGCGCGTCAAATAAAACCGGAACCCGCCGCCATAAATGGTCACTCAAATACAAACGCAGTATTGACTGCAATCATCCCAAAGGGTTCTCACAAAAACAACATTGCAAATATAGTCGCAATAAATTTACAAAATAACGATACCGATGAATTCAATATTGGTATTTGAATTTCACGAATGCAATATAATAAAAACAACTCGTTTTTATTGTATTTGGTTTCATTTCACTTTTTGGTTTTGTTTTGTTGCATTTTTTTGGGTTTTGGTTGCAGTGCGTTTAAATAAGACCGGCAGCGGAAAGAGCAACGGCGGCTGCGGTGGTCTTTGCAGTGGCAAAATGGGGAGACATGTAGCGCTGCAGGTTGAAGTAAGTGAGCTCCTCGCCCTTCTTCAATTTGAGGAGGGATTTCAACTTGGAATCGGGGTTGATGCGACGGCCGTTCTCCTTGTCCTGCAAGTTGTTGTTGCGGATGTAGGCGTTGATCTCGCGAGTCACCTCGGTTCTAGCCATCTCGGAACCATCGGTCTTTCCCAGAAACTCGGACAGCTCCTTGGAAATGAGGGTGGGCTTCACGAAGCCGGAGGGTGCGCGGTTGCCGACCTTGCGACGCTTCTTGGCGCTGGCCTTCTGTGCAGTGCGAATCTCCTTGACAGCGTGGCGCTCAAGGGCGCGAAGCTCGGATCGGAGAGTGGCAGCAAATGCAACCACCTGCTGCAACTTGGAAGAAATGGAAGCAAACTGGGAAGCAATGACGGACTCGGTGGAAGGAACCGCGGGAACATCGGCAGAAGCGTCGGCGGAAACGTCGGCGGAAACCACGGCTGTAACAGGGGCAGCGGTCTTGGACTCCTTGGGGGCCTTGGGGGCCTTTGCAATCTTGACGGCAGCGGCAGCGGCAGGAGCAGCGGCAACAGGAGCAGCGGTAGTGGTGGTGGTCGCCGAAGCGGTGGTTGTCTTTGTCTTGGCCATGGTATTTGTTTATACCCTCTATAGAGATGTCTTTTTAAGCTTTTTTACGAATAATGTCTTTATAAGAGCATTTCAATGCGCCAAAATGCGTTGAAATGTGCTAAATGTTTTGCCGTACGTGTGTCTAATTCGGACCCACGTACATGACCGATTCATACAGCCACGGCATGGCATTTCGGGCGGGTTGGCTCACTAAAGTGAGAGCCGACAGCACATAGTATGCTCCCAATCCCCGGCTGTCCCGGGTTGCACCGGATGCAACAAACGTGTTCATAATTTGAATTCCCGCGTGCTTAATGTGGTCGGGTTGCATGTATCGCAAGTCCGTGTAGCGAAAGGGGTCGCCATTCGGCGGGCAAATCTCTTGTTTTATATCCGGCATGATTTGCGCCCGGTAGTTCCAAATGTCGGCCAGCTCGCGCATGAATCGCATGATTTGTGCAGTGGTCAGCTCGCTAAACCAAGCCGAATCGGCGTAGTGTCCGTGCGCGTTTATTTGTTGAAACACCAGGAACAGCTGCTGTTCGTCTTGCTGCTCTACGGACACCACGGGTTCGGGTTCGGCTTCAATCATGCAGTTCAAACCAAGGATGCCGGTCAAACAAATCTTTCGGCTCATTTGCAATCCGAGCGCAAAAGGGAGCGGCATTCGGTTGTATGGATTGGTCATGGGCGTGTCGCGGGTGATGTGCCCGCTCTTCAATTCGGACGTGTAATACGTGCAGAGAGACATGATGTCAAATCCGTACACCATGCCGGAATCGTCCTTTGTGCTTATGAATTGATTGCGCGGAATGTCGCTCACCGGTTCCATGCTGTAAAAATCAGTGTCGTTCACGCACAACGACCGATCATGGTAGGCCGGCCCGCTGGCGCGCGCGTGCATTTTAATGAAATTGCGACGAATCATGTGTTGAATGCGGATTATGTAATGCGACTCATACAAATGCGCATGCATTCGCAGCTTCAGTTCTTGCTTGGTTCCCCCGATTTTGATACCATAATGCTTGCACATGTCTTTGAGTTCGGACACTTTGTATTCGTGGTTCATAAAATCAGCGTGATCCGCAAATGCAGGAATGCGCAAAGGCAGTGCATCCTTTTTTTTCAACACCCGTGTTTTGATGACGGCAATCTTCTTTCTTAATTTTGGCACAGCGACGCCGGTGTCATCATTGTCTGTGCTGGGGTGGGGGTCGGGGTGGTGATGAAGCATGGAAACACGTGTCGTTTTTATTATACTACTTATATTTTTTTATATCTTTTGACAACTGATTGAACAACATTTAGTAATCTGAAACATATCGCGATTACAAAACATATATTCAAACAACTTAAACTTTTTTTTATTAACCTAATGCATAACCAATCATCATTTAAAATGAAGCTTGTTCCATGTTTGTTGTTGTTGTGCGCTCTCTCCGTGACGAGCGGCATTCCAGTTGTTGCGTCGGATCCCCATCCCAGTATCGTCACGTTTGACCACCATGTCAAACGACATGAATTGCCTGAATTGCATGCATTGCACAAATTGCATGAACCAATTTCGTCAATCTCGTCAAGCTCGTCAAGCTCGTCAAGCTCGTCAAGTTCGTCAAGCTCCACTCATAATGACAATGTGCATCACGAAGGACGCAAATTATTATTGTCAATTCGTTTCAAACCTGCTCCTAAGCCCGCACCTGCTCCTAAGCCCGCACCTGCTCCTAAGCCCGCACCTGCTCCTAAGCCCGCACCTGCTCCTAAGCCCGCACCTGCTCCTAAGCCCGCACCTGCTCCTAAACCTGTGTCCAATGTTGTTGCACCTAAAATCACCATCAAGGTTGCACCTGTCTCCAAGCCTGCTCCTAAGCCTGCACCTGCTCCTAAGCCCGCACCTGTGTCCAAGCCTGCTCCTAAGCCTGTAGCTCCTAAAATCACTGTAAAGGTTGCACCTGTGTCCAAGCCTGCTCCTGTAAATGCATTGAACACTTGGCTCAACACCCCAAGTGGCGCATCCGCTGCTGCATTTTGCACTTCACTGGGCATCCGAACAAACGCCGACGTGTACGGCGGGTGCTTGGAAGACATCCGCGTCACCAAAAGTGAAGCGATTGCGAAAGAAAGCGCCATAACCGCCATGGAGTTTGCGGCCAAAGACAAATTGGCATCGCCTAGCAAGCGGTTCTGCGTGGCATCGGGCGATCCCCACTGCACCAATTATGACGGTGAATTCTTTCACATTCAGGAGCCCGGCATTTACACCATCGCCACGTCGCGTGACGGAGTGTTTGAGGTGCAAGAAAAGATGCGCAAGAACGGAGCCAACAAGGTCGGCGTGCCATCCTGCATGACCGGCGCGGTTTTACGGTACAAGCAAATCACAATTGAAGCCGACGTGGCCAATTTCAAGAAAATTCGCGTCAACGGCGTGGAACTTGATTTAAAACAGGATGAAACCGTTAAATTCGGAGGCGTCACTATCCGCTACGGGAGCCAAAACGTGGAATGGCACGGCAAAAAAGATGTAACCATGGGACTGAAGATGTCCACGCCTGAAGGTTTCGGGCTGCTTGTCATTGGGGGGTACTGCGGCGTGTTGGAAACCAGCGTGCCCGCCAATTACTACGGCAGAATGGGCGGCATTTGCGGAAACGCGGACGGCGCCAAAAATGCGGCCGATTATTTTTCTCCCAGCGGCGAAATCATGAACGTGAATCGCGGCGCAAAGAAGTGGGAAATGACGGGATACAACGGTCCCACTTCCCCGATTTCCAAATGGCAACTGGCGTGGAAGCCCATCGGCTCGCGCTGCTACTTTGCGGCAGGGTGCGAGGCTCCTGTTCCTGTTGCTGCACCAAGGGTTGTGCCTGTTGCTGCCAAGGTTGTGCCTGTTGCTGCTACTGTTGCCAAGGTTGTTGCCCCTGTTGCTGCTACTGTTGCCAAGGTTGTTGCCCCTGTTGCCAAGGTTGTTGCTGCACCAACTGTTGCTGCTACTGTTGCCAAGGTCGTTGCTACTGTTGCCAAAGTCGTTGCCCCTGTTGCCAAGGTCGTTGCTACACCAAGGGTTGTGCCTGTTGCTGCTACTGTTGCCAAGATCGTTGCCCCTGTTGCCAAGGTCGTTGCTACACCAAGGGTTGTGCCTGTTGCTGCTACTGTTGCCAAGATCGTTGCCACAAATGGATTCAAGGTGTATGGAAATTACTGCGGTCCCAACTACTGCGGAGGCCAACTGTTTCAAGGTGCAGAAGGACCAAACTGTCGCTGGGGCGTAATGCCCAAAGATTCACTTGATGCGTGCTGCAAAGTGCACGACCAGTGCTGCGGATTAAACCGCGGAACCGGTTGCAATAAGGAGATTTTGTCGTGCATCAACAAGGTAAAATGTGAAGGCGCCCAGTGCAGGGTTGCACAGCTTGCCATGAGAACCACGTTTGTCGCCATGCAGAATAGAGTGTGTGGCGAAGTGTTTACTAAGGCACCCGCTTCTGCATCGGTTCGGTCATTTGCGTCGTCCAAAGCCGACGTCATCGGCAACGTTAACAACATGCACTCCCGCATTGTTTCCATCATTCATGAAACCCAAAACCTTCAGAAGAGAGAAATTGAGCAAAATAAAAAGAACGTGGATTTCTCTCAGGCCGATTTGGATGAATTCACAATGAAGCAAGATGACGAGCAGAAGCAGTTGATTCGGTTGCAGGCCAGCATCGTTCGTGTGAATGCAAGCATCGCTGCTCATTACGCGCAGATGTCCGCCGACTCCCTGTACTTGCAGAAACTGGACTTGATCAAGCCGCGGTTCCTGCACACGCTGGATGCCACCAACGCCGACTTTTCCGCGCTGTCGGCGCATGTGTCCAACCTGGTAAGCGACGAGCACAAGAAGGTGATGCAGGACATTTTGGCCCGTTCTCAAAATCAAACCGTGTACGACACGCGCGACATGGCGCAAGCGTTCCTGGCGCACTACGAAAAGTACAAGCACGTGCTGCGCGCCGATTCCACTGCATATGCCGAGGGTCTCCTCAACCTGAAGGACTTGAACCGACAATACGCATCCGGACAAACCGTGTTCAGCGGCCTCAAAGCCGAAGTGGCTCGCCTCCGTGTGCTCCTTGCATCATTGAAGAAGTCGGTGAGTGCCAGCGAAGCCGATGCCGCCATGTTTTTAGAAATTGAGAAAATCATTTCAGAAATTCTCTCGTCCAAGAAGACCAAATTTGCAACTGATGGTGCCAACAAGGAGTGTGCCGTGTCGGTGCTCAAAGCGCATGTGGCAAACGGACTGATTTAGATGCCGCTGTAATTGGATAATTGCATGATTATTATACATTTGACATACTTATAATAATAATCATGAATTTTGTTGTCACTGACGAAACACAAACACAAACACAACCCCAAACACAAACACAAACACAAACACAAACACACGAGGATGACTTGAACCATTTGATGGATAGGATGGACACAATTGAGAGAAAACTGGATTTAATATTACATAAACTGGACGGAAGCATCATTAAAAACTGCGACAAAATGGGAACCCATATTGATTTAATGCATAAATCGCCGATTCCATTAATCTATCTAAGTATTTTTCGTGAATTAAAAAAAAAATTGATTTAGAGGTTTGGACATAGGAAGGGTAGGCAGTTTAACAACAACAACACCAACAACAACAACCCCGACGACAACCCACCCAATCAACACAATGGCAACTCAATCAACTCAATCAATCATCTCCGGCGTCACTATGAACCCTGAAACCGACATCAAATACGCAAAGGTCAAGATCAACAATGCTGGCGGCAAGAGTGTCGGCATATTCAATGCCGCAACCAACACCGCACTCAACCTCCAGACGCCCCTCATGCTTACATGGGGTGTGAACGAAAACACCGACAAGAAGACCGGTGAAGTGCAGTCCTACACCATGGCGCTCCAATTCCCCAGCGACGAGTACAAGACACCCAATGTCAGCAAGTTCTTTGCAGCCATGCAGGCGTTTGAGACCAAGATCAAGCGCGACGCCATCACCAATTCCAAGGAGTGGTTCGGCAAGGCCATGTCTGCCGAGGTCATCAACGCCATCTTCAATCCCGTGCTTTCCTACTCCAAGAACCCTCAAACCGGCGAGCCCGATCACGGCAAGAATCCCACGCTCAGAATCAAGCTGCCATTCTATGACGGCGAATGGAAGGGCATTGAAATCTACGACACAGAAAACACCGTGCTGTTCCCCAATACCGACGGCAAGTCTCCCAAAGACATCATTGTCAAGGGTTCCGATGCAGCGCTCATCATCACATGCGGCGGTCTGTGGTTCGCCGGCGGCAGTTTCGGCGTGACTTGGCGTCTGGTGCAGGCCGTCTTGAAGCCCAAGCCCTCCCTTCGCGGCAAGTGCCACATTGTATTGGACGATGACGAGCAGAGACGCATTGCAACAAGACCCGCCAGCGATGACCACGTGTCTTCTACAGCTGCAGCTTCTGCTTCTGCTTCTCATGAAGTGGATGTAGAGGATTCCGATGAGGAGGAGGAGGAAGATGGTACTCCAATGCAGAGATCTGCATCGTCCGTACCAGTTGTCGCCGCTGCTGCAACTGCGACCAAGAAGATTGTCGCAAAGAAGAAGTAAAGCGCTTCGTTCGGGCTTAAAAAAAGGCACCAACATCGGGTAAGTTCATAAACACACAAACATACAAACACAAACACAAACACAAACACAAACACAAACACATCAGATAGAAAAATGCAATATAAACAATAAAACAATAGGAACAATAAAAATATTTCTTATTGGTTTTGCCACAATTCAAATTTCAAATGCTGATCCGCATCAATAAAAAACAAAACGTCGCATCATTCATTTTATTTTTTTTTCAATTTGCATTTAAAACAGAAGTTAATACCACTAACTCAAACGAGATGAACATGCACGCAAACGGGTGCCTTGTTCCTCACATCGTAAATGTCATTTGAACAAATGAGAGAAATTCCATGTTTATTGTTTCGCAGAACAATCGTTTGCTTAACCACTACGTGCAATTCTCTCACCTGCAGTTCCACAAATTCAGAATCGTACAATGGAATACGCAACACGCCGCTTCCTATGTTCAAAAGTTCCTTGATGTCGGCCCGCACATCAATGTGCAGCTCGTTGTTTGAATCAATTGACATGTGATCAGGCAGTTCCGGCATGCACCGAACAATCAGCTGCCTGGACGCATCATTGTCATTTTCATCATCAATCCGATAGTGCAACTCGCTGTGCCAAAGCGGCACGTAAAAGGTGTGCCCCTCCGCCTTCACCACCGAAATATTATTCTGCATGACGTCTTTGAGAGATGGTTTTAAAATGAGTATGTTATTCTTCTGCATTTTCTCTCGGAGGACACGAGATATTTCCTCAAAAATACGGGCATCCATGCTCACCTCCGAATTGTACCGCTCCAACGTTTCATACAGCTGAAACAGCACCGATGGATCCAGCAAATCCAGCGCGGCATTCACGGACGCGGACGCGTAGTCGTGCACAATGCGGTGCAACAATTCCAGCAGAATCGGGGTCACCCGGTTGGAATCATCCATCCTGGAATTGTGTTTGCGTGCAAAGAGAGATTTTATGAAATTCATGCATATATTGGAATACGTTTCTGTGTCGGCATCCGGTGCTTCATTTGATTCATTTGCTTCGTTTGAGTCACCCTTTGCGTCGGGCAACAGCAGGCGATATGCCGCATTCAGCTTCTGAAACGCATCGGTTGCATCGGGTGCATTTTTGTTTTTGTCTGGATGCAGCCGCAATGCCAACACGCGATACCGCTTATTCAATTCGGCCAAAGAACAGTCACGCGTCACCCCTAATATGGCGCGCGCATCTTTAGGGTCCATGTTTTTACTTGATTTTACTTTGCACCATGTGTCTATGCTGTTTTCGCTGGATTGATTTGATGCATTCCGCCGCATGGTTGATGCGGATGGATCATGGTCACCAGCATGAACACAAAGTTTTCCAAATGAGAAATGGGACGGTAATTGTTGTTGTAATACTGTAAAAATTTATAGGTGTTGATCATGACGTGCGACATGTCGGCATCGCGCAACAACCCTTTGCGTTTCAATTCGGTGATCAAGGACCACGTGCATTCGGTGATGTCAAAATCATAAATCAGGATGTCGTACAACAATTCTCTCAATTGTGCAAACCGAATTTGTTCCACATTGACAATGTAGTCGCACAGGTTGTTGAACAATTCTTGGTGCGGATGCGTCGCGGCGGTGGTGGCCGGTTCGCTTTCGCAATTTTGCAGTATTTTTATGTTGGTTATGTTCTCGGGAATTATTTTTACGGATGGAGCAATTGCCAATGTTTTTTTGTACATGGCAGCTGTGGGACGCGGCACCGGCACGATTTCGCAGCTGTTCAAAATGTTGATGGGGATGAACCCGATGTGCTCGGTTATCATGATGTATTTCAAACGAATGTGGTTGTGTTGCGGCATGTGCATGTAGCTGTAAAAGGTTTCCAGCAATTCGCTGTGAATGGTGTGAAAGTTTTTGCACAACACGATTCCCACGGTGTCGGCTCGCGCGCTAATGACGTCCACGATTTGATTGTGGATTTCATTCCAAAGCAGCTTGGACGTGCATCCCAGCAACGACATGTCAATCTCAAAATGAACGTCACTTATTTTTATGAAGTAAGTTTCCTTGTTGAATGTCACGGTCAATCGTTTTTCATATTTGAGACGGGTTGGACTGTATCGGCTTATGCAAGCCAGCGCCTGACTGTATTTACCGGTTCCTTGCGGCCCGTAAAATATCACATTTCTCAGCTGGGTTACGAGGGATGGGAACCCGGTTGCAAATATTGTTTTCAACTTGGGATGCAGCGGCGCGGTCGTTGCGGCTTCAACATAGGTTTCAAAATGATTGTCGTTGAATTTCATGGGAGTAGTGTCGGGGGTATTAGAGGGGATTCAATTAATTATAAATGATTGCTATTTATTTAAACACATTGCACCACATATAATAAGAATTTCATATACACACACCCAATGAGTTTCATGATTTACCCTCACGCATTCAAGGCGTGTCACTTGCATTTCGCCCCCGCGGTTCAAAACAATGACGCCATTGATAGCAAATTCTCTCGCATCATTTATTCCACAAAGCACATTTCGTTGAATGGTGTTGCAATCATCGTGGATTTAGCGGGAACCCAGCACGATCCCCATTACAACAAGGTGTTTGTGCGGTTTGACCCCGGACTCTCCGCCAATAAACCCATTGTTTCGCAATTGCACGACATTGAATGCAACATTTTAAGCAAATACGCCGGTGCAGTTATGGGAAGCACGCACCGGTGCGTGCATTTGCTGCGCGACCAATTGAACAGCGGGTGCATTAAAGCGTACATGAATGAGCGCGCAAATGATGCGAATGCGAATGACCCTGCGAACGGAACCCACGTCATGCTTAAAATATGCGGCATTTGGGAAACCAATCATGAGTGCGGCATGACGTACAAATTCATTAAATGTTAGGCAAATTATAAAATAACATGCATAATGTATGAGTGCGCGTGTTACCACAATGAATTTCAATGTATTGGGTTACATTTTGATTGCGCTCATTGCCGTGATTTGCATCCGCGTGTACCAAAGTTCGGACTCCTTCCAACTCAAGTGCGTGGTGTCCGACGTGGACGGCAACAAGTACTGCGTGCGCGAACGCACCAAACTGGTCATGGCTGCCGACTTGCTGGCGCAGTGCACCGTGAACATGAAGAAACTGGTGGAGTACATGGGGAAGACGTATCCCAACCAGGACAACGTGCGGCGCTTAGTAACAAAATTTGACCCGCAGCAAGTGGGCGAAACGCTGCCCACCAGCGAATTCACCGCTTACAGCGAGAACAAGGGCGAGAAGCTGGCGTTCTGCCTGAACACCACGAAGGAGGGCGGCAAGCTCATTGACCCCAACACGCTCATGTTCATTGCGCTGCACGAAATGGCGCACATCATGACGGAGAGCATCGGGCACAAGGACGAGTTCTGGAAGAACTTCAAGTTCCTGCTGCAAAACGCCGCGGAAATAAAGATATATGAACCGGTTGATTACAAGGCAAAGCCGAAGCAGTACTGCGGCATTGAAATCAACGACAACCCTTACTTTGACGCTTAAACAAACCAATCATGGTCGCCGGGGCTCGTAGTGGCCGCCGCTCCACTCTAGTGCGAACGTCTTGTCCGGTGAATTGATTGTATCATTTGAAACCGGCAAGAACTCAATCGTTTGGACATGGACTGAGCGGATGTCGTGCACCACGATGCGCGCATTCCAAATGTTGCACGCGGCCTGAATCTCAATGGCGCCGCCCCACGTGGATGGGCTGCGCATGGCGCCGATGTATTGGTCCGGGGAACCCGAATCCAAGAGCAGCACGTCGTGCGTGGCAATGCCGTCAATGATCGGCGAATTGGCCTGCAAGTAGTCGCATATGCGTGCGCGAATGGCCTGCGGGTCGGTTTGCGGAATGAAATGCGAGAGACTGTTGAACAAACAACTCATTGATTGGATTATATAAAAAATGAATGTATTTTATTTTTTATAATGAATTTTCAGTTTAATGAATGAGGGTTAGTGCCGCCTTGTATGATACTTGCGATGTTTTCGGCGCGACACTCTTCTGCCTCTATTGCCTTTCCTGCCTCTACTGTGTTTGCGACTTCTTCCGCCTCCTACAGGAGCAGTAGCAACCGATGTAGTAGCAGGAGCAGGAGCAGGAGCAGGAGCAGGAGCAGGAGCAGGAGCAGGAGCAGGAGCAGGAGCAGGAGCAGGAGCAGGAGCAGGAGCAGGAGCAGCTTCATCCGAATTTGCATTTGCAACAGGAGCGACTTGGTCTGTCATGCCGACATTCTCATCAGGATCTGCAACAACTTCTTCCGCTGGATTTGCCGCTTCATATGTATACGAAATGCAACTATCATACACTTTGCCCACAAATGAGAACCCCTTATAACCCGGATTTTTCATGCCTGCCATGCGAAATCCTCCAAAGTATGTCATGCCCCAATATTCAGCATGTGGAAATCCTTGACTCTTTAGGTCTGTCGCATAAATCATGATCTTTGTGGGCATGTGTGTTTTCGTTTCCGCTTCGTACTTGGTCTTTTCCGGTCCAGAAAAGAATCCACCACCCTTTTTTGTCCGTTTGTTGCCTCCTGTTTGCTTTTGATTTTTAAAAACCCCTTCTATATTTTTGAGTTGATACGCGCGCCCTGTTTTCTCTTCTACAAAAAACTCGGTTTTTAATGGCTGATATCCGGGATGTGTAAACCCGGCCGGAATGCTGGGTATGGCATCAATTACGAGCGTTTTTGCTTGTGACACCACCCGATCCAGTGTTAAAAATCCATTATCAAGATACTTGTTGAACGTATTGCGTGCCGTGTCCGAAAGCAGCGTTGGAGCTCCAAACGTGATTAAATGGGCGGTTTGAATGGATGGAAATTGTTGAGCATGGCATTCCGCAACAATGAACGCAAACAGGGAAGCGTACGCACCTCCTAATGAATGTCCGGTTATAAATAATCTTTTTGGGTTTTTTGATGCAATTTCTCTCCTCAATGTTGCCCAAATTTTAATCAATGGTTTTACAAACGCACCTGTCACTTTGCCAACTGTGTTATCCGTTAATTTTAAACCGGCGGGTTGCATCAAGTTATTCAATTCGGTTGAGTCGAATTGTGAATACAAATCATGCTTGAAATTTTTCATTGTGCTTGAACCCTTGAAACAAATGACCAAATCGTCGTCTTTGAAAAAACCAATGCCTGATTTCTCTCGTAGATGTTTTCCACTTATAATGAGAAACGTAACATCACTTGGAGATGAAACGTATGTCAAAACTTCGGAGCCGGCGGGTTGGACTTGGTCGGGGGGACATAGAGGAGTCGCATATGATTGCATTGGACGACCTTCATTTTTGACTGGATCAACTGAAGTTCTTCGCATAGAAGAATATTTACTGTCTAGTTGTGTGATTTGATTGTTTACTGCAGGATTGTCATCTTTTCCGAACGCATCCCCAATCACAACATCGCGTATCACGCTTAAATCACAATACACAATGCGAGCAAGTTGGGCCATTATCTTTAACACACGAGTGTATTGATTGAATTGATCTGGAGAAACTTGGGGTGATATGACCTTTCCTTTTCCGCTTGGATTAGAAATCATTGTTAAGTTTTTGTCTATGCCGAGCACAACCGGTCGCAGTGTTACATCTTTTATTGTTCCTGGTGCCGATGGTTTATCAAACCCTCCGGCAGGTACGGCCATAGGCGCAGATGATACAGGTGCAGGCACAGCACTTGCAGCCACCGGCGCAGGTGCCGGTGCAGCCGGTTTCTTATTTAAGAATGAAAACATCGTTTAATGTATTTAGATAATTTAATTTTTTGCAATTTCAATTGAATGAATACATGATAATGCGATTCAGTTTGTCCACAAACCCGAGGTTGCACGCCACGGTGCGCGCCTGCAGCTGCACAAACAGTTCCAAGTTTTTGGAGTAGCTAAATGTTTTGGATGCGTCGTACAGTCTCTGCATTTGCGTATAGTATCGCGTCATTTCGTGCGCTTCTTCGGAATACAGCCCATTCTTCACAAGCAGCCGCTTGGTTATGTAAAAGCAGTTGTGCTTGAAGTCCCACTGAAACCAGTGCTCGTCCTTGACGCGCCGCTTCCCCGCATCCAGAAAAGCGCCTAAAGTCATTTTTGCATCTTTGTTTTTGAGAGAAATGTCCTTAATCACCGCGTTTTTGACGTGCGGTTCCTTCATTTTCAGCAGCGTCATGGTGGACGTCTTGTCCAGCATCAAGTGCACCCCGTCCTCCATTTCAAATATGAGCCCGCAATGAAACGGCAGCGTCTCTGCATTTTGGCGCAAATACTCTGGAATGGATGCAGTTGAGTGATCCGATTTCGCATGCTCCGCCATTATTTCAGTGTATAAATTGTCCAGCCGTGAAAGCGTCATTTTATTGTATAAATTGAGCAGCTTTTTGGGAACCCGCCGGTAGTAAAGACGAATCGTCTTGATTGCTTTGTTCTTGTAGTGGCGCACGTTGTCATGCGTGTGATTCAAATACTCGCAATATGGCTGCAGGGCCAAATACTCAAACAGCCGATTTATGCAAGAAGACACGACGCGCTTAACCAAGTGCACCATTTTGTCCGACAGCACGGTGCTTAAAAGGTTGCACACGGTCAGAGTGCAAGCCATGACAATGAGATACGAAACGAGGAGCGTCATGGTGTATGCAAATGACGCCAGCCCAACCGCATGTTGGAACACATTTGGCATTGTTGGGTTATGTGAATGGCTTTTCGTGGCTATGTTAATCACACACTTTTTTTTAAATAATGCAACGGAAAAAAGGTGTCGCATTTATATATTGGTTCCATCGTGGCAACACACATCTCATCAATGCGGATTTCATTCCTTTCATGCATGGCCATAAACTGCTCATAAATGCTGGCGCCGCCGATGATCCACACCTCGTCGTATGCTGCGGATTCCAAATGCGCGAACAAGTCCGGCATGGCTGCGAACCAGTGGCCTTGTTGCGTGTGGGGTTGCGCGTGGGACGACAGAATTAAATTGGCCCTATTACGCAACGGGCGTGCGGGGATGCTGTCCCACGTTTTTTTGCCCATGATGACCGCGTTGTTGCCGCCGCCGGTTGTTCGCTTGGCAAAATGGGCCATGTCGGCCTTGCAGTGCGGCCACGGCAGCTGGCCCTTGTAACCCATGCCGCCATCCGAGCACACGGCCGCAATCAGTTTGAATGCAATCATGGGATCCAGTTTGAATTCATTTGTGGAAAATTGTTTATATTTAAAATCATCAAAAATCATTTAATGACACCATTGCACACATTATAATATCAATAATTATATAATCATGGACATGATATGTGTTGCAACAATTGAGGGGCAAAATCAAACCATTGTCTTCGGACCCGCCGAAGAAGGTGGGCCCAGCGACCGTGTCAAATACTCCGGTCAGCGCATACATCCCGACGACACCATAGAAACCATTAAGCGCAAACTGCTGGTGGAATTGCCGTCGGTGAGCTACGACGAGCTTTACCTGTATGCCAGCGTGCAGCCGTTTTTGACGGTGGAGCGCACAGTCCGCCTCTTGACGTGCGGGCACCGATTCCCCATATCGCGTGATCGGTTGACAACCCTGTGTCAAAATTTGAAGAGCCCGCACATTGCCGAACGGCTCTGCGCAACCCACGCAACGTCCGATGCAGACAATTTCACGGCGGAAGAGCTTTCCGAATTTCTGCTGGCCATTCAGCACAGTGAGGAAGACCTGCGCATGGACGTGCCGCTGGGGGAAACGCTGCAGTACGACTACCCCCTGCCCGCCAACCCGTTCCAAAAAACGCTGGACCCCTTTTTGAACAAGGCGCACCCGGATTTAGTGAAAACCAAGAACAAAACCGTGCTGCTGGAGTACGGGGTTGCGCAAGAACCCGTGATGCAAATCCACGTGTGCTGCGCGGGGGATGTTTTGACCGGTGCGGACGACGACGCGGTCAAGATTAAGCTGTATTATCCGTACTTGCACGAAAAGGGCATTGCGTCGCTTGAACAGCTGACCGAACGCCGGCAGGAACTGCTGGATGAAACGCGCCAGCACGTTGACGCGGCCTTTGTCAAGCACAACGACGCGGTTGACCTGCTGCACCGGGTGCACAATGAACGGCAAAACCCGGCCGAACTGCGGTACGCCGAGCGCGGAATCAAATCGGTGCACTTCATCATGCAGCCGGTGACCCGATTCGTGATGCCGCTGGACAGCCTGTTCAAAGTGCTGCACAGCGCGCAGCAAACGCCGCTCATTAAATACAACCCGCAGGGGCAGCGAGAAAAGGCGTACCGCCTGTATGCACCCGGGGTTGCTAAAAACGGACGCCGCATTCCGGCGCTGACCAAGGCCAAGATTGTGCGATTGGACGGCGAAATCGGCAAGCGCCGGCGGGTGGCGGCTTACATGGAACACCGGCTGGACAACGGCTTCGCGTGCGAAGTGGTGTGCGAATTTGACGCGGAAGCCAACGTGCACGTGAAGGCGAATTTTCGCCGGGCGGTGCCGTACGGGGACGCCGAAAACGACTACGACAATGCGATCAACCGCGTGTTGCGCGCGTGCTTGAACCCCCTTTTGGACGAAGCGCGCCGGTTTTTGCAGAGCACCAGCGGCAACAGCATTGACCAGTTCTGCAGCATTTCCGTGCCGTCGGTGGAAATTGCGGACATTGTGTGGTCCGCGCATTTGATGGACACGCCGATGCTGCGGGCGCAGGGCATCATGGGGTGCGTGTCGGCCGTGTTTGCGGTGATTGACGAAACCGACGGCGAGCTCAGCATGCGGTACAAGCGCGTGTCCAATTACGACGAGCGCTTCGGGGCGGAAGCGTACATTGCGGAACGCATGCGCAAAGACGCCGCGGTGGGCAGCATCGTGGCGGGGCTCGTCAAAAATCGCCTGGTCAAGACCGAAGAAGCGGCCATGCAGCGCATTACGGATTATCGCCTGGCGGAGCAAGTCATGGAGGGCGCGCACCGACGCAGCCGGACGCGGGTCAAGCAGCCCGGGTTTTTAACCGTTGTGCGCCGCGAAAACACGGAGCTGCACGTTGAAATCAGCGACATAACCAGCGCGAGATACATTCGCCTGCTGGAAATTTATGTGGACGCCATTTTGCGGATTTCCATGTATGAAAAAAGCAAACGAACCACCCGCGTGCCGATGCCCCTCCTGGAAACACTGTGCTCCAAGAGTTCCGGTCGCAAGGTGACCGAAGTCAAAGAGCTGAACGAAGTAAATGAAAATGAACCAAACGAAGGGGGCGACGTTCCCGCATTTGTGGCCGACCTCTCGTTTGAAGACCGCATCGCACTTGAGCGGGCGCTGGAACGGGAAACCGAAGGGCTGGGTGCATCATTGGGTGCATTGGAGGAAGACGTGTCCGAAGCGGACGTGCTCGGCATGATGGACATGATGATGGAATCCGAGGACGAAAGCGAAGAAGAAGGAAGCGAAGGAAGCGACCAAGAAGGGGGTGCACCCAAAAAAATAGCCGCTGCTGCTGCTGCTGCTGCTGCATCATCCGATTCGGACTCCGGGTCCGTGTCGGACTCCGGGTCGGAATCATACGCGCCCCAGTCTTTGAAAAATCCGAACCCGTTTGAGCACAAACTACAACGGAGCGAGCCGATCCTGTTTCTCTCAAAAAAAACGGGGAATTACGACACGTATTCCACGAACTGCCAGTCCAACATCAAACGGCAGCCGGTGGTGCTGTCCAAGCAGGAATACGACGAGCTGCACTCCGACCCGACCATGCGCCCCCTTTTAAAGGACGCGCTGGAATACGGGTCCGACCCCAACAACAAGTATTATTACATGTGCCCGAGATACTGGAGTTTCAAAGACCGGCGACCCATGACGGAACAAGAGGTTAAGGACAAGCATTTGGAACGGCACGTCATCGGCAAAAAAGACAAGGATGTCACGCTTGAAAAGTACATATTTGAGTTCAATGACTACGGCAAGGAACACATGGGCGCCAAAGGATACATTCAACATTACCCCGGATTTTTAAATGCCAGCGTGCACCCCGATGGCCTGTGTGTCCCTTGCTGCTTCAAAAAACAACAAAAGTTTGCGGATCTAAAAGTGTGCGAAGACAAACTGCGCGGCGCAAAGGCACCTGCACAGGCTGATCCAGCAGCACCAGCCGCACCAGCCGCGTCACCAGTCGTCGCGGCCCCAAAGGACGACTACATTGTGGGTCCGGATAAATTTCCGATTCCGCTGGGTCGCCGCGGATATTTGCCCCAACCCGTGCAACGGTTTTTGAACTACGACAACAGCACGTGCCAGGTGAGCCAGACCAACAAAATGCTGAAGAAGAATGTGGCGTGCTTGTTGCGGCACGGGGTGCAGGAATGGAACCAGGACACGATGGGACGTCTAAGCGAGATGCAGTCGTTTATTGCGTGCATGGCCGCCATGCGACAGGACGAGCACCCCAAAAGCATTATCGAAATGAAAAAAATCATTTTGGACGGCATCACGCTGGACTCGTTTCTAACGTATCAAAACGGCACGCTGGTGGACGCATTCAAACCCGCCCCCGGCCAAGACAGGGAAGTGAATGGCCCGGGTTCCACTCACAAGGACAGCAACTACGTCAAGAAAATGACCGCAACCATGAAGGGCAAGGACGCGGCAAAGCAGAGGGCCGCAATGAGCAACACCATCAACGCGTACGAAAACTTCCGGCGATTCATTGAAAGCAACGACACCGTCATTGATCACACCTACATGTGGGATATTTTCACCACGTTCAATCCGAAGATATTCAACACGCAGCAACAGCGGCTGGAGCACGCGCTGAAATATGCACGGGAAAAGGGCGTCGCCAACAGCAAAGAACTCGCAATCCGTAACATCGGGTTCAATCTGATCATCCTGGAAATCCCGAAAGACGACAACAGCGACGCGCTGAACATCGTGTGCCCGTCCAATCACTATTCCAACAACCAGTTCAACGCGCACAAACCAACCGTCATACTCATTAAACAGTACAACTATTATGAACCCATATATCAATTCACCGACAACGACAATGCCAAAAAATCCGACATCAAAAAATCATTCAGCCTGAACGAAGCGACGCTCCTGCCCAATCTGAAAGTCATGATAGACCTAATCCGACTCCAAATCATGCCGGAATGCGCCCCGGTCAAGGCCCCCACCGTCAAACCATACACCTTCAAATACAATATTTCGGCCGAAGAAGCCATCTCCATTTTAAAGAAGGAGAAATTTACTGTCAATCGGCTGGTGTTGAATTACGATTCCAAGGTGATTGGACTAGAGGTTTCAAAAATGCGCGCCAACGGCATCATCATGACGGCGGCATCGCCGTTGGACCCGCATTATACGGAAATTGACATGGACCTGGTGATGATGGATGATCTCAGCATTTGGAGCTCGTACGAGGACACGTTGCAATTCCTCGCGTTTGTCAGCAAAGAAACAAAGGCCCGAATCCCGTGCCTGCCGCGCGTCAACGTCGTTGATGACGGCCGTCTCATTGGAATCATGACGGAAACCAACCAGTTCATGGAAATTCAACCGCACATCCCCGTGTTGGAAATTCCGCCGGTGCCCGCGGGCGTGAAACAGCTGGACCTCATTGCTTACACCACGAATCCCAATGAAGCCGATGCGGAAGTGCAAACCGGGTCCAGCGAGGACGCCAAGCGGGTGAAATACGTGCGACGCATTCAGCTGGAAACCGAAATGTACTCGCTGTTTCGCAATTCCATGCGCATCATGATCAACAAAATCAAGAACATGGAGCGAAAGAAACGGTTGGAAGGCATCCTGCACGCGCCCAATAATGGAACCCATCAAGACAAGCTGCGTGAAATCATGCGCATCTGCCGCGAGATGGGGGACCCGTCCATCCAATTCACGCAAATGTCGGATGCCGTTCTGGACGCGTTCAAAACGGAGTCCGTTGCATTTATGCAGTGCCTCTCGGCCGAATCCCGGATGGAGTATGGGCCCAGCACGTGCATGCGCACGGTCAATGCTGCGGCGAATGAATGCAGTATTTTATTGCCGCGTTCGAACTTGGTCAACGGAATGGACAACCGCACATTTTACTACGGCAAATTGGCCGATGAACTGTTGCGATACACGCGCATTCGGCGGTTCATCATGTCGTCCGCGTCCTCGTTCGCCTCTCTCACTCCGTTGGCGTACGATTTGCATTCCAATGAAATCATTTTGTTGCATTCGCAGCTGGAACCCTATTTTGACCACCTGGAACCCGGGACGGGGTCAATGAACCCATTCGCGCGATACAACGCGTTTGCCACCACAAATCCGGAACTGAACCCGGGCGAAATACCGTCCAGCAACTATGTTGAGGTCGCCGCACCATCCGACGGCAATGTTTGTGCCCCCGTTGCACTTAAACCGCTGGCAGGCGCCGCGACGCATTATTTCCCCCCAACCATGCAGCTGCTCGCGTTTGACAATGCCGGGGGGGAGTGCACGTTTGAAGCCTTCATCGCCATCATGAAAGAGGAACGCGCCGAATACGGCGATGTGAGCGTGCCCGAATTAAAAACCATTCTGGTGGGCAAATACGACGAACTCGCGCGCGCGCACAAGGTGCAGCTGATGAATTATTACAAACACTTGACCGCCAACCGCCGAGTGCTGGCCACCAACGTGCAAGACTTCATCATGAATTCGTTCCACTACATGACGCACTTGGACCTGTGGATTCTGGCCCAGCACTTTCGCATACCGGTCGTGCTGTTTGCCGGACACATGAAATACCCCTTGATTGAAAATCAACAGCCCGCGCTGGTGCTGTATCATGCTCATGACCCCGATGAAACAGAAACAACTGCCGCATTTTATTACGTGATGACAGCCGGACGCACCCGAGATGTTGCCCCCGGTTACAGCATTGTTCGCACGGCCGCAAATGTCATGAAATTCCCGCTCAGTCAATGCACCGACGCCGCCCTTGTCTCCGAAATCATGAAACAACTGGTCGTTGGGGTGGGTTCGGTCTCACAATTTGTTGCGGAATACGTTCCCGTGGTAAAAAAACGGGTGCTAAAAGAAAAAGACGCGGATGATGAATGATGAATGATGAATGATGTGAAAAATGATGTGGAAACCTACCTCATTTTGCCTCGGGCATTTTATTACCGCCTTGGTGATTTGCGGGTCCTGGGCGATGCAGACTTCGTCCTGGGCGATGCAGACTTCGTCCTGGGCGATACAGACTTCGTCCTGGGCGATGCAGACTTCGTCATGGGCGCTCGTTTAATCGTTTGCACCAACGAAGGGTTGGTGTGTTTGCACATTGTGATTGGCATTTTGCAATTGGGAGACCGTTTAGTTGCGGTGCATTTGCAGGTGCGCATCAATTTTCTCGCCGGTTTAGGTTGATCGGTGAATCGCTGCATTGTTAGGAGGCCGAGTCCCGTCATGGCCGGAGTCGTGCGTCGGATGATGTGTTTGATCACCTTGTTCACATTGGCTTCCAGATGACGCGCGACCCCCCGTTCCGCTTCTGTTTCCAGGCTTCGCATGTGGGTAGCAGGAAGTTGATACTCGCAACGAAACACAGTGGCGTAGTCAATTGCTAAACGCACCAGCTCGGCTTCGTCGCAATCGCGCGCTTGGTCGCGCGCTTCGCCCAACGCGCAGCCCACAATGACGGCATCAATTTCTCGGGAAAGCGCCTTTTTTTGCTTGTCCATTTTGTTATTCGCTATGTGTGCTATACCATATTGCGAATATTATTTTTCGGTTTGATTAATTGCGACGCTTGGTTCTGTGTCGCTGTTTGCACTTTTGTTTTTTGTTAGACCTTGTGCCACCCACGCTGCCTTCGCTGTCACTGCCGCGCGGGCTGCGCACTGGGAACAGCACGCGTTCGTCCGGCACCCGGCATGCATACACAACCACAAAGTCATTTTCGGGATCAATCACTCCATTGGATATTCCAATTTGCAGAAGGTCCGACAGTTTAACTCGGGCACCATGCTTCTTTTTTAATTCCGGAACATATTCAAATTTTGATTCATTAAGCATGCCCTTAATGGTGTCGTCAATGGATTTAATGTGTTCTTTTTTTGTTTCAGTGAAAAAGGGATGGGCGCCTTTCAGTGTGTGCAAGTCCCATTCAGCGCGCTGTTTTGCGGCCTCTAGAACGGCCATGCGATCCGCCGCGCTATGAGCCACTGTTTGTATTGTTGAAGACACTGACTTTTTCACAACGAGTCCAAACATGCTATGAACATCATTAATTTCACCGGTTTGCATGTCAACCATTGACACACTTTCAATGACTGGCAATGCATGATTTGTACCAAACAAATATAGATCCGTAAGTGCATGACCCTGTTTATGACAACGAATTTTGTTTTCACCCATAGTCAGGGCATCCGCATTACGAGGATCGCTTCTTATGCCGACCATCGCATTTTTAATGAGTTGCCTGAGTGCATCTTTTGGAACATCGGGCCGTAGGCGGTGCTGACTCAGAGTGTAAGCCAATCCCACAAATGGTTCGTCGCATCTTAAATCGGCACAGAAAGGCTGCCCACATTTGGCAGTAGTGAACGTGTCAACTGGTGTTTTGAAAGAAACCGGCTTTTTCATGCCAGTGGCAGCGAAAGCAACACCCATAGGAGGAACCATAAAACCAAGACCAGGAGGAGGAGCCGCAGAAGCGGA
>Ga0315284_10001964_pt1 | contig 29471 bp, 25 predicted proteins | sample YL17G09_16_MG_FD_203696 | JGI IMG/M metagenome (GOLD analysis project Ga0315284, IMG submission 203696) | Sediment microbial communities from Yellowstone Lake, YNP, Wyoming, USA - YL17G09_16 | ecosystem: Environmental > Aquatic > Freshwater > Lake > Sediment | place: USA: Wyoming | collected...
GCCGCATTCTCTCCTTCAATTGGTTGCTCTCGCCGGATTTTCATGCGAACATTGTACTCGTCCAGATTGAGATTGCTACGGTCCGCACGATCCAAACGATCTTTCAGCATCACGGTGTATTGTTTTCTGTCAATCGCATCATCTTGACAGTAGGTTTGAACTAGCCCCAATCCTTGAATCGTAAAGCGGTAATTGCTCGGGGTGATAATATTGAGATAATCCTCCTGTGGAGTGGGTTTGAATCCCTTCATGCGAAGACGCTGTGCGATTTGAAGAAAGGTGTTTGAATCAACGACTCCGCCTACACCAACCCCCGTCTCCAGCTCGTAGGTAGCGTGCAACGACCATTCATGGACAAGCCGCTGAAGATTGGCAAATTGGTCTTTTGTCAACTCCATGATTCACTATTAAGTATAGTGATAAAAGGACCTTAAGTTTTCTATCTAAATTCCGATTGTCAATTTTATAGAAAGAAGGACGCTCCGTTTTTAACGCCGAATGATTTGAGAACGCACATGTTCTGTTTGAAATTTCTGTTTGATTCGCTCAATCGCATACAGCGGATCAAATTGGGGATTGCAGCAAAAAAGATCCAGATAGCATGAACGATATTCGGGATAGGTATGAATGGTAAAGTGACTTTCAGAAAGAACATAGGCGTAGGTATAACCAATCGGAGAAAACTGATGACCGGTTTGAGCAACCACATGCAAATCCAGTTCTTGAATCAGTTCCTCCATGATGGGACGACCTCGTGTGAGATAGGTCAATAGTTCGGGTTGTGGTACATCATAGACATTAATAAGCAAATGCACGCCAACCGGTAGTCCTGATGACATGGTGTTCATTAGGTATATCACGAGTCCAATCATTTAAGTTCATTTGATTCGTGTGTTGTCCAATTGGCAAACACCCGAAGACTAAGGGCACGCCCCAGACGGACAGATAGAACATCCTTGGTTAGTTTTCGATCCGTCTCTTTCCAAGTAGGAAGCTGACTGAGTTGTTCTACCAATTTGATCTTAGTGGCATCGATTTCAGGCCATTGAACGGTCCATCCATGTTGCTCCATGGTACAGAGCCAGTCTGCGGCAATGGCAGAGAGAGGTTGAGCGTGAATCTCAGAGGGGATGCCAACCCATCGTCCGCGATAATCAGCCACCCACAAGGTATAATCGCGGTTCCATGTCATAGGATCCGAAGAGAAGATGATCTCTCCCTTATGCGAACTCTCGCATTTTGTTTCATGATCCTCAATATGATCCTGAACAGCCTCCTTGATTAGGATAAAGTGTTGTTTTGTCATGAGCGAAAGTCCATGATAGAGATCCAGATAGTCCTTCTCTTGAAAGGTTCCGCCGTTATAGGAAACAGCGATCAGATCATGTATCTTCTTGCGCTTACGAGACAGAGAGGTATGAGTAAGGTCATCGGTTTGCTGTTGCAATTTGGTACTATATTCGATCAGTTGCTGCATGCGAGCATTAGCAGGAGCAAGTGAATAAAACTGTGGGTCGGAAATACAGGAAAGGATGCTAATAATTCCTGCTGGATTCACATTAAAGGAAGTGTATCCTGGTAGGTGAAAGGAATCAAGGGAAGGATCGGTAGCAGCAATATGAACCTCAATGGACTCCAACGGTCGGTGTCGATTGGGATTTTGTTTGGAGAAGGCGAGTAGTTCGCCAAAGCTGACATTCTGATATTGTTTGTGAGGGGTTGTCATACTATCTATTAGATCTACTCCATGCTTTAGGTTAATCAAATTTTATGGAGAAGTAGGCTGGTATGTTTCGTTCTGAATACGAATCGTCTCAAGGTCTTTCAAACGATCTTCGTGCTCTTGACGAGTTTTCAGGCAAAAATGGAGATATCCCTGTATTTGCTGAAAGGTCTCTTCGGAGAAAGAAGAAAGATCAAAAAAAATACCGTTTGAATTTTCCGTATATTGCTCTTTGGTCTTCCGTATGATTCTAAACAGTTCTTCTTGTTCTGGTTTTGCCAGGAGTCTGATGTTGTCAAACACCTTTTTACGATCATCGTAGGTTGACATTTCTAATTCCGTAAAGATGTTCCTGGATATGCAACAAGCGCATGGTTTATTCTTCACTGGCTTCTTCGGCCTCTGACTCTGACTCTTCAGGCGCTGACTCTTCTTCCACTTCCTCGGGCTCTGACTCTTCAGGTGCTGACTCTTCTTCTGCTGCTGGCTCTTCTTCTACCACTGGCTCCTCAACGACAGCATCCGACTGCACTTTGGCAGCAGGTAAGGCAACCTCTGCCTGCTTCTCTGACTCCACGGTTGCATGAAAGATACCACTTGCAAGAATGTAGGTGTCATTGATGGCAAATTTAGAGCGTTTTAGCTCCACCTCGATCATATCACCGATCTTTACATTTTCATATTCAATCATCCCAATATGCAGATCACGCGGAACCTGAATGCGAATGGCCTGCTTGTAATCCACATAGAGACCCATCTTGTTCTTGCGGATGACCTCGCCCTTTACACGAATACCATCTACAGGATAAATGACGGTACCCTGTAGCTTCACATAATAGATGGCATCGCCAGTAAAACGAGCTGCTTCGAAATACCCCATGGATCGAGAAAGCATCTCAATGGTACCGGGAAGGACAAACCCCTGTTCGGAGCATTTTTTCTCCATGCTATCTTTGGCTTTTTGAAGTAAAATGACATCAACAGGCATTGATTTCACTTTATTGAAATCGCTTGGAGTTAAGCTTAGTTTCTTTTCAAAGAATGCGGTAGTCTCCATTCTTCTGTTTGCTATGAATCTTTTGAGGGTTCCTCTTCCTCAATTTTATTTATTTTTTAGAGGCTCGAAACATGCCAATGTGTCCTGAATAAAATGACTGAACAGCACGAATAAACCATCGCTTATCCTGTATTTCCTCTGCATCCAGAAATCGAAGAAAGAGATTCATTAAGGTACAGAGGCGTGTCGGATTTTTAATGGTGAGTGAAGTAACAAGTGACACCTCGTTTAAGTGAAAATCGAATTGAAATGAGCTCGCCTGTAAGATCTGACCGATTTTTATTAGATTTTCATAATGGTTACCCTTACCACTCACAATGGCACATTCACTTCCCTTTCTTCCCTGAAATTTCCCTCCCGCTTCAGGAGGCTCACTTGTTTTAAATACAATCTTGCCATATTTTGGAACAAGGAACCCATATAGGCCTCCTGTGGATCGCTGTGTAACATGAAAGAATTGGACAGGGTCCTTTGAGCGATCTTGATGAATGGCATCAATCACAGCAGGCGAACAAGGCTCTCCATTGGGAAGACGATATTCCACCTCACCCGTTTTCGGATTAAATAAGCGATTGATAACATCATTTTCATCAAATTCAAATTGGCTATCTTTTATACAATCATCAACAGCCTCTCCCTGTTGCAAAATTAATTGGTTCTGCTCCGTAACAGACATCCATTCATCCCAGAAATAGAAGAGCAATGCATTTCGAAATGCGTTTGTATTTACATATCTGGATTCCTGAAATGCGGCATGGAAGGTGGGAATGACGCTCAGCATCTTTTCACGATTCTGAATGACAGACTTGTTGTGATTTGCAACCTTAACAATGTATTCATTGATTTCATGTGGCTCTTTGATGTAATCTTCACTCACCGATAATTCATCAATCCAAGTGACAATCGCATTCCAGGTATCAAGAATGGTATCCGATGTATTAACAACATCAGCCTGTTCCTCCTGTTCAGCGGGTGCCTCGTATTCCATGGGAATATACATATCGCGCTTAATGGGAAACTTCGCCACACGAATGGCCAGAGGAATGCTGATATCCATATATACATTAGGTTGAAATAGGTAGTACAAGTTACAGTATCGAATGTATCCTTTTAGGCCATTATAAGTAATTTGAAATGCCTTATTATTAACAATTTCACGCAATAAATCGACTTTTGCCAATCGAGGAATATCGGTAAGTAGATTCCATAAATCTTCGGACTTATAAAAGGGCTGACGCTCAAATAAGACACGAAGCCGCTGTTTCATTTGATTCACACGCCACCGTGCAGAGTATTCATCATAGGTGGAATCGTCCAGGGTGAGCTTCGCAACATCAATTTGAGGAGTGCATTGATATTCGCAGTTCTCGATCCAATCACATACCGCAGTAAATGGCATATCATTGATGCTCACCTCTCTTCGTAGAACACCTTGCGAATCCAATTGCTCAATAGGCGCTTGGCCTTGAATAATGATCGCATTATGATTAAGATTACAGTCAATCGCGGACTGCTTCATGGCACGCGTCACGCGACCGATCAAGACCGCCTTTTTGAACCCATTTCGATAACTATACAGATCGGCTGTTTCATAGTATGGCTCACTGGGTGGCAACACAGTTGCATAGAGATACACGGTATTATTGCGCTCCAATTTGGGCAACATACAGTGAGAACGAAAACGAATGGCACGCCCGAGAATCTGTTCCGTTTTATTTAAATGATACCATGAATCAATCACATGGGTCTCGCGCATAAAGCGAAAATCAACACCTTCTGATGCAATTTGAGAACCAATCACCACCTTCATATGAACACCATTTACATTATTATCCGCACGCTGAGCAGCAATGGTTTCCTGGTTATGGGGTGAAACGCTAACATTACCTGTAAGAAGACCATAATAGGCAGGAGAAAAGGCGTGCTCTGCGTTTCCATGCTGTTTCTCTCGTCTTGGGCAAAGGGCGCACTGTCTTCCACCATTTGCTTCTACGACCTCCTTCTTTTTCCCAAGAAGGCCATGTGTGCGACCATAGAGGGTATATCCATTTGCCTCCAGAGCAAGGCCGATCGAAATGGCACCGCTATTGACAAAACGAGAATACACGAAGATGCATCCCTCTGTCCGTTGAATGCGACGAATCAAGAAATCAAACTTAGGGCTATAGTTAGCTAAGGGGCCCACTGTCAGCCACTCAATACCCACCGAATCTAGTGGTTTATATTGTACTTGCTTTTCGATGGTCTCTTTCGTAAATACCGTTAAGAGCGCATTCGTATCCGATCGTGATTTATAGGCCGCAAAGGTTGTACCCTGCGTAGCAGGAGTCGCTGGAACAATGATATTTCCCGCAGGAACCAACATATCCAATTGAAAGGGTCCCAATTCTTCGCGGTCTTTTTTTAGGGGTGGGAGAGCCTTCATGATCTCCAGTGTGGCCTGAAGGGATTCACCGCCCAATAGAATGGGTACAAGAGGTAAGTGCTTGTAATAGTCGCGCTCTGATTCAGGGATGAGTGCGCCACGGGGATTTAAAGAAGGATAGGCCGCAGGAAAGGCGGGGATGGAGAGGGGGAAGAGACGCACAGGGAAAGAAATCGGATTCTCGCCGCGCATAAAACTCACATAGCGCTGTGAGATATCGGATAGTATTTTTACACCACCAGGAGTAATGGCTCCGCGCGGGTCAAAGACATCCGCTTCGCTAATGGTTGCTTTCTTATCATTTAGTAACAGCAGGTTAAGGATAAATACAATTTCCTTATAGGTGTTATACATGGGGGTGGCCGTTAGAGCACAGAACTTCATGCCCTCTGCATAGCGTAACACATCCTCCAGAAAGGGCGTCAAATATTTGCCACCGAGCGCATCGGATTGCTCGGCTTTGCTGCTAAAGGCCTCCTCTTTCTCATCGATGTCGAGGTGATCGCGAAGGGATTGGTCGCGAAGATTATGGGCTTCATCGACAATGAGTAATTTGCCGCTAAATTGGTCGCGGATGCGCTGGATTTTAATTTCGCGCTGGCGCTTTTTGGAAAGAGTGGTAGGAATGCCACTAATGGCCTCTTCAATAAATTTGGCAAAGGATACATATCCAAACACTTTGTAGCGCTTATTAATGAGCTTCTTGACGGCTCTCTCGATTTTATTGATGTCACGCTCGTATAAGGTATTTGTCAGTTTCATATAGGTCGTTCCCGTGCATTGAGAGGCAGAATTGGGCTCGGCACCTTCTCCGAAAATGATCTTCTTGCTATCGAAAATGGTTCGGTAAAATCCCTCGCGAATCGTGGGAGGAGCGATCAAATAGACTTCGTTTTGTGGATAATATTCAAGCCATGCCTCGGTAATTTGAACGGCGGCACAGGTTTTACCGACGCCGACACCGTGATATAGGAGGGCGGACATATAGGGCGTTTTGGGGGACATAAAATTAGAAATGAATCGCTGAACGGGTGTTACTTCAAATAAGCTATCTCCTGCACATGGATCTGTGACGGGTTGCCATTCTTGCTGCAGAGATTCAGCAAATTCTCGTTTGGCAAGGAGCTTTTTTAAGAATGCGGGATCAAGAAGATCGGGATAGGCGCCTGTTTGGAGTTCCCATTCATTCATAAAAGCAGAAGGGAACATCCCTCGTTTTTGGAGTTCTTTGACAAGTTGATCGCGTACTTTAAAATCAGTCTCTGTATCCCAGCGTTCCAGAAGATCATCAGGAGGTAAATTGGCAAACTCTGTTGGATTGTTATTACCATTATTATTGTTGTTATTATTGTTATTATTATTGTTATTGATAGCAGGAAGAGGTAGTCCTCGTTTTTCAAATTCTGCCTGTACTAATACACGATCGGCTTCATTCAGATTCATTTTCCACATGAGTTCCAATTGTTCAGGTGTCTGACCAGCAAGAAATGTTTTCAATCCTTGATTATTTTCTGCTTCTTGTGCTTCTGCTGCGGGTAATTCTGCTGCGGGTAATTCTGCTGCAGGTAATTTTTGTGCAGGTTCGTCATTTTCATCATTTAATACAAACTCATCATCATCTTCCTCCTCATCTTCTTCCTCATCTTCTTCCTCCTCATCCTCATTCACAATTGCCTCTGGATATTCATCCTCCTCATTCACAATTGCCTCTGGATATGCATCTACCTCTTCTGCATCCTCTTCTTCTGCCTCTACTTCTTCTGCCTCCTCTTCTGCGTCCTCTACCTCTTCTGCATTTTCATTTGCATTTTCATTTGCATTTTCATTTGAATTATTTAATTCAAACTCTTCAGGTGATTCTGCAGGAGCGGATGCAAGTGATTCCTCTAGATCACCAAATTCTTCTTTTAACAAATTGTATAAAATGGGATCATTTTGTTCATTTTGCTGCATTACTTTCCATAATTTAAGCCGATTCTCTTTGGTAAATTTCATCAATGTTTCACGCGCATCTGCCACCTCCTGTGCAGCGTCGATGGCAGAAACCTCTGCAGCTTCGTTTGCAGCTTCGTTTGCCACTGCTACTTCGTTTGCAGCTTCGTTTGCCACTGCTACTTCGTTTGCCACTGCTACTTCGTTTGCCACTGCTACTTCGTTTGCCACTACAGGCTCTGCTACTGCAGGCTCAGAGGCCACATTGCTCGAGACAGAGCGGTTCGGAGAGGACTCCTCATCTTCATTCTCGAGTAATAAATTTTTGGAGATTCCAAACATCCTTGCTATTTATAGAACTACATTTGATTTTCTTTCTAAACGCTTTGAGAATTCCACCGCACTACAGTGCTATAGACGGTGCTATAGACGAGGCATCTCATTCGTATGAACAGGGTGAAAATTCTTCATAATTTTACCTGCTTTTAGCAATATTTCTCGTTTTTCTATATTATCCGGACGAATCTTTGAGGTAGCTTCATCTAACGAGCACCAGCAAATCCCTCCAATCTCGCGTGCCATGTGAAAATTATCCATATTCATTTCAACCTCCGTGGATTGATTACAAATGGCAATGTAATATTTATGACAGTAATGCACCTGATTAGAGCCAAAAAATGTTTCCGAAATGCAATTCGCATTTTGTAGGATCGAAAATTCATACGGATGTAGTCCTGTTTCCTCCTGAAATTCACGAACTGCACAGTGCAGATCCGTCTCATAGGGAGTACGCCGCCCCTTTGGAAATCCCCATTCAGGCTCCGTCCATTTGGTAGGATATTCTAATTGAAGCCGTGGTAATTTATCCTTAATTTGTGAAAATCGGCGCTCTGATGTTTCATACTCATTTTTATGAGATCGAACCATGAAAGATTCCCCCCACACACCATACCATAGTTCTTGAAAGGTCTTTGTACTGATTTGCTCATGTTCTTTTTGTGTCATGCGAGATAATAGTGATCCAATATAAGAATCATCGTGTTGTATGTATTTTCCCCTTATAAACTCTACAAATGCCAACGAGTCTTTTCGTTGAATCAATAGAAACTGAATCGAGTCGTTAGCATTTGAAATATTCGTTGATTTCGAATAAAGTGATGTGATATTTGCATCATTTGCATATCGAACTGCAATTATTCCATAACTTGTAACAGGTGATAAACAATTACGAAATAAATGTCCATTTAATCCACAATTGGTACAATGTAGTGTCCGGTTTGTTATCATATTATGATTCTCTTATCGGATACATACTAAAAGTCTTTAGACCATCTGTCAGCGTGCTAACAGATCATAAGATGAGAAAAAAAGAGTCAAAGAAATGATAGAGGATAAATAGAATGCAATTTCCACCAAGTGTATGGGGCCCTTTTTTCTGGCACACCATGCATATTGTTGCATTGGGATATTCAAAAAATCCGACCTACACCGATAAGAAATGTGCCAAAGAGTTTTATGAATCCCTTGCCTTTCTACTCCCTTGCTCGATCTGCCGCGAGCACTATAAAGAATATTTACAAGAAAAGCCAATTTCAACCTTCCTAGACTCCAGAACCGATCTCATTAAATGGACTGTTCAAATTCACAATAAAGTCAATAAAATGCTGGGAAAGCCCGAATGGACACTTGAAGAGGTGCTTTCTTATTATGAAAAGGTGGGCGCCAGAAATCGATCCCCTGTATGGACCAAAGAGGACATGAAGGAAGTGGATTATGCCTCTTTTGTGAAGGGGTTTCTGACAGGAAGCGTCGTATTATCAGTGATAGGTGGTGTAATGTATGCTGTACATAAATTATAATCATGTATCATTGCCATCTTATAAAAGAAGGATAAATAACAGAGATATGGCAAATACAGGTATCAATATTTCCAGATATTTGGGTTGGCCTGGATCAGGAAGTCAAGGACAGCGCAATACAGGCTGGTTTGCGTCAAAGGATACCGGTTCTACTTCCTATCCATCTACTACGCCCAGTACGGGATCGTATTATAATACAACAGGTGATTCAACTGGTTCTATTAAGCGTATTTTGGCATTCGTGTTAGCAATTATCATTGTCATGATTATTCTGTTGTTATTTGTTGATAAATACATTACACCCATTTTTCGCTCACAACCTGGTTCTCCCGGTATCGTTACCCTACCATGGACGGATACGGGTGTATTGTTTTGGAAAACAAACTCAGACACGATTAAAAATGAAGTAACGCCGATTCGAAATAAGTTCTTTGACTATTCCTTTATTCTTGACATTTTTATTGAGAATCCAATCTATTTTACCAATCAGCCCCGCATTTTAGTCAGTCGAGGCGGAATGCCAATTGATGCGGATGCATCCACAACAGTCGATCGCACAACCCTATTAAGCGTGCTGCAATACTATAATTTTGTCGTTGCCCTGTTACCCGATACCACCGATATGATTGTCTCTGTACTAAATCAAAATCACATCATGGAAAATATTATCATTCCCAATATCACCGTTCAGAATACCTTTCGATTAGGCGTCGTTATCATGGATAAGGCATTTGAAGTCTATATCGACGGGCGTCTCATGAAAACGCGCTCCTATGGCGCGCCTCTTCTGGATGTAAGGGGGGACATTGTCGCAGGATCTACCAATGTTGCCAAACTGCGTACCCTTAAAATCTGGGATCGCGCCTTAATCGCGCCTGAAATTCGAGAGGCCAAACCGCCACTTACTGCAGCTGCTACCTTTGGAGCGGATCCAATTCCTGGTTCATCCACTTGTCTCGATAGTGTTAAGGATGCGGTGGATCCATCTGCTGCAATGAGTGCCATTTCCTCCTATACATCATCTATTCTCCCTGACTCTGTGAAAAAAGGTATATCATCGGTTACTGCATCAATTGAAAATGTCATACCTGGAACATCTACGCCTTCCTCATAACATACGGGGAGAGAAAATCAAATCGATCAATAGAGAATGTCGATTATTACTCAAATCGTCTTTGGTATCATTATACTACTTCTTGTCGTGTATATTGTTAATTATATGATCTATCCGTCATCGGGTAACAATGATGTACTTCCAACAATGACTCCACTCAATACAAAGAAGGAGATTGCCCCTGCTGATGTTGTTAAAAAGGTCCTGTTAGGGTCATCGAGTTCTACCGTGATGGGCTTTTTCAAATTGGAGAATGGTAATCGCACACTTAATTACCAAAATCAGTATATCCCATTACTGCAAGTTGAAAATAACTGGCGTCTTGAAGTAATGCCCTCTTCGATGGGTGATCAAAATCCACCAACGAGACTACAAGTGAGAACGCAACGCGGTGCAGTGAAACAGACTGAAGTCATTGATCTCCCACCCATTCCGAGACAAAAATGGGTATTTATTGCCATTTTACGAGATGGCCGACGATTCGATGTTATTTACGATAGACAAATTGTTGCCTCTCATCGAATGAATGATTATCCGGTTGTCATCAGTAGCCCTCTATCGATTGGATATGACAAATTGGATGGTTCAGTGATTCATGTTATTGTAAATGGCGCACGGTTGAGCCCCGAATATGTGGAACGATTACGATCTACCTATGTGGATACCAATAATGTGATCTTAGAAGACAACCCCATCAATCTTACATTACCCAATGTATCGCTTTTGGCGCAATGCCCTTCCGGTTTTCCATGTGATACTATTACACAAGCCCCCCTCAATAATTTGGTTCAATGGAGCACACACTATGCTTAAATTCTCTTGATAGAATATCCGTGTATTTGTCAGAATCATGAGCACCAATAATAGTTCATCTCCTGCCTCCCAAATCATTCCTGTGCTTATTTTGTTTCTAGGATTGTTCGGATTGTATTACTTATACCAATACTTATTCGGCGTGAGAACATTAAATAGCTATCCGCTGATTACAAAGACGCAGGATGCATCTGCCGCAGGTCCCATTAACATGGGATCCGATAAATTAGCACCCCTGTTTGAAGGAGGTGAATTCACCATTTCTACATGGCTGTATATCAGCGACTGGGGTGTTAGACGAAATCGCCACAAGCATATTCTTAGCATTGGTGGATCATCTTTTCAGACCATTGGTATTTCTCTGGGTGCCACAAAGCCATCGCTTCGTGTTCGCCTTCAAACCTGTGACAGACAGTCCTCCTCCTTTTTGAATAACGACAAAAATGGCACACCATGTGACACACTCCACACCAAACAGTACAATAAGATGTTCGCGGACATTCAAATGGATTCGGGCTTACTCGAGTCTACGCCGCTGTGTGACCTACCCGAAGTGGATCTGCAGCGGTGGATCTGTCTTACGGTGGCAGTGAATGGAAGAACAGTGGATGTGTATCTGGATGGTAAATTGTCTCGTTCATGTGTATTACCTGCACCGTTTAAGGTGGATGCAAGTGGTTATCGTGCAACTCTATTAGGTCACGGTGGTTTTGGCGGAAAAATATCGACCACGACGATGTATGATCGCGCGCTTAACCCCGAGGCGGTCCATACGAATTATATGGCCGGCCCTGAGCCCATTCTCTCTCTTAGTCAGTGGTTTTCCTCTTTTTTTGAGCCATCGGTATCTAGCAATGTTTCATCCAATTCACAAATAAATAATACAATGAATTAAAAGGAGATCCATGTTCTCAACACCATCTGGAACTAATGGAAATACGCAGCGATCCGGTGAGGCACCCGGTAGCGGACAGCAAATTCTATATGCAGCATTACTTGTTGTTGTTATTTACCTTTCTTTTATCTTTGTGGAGGTGATTTATAATTACTACAATCGCATGACAATGAATCGAACGGAACTATTACCCAATACCTATGTCATGAATGATAAATCACAAACAATCATACAAAACCCAAATATCCCAGGTTCAAAGCCGGTTCATTTGTCTGAAAATGAGCGAAGTGGAATTGAATTTAGTTATTCCTTTTATTTAAATGTGAATCCATCCACCTTCCGACAAGAATATGGCCTACAGCACATTTTCCACAAAGGATATTCCTCGCAATTTCCCCTGTTAGGGCCCGGTGTTTATCTTCGCTCTGATACCAATACCCTTCGTGTGTATATGAATACCTACAAGACATGGAATAATTATGTGGAAGTGGAGAATATCCCCGTTGGAAAATGGGTGCATGTGGTGATTGTTTGCCGAGAAAATGCGCTCGAAATTTACATCAATGGTAATTTATCGAAAAAATACTCATTTGACGGATACACACCCTACCAAAACTACCAGGACATCGTATGTTTCAGTCAGAGACGCATTACCATGCCAAAAACCCTTGAATCAGTGGATGAAAATGGGTTTGATGTATTTGGTGCGGCGCAGGGCATGATCAGCCGTCTGTATTATTTCAGTTATGCACTCTGCTATGCTGAAATTCAAACACTGGTCAATGAGGGCCCCTCATCGAAAATGGATTCCTCATCGTTAATGGATCGACCACCCTATTTATCGGATACATGGTGGGCCAAATCGTATTAAATTTTATAAATTTTACAAATTTTACTCATTTATCTTATGTAATAATTGTCAATCTGTAGGTCTAAAGGGCAAATAGATTAACTATAATAACACTAGTGATGCCTGGAGGTGGTCTGTACTCCTTAGTAGCATACGGAGCACAAAATGTGCTATTAAGTGGTAATCCCAGTTTTACCTATTTTTATAAAACCTATAAGAAATATGCACATTTTTCTGAGGAGTCCGTGACATTTGCGATGGATGGGCCGCAGAGTTTGTCATACGATCAGCCAATCCAGATTCGATACAAATTTCAGCGCATTGCCGATTTGGTCCGCGACATTTATTTCACATTTGATTTGCCAGACATTTACTGTAAATACATTGAGAGTGTACAGCCAAATGGAAGAACACCCGATACCCAATACAATTTTGCATGGACAGACTACATTGGATGTCAAATTATTCAAAGTGTGGGAATTTACATTGGAGGTCAAAAAATTCAAGAGTTTGATGGATCATATATGATTGCGAAGGCTCAGTGTGACTTGGATAATCGTTCTTATCAAAAATGGCGAGTCTTAGTGGGAGATCTACCTGAGCTGAATGACCCTTCAAAAGGAATCTATGCAGGCGGCTCATCAGGCTTGTCAGGAGGGGGGTATCCACTTGTCTATAATAATAACGGCCCGCCACCAGCTTCAAAAACGACTCCACCTAATGTAAACCGTCCCTCCATTCAGGGTCGCCGCCTCCAAGTTCCGTTGCCCTTCTGGTTCGCGGAATCGACCTTTGAAGCACTTCCGCTTGTATCACTTCAGTATCATGAGTGTGAAGTTCAACTGACGCTTCGTCCGATTAATCAGCTGTATACCATTCTAGATCTCAGTGGAAATCAGGTTGCTCCAAGTTATCAATCCCATCCATCTCCGTCCGCCTTACAGCCTGAAAATGTCTACTATACTGCGGTATCCAATATTTCAGATGTGACGATTAATAATTTTTTAACAGATATTGGAATGCCCCCGCCATTATTAAATACCTGGCCTCTCAATCCTGCCATTCAGCTAACTTATGTCTATGTAACAGATGATGAACGCGCACAGTTTTCTGCCGAACCCCTTCAATATCTGGTACGACAAATAACAAGCTACGCCTTTCCAGGACTCATTTCAAGACAATTTGTGGAACTCGATACACATAACCCGATTGAGCGTCTTATCATTCTTCCGAGGAGATCGGATTCACTGCTCTATCGCAATCAAGTCGCGAATTTTACAAATTGGATCAATCCATATAAACCGCCATATATTGCACCGTGTGTTATCCCTACACCAGTCGTCCCAACTTGGGGGAACCCTATCAATACCACTTCAGCGACAGGCGCCCAGGTTCTCAATGGCCAACGGCAGATTCTTCGCGAACTATCTGTACTAGGTGATGGAAACTTGCTACAAGAGCAAAAACCGATCGAATACTTTACGGAAGTGGTTCCATGGAAGTACCTAACAGGTATTCCCACTCCAGGGTTGATTGTGTATCCGTTTTCTTTAGCATCCCCTTCACCACAGCCCGATGGAAGCATCAATAGTAGTCGAATTAAATTATTTCAAGTTGATCTGAATGTCTATCCCCTATCTTCGAATAGTTTTTACCAATATGATGTTGTCATCTATGTGGAAAGCTTGAATTGGGTAAGCATTGCTTCGGGCATGGGTGGTCTAAAATACGCACTATAAAGGCTCGTTTGTTAGGATATCATTTAAATCCATCCTTGTCATAGGAATGTCGGATTCAAGTGGGACAACGGATTCAAGTGGGACACCACCTGCAACAGGATTCATGGCCAGTATCACATCTGCATTTAATTCTGGGATTGATAAAGCAAAATCAATGGTGGGATCTACACCAGCACCAGCACCAGCACCAGGAGGCACACTAGGAGCAGGACCACCAGCACCAGGAGATCCACCAGCACCAGATCCACCAGCTACGGATCCCACCTTTCGAGACAAGTACCTCACCTTTATTCCAGTTGAGGTCTGGAATTATCTATCCATTGCAGTTACTATTCTCGTTCCATTTTTGTTTGCAATGATTGTTGCCAATGAAATGATTATTTACAAGCCAACCGTTCGCGCATTTTATTTTATTGTAACATGGGCTCTTTGTCTCGCATTTACATCATTTCGTGGAATTATTGTAGTATATTATATATTACGATGGATCTTTAATAGTTATAAAAAGAATGAAGGAGCGGGCGGTGGATTCTTTCCAACCATTTATAGTTTTATACCATGGTCTACTGACCATAATGAATTTAGATTATTACGATATCTTACCATTGATATTGGCGATCAATCAATGGATAACGCAATGAATGATTCATCATTTCAAAAGAAATTAAAAAGTGCTTATTACCTTGGAGAGAAAATGGTAGCTTATTTTAATGTATTAGAGAGTGCTAATCCTTATCGTGGATATGGTGAAATATATACCAAGAATTTTGAAAATGTAAAAAAATCATTATTTGAAATGCATATGCCAGCACTGGAAATTGATCACGAAAAGAAAGAGTATATTGTTCGATTGCATCGTGATGGGAAAAAAGATGAATTTATCGAAATTGCAGAACATAGTGTCGTACCAAATAGGAATGAACCATCAAAACCTACGAAAGAGACATTGCATAAGGTGCAATATAATAAGAATACCAATTCATTTACATTAGTTAAAAATGCAACCATTACAGAAGATAAAGATTTTAAAAATCATGACTCACTTAAAATCCCTAATAAAGTCATCGCAGCGGTTGCAGCAGTCGCCTCTATACCACCCGAACCTATCACAGCAGCTGCCTCTATACCACCCAAACTCACTTAAACCATCCTCCATACTAACTCACAATGATTGAAGTCTCTATTGTAACCCCTACTTACAATCGCCGTGAGTTTATCCCTGCCCTTATCCAAATCTATCGCAGTCAAACCTTTTCCAAAGAGAAAATGGAATGGATCATTCTGGATGACGGCCGAGATAAGGTTGGCGATCTGTTTGCCGAGGCGGCCAAAACCATCCCTAACCTTCGTTATTTGACATATGAGGAGAAGCTGCGTATTGGCGCCAAACGCAATCAGCTCAATAAGGAGGCAAAGGGTGCCATTATCATTGCCATGGACGATGATGATTTTTACCCACCCGATCGTGTGACCCATGTCGTAAAAGAATTCAAAAATAATCCCAACATCGAACTGGCAGGATCCTCTGAAATGCATTTGTGGTATATGGATACACAGAAGGTTCATACAGTAGGCCCTTATCATTCACGCCATGCAACCAATGGAACCATGGCATGGAGAAAGAGCTATTCCGATACTCATCGGTATAATGAATTTGTGACCCATGGAGAAGAAAGTTCCTTTTTGGAGGAGTATCGGCATCCGATGATTCAATTGACTCCAAAAAAGACCATTTTGGTCATCTGTCACGATAGCAATACTTTTGATAAAATGAAAATGCGGGAGGAACAGCAAATGCAAACAGAGCAGGCAACAAAAGCATCGCAAGTATCACACTCCTCCGCCATGAGAGAATCCTCTTTTTCATTGGAGCATTGGGTAAAGGATCCCTCTCTACGAGAATTTTATTATAACCTAAAGCATAGAAATAGAGACTAAGTAATATTACAATACATGTCTGAAGACTTTCACTATGATAAACTCGTGATATTAAATCAAGTATATCACCAATCTCTTACGCCATTGAAACAAATCACACACGATTCTATTAAAAGCACACTCTATCCCCATCAATCCACCCTCATACAGGGGATGAATCTGTATCGAGATAAAATGACCCGCGGTTTCTTGGTTGGAAATCAAGCTATTAATGGTAAAATGGGAATCATTGGAGACCCACCAGGAACAGGAAAGACACTGAGTGTTCTCGCCTATCTTGCTTCCCATTCTACCACTTTTCCTCGAATGACTTCTGAACTTTCTCCACATTCTTCCACCTATTTTTTCTCCCATCAATTGACACGACTATCCGACGCCTCTTCCGCCAATCTTATTATTGTCCCCCATCACTTATTTTCTCAGTGGCGCACCGAGATTGAACAACATACCACCATGAAATATGTTCCGATTGAAACCAGGCGAACCATGAAAGGAGATCAACTGGCGCAGCAGATTCTACAAAGCAAATTTGTATTAACGACCAATAAGTGCTACCGATTTGTACAAGAATATGCAACAGCACATGGAATAGAATGGGATAATATCATCATCGATGAGGCCAGTTCCATTTATATTCGCTCTTCGGATCCACCGCTACGCTTCCAATTTCTATGGCTCATTACCAATAACTGGATTCCACTCCTATTCAAACATCCCACACTGATTAAAAGTACCCTCTTTTTCTTGAGAGATCGCGTCCATCTTCATCCTGATTTGGAGGAATGGCTATTGAATGATATTACCATCCATTATCATAGTACGCTGGCATCTTCTGCCTTTTTAAAGGATTATCTCCCCTTTTTCCATACCCATCGTGGTCATATTGTTCTACGAAATACAAATGCACATATCCAGTCGAGTATTTCATTGCCACATATCATATATGATGTTCTGACCTGCCGGCCCATGATTACACTACAGTCACTCTCTAATTATTATGCTGCAAAGCATGCCGATCCTATTATTCGAACACGAAGCATCCCCATTTTATTTCAAGCATTGCATGTGGAATGGACGGATACGACTCATTTTCTTTCAAAGCATCCAAATAACCGTCATGCCCTCATTAGAAAGAAAGTCGAGGAAAATGAGTGCGTCATTTGCTTTGAATCATGTGAATATCCGAGCATGGTTCATTGCTGTTATAATTTATACTGTGCAAAATGTTTATTACGAAATACGATGATGACATTTAAATGCCCGACCTGTCGGGCAAATGTAAATACAAATACCATTACCTGTTTGGCTTCGCCGCCGCCACAGGATGTCATTTTTGCCAAAAATAAAATGGAGGCCTGTCTGGAACTATGCAAGCAACATCCAAATGGAAAGTTTATTATTTATTCCTCATTTGATAACATTTATTATCAGCTATTGGAGGAAATGATTAAAATTGGGCGAAAAGCAGAAAGAATAGAAAACAATCTATTTTCACTGCGTAAAACCATTCGCAACTTCCAAGAAGGTCATACTACCATCTTATTTGTATCCGATGTGGAAACCATCAGAGGTCTATCCCTTCTTTCTACAACTCATTTGATTTTTTACCACGAGCTACCCGTTTCCGAGCAGAAACAGGTTTTGATCCACTCTTCTCAGCGCTTAGGACGGACACAACCTCTGCAGATTTACCATTTAAATTCGGAGATTCCAATTTAACGCCGAGTGTATCATACAATTTACCCGTTTGATGAGTCGCCCACTGGGTCACACATCGAAAGGGAATATCATATTCATTTGCGACACGATTCATCTCCTTCCATGCATTAAAGAGGGCAGACTGCTTTGTTAATACCATAGTATACTGTAATTCGGAAGGTTCAGGAATATGAGCCGGTTTTCGATAATGCTGTAGATACAAATTCGGATATTTCAGTTTGAGCCGATAGGAAAGGGGAAGCAGGTTCCAGCATTGATGAAAAAACGCCCAAAAATCGGCGCGATCACTCCACCGCAAGTAATCCAAGATTTGTTCGTAGGCTTCAAAGGGTGCAATAGGGAGGGGAGATTCCTTTTGGACAGCCTTGCTTTCTAAAAAGAGGGGCAAATTTTGATGAAATAAGAGCCCTGCCAAATTGGCATCTTTGGTCTCCAAATCCAGTTCGTCTTGTAGTCCCCAGTTTTCAAATAGAGTAAACCAGGCGGCACGAATGGCAACATGGATGGATTGATCCAGAGATTCTTCCTTTCCTTGTACATGCCGACCAGAAGGATCATGATAGGTTAAACTCTGTGAGACCTTGCGAATGTCACCCAGCATGTACAGAGAATCAGGAATGTCCTTCTTGAAAAACTCGATCAGTTTTTCCTTCTTTGGCATATTCACATAATGAACACAGCAGTATTTGAGGAGTTGTTGCATGATTCGGCCCTCTAGAATATTACAAATCAAAATGAGCGGGCAATCATCCAAAAAAGGCCGTTTCGACTTCAAATAATCGAGGAGTTCCTGAAGACCACCTTTTTCACCCTGAGAAAGACCATCCATTTCATCGAGGAGCACCGCGCGCCCATTGGGCGTCGTGGGATGAATCCATTTGCTGACACCGGTTTCAATAAGAAGTGGCATAATCGTTTGGCGAAAGCTAGAGCCGGTTCGGGTATGACTCGCATTGAATTCCTGTACCCAGAATTTTGCCTGTTTGCTGACACGATAGACCATGGTCGTTTTCCCCACACCAGGCGGGCCGATTAATAGAAAGGCGGGATGGGATCGTGTTTTGAGCCATTTGATCATCGCCTCTTCGATTTCAGGATGAAGGCATGCGGTATCTTCTTCAGGCAAACTTGTGCGAACCATACTATCCCTCCATGTCATCCATTCTTTACATTCTATAGATAAACGAATATCATCGATTATCAATAAGGAGATGCATTCAACGGGAATTGAACCCGTGTCGACCCCTTGGAAGGGGGCCATTCTACCACTAAACTATGAATGCGTCGCTCCACTCTTATCGGAGATCATTTTATCTGGATTCAAACGCATCAATTAGGCGTGCACTGCGTATCCGCACTGCCTGATTGGGGGGAAGTAGTGCTTCCATCCGAGGAATTGCAGGCCTCTCCGTTGGTAATTCCCTCCCATGTCAGTCCATATTCCATGGTACGCTTGCAGAGCTCCGCCTGTTTGGCAGCTCCATCGGAGCTTTTAGTAGTTAAATCAAAAAAGCAGGCATCATCATCGGTACCTTTCACATATCGCTTCAAGCATTTCGTATTCTGTCCGCATCGGGCAATTCCAATGAGATCAATGCAGGTATCCTGAGCGCCACGCTTGTAATAGGTTAAGTAATCAGGGCAGGTATTAATAATAGGGGGCCAAGAAACCGGAGTGGCCGAGAAAAGGGAGCTACCCTTTGAAAACCAACGGATTCCATAGATAATAAAAAGAGTGAGAGATCCAATAAAGAAAAAGAGAGCAGCAATGGATTGGTTTTGTTGCATGATTTTATAGGATCCGCCGCCGATCACCAACAAGGCGGCGACGATGTACATTATCATATAGATGTTGAACATGCTTCTAATAGAATAAAATGATTTTTACCGTATGGATACGAATTATAATTGGCCGCCTGCAATAGCATAGGCACCTGTAGAAGTTGCTCCTTCTGCTATAATATTTGCAATAGCAACGGGGATATAGAAGGTTAGATAACTGGTACTATTAAAATTATTTGGCCCTACAGATGATAAGGCAGTGCTCTGAGAGGGAAAGCCTTTTACACCAAAGGTAGATCCATAAGGCCCGCCATTCCAGCCATTGGAACCGATCGAAGTAGGAGTCATCAATTGTACTTGGCGAAAATATCCTTTTGATGTAGGAGGAGGAGGTGGTTTAGAGACTACATTATTTGTATAATATTCTGTAAAAATGGTTCTTCCCAGATCACGAAGAACAAGCATATGTGCTCCACCTGCCTCCGCTACCGCTTGCTGAATAGAAGTAATAAGACTACCTCCTAAAAATGAGTCTGATGCACCTGCTGCCATATATCCTTTTGTTGTATTGACACCAGTATAGACTCCTTGCCCTGAAGTAGGATAAAAGGCATAGGCATATTTATTGGGCTGATTAACAACAATCGTGGCATCATAATAGGTTGTCGTTAATGGAATTTGCCGAGTGAGTTTATACTTGGATTGCATGTTATTTAGACTGTAGAAAATTACATTTGCCCGCCTGCCAACTGATAGGCATTTGTAGCAGCCGCTATACCCACTCCTCCTACCACAACGGGTATGTAAAAGGTCGTATAGTTGGTATAGGCGTCGGGTGTAGAGGGAGCGCCAAATATGCCATATTTTGATCCTCCTGGCCCACCCAGTTGATTATTATAAATAGATTGTGCATCAATAATTATGGGACAAATCAATTGTACCAAACGAAAATAGGCAAATGGAGCATCTGTTGCACTTGTTGTAGCCGCATAAATGGTTTTCCCCATGTCTCGAAGAGTAAAACAATCTGCCCCTCCTTTGGAGGCTACAATATCCTGAATGGCAGTAATAAGAGCAGGAGAGGCTAATTGCATGTATCCTGGAGGATAATTACCATTACAATCACCGATTGGCATAGGTATAAATTCATAGATAAGGGTATTGGGAGATGCTAATACGGTTGCCGCATTATAATAGGTATTGGCGACACAAATTTGTCGATAATAGTCATCGGATGACATGTTCTACGAAGATGATAGAGAAAAGCTACAAATCATAAAATAGTTGAAAACTACTAAGTGATTTCAATTTACATCTGGCCGCCGGCAATCGCGTACGCGTTAAGGAGTGGCGCTGGTCCGCGAACACCACCCACCGCCACGGAGATGTAGAGGGTAAGATAGGCAGGGGACGGGCCGATCACGCCAAAGTTGCTGCCACCCGTGCCTCCGATGACGGTATTCGTGGTAACACCAAGTGCGAGAGGGTTAAGAAGCTGCACCTCGCGAAAGAACCCAACATCGTCGCCCAGTGTGCCGGCCGCATTTGTATAGGTAGCCTTGATGGTCTTACCCATGTCGCGGAGAACGTAGGATGAGCCCTGCACGTTGAACGTTGTTAAAAGTAAGTTATACAACCCATTGCCTACTGCACTTGATGAGGCAGCTGTCGCTTGGACCATGTGTCCAGGGGTATAGTTGCCAACATAGTTGCTAGTATCTGGGACAAACTGATATGCGTAGCTGACGCCAGCGGCGGGCTCAATCGAGGCGGCATCATAGTACGTGGTGGAAACGGGGATCTGGCGAATAAAACGAGTGACCGAAGACATTTTATATTCAGAGCTTAGAAAAAAAACACAGAGGGGTGATAGAATGTTCTCGGCCGGTGCTCCTCAAGCCGATTTCCAACTCCCGTATACCGCCTATGGCTATGGGGGCCAAAATGGCCGTGTCAACCTCAATGCCCAAAGCAATGCAACCGGTACCCCCGTACCGGATTCCGCTGGCTTCAGTTATCCCAAACAAACCGAAGTTAGTTTTTCAGGTGATATGCTCCGGGGAAACTGGGACCATACGCCACTTTCTGATGCATTTTTTACACGCAACAATGTCGACCGGATCCAGATGGAGATCCGAAAGGAGATCTACCGTATGAGTGGACCCAAAAAGTTCGTCATTGACAACCAGGATGTCGATGAAATGAAAATGATCATGCGTGCCATGTATTTGCAATATGCCCGTAACGACACATTCAATGTGGAAGGACAGATCAATGAGCTTAACAAGCTTGTTATTAATTGGTCAGCGCCCCGTATTATGTCTGAGATCGAACAATACAATTACTACTTGAATGATATCAGTCACTTGCCCATTCCCTTAACACAGCCGATGAATATGTCGAGTGCTGGTACACGATCATTACCGTTTCAGCCTCAAATGTAGGGGGACGCTGGCGCCTCCCCCTTACCCCCTGCACCGTTATATCCCTTATATCTTGTATCATTATAGTACTATTCTTACGAAAATTACCAATAGAACACTGTTTATATCATTGTTCTCTTTGTCATTATGCTAACTTAAATATAACGATCAAATATCATATCATGTCGATTCTCCTTCGCAGACTTCCATTTCAGCGTACCTTACAGCGGCGCTATCGGTCATGTGAATGCCCTGAAAATAGTAATGTATTGAGCACTACCTTTAAAGTGAATGTATGTATGCTTTTCTGTACGAATGTCATATGCAGTTCAATTGCCCGCGCCGTTCATATATTGAAAGAGGATCAAATGGAATGTGAAAAACGATGTGAAAAACGATGTGAAAAACGATGTGAAAAATAATTGCATGAAACGAAATCATTTGCGATATAATAGTAGATAAATGTTGCACATTACAGCATACAGCTCATTATTTATACAATTCACAACGGGTATCATTGATCTGCTTGCGTTAGGTATTGATGTGCCCGCTGATAAAAATATATTCAAAGATTTATTAACCCTCGAATTAATTGTTCAGCTGATTGAATTTATCTTTTACGCATGGATGATATATCATCTATCGACTATCAAAAATATTACACCCTATCGATATGCAGACTGGTTCGTAACAACTCCAGCAATGTTAATTGCATTTATTGCGTATCTTGATACAAAACAATACACAGGTCTTTTCGATTTTATCTCCAAGAATGGATCCCTCATTAACCAGATTGTGATTCTCAATCTATTTATGTTGCTATTTGGATTATTTGCGGAATTAAAATACATACCTTATACACTTGGAATCGTACTCGGATTCATTCCATTCATTTATTATTTTAAAAAGATATACGATACCTATATTCGCCCAGATACTTCAAAGGATAAACTATATTTATACTGGTTCTTCTTGATTAGTTGGAGCATGTATGGTATTGCCGCGCTGATGCCCTATTTTGTTAAAAATACGATCTATAATATGTTAGATGTAGTTGCTAAAAATGGGTTTGGACTCTTTTTAGCATACATTTTATGGAGCAATCGTTTGCCAGAGGTCACTCGCTTACCAGAGGTCACTCGCTTACCAGAGGTCACTCGCTTACCAGAGGTTACTCACGATCACGAATGACAGACTTAAAATAATCTTTTATGAAAAAATAAATGTATTTTTCATCAGGATCAGCATCATAATACCAATAGTTCGGAAAGATGCGTCGTACAAGAATCGTCGCCTCTAATTCAAAAATCGGCTCCATGTTCCACTGGATGTGATAACTCATTTCCCCACATCGTATCTGAGCGCGTATCAATCCATCTTCTGAAAAAGATAGAATGATATTTAGTATTTCATAAGGGAGCTGCGGAAGCAATAAAATAAGATCCCCCATCTTTATTAAACGGCGAAGATTACTTTGCAACGCCAGGTCGCTTCTTCTTCTGAACCTTTATCGAATCTGACTTCGCCACGGACACCGAGCTTGCCACGCGTTCCTCGGAATACTGAACCCATGTCAATCGGAATTCCTCCAGATCCGCGAGCCACAGTGACGAACCCGTCTCCCCCTCCAGATGCTCAATTTCCGCGCCCTTTTCCGCAATCTGTCCATCCAGCTCTGTTACTGCTGACTGCTTCACGCGATCCATACGCATCCGTAGCACATAGTCATAGGAATCGTAGGCATCAGGCAAATCCAGATTCGACAGTGCAGGAATCTCACACGCCTTCAGCTGTGCCACAATCTCCTCATCGCTGCGACGCGAAAGCACAAGGCGCTCATCGAGAAGTGCCTGAAGGAATCGCCGTTTGGCATCCAGCTCCCGCATCTGTTTCTCCAGGTTCTCCATCATCATGATGCGACGCGCCTCATACATCGGTAAGCGTTTCTCCACGAATGTCTCCAGAATATCGCCGACCGTCTTGTACTTCATAATGTTGAAATCTGCATCAAAGCATGTCATATTGGTGGTCTTCCACGACGAAGTCAGCTTGAACTGCTTCTCGAATTTCTCCTTGTTTTCTTGTAGGGCTTCGTAACCTTCTTCCGTAAAGTAAAGCACAAATCGCACATCCACATCGTTATACAGGTCATCGAATCCTTTGAGCCCGCAGGGCTCCACATCATCTTTAGACGATCGATTGGAACCCGTCTCCGCCTTCTTCGCCTCTTTCTTCGCCTCCTTCGACTTCTTGTCCTCTGCTTCGTACAGGACATCCAGAAAGGCCTTGTAATCCTTGGTCCAAGTGCCTGCAGGCAACTCAGTAATGGTGACGGTCTTCTTCTCATCATCAAATTCGTAGAGACCCTTGGTAATCCATGTCTGTTCGTCGTGGCGATGGATGGCACCCCTAAAGCCAAACCACCACGGATCCAGTGGGCGATCCGCCAAATTCAGGATGGATCCCTCCAAGCGATGGCGTAGAAGGCAGATGATGTCATCGGGTCTGTGGGGCGGAATATCAGTGGAATAGCCCGTGCCAATCCCAACGGAGCCATTGATTGCCAGAAGGGGGACGACGGGCAGGTAATATTCGGGTTCTACCAGGTCTCCATCATCATCGATGTGCTTCAAGAGTCCCGCATCCTCCTTTCGAAAGATCTTGCCGACAATCTCTTCCAGGTAGGTGTGAATATAACGGGGCGAAGCAGCGTCCTTGCCGCCCATGAGGCGCGATCCGAACTGACCCACGGGCTTCAGCAGATTCACATTGTTTGACCCCACAAAGTTCTGTGCCATTCCCACAATCGTGCTGTTGAGTGACGCCTCGCCATGATGATAGGCGGCGTGTTCCGATACATAACCCGCCAGCTGTGCCACACGGATCTCCTCTCGAAGATTACGCTTCAAACACGAATACAAGATCTTACGCTGAGAGGGCTTAAGACCATCCATCACATGCGGCAGCGAACGAATGTTATCGGCATTGCTGAAGTGAATCAGCTCACAATTCACAAAGTTCGTATAGCTCGTCTTGGCATTCACGGGAATCAGCATCTTGGTCGGATCGTAGTGACTCAGCCACTTTTTGCGATCATCCGCCTGTTTCTTGTTGAACGCCAGATTCATCGACTCATCCGTCTTCTCGTCCCACTCGTACTGAATCTCGTGCAGATTGGTGAACCACTCGCGTGCCTCCGCGGGTGTCGAAGTACCCAATCCTTTGTAGTATTTGATTTTCCAGCCGGCCAGGGAGTTTGTCTCTTTCCACTGAAGGAATTCAGGGAGCGAGTAGAAGGACAGAGTGGATTTACCCTTTATCGCCTTCAAGATTGGCGTCAAGAGGGTACAAAGGAAGCCCGCCTGCATCAGTCCAGGCCACTCTGTATGGAACAGATTCATCAGCAGACCTTTGATGTGAGATCCATCATGATCCTGATCAGCCATCACCATCACGCGTCCATAGCGCAGTTCCGAGATATCCTTGTACTGTTTGCCCTGTTCCAGACCGAGGATCTTCTTGATCGCCGTCAGCTCCTCATTGGCATTGAACTTCTGAATGGTGATGTCACGGACATTCAGGAGCTTGCCTCGCAAAGGGAATACACCCCAGCGCTCTCGCCCCACTTCCTTCAGACCTGAGATTGCGGAAGTGGCAGCTGAATCACCCTCCGTGAGGATAAGCGTGCACTCTTTGGACTTGGCCGTGCCAGCCAGAAGGGCATCCTCCAGTTTCGTCATCCCGCGAATCACGGAGCGCTTCTTGCCGTCTGTCTTCTTGGTCTCACGCATCGACTTCGCCTCCAAGAGGAACTTAGCTTCTTCCAAGAGACCAAGCTTTCCGAGCCCATCCACAAGCTTTCCTGAGTACTCGGGGCGCGATCCAAACTCTGCAGCGGGAGTCGTCAGGAACTCCTTGCTCTGCGAATCAAAGCTCGGATTCACAATGGTGGAATTCAAGAAGAGCACCACAGAGTTCTTGAGCTGGCCTGGTTTGATATCGACCTTCTTTTTCTTGGCAACTTCGCAGAAGTCTGTGAGGACCTTGCGTGTTACCGTCTCCACATGCTTGCCGCCCTTCTTCGTATGAATACCATTGACGAAGGAGATGTGCTTGTCCTCGGGCAGTTCCTCTTCATCCGAGTACAAGTGGCTCGCAAGTACGGCACCGATCTCCCAGCGCGGTCCGCAGTTCTCATAGGCAAAGCCCGTCATGCCGTCGCGCAAGAACAACTTGATGAACTTTTCAAAGGTATTTGACCCGACAACGGCTCCATTCCAGCTGACTTTCACCTCCTTTCCGACAAGAGAGGCGAGTTCGATAATACGAGTATGAAAGACTTCAATCATGTCCTTGCTAATTCCAGTTTCACAGAATACACCATTGAATAGTTTTCTGTCAGGGATAAAGGTTACTTTTACAGAGCCTGTCTTTGCCGTTGTTTTTTTGATGATTGGCTTCTCGACATTGAACATATTGTCATACCAGCTTTGAGAGTATTGTTTGCCCACATGTGGATTTTTAATATCAATTGTAAATAATTTACTCATGACTGAAACCAATTTTGACCCCAGCCCGTTCTTCCCGCCAACAATCTTCTCTTCGGATTTATCGTAATTGCTGGAGGTAAGAAGATTTCCGAAAATGAGCTCAGGAATCATCACACCGTGCTCCTCGTTCATCTCAATGGGGATACCATCACCATCATTTTCCACAGAGATCACGGTGTCACCGTCACGCGACACAACCGTAATATCAATGTGTTTCACAGGGGTCATCCCCGCCGTCACTGTTGAGCGCACAAACTCATCGCGGGCATTCACAACGATTTCATCGAAGATTTTGTAGAGGCCTGGATTGAAGAGAAGCTTCCGCCACACCATCTTGTTGGAACCGGCATCATAGACCCAGCGCGTCTCCTCGTTGGTCTTGGTGCTACCAACATAAGTATCAGGGAGTTCTAGAATGTGCTGATGGTGCGTATGCTTCTGATACTTTCGCGTGGCCATTACTATAATCGTCACGAGAAAGCTTTATACGGTCTTCTCTCTCTAATCGCTCATCAATTTTATTTATAAAAAAAACGAAGGAGGAAATAGAATGAGCGCACCGCGGTCATTACAGTTGCATACCATGGCAGAGGATATTGTAAAAAAACCACAGATTGTGGCAACATTCTATCATATTATGAAACGGGCTGGTAAGAAAGCAGCATCCATTATGAGACATCTTGCCAGCACACATGATATGCTCTATGAATTACTGCCCCTGGAGTTGAACAGCACACATCGCCGTGTGCCAGAAAGAGGTAATACAAGAAGACCCTACCTTAGCACGGAATATGCTCTGGAGTATGATCCAGAGGATATTTATATCTATGGAGGATGTGCTCTGGCACTCTACGATGGTGCTCTACATGGATTTAAAGAAAAATACCAATTAAACTCCCTCGAAAAGCGTGTTCTCAAAAATACCACAGATATTGACTTAGCATGGTTTCCTCGCGTTCCAGATGAAATTACTGGATGGGTTGCTACCTCAGATTCTCCTATGATTGTTGCCATGGTAAAAGAATATAAGAGAGATCTTGAAATGATCGTGGCACGCCATCAGGAAAACCTTAAAATGTTGATTCGTAAAGTATTGGAGGGTAAGCATGAGATTACTGAAATAGATGATGTTACCGTTCATCATCACCATAGAGAAAATGAAAAGAAAGCAGGCGTCCATTCCATTACATTATCATGTAAAATAAATGGTGCTGAACTTCAGTTGTGTGAAATGTCCATTCATGATAGTGCATCTTCACAACAATACGATGAATTACATTATGAGATTCCCCATATGCGTCGTATGACAGAGGATCCAGTATACTGTCCACCAGAAGATTTGGTACATTTGGATGTATATCGTATTAAAATCCCTGTACCAAATATTGAACGATACTGCAGACAGCAATTATTTACATTTGTTAATAAGCTAAAGGATGGTCAGTATCAAAAAGCATTTGGAAGTTTTCGTCGTGTTCTGTTTGTTCTTTATCTGTTAGAGCAAGTAAGTCATCAGCAAAATGCAAATGAAAAAACAAGAGTTAAACAACAAATTGGTGTTAGCAATATTGATCGTACCATGGAGGAGATTCATGAAATGATACGCTCTGTAAAGGATGTAGTGAAGGAAGAGTTAAAAGTCATATGTTCTGGTAAGCATAAAGATGAAGCAATGATGATTCTGTGCGACCAAATGAAGAAACCAGCGATAAATGTGAGATCAATGCTTCAAGCATCGGCGACACCATTCACACCATCTTCTTTGCTTCCTCCTCTTGCCCCTAAACCGATGGGCTCTATGAATCCTTCTGCTCGCCGTTCTATGCGCCAAAATATGCAACAATCCGTTCGTAAATCACCAAATAAAACAAATAACAATACACGAAAGAATGCAAAGAAGAATTAATGAATCACATGACAGTAACCCTTCTTTTTGCGCTGATCGCACATAATGATCACGGGACGACAGTTTGTCGCTTTGATACGATAACACGATGCCTCACTAGGAATGAATCGACGCTGGTTCGCAAATAGGACATTTCTATGTTGATAGAGGGTTTGAATGCATCCGATATAATCCAATTTATTTGTCGTTGCATGGCGACAGGCTTCTGGAACACGGTTGGAAAAGGCAGCAACTGAATGAGAGTAGATGAGATCTTGTAGGGCTTTTTTACAAGTTGTACAAGATATCATATTGGAATAATGGGGGCGTGACCCGTTTTTAATGAGATGAATCTTGTGCACCATATTCAGCATGGGAACCGCGATTACCGCCGATACCAGAAGGGAAAAGAGGAACAGACGCAGCATTGTGATAAACAACTCATCGATGATCGATGTCAATTTTTTAGATTCGTTCCAATGTAATTCCCATGCTATTGGTAAAATAGGTAACCAATTCATCATTACGATGATCATGAATGTATTTAATAGACCGAATGCCGGCCGCAAGTAGCATGCGACAACAAATGATACAAGGATAATGGGTAATATAGGCAGTGCATCCATCACATGATACTCCGCGCTTGGCACAGTCCGCAATCGCATTTTGTTCGGCATGAACGGTGGCCTGTTCGTGTCCGTCGCGGACAATGGAGTGGTGCTCACAACCAGGTAGGAATCCGTTGTAGCCCTGGCTGATAATACGAT
>Ga0315284_10001967_pt1 | contig 29458 bp, 19 predicted proteins | sample YL17G09_16_MG_FD_203696 | JGI IMG/M metagenome (GOLD analysis project Ga0315284, IMG submission 203696) | Sediment microbial communities from Yellowstone Lake, YNP, Wyoming, USA - YL17G09_16 | ecosystem: Environmental > Aquatic > Freshwater > Lake > Sediment | place: USA: Wyoming | collected...
CAAGAGGGTTCTCCTTGGATAGGATCACCCAATCTAACAAAATGAAAATCCTTTTTATTTTTTTTATTATATTCTTTTAAAAAAGTTTTATAAATCTCTTTTTCTGAAATTTTATACTCTGTCTCTGGGTCAAATTTGCTTTCTTTAACTGACTTATTAGGAAACATTTTCTATTATTCCTCCAAATAATATAAAATATTTAAATTTTTTATTTCTTAATTTCATAAAATTTTTTATTAATTTTGATTCTTCGTTCATTAATATTTTTAAAATATTTATCTGTTCATTAATAACGTTCAATAACAGTGTTTTATAAACTAATTATTTAATATGGATATCTTTTCTCCCCTCCCGCGTCTATTTTTTTTCAATAACAAAAATAAAAAAACTGGTATAATAAAAAGGTGAATGAAATTTAATAAAGTTTTATTTTTGTAATTATAACATATAGATGCAATCTTATTAAATACTTATTTATCTTTTCTTTTTATTTCTCTCTATTCCTTCTTTCCCTTACGCCTAGCGAATGGATTAACTTATCTTCTCATATTTATTTCTCTTCTATCTTTATCTTTTATTTGACTGAAAACTAAAAACCAATAACCGATAACTTATTTTTATTAATTTTTATTAAAAAAGAGGACTTCTTAGAATTATATAGAATATATTTATATACAGTTTTTTAAGAAGAAATGTTAGCGTGGATTGGTGGCGAATTTGACTCTGAACATTTTGACCCAAATGAGGTTACTTTTGATAATCCTGCTGAACGTTTTAAAATTACCTTTGGTAGAAGATGAATCGTACTCTATAATTTAAAGGACTCAAGGAAACAATAAAAGAAATTCTCAAATTTTAAAAATCCTCCAAGAAATTAAGGGAAGAAAAAGAATGATACTAACAATGGAAGATATAAAAAAATTATGTACCGAAAGTTCTTTTGAACGTGGTATAGAATATTTCCATAGGGGTAAGGTAACCGATTTAGAGCAATTCGGGAATAGAATCACGGCTACTGTAATTGGCACAAGCAATTCTAAGGTAACAATCAATACAGATAAAGAAACTATTACAACTTCTTGTACTTGTCCTTACGACTGGGGAGGTTATTGTAAGCACATCGTAGCTACACTTATTGCCTTATCAGAGAATCATCCTAAGATTGAAAGGGATAAAGATAAAAAGGAGAAAAGGATTAAAAAAATTTTAGATCATCTCTCTCTTGATGAATTAAAAGGTTTTTTAGGGACAGGGTTTGAGAAGAATCCTTCCTTAAGAGACCACTTTACAATTCATTTCTTGGGTAAAGGTTCAAAAGAAAGAAGCCTTTATGATTATAAAAAAGAGATCAATCTGTCTTACCGTGAGGTTAGTGATCATCATGGATTTATTGAATATGGAACAAATATCGATTTCTCTTATATTCGTGATTTAGCTGACCGACATATCAAAGTAAAAAACTTTCATGAAGCAGCCACTATCTACCAGGCATTATCTGAGGTTATTGCTGAAAATATGGGAGAGGTAGATGATTCTGACGGATACTATGCCGATGAATTTATCCTGACTATAGATGATTTTATAAACTGTATAAATAGAGCAGAATTGGATCATAAAGAAAAAAAGAACTATATTGACTATTTTTTTAATAAATATATTGAGAATTACCCGGACTATTTCCAAGAATATTATAGTTATGCTCTAAGAGAGATATGCTGCTCAAGAGATGATTTGGAATATTGGAAGAAACTGCTCAAACCTCATTTTCCTAAGAATCTACCGGATAGCAGCCAATGGTGTGAATATTATCAGGCGAAGGAGACTTTAAAAATGCAACTTCACATCTTAGATCTACTTAATAATCAAAAAGAATTCTATGGCTTAATAAAGAGCTACTATCGTCAGAACCAGGAATTTTGTCTTTATTATGCCAGTCGTTTAGAAAAAGACGGTAGGAATAAAGAAGCAATTAAGGTTGCTGAAGAAGGTCTTGGCCTTTTTCCTGATCATTTGTCCATAGAAATACGTAGATTTTTAAATAGGTCTTATAAAAAGCATTCTCCGGAGAAATATAAACAAAACCTCATAAACCTTTTTATTCAAGATAGAAACTGGAATGATTACGAAAGACTGAAAGAAATCTGTTCTGAGGAAGATTGGAAAAAGATACTTTCTATAATCATAAATGGTCTCTCAAAAGATAGATTTGGCAGTAAAGATACAATCATTAACATCTATCTAAGGGAGAAAATGTTTGAACAGGCGCTCAAGCAGGTTCTTGCTAAAAGAAGTCTTTTTACTCTGAATATGTATCATAAAGATCTATCGGAAAAATTCTCTAAAAGATACTTCGATGCTTATAATGAACTACTCATCCCTTTTGCTGACAGTAAGACGGGCAGACCGCACTATAAAGAGATTATTAAGTATTTGAAACAGATGAAAAGAATAAAAGGCTTTGAAGATGAATTCAGCAAAGTGGTGAAGTTACTTAAGACCAAGTATGCAAATAGACCTGCTTTTTTGGATGAGATAAAAGATATGTAGAATATAGATAATTTTACAAAAGATATTTTTTATTTTTATTTACTCGTTATCTAAAGGGTTTATTAAAATTTTATAGAATATAAATTACATATAACTGTAAAAATGTTATTACTCTTAATTAATAAAAAATTTATATTATAAGAAGGAGAATCAATATGAGAAAGAAATCTAATCTAATATATCAATTTAAGATTACCCTAAAGGATATTAAGCCAACCATTTGGCGGCGGATACAAGTTCCTAAAACATATACTTTTTGGGAACTACATGTAGCTATTCAAGATGCTATGGGCTGGTATGATTGTCACCTCCATGAATTTAAATTAATTAATCCCTTAACCGATACAGAGATCAACATAGGGATTCCAGACGAAGAGTATGAAGATTACGAAGTTCTTCCAAGTTGGAAACAAAAAATAACAAATTATTTTATTTTAGAAAATCAAGGGGCTAATTATATCTATGATTTTGGTGATTATTGGAAACACAGAATAACCTTAGAAAAGATGCTCCCTAAAGAAGAAAACATTACTTATCCCAGATGTATTGAAGGAAGAAGAGCTTGCCCTCCTGAAGATTGTGGTGGGCCTGATAATTATAATGATTTTTTAGAAAGTATAAGAAATCCTAATGATGAACAACACGAAGAAATGTTAGAATGGGTGGGAGGAGAATTTGACTCTGAACATTTTGACCCAGATGAAATTACTTTTGATGATCCTGCTGAACGTTTTAAAATGGCTTTTGGTAAAAAATAAATCATATTCTATAAGTTAAAGTATTTAATGAGATTAGGAAAGAAATTCTAATATTTTAAAAAATTATAAATAAAGAGGTAAACACTATGAGTTTTCGCCATAAATTAATTAATCTTTTTTATAAAACAGCTACCGGGAGTAAGAAAGTCCGAAACCTTCTCACTCCTATGGGAGTAATCTTTTTTTTCGGCCTTGTTGCACTATTGATTATAGTATCTTTTTGGATTGATGAACTTCTACATTTTCCCAAATTTATATCTTACCCCTTAAACATTATCATAGCATTGCTTGGCCTGGCTAAAGGTTTACTTTTAATACTATGGTCAATCTTAAATTTTGTAAAAGTAAAGGGAACCCCGGTACCTTTCAATCCACCTCCCCAATTAGTTACTACTGGACCTTATTCTTACATTAGAAATTCTATGCTCAGTGGGGTCTTTATTTTTATGTTGGGGTTTGGTTTTTTATTCAGCTCAATTTCTCTAACTTTTATTTTTACCCCTCTTTTTATTATATTTAATTTCCTCGAGTTAAGGACAATTGAAGAACCAGAATTAGAAAAACGTCTGGGAAAAGATTACCTCGACTATAAGAAAAGAGTTCCTATGTTTTTCCCAAATTTAAGGAGAATTATCAAAAGGCTACTTAAATGAGTACATATATTTTAATGAAGATACTTGAATCTGCCCCGGCAAGATATTACCGTTGTTCTGGATAAGAAAATATGAAATCCAAAAAACTTTAACTAATAACTTAAAACTAAAACTTTTCTCAAAAAGAAGGATTTTTGAAAACTTTTGTCGAATTGTTAATAGAGAGTTAAAAAAATCTCATCTTTTTCAATAATTGTTGCCATACTGTAGTCAAACCAGCGTGATATAATTATAAAAACATTTTCCATAGGACAAATTCCAGAAGACTAACTTCTTGCTTGTTTTATATGTATATAAGTCAGGGTTTCTATGAAACCTTTAAAATAATCTGAAAAACAATTCTCTTACTCACTATTATTTATTTTCTAAACAGCGGGAGGTGAAAAAGATAAATTAGATTAAAAAGTTGAGGGAATTAGAAGTGGGTAGTATTTCTGTGAATGAAGCAAAAAAAAGAATTTTAGATTTTTCAGTAAAATTTTTATTTTTATATAAACCGGAGGTTTATAAAAGGTGAAGAATTTAAGTAAAGAATTTTATAATAATAGTAAGGTTTGGGGCTTGTTGACTAGTGTAGATTTATATAGTTGTAATTCAAAAACCATAAGAGACGCAGAAGCGATAAAAAAATATGTTAGTGAGCTCTGTTTACTAATAGAAATGAAACGATTTGGGGATACTAAGGTGGTTCATTTTGGTGAGGATGAGAAGGTGGCGGGTTACTCCATGGTGCAGTTAATTGAAACTTCATTAATTTCAGGACATTTTACAAATAGTACTAATAATGCTTATATAGACATATTTAGTTGTAAGTATTATAACCCTTTAGCAGTAGAAGAATTTACTAAGAAATTTTTTGAGGCTAAAGAGACTAAGATGCATTATATTCTGAGAGAATAGTTGTAAGAAATAGATAAATATTATATAGTTAGGATTAAAGAAATATGATGATGTTTTATGGTTAGATATTTTAATAATTTTATTGCCTGTCTTGTGTTTGTTGACAAGACAGGGGAGTCTTACAAGAATTTTCAAAAGAGAAGATAGATTCCTGCTTTCTCAGGAATGACAGAATTGGGTACAGGGGAAGGTTCTCTGTATATATTCCTGGCTTTCTTTTATAGTATCCATATAAAGCCCCCTTACCTATTTTGATTTATAGAACCCATTAATTAATTATCAAATGTGAAGATTTTGAAATTTTACAAAATGTTAATTTTTAAAGACCCCGTTCTCTTCCTTATCTAATAAATTCCTAGAGAGAGCCTCCGGTTTCAAAAGATACTCCCTGGTTTCCCAAAAGAGTGATCTTGGCATTGGTACAGGTTGTTCCAATTATTGAAGTAAGCTTCTGTGGCATGAAATTACCATCATCAGCAGTAGGCTGCTCAAAGCGAGCTTTGGCATAAGGAGTAGAATCACAATCATATACCTGTCCATAATATTCTACCCAGACTGCAGAAGAATCATCCAACCATTGCCAGGAACCTGGAACCCTAATTTTACCGATATAGGTTTCTTGACTAGTAGATGTATCTATGATCCAGGCACCCCACCATTCATTCTCCTGCTCATCAACACCGACTGCCCATATAAGTAAACGATATGTATGTCCTTCTATCCACTCATATGATATTCTACAACTCCAACCTTCACCCTCGCCAGTAAAAGATTCACATGTCGCCCCAGGACCTGGTTCTGCTTCTAAGGCGTCCCAGATGGAAAAGATAGCCATCTTGCCTACCCATTCACCTTGCATAAACCCATTTGTTTGTAACCCCATATAACCACCATCTCCATTCTTAAAACCGAATTGATGTGCCCAGTAATAGGCACTTTGTACACCGGGGTCTACATTAATTGTTAAAAGAACATCAAAATTATAGAAACCGCTGCTTGGGAGTTGTGGCCAATCATACCAAATATAAGCCATACCACCAGGAGTTATTTGCTCCTGTGCTTGAGGAGTAATTTCTATATCTTCCACATTGCTCCAGACACTTTGACCACAGTCATTTATAGCGGCTACCCGATAGTAATAAGTAGTGTTAGTAGTAACTGTATCAGAAAAACTCTTACTGGTATCAGTTAGAGGATATTCCTGAAGTCCACTATTGAAGTCGGAAGAAGTAGATTTTTGGAGAACATAGCTGGTTGCCTCACTTACAGCAGACCAGCTTACCGTATAGGTAGCCGGGGATGGTAAAGAACTGCCTGGATCAGATAAGGTAGATGGTGAAGGGAGAGCACATTCACATTCCCAGTAATGCATGGCAAAGATCATCAGGTCTTCGAAGTCAATCTTATCATCGGGATAGATATCACAGAGTACATTCCAGTTGGCATCGGAAGGGGTAGAGCCATAGGCCATGGCAAAGATCATCAGGTCTTCAAAATCTACCACTCCATCAGGAGGACCACCTCCTGCGCTTCCGAAGCCACCAGGGATTAAGGCTAAGGAATTGGTAGAGAATATAAATAGACAAGTAAATAGAATTATAGTCAATAATAGATATTTCTGTTTCGTTTTTTTATCTCCTCTTCTCAAAATTCTTTTATTTATTATCTGACTTTTTAAATAAATAATTTATAAAACTTCAGGTACAATAATTTCTCCACTTATAATTTTGTCTCTTGCTTCCTCAACTTGAGCTATCATTTCAGGTGTCACTGAATGCTCATTATATTCATCAAGAGCATAATCTACCCCATAATATACTTTATCTCCAATTGTAACACTCCTATCCAGACCAAATACCTCGATGCCACCTGTAAATGTTCCCTCAACAACCGATTTTATAGTAAGATATACAGTTACATCTACTTGTTTTAACATACTGGTTAGGCCAAAACTTTCTCCAGTTTCTTCAATATAGCCCATATAATTCTGGTTAGAGTCAACTCCAATGACATATCTTTTTCTCTCTTTGCCCGCTTCAAATACTCCAGCACCAGTAAGACCTGAGGCATGGTAGATAACCCATGCTCCATTATCGTATTGAGCTAAAGCTAATTCTTTACCTTTAGCTGGGTCAGCAAAAGCTTCAGGAGTATCGCCTGCATAGTCAGAGAGTATTGTGCATTCCGGGAATACATAATGGATTCCTGCTCTATAGCCAGCTTCGAATTTATGGATAAGAGGTATATCCATCCCACCTACAAAACCAACAATATCTTTGCTATCTTCTATTGCTCTCATTCCAGCTATCATGCCTACCAAGAAAGAACCTTCATGTTCTTTAAATAATAATGATACTACATTGGGGATATCTGGTATAAATCCATCTATGATAGCAAAATTAGCATCAGGGAACTCATCTGCTACTATAGTAATAGCATCTGTAAATAAAAATCCAACACCTATTATTAAATCATAACCCGACTCAGCCAGACTTCTTAAATATATCTCTCTATCTTCATTTTCTTCTGGTTCTAACTCGGTATGCTCAATATTAAAGTCTGTAGCTGCCCATTCAATACCACGATAAGCTGAGTCATTAAATGATTCATCCCCTCTTCCTCCAATATCAAAAACCAATCCTACTTTAATTTTTTTTCCATAATTCATGGCAAAGATCATCAGGTCTTCAAAGTCAATCTTATCATCGGGATAGATATCACAGAGCGGATTCCAATTGGCATCAGCAGGAGTAGAACCATAGGCCATGGCAAAGATCATCAGGTCTTCAAAGTCGACTACTCCATCCGGGGGGCCGCCTCCTGCACTACCGAAGTCACCGGGGATTAAAGCTAAGGAAGGAGTAGAAAATAAGAATAGGCAAATAAATAGAATTATAGTCAATAATAAATATTTATGTTTCATTTTTTTGTCTCCTCTTCTCAAAATTCTTTTATTTAACATCTAACTTTTTAAATAAATAATTTATAAAACTTCAGGTGCAATAATTTCTCCGCTTATAATTTTGTCTCTTGCTTCCTCAACTTGAGCTATCATTTCAGGTGTTATTGAATGTTCATTTTGTTAATTATTTATATTTTATATTTATTAATAAAATAATCTAAAATGCAAAACATATTTCTATCATAAACTAACGTAAATAGTTAAAATGCAAACAAAGAGCTACTATTAAGGACCTGAACAATTTAATAATAATATAGAAAAATTGCTGGAGCCTCTTCTACAATAGTTGTCTCTATTTGCTGAATTAATTGGACAAAACTTATATTATCAATAATCTCCCAAGCTTGTTCTATTTGGCTATCAACTATTGAATTATAATAATGAACATTATTAGAATAGCCTTCCGTATGGTAAAGAGCATAAAGAAGATCAGTTGGATCAGGAGTATCAGCAATCCATCCTAATCTAAAGAAAGGTAATTCACCTTCAGTTACCATTGATACATAAGAATTCCAATCTTCTATCCCATGTATTTCTATATCTACTCCAATTTGAGCTAAGTAGATTTTTATTTTCTCTGCAATAAATCGATTTCCAGCATTTTCGTTAAAATATAAATCTGCACTAAACCCATCTGGATACCCTGCCTGAGAAAGCAAAACTTCAGCTTGGTTAATATCATATGTATAGCCAACTAAACTTGGATTGTAGCCAATCATACTTGGAGGAATTGGACCCTGTGCTACTTCTCTATCAAGACCGAATTCTACATTAAATTCATCAACCAAGATTTGTTTGTCTATGGCATAATTTAGAGCTTGCCTAACCTTTATATTGTCAAAAGGTGGTATATCTAAATTAAAACCTAAATAATAGATACCACCTAATTGATCCGCCGAAACCTCACTTACCAAATCAAAATTAATATCGGTTACCGCCTGCCCTTCAACTACCTCCACAATCTGTTGAGCAGAGATAAACCCATGTTTTAATGCCCTAATAGTATGTATACCAACTGGAATATTAATCAAAGCATAGGTTCCATCAGAAAAGGAAGAAATTGTAAACTGCTCTGTGCCAAGGATATCAATTCTTGCAGCTCCTGGAAATACTAGTGACTCGTCTGGTGAATTTTCTATAACTAAAGTTACTATCCCTCTGATCGCTCCAATTGATTCTCCGGTATAGGTAAATTCCCATGTTTCGCTTGCTGATATGGTAAACTCCACCCCATATACATCATAACCATAACACCAAAAATTCCACTGATATCTATGGCCATTTACTAAAGGAGTTGCTTGTCCATCCTGATTATAAGTAATAGCAGAAGTGGTCATATCATCAAACTGGATAAACCAAACTCGTTCACCTAGAGTTATATCATATACCCAAAGTTCAGTCTTCCCAGAATCTATAGATCCTTCATAGGGTCCAGGTCCTACTGGAGACCAAGTAAGATTAAAATTAGGATTACTTATCTCTGCCCCATCTGTGGGATCAGCAAGTGAACAAGAAGGTAAAAAGGCATCTATAGTTATAGTCTCTTGGCTAGGTGCAGTTTCTCCAAAATCACCATAAGCTATAATATAGTAAGAATAAGTACTACCTACTACGATATCTGTATCATGTCCCGGTAATTGCACCTTATTATCGGGAAGTGTTTCTCCTGAACCGAAATAGATTGGTATTTCTTCAGTTACTCCATTAACAATTCTATACACTTTATAGCCATCAGACCCAGAATAAGCCTCCCAAAGCACATTAATTAAATGGTTTATACTTTCCGATTCATGGTAAGTCCATGCAACAGCAACAACGCCAGTAACCTCCCTTTTTCCATAATTCATGGCAAAGATCATCAGGTCTTCAAAGTCAATCTTATCATCAGGATAGATATCACATAGCGGATTCCAGTTGGCATCGGAAGGAGTGGAACCATAGGCCATGGCAAAGATCATCAGGTCTTCAAAGTCTACCACGCCATCCGGGGGGCCTCCTCCTGCACTGCCAAAGTCCCCGGGGATTAAGGCTAAGGAAGTGGTTGAAAACAAGAATAAACACATAAACAGAATTATAATCAATAATAAATATTTCTGTTTCATATTCTTTTACCTTCTTTTAATATATTTTAATCAAATAAACTTTTATTTACTCTTTATTATAGTATCCCTCTTAGTAGTAATTATCTCCTTATTGAGAGTATCTCTGGTCTTGGCCAGGGAGAACTTTACACTGGTTGAACCGGCTTTAAGACAGGTAAAATAAAGAGTTGCTAAAGTTCCTTCACCGGAGGTAGAAAGGGTTTTACCTAAGAGGGCACAATCGATTAGGATAGTACCTTGGTTATCATCTACCTTCTTATAGAAGAAGGTCTTACCTTTAGAAGAGAAGAAAGGACCTTCTGTAACTTCTTGTAGGCTAAGGAGAGTGGGGTCATAAGAGAGGGTAACTGAATAGCCTTTCAGATTAGTGATAGAGGTAGTCTTTAATTCTACGGTAAAGTCCTGAGATGGGGTAAGGGTAAGGTTAGCTGGTTCTAAGTAGAGTACCCCTGCTGTCCCTGCTGGTGAATTAACTTCAGGTGTGGTAGGGATTAGTTTACTCAAACAGCCAGTAAAGGTAAAGACAAGAGATAAAATCAGTAAAGAAATGATTAGTCTTTTATAAGACATGAGAAATACCTCCTTATATTTATTTCTTTTTTGTGTCCTTCACGAAATTTGAAAACCCTTATCTATCAACGATTCCCAGGGACATTCATTTTTAATCTGTCCTCCAACTCCAAAACCCTTGTAGATAGCGGGTTTTAAAAGGCATTTTTTAGATTTTTTACCTTTCTTCTCCTCTTTTTAGAGGGGTGGAGGGCAAAAATTTATTCTTTTAATTTCGTGAAACCATTAAATTTTTATCTTTAATTATTTCCCTTTTCTTCTTATCCTATCTAAGATTTCTTATTTTCCTTTTTTACCTCCTCCCCCTTGAAGTAGTATTATTTAACATAATACTTTTAAGCCTTTCACAAAAAGAGGGGGAGTAGTCATGTATCAAAAAATTCTTTTTAATCCAGAAGAGATTTTCAAAGAACCACTTAAAAAATACGAGATGTTTTTCTCTTTACTCGATCTTTCTTGCTTAGAGCCTTCAACGCGTTGGGGGCGAAGACCGATTAGTCGAGCTGCTCTTACCAGAGCACTTATCTTTAAAAATCTAAGATCCTTGCTCACTTTAAGTGATCTGGTAGCAGAACTAGATGAGCGACCAAGACTCTCTTTAATTCTGGGTCTTAAGCCAAGAACAAAGATTCTACCTGTAGAAAGGTTCTCCTCTTTCTTGAGAGATACGGATAATCTCTGGTTTCAAAAGATAAGAGAATCTCTAGTTAAAAAGTTAATCCATCTTAAAATTATAAAAGGGGATTACCTTTCCTTGGATGCCTGCCCTATCAAGGCTAAAGTGAAACAAAACAATCTTAAAACTAACATGAGAAACCGTTTTTATAAAGAGAATCCGCCAAAGAATGACCCTGAATCTCGGTTAAGTGTATTGGCAACCTTCCCCCTTGGAAAGAAGAAAGTGGAGTTTTTCTGGGGATTCCGCAATCATATTATAAATGATGCAGTATCTGAATTACCTCTGGTTGAGATCACCCTACCGGCTAATGTCAGGGGAACAAGTGTAATTCTCTCCCAATTTAATTTTGTCAAAGAACAACTGGGCCTTAAATCGAAAGCAGTTATCGGCGATTCCGAATATGATTCAGCAACGATTATCGAATATATGGTTAAGGAACTACATGCCAAACCACGAATTGCTAAAAATATCCGTGGTGGGGCAAGCCCTTCTTTAAGACTTTCTCCTTCCGGTGTTCCTATCTGTATTGCTGGGTTTGAAATGCTCTCCCGAGGAACCTTTTGGGATAGGAAAGAAAAGAGAAGACGGCATAAGTTTATTTGCCCTATTCGGGGTTCTAAAAAGTTTGCCACCCTACATCCCTATTGTCCCTGGTTTCACCCTCAATTTATTAAAGGTTCTGGCTATTATAAGAATATTCGGGTCGATGTAGATGAAACCATAAGGCAAAATATTGGCTACGGATCAGAGAGCTTTAAGAAAGACTACAATCGTAGAACCAGTAGTGAAAGGATCTTCTCTCGTCTACTTTCTTTGTTAATGCAAAAGCCAACAGTCAAGGGACTACGTGCTACAGCCAATCTTTGTACTATCGCTCATATTACTGTTTTAGCGGTGGCTTATTTTGTCTCTTTTGTCAAAGAACCAAAAAGAATTCGGTTTGTTAAAATTTTTCTTACAAATTTTTAATTTCATGAAGCCCTATTTATTTCTTTAATAAGGTGTTTCCTATCACTCGAAAAGATAAGAAACACCTTAACGGGTAAATCAAAAGAAATTAATTAATAGTCACTGAGCAACCACTACCTTTGGTATGGGATATAGTAATATTGTCCTTATCCCTTAAGGTGGTTGATCCAAAGGTAATATTAGTAGGGCTAGCTGTAGCAATCGTATTAAATTTTACAGTTATAATAGTTCCTGTACCTGTACCACTATGGTAACCAGATGTTCCGAGACCAGCTATATCCAAAGTTACTGAACTGCTTGTACTAGAGTCCATCAAAGTTACATTAGGGATAAAGCTGCCAGCACTGGAAGAACTATATTGTAATTTGGAAGCATCAAAATTTAAAGTAATACTAGCCCCTCTAAGGTCAGTTACATCTTCTACTACTATATCTATTGTAGCTTGGTTACCAAGAATTACCGACTGGGAAGAAGGGGTTAGTTTTAAATTGAGGGTAAGTGTTGAATTAACTGTTATTACAAAAGATTGCGTATCAAACAATTCCCCATCAGTCACTTTCACAGTTACATTGTGATCTCCAATTTGAGCAGAAGTTGGTGTCCAATTAATTACACCAGTTGTGGAATTAATAGTCATACCGCTGGGTTTAGTAATTAAGGTATATGTTAAGGTATCTCCATTAGTATCAGTTGCTTCTATATCATAAGCATATAACACTCCAACTGTTGCGATAGTAATAGGCGCTGAAATTATAACAGGAGCCTCATTTTCAATTAGCGTAGCACTTACGATAATCGTAAAGTTTTGGGTATCGCTTAAAGTTCCGTCCGATACCTCTACCGTAACCGAATGATTTTCTATTTGACTGGAATTGGGTATCCAGTTAATTAATCCTGTTGTGGTATTAATAGCCATCCCATCAGGATTATTAGTAAGAGTGTAAGTTAAGCTATCTCCATCAGAGTCAGTTGCTTCTACATTATAAGCGTACAATATATCGACTGTTGCAATAGTAATGGGGGTAGATATTATAATAGGTGCTTGATTTTCATCCCCCGGAGGATTTAAAGGAGAAACAAAACAGCCAACAAGTAAAGGTAAAAATAGAAATAAAGATATTAAAATTATTATTTTTTTATTTTCCATTTTTTTCATTAAAATCAAACCACCTGAATTAAATATTTTTATTTTAATTGATTAATGACAAAGGTTAGTTTTCTCTTTTTTTGTCATTTATATTAATATTTATAGTTAAAATTCCACTATTTATCCTAAATAGACTTATTTGTTTTTAATTTTCTAACAAACTAACTAAAACTTCTTTTTAGTTAGTTTGATCTCTACATTTCATATTGACTTTAATGGTTTTTCTTCTCATTTTAAATTTATTTTGTGTATTTGACTCATTCTACGATAACAGAACAGGTGGCTAATATCACTTCTATTTATCCTTTAAAAGTAAGGACAACTGCATTGTTAATAATTTTTCTCTTTACTTCGTAGACCCATTACTCTAAAATATTCTATACTGACCCCTTTTTTTCTAAGGTCAGTATAGAACATTTAGATTACTAAGTTCACAACGTCATGATATTTGTCACCTAAACACTACATATAATTTAAGGTTTAGTAAAATTCCCCCAGTCACTATAACCTTTACCAGCAGAGTTTTCAGCATAAGCGCAACGAGAATAAAGATGTCCTGATATTAGATTTGGTATTATTATGTAATATGTATCTCCAGCCTGGAAATCTCCGGTTATATACCAACCTACTGCGGCACCACCGGTAGTAAGGTCTTTAATGTACATTCCTGCTTTATAGGGGTTCTCTCCTCCAGTAGATTCGATCTTGCCATAAGCCTTCACTTGAGTTGTTGAATAATCATAAAGACTTCCCCTACTCACCGTGGGGGGAACCACAGAGCAGGCGAGTGTCGTAAAGTCTTTATAGTCACCAGTACCTTCTCCAGCAGAGTTTTCAGCATAAGCTCTATATTGATAGGTAGTATTACAGTTTAGACCAGTTAAGTCTACATGATAAACCCCAACTCCATATTTTTCTGTAAAGGAAGAAATTTTTTCTTCTTCTCCAAAATAGAAATCTGCACTAGCAGGACTTTCTGTTTCACTAATTTCTCCTATCTTGTTATTTTCTGTAATATTTATAATCCTCCTCACATTAGAACCTATACTTTCAGTCTCCGATTCTGAGTAAAATAGTTTTTCTTTTAACCCCCAGTAAACGCCAGCACTAAAAGGATCTTCTCCTCCCGTATCATCAATACTAATCCAAACTATTGCACTTGTCTTAGTAAGATTACTAGCATTCAGAGTGGTTACCGTAGGAGGAACGATGGTATGTGTAGTCCAACTTATATAGTTACCATAAGTCCTACCGGCAGAGTTTTCAGCCCAAAATCTAAATTCATAGGTAGTATCAGGAGTCAGTCCCGTTATATCAGCATAATAATTTCCTACTGGGTATTTTACGACTGTTTCCAGACCTCCTGATTTCAATCTATATCCAAAACCAGCATCAAAAGGCTCTTCTCCTCCCGTATCATCAATGCTACCATGAAGTCGAGCACTCGTCTGGGTAATATTATCTACATACCGGGTAGTTACTGTAGGAGGAACGATATTGGGATCTGTAGTAAATTCTAACCAGTTACCATAACCTTTACCAGCAGAGTTTTCAGCATAAAATCTAAATTCATAGGTATTTCCAGGTGTCAGTCCAGTTAAATCGGCATAATAATTTCCTACTCCGTATTTTACGACTGTTTCCAGACCTCCTGATTTCAATCTATACTCAAAAACTACAGCGAAAGGATCTTCTCCTCCTGTACTATCAACACTACCATGAAGTCGGGCACTTGTTTTGGTTATGCTATCAGCAGGTAGAGTAGTTACTGTAGGAGGAACGATATTGGGAGTGTAATACTGCAAAAATTCATCCCATTGACTATCGGTAGTGAATTGAAGAAAATCATAATCACTATCATATTCAGATGGGCTATCAACTAGATATATAGATAATCCATGAGAATTTTCCATATCTGAACCAATATGTCCTTCAGTAATAATTATGTTAGTTATCAAGTCCATTATTGCTTGTGCTTCGTTTTGGCAATCAGATACATTATTTTTTATCCTTTCGGCAAAATCAAAGAGATCCTTACATCTATATCCATAATTATAAGCATAATTCTGGGTTGTCAATTGGGCATTAGAGATTTCATTTTGATACATACTATTTATCAGCGCATTAGCGAAATTATTGATAATATCAAGACTATTATTTAAAAAACTATTAAGATCTAAAGTTGACATTGTACCTGTATTAGGTGATAAATTATTAATATAGCCATTGACTATTGTTTCACAAATGACTGATTGTTCTATATCTGGATTACCAGTAAGTTGAGCAAGAAAATCATCATAAGATAAAACAGGAGTCCATCCTAATGCCTCTGAAGCAATTAAATAATTTGGAGGAAAAGACATTCCTTTACCAATCTCCCATGCTACTTCAATCATTTGCATCAAACAGGCATCGAAATCAAGAATATCTATAACTATGTTGGCATTATCTAAACTTTGAGCTAATTCTGGTATATCCATATACTCCCCAAAACCAGTTGTATCATCCCAAAGAATTCCTTTAAAAAGTATATCCAGATCCTTCCAACCAGCACCGTGATCAACAATAAATAACATATAATGGTCTGCAGGATAATTATCACCAGCCCAATTAATAAAATCAGTTAATGCTGCTGGATCAGTCATATCTTGTTCTGGTAAACTTTGGACAATGTCTTCTGGATAGAGCGGACATTCAGAACCTTGTTCTACTCCAGTAATATAGTAGCGAAAAGTTCCGGTACAATCATCATAAGGATCCATTTGTACAACGATATTAACCTCTTCTGTTGACCCAACAGATTCCATCTTAGATAAATTATCCCAATAGCACCACTCAAGATTATTATCTCCATCCATATAAACCATTACTGTCCATTTAGCATTTTCAGAATCTGTAGTAAATTCTAACCATTCACCATAACCTTTACCGGCAGAGTTTTCAGCATAAAATCTAAATTCATTGGTAGTTCCATGTGTCAGTCCAGTTACATTAGCATAATAAGTTCCTACTCCGTATTTTACGAATGTTTCCAGACCTTCTGATTTCAATCTATATTCAAAAACTACAGCAAAAGGATCTTCTCCTCCCGTTGCATCAATACTACCAAGGAGTCGGGCACTCGTCGTGGTTATGCTATCAGCGGGTAGAGTGGTTACCGTGGGAGGAATGATATCAGGACATATTTGTATATCCTCCACATTACTCCAACTACTCTGCCCACAGGAATCAATAGCCGCTACCCGATAGTAATAGGTAGTGGTAGTACTGACTATATGGGAAAATTCTTTGCTGGTACCAGGTAAAGGATAACTTATTGCTCCACTGAAGTCAGGAGAGGTAGCTTCTTGAAGAATATAGGTAGCTTCACTTACCGAAGACCAGCTGACCGTATAGTTGGCCGGTGATGGTAAGGAGCTTCCCGGATCAGATAAGGTAGGTGGTGAGGGGAGAATACATTCACATTCCCCATAATGCATGGCAAAGATCATCAAGTCTTCAAAGTCAATACAGCCATCAGGATAAATATCACAGATGATGATCCAGTTGTCATCTCCGGTGCAAGAGCCATAGGCCATGGCAAAGATCATCAGATCTTCAAAGTCTACACAATTATCAGGGTAGAAGTCACCAATTAGACTAGTAATCAAACAACCATTACCTTTGGTATGGGTTATAGTAATATTATCCTTATCCCTTAGGGTGGTTGAACCAAAGGTGATATCGGTATTCCCGGTAGCTATTCTCTCAAAGACTACTGTCATAATGGTACCGCTACCACTGGCATAAGCAGATGCCCCCATACCGGCAATATCCAAAATTATTGAACCATTTACATTATCTACTGTTGGTGCTGGTAAAAATGCACTGGGGATAAAACCACCGTTAGCTGAAGAGATATACTGTAATTTGGAGGCATCAAAATTCAAAGTAATATTAGCCCCTCTAAGGTCAGTTACATTTTCTACCATAACATTTATGTTAGCCTGGCTACCTACGTTTAATGACTGGGTAGAAGGAGTTAGTTCTAGATTAGGGGTAACCGCAAAAACAGAAAGAGAGGTGATAGAAACTAAAAATACAAATAAAATCATACTTAATAATAAATATTTCTGCTTCATATTATTTTACCTCTTTTCATAGACTTAAGATATCTTCTATTTACTCTTTACCACAGCATTCCTCTTAGTAGTAACTATCTCTTTATTGTGGGCATCTCTGGTCTTAGTAAGTTTAAAGGTTAGACTGGTGGAGCCAGCTTTAAGAGAAGTAAAGGATAAAGTAGCCAGAGTTCCTTCTCCGGAGACACTAAGTTCAGGACCCAAGAGGGCACAATCGATTAAGACAGTACCTTTAGTATCATCTACTTTCTTATAGAAGAAGGTCTTACCCTTAGCTGAGAAGAAAGGACCTTCTACTATCTCTTGTAGGCTAAGGAGAGTAGGGTCATAGGAGAGAGTGACTGAATAGCCTTTCAGATTGGTAATAGAGGTAGCTTTAAGTTCTACGGTAAAGTCCTGAGAAGGGGTAAGGTTAAGATTGGCCGGTTCTAGGTAGAGAACCCCTGCTGCCCCTTCTGGTGGAGCAATCTCAGGAGTAGTAGGGATTAGTTTACCCAAACAGCCGGTAAAAGTGAAGGCAAGAGATAAAATCAGTAAAAAAATGATGAGTTTTTTGTAAGACATGAGAAATACCTCCTTATAGATTGTTTTATTATCTCTATTTCTTTACGGAAAACATTACTTTCTTACTGTAAAATACTATTTAAACTATTTCCTAAGGACTCCTCCTTTGATTAAGATTGATCCGGAAGAAGTCCTCCTGTGTTCTAAGATAAAATATAGTATCTATCTTTCCAGTCAAATTAAAATCTATGGTCCGTTATAAACAAAATGCCAGTCAATGCTCTCAGAAACAGCAATCCGATAACCATTCTCATCATAACCGGAATTCCAGCAATGCCAGGAGTAATTATGACCATTTACTAAAGGCAATGCACCGCCATCCTGATTATAAGTCGCGGTAGAAATATTTGAATCTCCTGTACATACAATCCAGGTAAAATCACTTATTGTATCATCATAAACCAGCATACAGGTATCTCCAGTAAAAAGCGAACCATAGGGGAAATCAGTGATTACCGGATCCCAATCAAATGCAGGATTGGGATTAGAAATCAACGAACCATCGGTCGGACTGATTAGGGAACAGGGTGGGAGCCAGGTATCGATAGTTACTTCGGAGCTGGGATCGCTCTCCCAATCCGGACCATAGGCGGTGACATAGTATTTGTAGGTATTAACTGGGCCAGCGATATTATCAAATAAACCATACCACGAATAGCCTATAGGGGCGGTACCTGAAAAAATGACTTCAAAGGAACCCCCATTAATACTACGATATATCTTAAAACCATATCCACTGGCTTCACAAAAACCTTTCCACCATACCCAGATACCATGATTGACTTCCGCTTTAGCTGGCTCCGGTTCATTAAAGATATATCCTTCCCCTGGCCAATCAGTTTGAATCTCAGTTAAATATTGCATCATCATGCTTTCTGAAACATAGGTTTCCGCTTCTGCCTCAACTTCGGTGACACCAGCATTTGCCCCGCCACTATATACAAATTCCCAGCCTTCACTCCAGGAATAGGCAATTAGATTGTTATTAGTGTCATAGCCGTATGAATCAATGTTCCAAGAATAACCCTGTGATATTTGCAAAGAATCTCCGGTATTGTCTTGGTTATAGACTGCCGAAGCAGTGGTTAGATCATCAAAATAAAGCCACCAAGCATGCTCCCAGACACTCTCATTCCAGACATCCAGGTCACTATGTCCCGATACAATCGATCCATAAGGAAAATCAGCAGGAGTCAGACCCACCGGATTCCAGGTAAAGGTTGGAGTAGGATCGGTAATGATCGATTGATCAGTTGGACTAACCAGGGAACAGGGTGGCAGCCAGGTATCGATAGTTACAGTCTGGCTGGGGTCGGTCTCCCAACCAGAACCATAGGCAGTGACATAGTAGGTGTAAGAGCTGCCTTCGGAGACATCATAATCCCATAAGCCATACCAGTTAGAACCAGAAGGTGCTTGCCAATCGAGTATTAGTGTATAATCTCCTCCATTGACACTCCGATAGACCTTGTAACCGGTAGCATCGGGATAGGAATGCCAGTATACATCAATTACGTGTTCTGTTACTCCCTTGGTAGTAGGAGTAAGTTCATTTAAGTGGAAACTATCTGGAATTAACTCCTCTTCTACCAGCTTATCCATCTTGGCCTGAAACATCTCCATGCTGGTGCTCTGGTAAGTGACGGCATCCGCATCGACTTGGGCAACGATATTGCCGTAGTAGAAATCCCAACGCTCACTATAGGATATTGCAATTAAATGTCCACTATCATCATTACCATATCCCCAAGATTCCCAATAATATGCATGTCCACTGACTAGGGGAGTAGCTTGACCATCCTGATTGTAGGTAGCAGAGGAATTAGTCATGTCAAAGAAAATCCACCAAGGGGACTCATAAGCTGTCTCATCATAAATCCATAGATCACTCACACCCGACACAATCGACCCATAGGGAAAATCAGCAGGAGTCAGACCTACCGGATTCCAGGTAAAGGTTGGAGTAGGATTAGTAATGATGGATTCATCAGTTGGGCTAATCAGGGAACAGGGTGGTAACCAGGTATCGATAGTCACAGTCTGACTGGGGTCGGTCTCCCAACCAGAACCATAGGCAGTGACATAGTAGGTATAAGAGTTGCCTTCTAAGACATCATAATCATAGAAGCCATAGTAATCATAACCGGTAGTGGGTTCATCCTGAAAGACCAAGCTGAAGGAACCGCCATTAACACTGCGGTAGACCTTGTAACCGGTAGCATCGGGATAGGAATGCCAGCCTACAGAAATTGCGTGTTCTGTTACTCCCTTGGTAAGAAGGGGTAGTTCATTCAGGTAGAAACTGTCTGGTATTAACTCCTCTTCTACCAGCTTATCCATCTTGGCCTTAAACATCTCCATACTGGTGCCCTGGTAGGTCATGGCCTGGGCTCCGATATCGGTGACAACATTAGGTCCGGACTTCAAAAACTCATCCCATTGGGTGTCTATGGCAAATTGAAGAGTATCATAACTGCTGTCATAATCTCCACTACTATCGGGCAAATAAATTGATAATCCATGAGAATTATCAACAGAAAATCCAGTATGTGCTTCATTGATAACCATGGTAGTAATTAAATCCATAATTGACTGGGCTTCACTCTGACAATCAGGAACATTATTCTTAATGATTTGAGCAAAATCATAAAAATCTTTATAATCTGCATAACTATAACTCTGAGCAGAAGAACGAGCTAAATTTATCTCAGTCTGATAAGCACTATTCATTAAAGCATTGGCAAAAGAATCGATAGCATTTAAAGCTTCGGTGCTCTGAGTTATTTCAGGACTAAAGTATAATGCAGACAAGGTGCCTACTGAGCCACAATAACTAATATAATCATTGACAATGGTTTCACAGAGAGTGCTTTCCGACATTGAAGGATTGCTGATTAGGTCAGCTAATATAAGATCATAGGGCCAACCATCTCCCCATTCGCTCTCTTCAGAACCAATACCATAACGAGGTGGTGAAGGACTTGTAATACTACTCCCAATTTCATAATATACCTCGGCCATCTGCATTAAACATGCATCAAAACCGATTATATCTAAAGGCTCTTCGATATTTTCCAAACCTTGCACCAATTCGGCCATTGTTAAAAAGTCATTACTTGTATCGTCAATAATAATTCCTTTCATAAAAATACTTTCTTCTCTCCAGCCTCCGCCATGGTTCCATAAAATTAAAATATAATGATTGGCCGGATAATTATTTATGCTCCAATTAATGAAATTATTCAACACTGCAGGATCAGCCATATTCTGTTCAGGTAGTGTCTGGACTATATCATTCGAGTATAAAGGACATGTGGATCCTTGTTCGGCACCAGTTACAAAATATCGATATGTACCTGAACAACTATTATAAAGATCTACTTGAGTTATTATGTTCATTTCATTACTTGACCCTATAGATTCCATCTCGCTTAAATCATCCCACGCATAATAATCCAAACTATTATCCCCATCCAAATAGACCATTACGGTCCAAGTAGCTCGTTCTCGCTCCCCATAATGCATGGCAAAGATCATCAGGTCTTCAAAGTCAATCTTATCATCAGGATAGATATCACAGAGCAGATTCCAGTTGGGATCGGAAGGAGTTGAACCATAGGCCAGGGCAAAGATCATCAGGTCTTCAAAGTCTACCACACCATCGGGGGGACCACCTCCTGCACTACCAAAATCACCGGGGATGATGGCTAAAGAGGTAATGGAAAATAAAAGGATAAAGGTAAATAAAAAGACAAAATTTAACCATCCACAATAACTTATTTTTTTCATTATTAGACCTCCTTTTTATAATTTAATCTCTTTAAAATATAATTTATTATTTTATTGATAATATTTTAGATATAATTATCTAAAATTAAACAATTTATTATCAATAAATATATCAATTTTTCCTATTCCTACTCTATTTTGGAAATAGAGTAGGAATAGTATGAATCTTAATTTTAATCATTTATACAAAATATTAATTACACATCATCAGATGTTTTCCCATAATTCATGGCAAAGATCATCAGATCTTCAAAATCTATTACTCCATCAGGTGTAGTAGAACCACCAGGACCGGCAATATCACAAGCTGCATTCCAATTAGGGTCAGAAGGAGTAGAGCCATAGGCCAGAGCAAAGATCATCAGGTCTTCAAAGTCTACTACTCCATCCGGTGGATCACCGTTGGGACCACCGAAATCGCCAAGTAAGCTGGTAATAGTACATCCATCTCCATGGGCATGATAAATGGGAGTATTATTTTTATCTCTTAGATTAGTTGAACCGAAGGCAATATTGGTAGTTCCTGTATCAATCCGATTAAAAATTACTGAAAAGAGGGTACCATTACCACTGGCATAAGCTGTAGCTCCTAAACCGGCAATATCCAGTGTGACTATCCCATTGGTATTATCAATGTTTTGTTCTAACAAAGTTGAGGTAGGAATAAAACCTCCGTCTGCAGAAGAAGTATATTGCAGTTGAGTAGGATCAAAATTGAGAGTTATATTGGCACCTTTAAGGTTTACAGCATCCTCCACTTCTACATTGATGGTAGCTTGGAAACCCTGGGGGACACATTGGGTGATTGGAGATAAATTTAAAAGAGGTGGATTTATAGTAATAATACTTCCGTTTCCAACCGTATGGACAATCTCGTTATTATCTTTATCTCTTAAAATAGTTATTCCAAAGGCAACTATTGAATTACCTGCTTCTATTGTATCAAAATTAATGGTCATAATAGTACCATTGCCACTATTATATGTTCCTAAACCAGCAATATCCAAGGTTACCATTCCATTAATATTGTCAATGGTTTGTTCTAATAAAGTTGCATTAGGGATAAATCCTCCGCCTGTAGAAGAAGTATATTGCAGTTGAGTAGGATCAAAATTGAAGGTTATGCTGGCTCCTAGCAGGTTCACAGCATCCTCCACTTCTACACTGACTGTGGCTTGGAAACCCTGATCTACACCTTGCAATTCGGGCATCAGTTCAACATGAGAAACATCTATAGATATCAAACATCCACTACCCTTAGTGTGGGTTATAGTAATATTATCCTTATCTCTTAAGGTGGTTGCTCCAAAAGTAACTGTTGAATTGCCTGCTCCTATTGTATCAAAACTAACTGTAATAATAGTACCTGTACCACTGGCATAGGCAGATGCTCCCATACCGGCAATATCTAAAATTATTGAACCATTTACATTATCTACTGTTGGTGCTGGTAAAAATGCACTGGGGATAAAACCACCAGCAGCAGAAGAGACATACTGTAATTTGGAAGCATCAAAATTCAAAGTAATATTAGCCCCTCTAAGATTGGTTACCTCTTCTACCACAACATTTATAGTAGCCTGACTACCTACGTTTAATGACTGGGTGGGAGGAGTTAGTTCTAAATTAGGGGTAACCGCAAAAACAGAAAAGGAAGTGACAGAGAAAACTAAAAAGACCGATAGAATCATACTCAATAATAAATATTTCTGCTTCATATTCTTTTACCTCTTTTCATAGATTTAAGATATCTTCTATTTGCTCTTTACCACAGTATTCCTCTTGGTAGTAACTATCTCTTTATTGTGAGCGTCTCTGGTCTTGGCCAGGGAGAACTCTACACTGGTTGAGCCAGCTTTAAGGCAGGTAAAAGAGAGAGCAGCCAGAGTTCCTTCTCCGGAGACACTAAGCTCAGGACCCAAGAGGGCACAATCGATTAGGATAGTACCTTTATCCATCTTATTGTAGAAGAAGGTCTTACCCTTAGAAGAGAAGAAAGGACCTTCTGTTACCTCTTGTAGGCTTATAAGGGTAGGGTCATAAGAGAGGGTAACTGAATAGCCTTTCAGATTGGTAATAGAGGTAGTCTTTAGCTCTACGGTAAAGTCCTGAGATGGGGTAAGGGTAAGATTAGCCGGTTCTAAGTAGAGAACCCCTGCTGGTGGAGTAACCGAAGGAGTAGTAGGGATTAGCTTGCCCAAACAGCCAGTAAAGGTAAAGACAAGAGATAAGATTAGTAAAGAGATGATGAGTCTTTTAGAAGACATAATAAATACCTCCTTATAGATTTTAGTTTCTATGTCTTTAATATTTTAGTTTTATTATTTACTTTTATTGAAAGCTATTCCCCCCTCTTTTTAGAGGAGGGGAATAGCTTTGTTTAATAGATTAAACCAAAGTATGTTAATTAATATTTACTGAACAACCACTACCGCTGGTATGGATAATACTTATATTATTCTTATCTCTCAAAATAGTTGCTCCAAAGGTAATATCAGCAACACCTGTAGCTACTGTGTTAAAGACAATCGTTATAATATTTCCTGTACCACTAGGTTTTTCTGCTAAAGTTGCTAGAACCAAAGTTACTGATCCATTAACATTGTCTACTGTCGGTATTACAAATGCTAAAGAGAAAAAACTACCTGCAGTAGAAGAAACATGTTGTAGTTTTGTAGCATCAAAATTTAAAGTAATATTTACGCCCATAAGGTCAGTAACATTTTCTACTAAAATATTTATGGTAACTGGATTACCTACAGCTACTGATTGGGTAGGAGGAATTAGTTCTAAATTAGCTGAATCTACGGTTACTCCTACTGTATCAGTCTTGGTTATTCCACCTTCGATGTAAGTTACAGTGATAGTAGCTGTACCAGCTCCCACAGCAGTAACTACTCCAACGGCAACCGTAGCTACACTTTCATTATCTGAACCATAGGTACAATCACCAAGGGCTAAATTGGCAGTAGATGCATCATTATAATGAGCAGTGATGGAAGCAATACTTTCTGTTTCTCCCGCCCCTATAACAGTTACAAACAGATCCATTGTCTCCGGAAGAACTACAATATGATCAAGCACAATTGCCTCAACTGTAACTACTACTGTATCAGTCTTGGTTATTCCACCTTCGATGTAAGTTACAGTGATAGTAGCTGTACCCTCAGCGACTGTCGTAACTACTCCAACGGCAACAGTAGCTGCGCTTTCATTGTCCGAACTATAGGTACAAGCGGCATCGTCAAGGTCTATACTTACATCATCACCATAGTTATAACTGGCCATAATCGAGGTGACGGTACCGGTTTCTCCTACAAACAAGGTCATGGTTGCAGGGGAGACGGTGATAGAAGTTAACTCTATAGCATTTACCGTAACTGCTACTGTATCAGTCATGGTTATCCCGCCTTCGAGGTAGCTTACCGTAATGGTGGCTGAACCAGCTGATACGCCGGTAACTACTCCAACGGCAACCGTGGCTTTGGTTTCATCATTTGAACCATAGGTACACTGAGCAAGGGTTTTACTTTGATCCGAACCATGGTTATAACTGGCCATAATCGAGGTAATAGTACCTTCTTCTCCTACAAACAAGGTCATGGTTGCGGGGAGAACGGTAATAGAAGTTAATAAAATAGGATTTACCGTAACTACTACTGTATCAGTCTTAGTTATCCCGCCTTCAATGTAGGTTACAGTTATAGTAGCTGCACCATCAGCAACTGTAGTAACTACTCCGATGGCAACGGTAGCTACACCCACCGCATTCGAATTATAACTACAAGCGGCAAGTGCTATATTAGCAGTAGCTCCATTATTGTAGTGAGCGGTGATGGAAGCAATACTTTCTGTTTCTCCCCCTTCGAATAAGGTCATCGTCACTGGAAGAACTACAATGTGATCAAGCACATCATGAACTGTTATCGTAAAAGGCTGAGCATCATTTAAAGATCCATCAGATACCTTTACAGTTACATTGTGATCTCCAATTTGAACAAAAGTTGGTGTCCAATTAATTAAGCCAGTTGCGGAATTAATAGTCATACCAGTAGGATTGGCAGTTAAAGAATAGGTTAAGGTATTACCATCAGGGTCAGTGGCATTTACATCATAGACATATAAATCATCAACTGTTACAGTAGTAATTGGAGTAGAAGTAATTGTGGGGGCATGATTAATGCCCGGAGTAGGAGTATATCCTGGTCCTTCTGCCTCAATTACTTCAATAACAAAGCTTTGATTATCGCTTAATTCTCCATCACTTACCTCTACGGTGACATTGTGATCTCCAATTTGAGCAGAAGTTGGTGTCCAATTAATTAAGCCAGTAGCAGAATTAACAGTCATTCCACTGGGATGGGTAGTTAAAGAATAGGTTAAGGTATCACCATCAGGGTCAGTGGCATTTACATTGTAAGTATATGGTTCATCAACTGTTGCAGTAGTAATTGGCGTTGACGTTATAGTAGGAGTTTGATTTACAGAGGGCGTAAGAAAACATCCTGAAAATACAGACAAGAATAATAATAAAGATAGTAAAGCTAACACTTTTTTACTGATTACTTTTTTCATTTAAAAATGTACCTCCTAAATTAAAAATTTTTATTTTATTCTAAAAAGTAAAGATTTTTTAAGCTAACCGTTTATCCACCTCCTTACAAATTTTATATTCGAAACAACTTCTACCGGGATATGATTTTGTTCATTTCCTCAGGTAACAAAAAAATCTAAATTATATAAAAATGTATAGCAGCCATTTGACTTATTTTATATTTACTAAACACTTTTAATTTGGCGGACTATTATCACAGCTGATTTATTAAAGGAAAAGGCAATACACATTTTTTTCTGTTAAAGATTTTTCCTCATGAGATTAGGCAATTTCTTATAATGAATGCAAATTCTTTTCCTTTATTCATTCTTTAGCCAATATTTTTCTTATGTGAATTAATATTTACTCATGATTTTTTATTATAAAAATAAAAAAGTCCTGGCCAAACCTTATACCAGGACTTTTCTTTACTAAAATACTTGTAATTTTGTAAAAATTGTATTAAAATATTAAATTACAAGCCGACCAATTGTTTTTGGTGATACTGTGCAATTGGTATAAGGTTTGGCATGCCCCTTGGTCTAACGACCAAGGGGTCTTTTTTTATTTTAAATTATATAGATGTGAATTAATATTTACTCATGATTTTTTATTATAAAAATAAAAAAGTCCTGGCCAAACCTTATACCAGGACTTTTCTTTACTAAAATACTTGTAATTTTGTAAAAATTGTATTAAAATATTAAATTACAAGCCGACCAATTGTTTTTGGTGATACTGTGCAATTGGTATAAGGTTTGGCATGCCCCTTGGTCTAACGACCAAGGGGTCTTTTTTTATTTTAAATTATATAGATTGGTTAAAATCCAAAGTTTTTAATTATGCTTATGCACTATTGGTTGATGATATTTTTATACTACTGGGTACCGTCATTACAATCAAAATCGTTTTATTATTTAGTATTTGTTTACATCGTTAGATAACTTTAAAATAATCAATAATAAAAAAGCTACCAACTTTCAAAAAAAGTTGGTAGCCTGGCAGTCATGTCACCAAAAGTGATTTAGACCCATAACTTTGTGGCCTATCCTTTGGGATAGTTTACCTTTCTCAACTTTTCTGAAGTATACTTCGATACTTCACATTTAATTGATAAAGTTAAAACTAATAACGTTAGGATAGAATATTTAATTTTGCTAAACTTAGTAAATTAATATAACACAATAAATTAAAAAAGTCAAATATTTATTTGAGTCTGTCATTTAAAAATCAAAAATGGACTGTTTTTTAATGATTTAAAGTTTAAAAGTGGACTACCCAAAAACAGTAAAAAGGTATAATTTAGAACTAAATCTTAAAGAGAAAAGAGGTTCTAAATTATGTCCAAACAATTACACAAAAACTTTACCGATGGTCAAGTTAAATCACTTTTAAAAAGTTATCTGGATAAAAAAATCAAGATTAATTACATCTTGCAAATGCTTAGAATCAAAAGAAGTAGATTCTTTGAATTACTTTCTCAATACCGTAAAGATTCCGATAACTTTTCCATCCAGTATAACAGAAGAACCATTAATCGAAAGATAGATCCGGAAATTGATAAAAATATTGTAAAAGAACTAAAGATCGAAAAAGATTTAATTAAGAATAAAGATGTACCGATTAGATACTATAATTACAGTTATATAAAAGATCTTTTAGAACAAAAATATGGCCAAAAGGTATCTCTACCTACCCTAATCGACCGGGCCAAGAGGAACAATTTTTACTTTTTAAAGCCAAAGAGAAAGGCTCATGATAGAGAAGTATTAACTAACTACCCCGGAGAGCTTATTCAACATGACTCTTCTCATCATCAGTTCTCCCCTTTTGCTAAAGGGAAATGGTACCTAATTACCTCTCTGGATGATTTTAGTCGCTTTATCCTTTATGCTATTTTAGTAGTTAAAGAGACCGCCTGGGAACATATCCTGGCCTTAGAGGCTGTTTTGTTAAAATACGGTTTTCCTCTGGCTTATTATGTAGATAGTTATTCTGCCTTTCGATTTGTGCAAGGTAGGGACTCTTACTGGAGAAATCATTACAAACTCACTGATGAAGCTGACCCGCAGTGGAAACAGGTTTTAGATGACTGTGGGGTTAGAATAATCTATGCGCTTTCTCCACAGGCCAAAGGTAAGATTGAAAGACCTTACAGATGGATTCAGGACAGATTAGTAAGGACTTGTGCCAGAGAGATTATTTCTGATATCAATCAGGCTCAATTAATCCTAAATAATCTTATCCAAAAATATAACTATCAAATGGTTCATTCTACTACCGGAGAGATCCCCTATATCAGATTTCAAAGAGCAATAAGAGAGAAAAGATCTCTCTTTAGAGAATTTACGATAAGACCACCATTTAAGTCAACCAAAGATATCTTTTGTTTAAGAGTAGACAGAATGGTAAATTCTTATCGTAAAATCTCAATAAATAATTTAGAATTAAAAGTACCTAGCGCACCACTACATGACCTGTCTGCGTGCGGAAACGCACAGGCAGAGAGAATCCAACTTCGGATAGTGCCAGACAAAGAATCTGGTTTAACAGAAGTAAGATTCTGGCATGAAGATGAACTTTTAGGTAGTCAAAAAGTTAAAAATACTGATTTAAATTTAGTCCACTTTTGATTCTTAAATAGTCCACTTTTGAAATTTAACTAACAATATTTATTTGAGTCCGTTGGTGTCAATAACTTGTGGGGGTTTTTCTTAAAATATCAAATGATTAATCTATACTTATTAATCTCTTTAATAATCTTACCCAGGGCCTATCCTGATGGGGACCGGATAGGACGGGCATGAGGTTACGTCATTGTTTCACATCTTGCAATGACATTTAGATGCATTTAGATGAATTCCTGTTTCTTCAGGAATGACAGAATGGGAAAGATGTGCTTTTAATTAATAACTAGCTAGCTAAATTTTTAACATGTTGATAACGCGAGTGAGAATCTAATAACTTTTTTCTAAAACGGATATCAGAAGGGGTAATTTCCAACAATTCATCTTCCTGGATATATTCTAAAGCCTGTTCTAAAGAAAATTGACGAGGATTTTCCAAGCGTAAGGCTTCATCAGAATTACTTGAACGCATATTA
>Ga0315284_10001968_pt1 | contig 29458 bp, 23 predicted proteins | sample YL17G09_16_MG_FD_203696 | JGI IMG/M metagenome (GOLD analysis project Ga0315284, IMG submission 203696) | Sediment microbial communities from Yellowstone Lake, YNP, Wyoming, USA - YL17G09_16 | ecosystem: Environmental > Aquatic > Freshwater > Lake > Sediment | place: USA: Wyoming | collected...
TAGTTTTCCTATTATGACTATCGGAACTAATAATGTAGGTTCTAATTCAATTACACTTTCTGGTTTATCATTTACAGTTGTTACAGATAATGGGACATCTTTAGTAAAAAGTGTAACACCTACTGACGTAGAATTAAATGGTACATTAATGTCGGATCTTCTTTATGCTAGAAGTAATCGAGGTTCTAATCCAACACCAATGTGTAATTTACTTATAACAGCTGATTAAGAAGTTGTTATAACAGCTGATTAATATTTTCACTAACATAATTAGTGAAAATTATTTACATTGATATAGTAATAATTAAATGCTATTATTACTATATCAATGTAATAAAATACATAGTCTATGTTGACCATGTTTACATATCTATATATTTTTCTTATTTAAAACATTTATCGGGTCTTTATCAGATGTTTTATTAAAATCATAAATTTTAGTCTCATTACATAAATCTAAAAATCCTTCCAATGTTCTTTCTTCATATATATTTATTATTATTATTCAGAGCTATATAATATGGATGATTTTCTATTTTAATTGCTCCATTATATGTTTGAATATATACATGTTTGAGTTAAATATACATTATATACTTTATTTTCGTTAATATAATTAACGAAAATATTTTTTGTTTTATTTCTATTGCTTTTTAGATAAACGCTTAGATACCGGCGTTGTTTTCTTATTTGTTTTTTCTTCTTCTTCTTCTTCTTCTTCTTCTGAAGATTTCTTCTTTTTCTTTAATGATTCTTCGTAATTCTTTTTAATTCGAATTTGTTCAATATCAATTGCCAATTCTTCTTCCTTTGAAAGACGTTTAGTTGTTGGTTTTGGTGCTGTTTTTTTAGGTGATTTTTCTTCTTCTTCTTCCCGTCTACTTTTTGAAGTAAATTTTCTATGTAATACTTTTGAGAATCCTTCTTCCCCTTCAGTTAATTTTTTTCGTGTTTTTGTTGGAGTTGTTCGAGTTGCTTCTGGATGATAACGTGATGATCTTCTAAGAACAGACATAATCTTATTCTTTGCCCATGACACTCTACACATATATTGAATATATTTATTATAATCATCATCTAATTCACCTCGAAATTTGGTTTGATCTAAAGAGACTTTAATAGCGGCACGATTAATCTTATCCAATCCTTCATCAAATGTGATAATACAATAATGTCTATTAAATCCTGTATCATCTCTTGATGATTGAGGAACATTAATTTTATACATTCCTGGGCCAACAAAACCACATTCAACCATATTAAACATTTTTAAATGCATTTGTTCAATACTCTTTTCAAGAGGAATATGTTTTGAATCTTTAAAACTACAATATAAAGCAGCCGCACAATCATCAAGTGGAAGATTACTGCTACGAATTTCATATTCTTGAATAGCAATTCCATTTGATCCATTTCTTCCCCAATATTCAGAACCTCTTAATAAAGTAGCAGCTGCAGGATGAATTGACATAATGGTAATATTAGTTTCAGTATATTGACTCCAATCATCTGAATAATTCTTTCCCATATCTCGATTAGAAGCAGGGATACGATGATGATCAATACGAGCACAACCAACAACACGAAGACCTTTTGTATCAAGTTTGGGACCCTCTGGATCTGTTAAATTTTCCATAAAATCAACAATATCTTGAAGACTAAGACTACTAACAACTCTAAGCATTACATAAAGAGTTTCTTGATTTTTATTTTGAATATCCTGTTTAGGAACTAAAGGTTGAGGAGGACGAATTTTTACAGATTTAGTAGACAATTCTTCTTCCTCTTTAGAGGATTTCTTCTCTTCTTTAGAATTTTTCTTTTCCTTTTCTTCTTTTCCTTCTGGAGAAAGAGATCTAGCACGACTAGATGCAGAGGGTTTCTTAGAAGGTGGAGGAGGTTTTTTACTTTCTCTTGAAAGGGGAAGTGATGAAGTTTTTTCTTCTTTGGAATGTTTCTTTTCTTCTTTGGAAGGTTTCTTTTCTTCTTTGGAAGGTTTCTTTTCTTCTTTGGAAGGTTTCTTTTCTTCTTTGGAAGGTTTCTTTTCTTCTTCTTTTGGAGATGGAGATCTAACGCGAGTAGATGTAGAAGGTTTCTTAGAAGGTGGAGGAGGTCTTTTTGAAGTTTTTACAATTTTAATTTCTTCTTCTTCTTCTTCTTCTTCTTCTTCTTCTTTTTCTTCTTCTTCTTCTTCTTCTTCTTCTTCTTCTTCTTCCTCCTGTTTCAAAGGAACTTTTTGTATTTCCAGAGGTTTAGTTTTGGTCTTTCGTTCAAGGGTAAGAGGGCGTCCTCTCGTTGTAGGCATTGTAGAGAGCAGTTTACTCACTGATTGTTTACTTGCTGTTGTTACTTTTCGTGTAGGACTAGAAGCCATTTCTTTCTCTGCGACAGAAATAGTTTCTTCACCCTCTGAACTTTCTTTTGGGACCGTTGATTTGGTCTTGGACTGAGCCGTAACATTTCGAACTTTTTGTTCGGCAGAAGTAGATTCTTCTTTCTGTGTTGTGCTCGAGGAGACTGTTTCTCCCTTGGAACTTGTTTTTGTTTGGACACTTATTTTTGGTAAAGCTTTACTCATAGTTTTTAGCTGGGTCAAAATTTTTTTTAAATTTCATTTTTTCTATAAATGAAATTTAAAAAAAATTTATATAACCATTTAATTACTAATACTTTAATAATAATGTATTTTTTAAAAATAATTAAAATTGGCTTATGAACCCAGTTGGTGCATTTTTCTTAGGAATCTTAGTAGTATTAATAATATTAGTGCCTTTCTGGTTTATAGCTAATATAAATCAATCTGTTAATACTACATATAAAAATAGCATATGTTATGGTATATGTGCATTTACTGCAACTCCTGGAGTTGCAGGACCTGCATAAATATTTTACATCTAAATGTAGAGAATTTATTAATAAAATTAATAAATTTAATGAAGAGCATAATATTAGTAATATTATTTATATTATTATTATATTATTATATTAAATTATTATAATAATTTACAGTTATAATAGCTTATTGTCTTTATAAAAGTATCTGTCATTTTCTCATTATTTCAGATATTTTGATATATTTCTAAAATATAAGAATTCCAGAAAAAATAAAAATCGTCTAAAATAACGAAAAAATGACAAGTACTAATATATAAATAGTAAGCTATTATAAAAGTAAATATTATACATTATTTATTAATATTATTAATAAATAATAAATGTTTAATTAAGCCGTTGAAAAGCAGCATAGAGAGAAGTTTTTTCAGCACAAGGACATTGGCACACCTACATCAGAACTATTTTCTATATTCATATAGAAAATAGTTGATTTTTCGTTAAATATATTAACGAAAAATCTCATATCTTATACTCATGTTTATAACCTAAATTATGTGCTTTTCTGGCTATAGTTAATAAAGTTGTATATTTCTTTTTTAAATTAGTAATTATCTCTTTTGATAAAAATTCTCCTGAATAAGGATTTAAACCTTCAGAAAGAAGAAGAAAAATTAAATCAATCTCTCGCATAAGATATATTTCCATATAATTAGGAACATCTGCGATACTAACAACGTGTGCAGAATTAGTAGGTATATATTCTGCATATATATTAGATTTGGCTATGCAAGCTTCATTATAACACTTAGCATATGTATTTATATATTCGGAACCATATGGTTGATTTTTAGATAATAATTCTCTATCTAAATAAAGATTATGTGCTATAATATGACTATGTATTTCTGATATCCATTGAGTTTTTTCTGATGAAGATAATGCATCTAATTCTTGTATATTTGGATTTTTCAATGCTCTAGCTAAAGCTTTAATATCATTATTGATTATTGCTTCCTCTATACTTTGATTAAATAAAAGAGCATATCTTCCATATTTTGTAGATCTATTTAAAAGAACTAAACTGATAAATTTAGTCTCAATATCAAAGTTATTATCATTTTTTGAGTAAATTTTAATCAAATTACTCTTTAACCAATCAAATTGTTCTTCTGTTAAATCAAAATACATTCTTTGAGTATCAATAGCTGCAGTTATTAATGAATTCCATGTAGAATCGATAGAAATAATTTCTGAACTCATTCTTATATAATTAGATTTTTAATATCTGATTAACTTTGTTAATCAAATCTCATTAAATTTTCGTTGATATATTTTATTTATTCAAATAATTGCAAGAAATTTCGTTCTTGTCTGATGACACATTTTTTTCCAAATTCTTTGATGATTTTCTAAAGATTCTCTTGAAGTTTGTATTTTAAAATCTGTTTTATTACATTCGTAATCACATGATAATAATTCAGCTAATAATCTAAATTGTGTATTTAAAGCTGCATCTCTGCCTCCTCTCTCAGTTAAAGACATTCCGTTATATACTTCTTGTGTTACATCATAAATTTCCATTAATTTAGGTATTAAATGCATAATGTCGTTGGGAGTGAAACCCCAGTAATTATGCATAATAAGCCAAACATCTTCATAGTAATCACTATATATTTTTCGATATATTAATTCTTTTTTCTTAGTCCTAGATAATGATGTTAAAGCTTTAATCATCATTTGAAAACCAACTCCTTCTCGTTTACCTTTAATTAAAGGTTTTTGTCTAATTTCTGAACCTGGACCTATTCCAATTCCAATAAAATATTCATCTAAGTCATTTTCTAATTTTTCATGAAACGTTTTAACTTGCTTACAAGCAAAACGTAAGGCAGCTTTGTAAAAATTTTCTCTATCTTCATAATCATTTTTATTACTTGAACTTGTTTTTCCATTATCTCTATTATAAGATGATTTAGCTAAATTTTCTCTAAACCAACTACATTTAGGACATATACACATTCCTGCATCTTCGTCAACATCAAAATCTTTAAATGGTGTTTCACAAATAGGACATGCTGCTACTAATTTTTCTATTCTAGATACATTAAGTGTAATATATTCAGAAGCAATATTAATATATAAATCAATAATATCTAAACGTAATTCGGTTTTACGTTTATCTTCATAAGTTTCTGATCTTTTTCCTACTATAATTATACCTTTTGATTTATCAGTTGATACTTGAGTATATGCAATTAAAAGGTTTTTAACTCTATCTACATATTTAGTCCAACTTTCAGATGAAATAATATCTTTTATTTTTCCTTGTAACTCAGATTTTTGTTTTATCATTCGACGAGATTCATTCATACTAACAGCATATTTAATATCTATATTAATCTTTTTGATTTGATCATTATAATTATTAAGCATATGTTTTTCATATGAAAAACGTCTTCGTATTACTTCATGAATTCTAATAATATTTATATCATTTTTATAAGTTATATGAATTGAATCTGGAAGATCTACTTCAGATTGAGAGTCCTCGTCTGAATTATCTAGATTAAAAATAATAAGATTGGGAAAATTTTTCTTATTATTTAATTCGTTTGTGTCTTCTTCGGGGATTATTTGTATATTTGTCTGAATCTCTTCATTCAAAGGAGCATCTTTTCTGTGTATAGGGGAAGTATTTTTCCTAAATTTAACTACTTTAACAAGACTAGACATTTCAATAAAAAGAGTTCTTTAAGTATTCGTTAATAATTAATCTGCTAAAGCACCATTTCCTTCCTTACACAAGAAATATTCTATCAACCCAAACATAATTAATGTTAACGATAAAGTTTGAAGAGATGTTCGAACATGTTTATTAACAGATAGCCATTTTCTGGATACCCATATATCAAATAAACTTAAAATGCTAAATACTAGTGCTAAAATAATAATTGTAGAAAATAATCTTCGATCACCATTATAATCCTTATTAGTCCAATTTAATAATGGTAATGCTAAAATTAAACCAACACTTAAAAAATTAGCTCTAAACATTTCTTCTTCTACATCTGTACTTAAAACACTAACATTAAAAATACCTATCGTAAATACTAGATATGGTATGAGTAATATGAACCAGGCTTTTAATTTATAAAATTTAAAATACCATATTAAGATAGTCCATAATATAATAAAAATTACATATATTATTCGTATCCAAAAGATAATTTGTTTAGTATAATAGCAATGTTTAACTTTTGATTCCCGAGGGATCTCTTCTTTATCATTTTGCAGTGTATTTATACTATCTAATACCTCTGGATCGTTGGGATTAGAATATTCCTCCATTATTTATATATATTAAAACTTATTTTTAATTTTTAATATCTTATTATTTTATAATTTATCGTTAGTCAAACTAACGATAGATAATATTGGTTTATTCAGTGTTTGAAGATCTCTTAGTCCTAGTTTTAAGAGTAGGTTTTGCAGTAGCTTTTGCAGTAGCTTTTGCAGTTGGTTTCTTCTTCTCTTCTTCTTGTTCTTCTTCATCTTCATCTTCACTTTCAGAAGAAGGCTTGACTACTTTCTTTTTGAGAGGAGATTTCTTTGTAGCAACAGTTGTTTTTCCACTCTTAGTTGAAACTTTCTTTGTTGTTTTCTTTTTAGTTTCAATTAAAGTATCATTTGCCTTAACAGCTGCTCTCAACATTACTTTGGCTGCCTTAGCATCCTCGGTAAAAAGTTTGTAGAAGTTAACAGCATTTTCATCACCACTTTCAACAGCCTTCTTATTTAAGATGAAATAGTTATAGTTCTCATCGCTTTCAGGAAGGGCACGAACATGATTTTGACTAGGTTCCTTAACACGACCTTTAGTCAAAGTTGGTGTCATTTCAGTAATATCCATAAACCAGTCATCTTCACCAACTTCAGCTCTCTTCTTATCGACACGTTCAACAAGAGATTCCAAAGTGTTAGTTTTACCTTTTCCAGTTCCTTTTTTGGTGGTTCTCTTGACTGAAGAGGGATTTCGTAAGTAATCTCTCAATTCATCAAGACTAACTTCACCACCTCCTTCACCCTTAGAAGCAGCATCAACTGCTTTCTTCATTCTCTTTTCATAAGAAATATAATCAGCAGGAGAATAAGATTCTGAAACTACTTCAGTAGTTTCACCAATTTCAACATTGGCGTCTCCTTGTTGAGGAGTAGAAGTGAGAGATTCTCCTTTCTTCTTGCTGGAATATTCGATATCATACACTGGAATCTCACCGTTATTCTCGTTCCATTCTGTTGTATCAGCACTAATATTTCCTTTATTATCAACAGAGACGACAATCAATGCTGCAGTTGGAACAACTTTCATTGATTTAGTACCAACTGACTCTTCACCTTTGGCAATAACAGGACCAAAAATTACTTCCTTGCCCTTGGTTGCCTCAACAATCAGCTCAGCATCAACTGCAAAAAGATATAAACTTCCAATGTCAGATGATGCAAGACGATATTCTGGCCAGTAAAACATTTGTTTTTCTTCTTTCCATTGATTGGTCAATGCACCACCCAAAGAAATTGGATTCTTTGGAGCTGGAGCTTCACCTTCCTTATCGGATTCGACAGGAATAAAAGTGAACTTACGGCTAGCTTCGTCAATTCGATGCTTATAGGACGATCGTGTTGTTTTGCGACTCATGTTTATATTATACAAACAAGTTTTTATAATATTTTCAATAGATTTCTTCTTCCTCGTTGATAAAAATAACCCCCTCTACGCTGATGAAATAACGGAAAAATAAAATGCAGACACATTTTTAATTTCAATTATTATATTTACATATTAAGTGTAATAACAAGAATTATCATAAAAATAAAAATAAATAATTTTTATAATTATTTATTGGTTATTCTAATTTATTTTCACGTTATCATTAATAATGTGAAATATCATATTCTTATTGGTAATAATATATTTAATTACTTCTTTTTAGCTTTTTTAGTAGCCATTGCTGCTACGTAATCAACATCAATTTGTTCTTCCTCTTCTTCTTCTTCTTCCTCTTCACTTTCACTTGTTTCAGTATCTTCTTGTGGAATTGTCATAACTTTTTGATTCTTTAATTTTGTTTGATCTTTAGTTAAATTTACTTCAGGTAAAGGTTTTATAGTTTGATAAGTAATTACATTAGATTTTGGTTGTCCTACTATAGAATTTTTATCTCCTTTAACTCTCTCTACAAAATCCCCTTTTGTTCTATTAATATTTGTAGTAGGTGCAGTTATTGGTGTCTGAATTGATATTAATGTAGGTGGATTATCTTCACTCTGTTTTTCGGAAGCATCTTTATTTTTATTATTTTTCGATTTAATATTTAATGTTTTATTCTTAGAAGAATGATGTTTTACATGTTGAATATTTGATTCAGATTGATCATATTCTTCAACATGTTGTCCCATTCTATATATAGCATTATGTCTTTGAGAATTATATCCATTTGCATGAAGAATTTCAAAAATACTTTGTTGTTGGGACTCATATTCATCCATCTTACTTTTCATGGTACCCATAGTTTCAGTATTAAATTTAACTTGTTGAGCTAAGTTATTAAAATTTTGAATAAATACATTCATTTGTTGTGATATAAGTTCTATTTGTTTTTTAATACCATCTTTAATAGATGTATCTTCTTTTTCTAATTTCTCAACTTCTTTTTTAAGATCATTAATCTGTCTTTGTAGGTAAACCCAAGCTGTAACAATGGCTACTAAGTCAACTGCGGCTAAAATGGTGCCAGGATGTTTGAGCTGATCCATAACTTTAATTTAGAAGTATAAACGTTATGAAAATGTTAATCTGACATGGAAATTATAAATTTTTTAATATTTTATTTTTTCGCTATTTTCGCATTTAAGCAAAAATTATACACCAATTAATTGGTGTATAATGTATATATTTTTATTTAATCTGAAATCCCATATCGAGCTACATCTTCTTCCTCTTCTTCTTCTTCTGGAATAAACATTACTTTTTCTCGAATAATTTCTTTTTTTAAAATTTGAGTTTCTTCATCTTTATGTAATCGCTCTTTTACAAATTGCGCAGGTATATCTTTCTTAACATTAAATCTGTCAATTGAAACTATATATTGTTGATCTCCTAGAAGATAAACATATTCTTCTCCAATAGCATATGGATATGATTCGACATCATAATTCTTTTCCGTCTTGACAGGCGAATAAAAATTTATAATTTTATCTTCAGCGGTAAAAGAATAAATCGAAGAACCAATGAATATATATTGTTTACCCTTAACATGGACAAGAATAGAATTTCCTTTATATTCTCCAACTGATTTATAACCCTTAAGATTGAGACTATTATCACCAATAAAAATATTCTTATATTTTTGACCTAATATTATGTCTCCTTCTATTGGTTCTGGTGGTTTTTCATCATCAGTGTTAATATCATTTTGATCGGCATCATTGACATATATATAAATCTTTTTATCCTCTTCTTCATCCTGAACAATAAAGGAAATAAAACCGTTGTCATAAATATTATATAATATTTTTTCTTCTCCTTCTTCTTCACTTTTTTCCTCTTCCTTTTCTTCTTTTTGTTTCTTAGTAAGAAAGAATTCAGATAAAGTAGGATTAGCATTAATGTATTCATAAATAAGAACTTCTACTGAATCTTCGTATATAACACCTTTCCAATATTTATTTGTTATTTGACGACCCAATAAAATTATGAAATTAGGATCAGTATTATACTTATCGGTTTCAACATAAGATGTTTCAGCTATTAGAGATGTAATTTTATAGCGAGCATCATAAAATGAATCACTTTCATTACTATCTTTTTTCATAATATTCTCCCATTCTTGCTTCTTAATTTTCTTAGTAGGTGTAACAACTTTTTCTTTAGAAGAAACAACTTCTTTTCTTGAAGAAGTTGTTTGGATAACTTCTTCTTTCTTAGGAGGGATAGGTTTTTTAGCTAAAAGAGATTTTTTTCTTTCTTCTAAGGCAGTTAACTTTTTAACAGGCTCTTCTTTAGTAATTGGTTTTTTCTCTTCTACTTTAGTTTTTTCTCCTACTTTAGTTTTTTGTATATTTACTGAAACTGGCTTTGTAGTTTCTTTCTTTTGAGATATAACTGGTTTGACAAAAATTTTCTTAACTGTTTTTTTCTTCTCTTCTTCTTCTTCTTCTTCACTTTCACATTCACTTTCACATTCACTTTCACCTTCTTCTTCACTTTCACCTTCTGATTCACTTCCACTGACAGATAAACCTTCTTTATCTAAATTATTGAGTTCTTCTTCAATGGCATCTACATAATCTTTTCTTTTCCATTCATCAGGATCATACTCTACACCTAAAATATCTAATACCGATTGTAATTCTTCAATGTTGTATGTATTCTTTGTACCTTTTTTAAGTACAGACATATCTATTTCATTTAAATAAACATTGTCAGGATCAATATCTAAAAGTTGAATTAATTCACCTGAACTAGATAAAGGAGATTTCTTAGATGACTTTTTAATTTCTTCCTCTTCTTCACTTTGATCTTCTTCCTCTTCTTCACTTTGATCTTCTTCCTCTTCTTCTTCTTCTTCACTTTCATCTTCTTCTTCTTCACTTTCATCTTCTTCTTCTTCACTTTCTTCTTTAGGTAAAGACTTCTTAGTAGGAACAGATATTATCTTTGAAACAGGTTTAATTACTCCTCTTGAAATTGTCGGTTTATTTGAAGAAGATTTTTCATCTGTTGAATTAGCAGATGAGGAAGTTTTATTCGTTGATGTAATTGAAGTCTTCTTTATTGATGAAGAAGATTTACTGCCTGGTAATACAGCCTTATTTGCTTTCGCACTATCTTCATCTTCTTGCTCATGTTCTTTATCTTCTTTTTCTTGTTGATCCTGATCATCACTATCTTGTAAATTAGGATCTATTTCTGCATTTGAATTCATTCTTTTAATATTCACTGGTTTAGAAATATACTTAATAGGTTTAGGTGCATTCTTGACATAAGAATTTCTTTCATCTTCTTCAGTTATTATTGTATGTTTCTTAATGACATCATCTGGTGAATCATTTTGATCTTCTAATGTTTGATCATCGGGTTTACTATCATCGACATCATCACTACGATCATTTTCATCTCCTAAAACTTCCTTTTTATTTTTTTCGGATTGGACGCTCTCTTCTTCGATAGAACTTGACATTTTCAGACCAGGAATTAAAACTTATAATAAAATCATTTAATCATATTTTTAATTAAATATTCAATTTTTCCTTACTTATATCCGATGTCTATAAAAAATCATTCTATAAATTTCGTTAATTTATAGAATAAAAATTTCGTTAATTTATAGAATGGATTTTTTATAGACCAAATTATAACTTAACAAGAATAGAAAGTATAAATGTCAGTTAATTACAGAGCTGTAGCCTTTTCCAGACCCGGAGAATCAGGTTTAATACCATATATAGGTGCTCTCTGGGCTGCAGAAAATGCAAATGCTTTATCTCAGATCAGTGCATGGATTTCACCATCAACTACTTCTTTTATTTCATTATTAATAATAAGTGGGTATAAATGTATAGAGATAATGGCAATTTTAATTGCCATTCCAGAATTATTATCAGCTCCTATTCCTTTTAAAAATCCAATTAGTATTGGTAATACTATAGATGATTTAAAAAGAAAATTTAATGAAATATTAATCAAAAAATATAATACAATTCCTACGTTAAAACAGTTGCAAGATAATTACGAAATTATTATTGTCGGTGTAGGATTTACACTTGAAAAACAAGAAATTGAATATATTCATGCATCTACTTATCCCAATATGAATATTTTGGATTTTTTATGTATTTCATTTTCAACACCTGGAATTTATAAACCTTATAAATTCGGTGATAATTATTGGGTTGATGGAAGCATTATTGATTCTTATCCAATTGGAAGTATAGATTTAGAATCGGGTAAAATACTTGGTATTTCTACAGCACAATCAGCAATTTCAATGAGAGCAAATGATCCATTATCTCAAATAAAAAATATAATGAGATCTTTATTTGAAGCATCTAGATTTTCCAATATTACTACCTATTCTAATTTAACAAATATAATAATACCTATTGATGATATAACTGTTTATGAATCATCAACAAGAAATCATCCTTTTCCTAGTGCTTTAAATCAGCAATTAGGTAATGAAGTTACAGGAAAGTTAAAATGTGGATGGGAAGCCTTTACAAAGAAACATTCTACTTCTCCAGATATACAAGAAAATGAAGATGATGAGGCTCAAAAACAAGAATAAATAAAATTTTCATTATTTTCGTTAATATTATTAACGAAATTACGGTTATTCATCGTCTTCTTCTTCATAAAGAGCAAGAAGTTCATTCATATATTCTCTTACTGCTTCAACTAAATCTTCTTTATTCATTGTACTATATTTAGGAATTTTTAAATCTTTTGCAAAAACTTTTAATTCTTTTAATGTATAGGGATTTGGATTACTTTTACTTTTACTATCTGAATTGAGTCTATCCATATCAATTTCTTCTGCTTCCTCTTCTTTCTTTTTGGGACTTTTTGCCTTTTCTTTTGTTACTGTTTTAGCTGGTTTTTCACTTTCGCTTTCACTTTCACTTTCACTTTCGCTTTCTCTTTCCTTCATTAATTTATTAAAATTTTTGATTACTTTAATATCAACATCATCATCATCTCGAATATTTTGTCCCACTGCTATTTGTGGGACTCCTTCATCCGAAAGTTCTTGGTATCGATATTCAAGATATTTCCCGACGACAACACTTTCATTTCTGAGAGCTTTCTTGTATAATTCTTGTCGAGACGCAACTGTTCCTTCAATACCAACATTAAATTCGTTGCCTCGGGGATCCAAAATACTAAACATAATAGCATCTTTTTGTGTTCCTTTAGCAGCATAAAATCCCAATATTAATCCCTCCTCTTCATTTAATTCAGTTTCACCTTCTTCACTGATATCGACTTTTAATTTAAAGACATGAGAATTTTTACCACTTCTTTTTCCAGATTCATATAATGAAGTTTCATACTTATGACCCTTTTTAGCTCCATTCGCAAATTTGTAAATTACGGATCCTTCCCCACCATTTTGTCTATTTATTCGATGTTGTTCAAGAAGTTCTTCTTCATCATTTACAGTAACCATAGGAACAATTTTAATACGATTTTCATTTCCTCCTGCTGCAATATATTTATCATATGCTTCAACTAAATTAACATATCGTGTTTCAGCTGGAGTTGTTTTGTCTGCATAAGTGAAAATATTGAAATGAATTTTATCTATTTGTTTCTTATCTTTATATTTCTTTGGATCCTTGATCATAGAGTTAATTTGTTGTCGACTCAAATCTTCACCGAACATTTCACCATCTAAAGTTACTCCTCTGGGTAAAAACTTTAATAAAAGTGCAATATCTTTTACAAAGAATGATTTTCGTGCATCAACCCATTCAACTTTAGTACGAGAATACATAATAATTTCATCACCCACTTTAACAGCTAAACAACGTTCTCCATTAAGTTTAGGCTCCACTCCCACTGGATAATCTAATACATCTTTATCAAATTTTATATGATAACCTTGCATAGTATTAATAAGTTCGGGAGCTTCTTCACCTGGAACAATATATCCTTTTCTTTCTTTCTTGACATATTCTTGTCGAATTTCTTGTAAAGTTTGTTGTTGTATAGTTCTATTAGCTTTAGGTATTATTTCATCATTAGTGACAGTAATTACCATTCCTGTTATTCCAGCTCCAGAATACCAATTATTATTTTTAGGATCAAATCCCATCCACCATAATCTATCTCGTCCATTCATATCTTCTTTATGAATAGGTTCAAATCGCCATCTCTTTTTAAAGTTAATATCTTTATCTTTAGTATCTAAATCATAGGTGGTAACATCTTTCCAAGGATCAGTATCTTCTACTTCTTCTTCTACTTCTTCTTCTTCTTTCTTCTTTTTACCTTTAACATTGATGGGTACTTTTTTGGAAGCTTTTAATTGATCTGCTAATGTAGTTGGTTTAGTAGGTATGATAATTTTCTTTTTAGTTTTTGGAGAAGTTACTTCTTTTTCTTCCTCTTCAGATTCACTTTCAGAATTTTTCTTTTTTGTTGAATATGTTGATTTTTTCTGATTATTTCCATCATACCATTCGGGTTCCTCTATCATATCTACCCATTTTTCCCAATTACCATTAAAAATAAATTGGACTGACGATGGACTTTCATAATATGGAATAGCAATATCATCTGATGGATCTTTTTTCGGTTTATTATAAATAGCATATTCAGCATCTCCTTTTTGTGATTTAAAATTAAATCGAGGAATATCTTCGAGTTTGGGATATAAATCTATTAACCTTTGTATTTCTTTTCTATCTTTATTAGAAGTTGCAGCCTTTAAATCCTTCTTTAAAGATATCATATAACCAGCATGTAATTCGTTTATTCTACCTGTAATAATATCCCATGCATCATCAAATGATATTTCATCATTGTCTGCTGGACCGACTGGAGAAACTTCATTTTCTCGTTTAAAATATGTTCCACTAGACCATCCCGGATAATCTCCATAAATAATTCTCTCAGGATTTAAATTATGATATTGCATGCCATATTTAGATGTAATATCTTTTTCTCTTTTAAAAATGCGAATATTCACATAATGACCTCCACAGGATAAAATTCCGAGAAAACTATCCAAAAATTTATTATCCATATTAGAATAATTCCATGCATTATTTATTGATTTGCGATTTTCATATTGATATTTTAGTTCCTCTATATCTGATTGATAAAAAACATAATAATCACCTTTAATATCTTCGATAACTCTAGTACCAATTCTCGGATCAAATTGATTAGTTTCATAGCCTAATTTCCTTAATTCATCAAGAAAAGGATGTGTAATTTTCTTTAGAGGTGTTTTCCTCTTCGTTGATTTCGAGATTTTTTCTTCATCGGAAGCATATTTGGAACATTCTTCCTCGTTTTTAGATGAAATTGTTTTACCTTTTGATGGTTTATGTATTTTCTCTTCTTCCTCTTCTAATTCAGATACTTCTTCTTCTTCTTCTTCATAAGCAATTAATTCTGGATTCAAATCGGTCGCTTTAAAATTATTTTCTCTAGTAATATCTTTTTTGTTCCTAAAAATTCTAATATTTAGGTAATGTCCACCACAAGATAAACACTCCAAAAAACTATCTAAATTAATCTTATTCATACTAGAAAAATTCCATTGATAATCTTTTGATTTGGGATGTTTCTTTTGATATTCTAAATCATCAGTATCTGTTTGATAAAAAACATAATATTCTCCATGTGGTCCTTCACTAAATGCTTCAGTTTCATAACCCAATTTTTCTAATTCATCAAGAAAAGGATGGTCTATTCTTTTTCCAGGAGAAGTTTTCTTACAAGTGGGAGAAATTTTCTTACATTTCTCTTCTTTTTTTACTTCTTCTTCTTCCTTTTCACTTTCTTCTTCTTTTTTTTTAGAAACAGCAGTTACTTTACGAACAGGAGAAATTATTTTAGTTTGAGTAATAATTTTAGCTTTAGATTTTGGTTTTTCTTCTTCTATTTCTTCCTCTTCTTCAACAGAAGATTTTTTGGATAGTATTTTCTTTCCGTTTGACATATTCTTTTAATGAACCCGATTTTGTTTTCGTTAATTTCAAATTTATTCTTATTTGATGAATAAGAATAAATTATTCTATTTATTGATCTCTATCTTTAGCATTTTGTGCTGTTTCGGTTAATGGTAAATTAGTATTCAAACTTTCCAATTTAATCATATCTTCTTCTTCTAATTTTATATTTAGTGCTTCGAAATTTTCTTCAATATGTTTTAAACTTCTACTTGAAGGTATAGGTATAATATCTCGATTAATTGTATAAGCAAGTAATAATTGAGATTCAGTAATTTGATATTTTTGTGCTATTTCTTTAACCTCTGAGATATCCAATAACATTCCTATGTTAGCATATCCAAGTGGAGATTGAGCTATAACAATAACATTATTTTCATCACACCAATCAACTGTTTCTTTTTCCTGACAATAAATGTGAATTTCTATTTCTAATACATGAGGCATGATTATTCTTTTATCATCAACTAATTCTTTTAATTTATTTAATTGGTTAATATATACATTTGATAAACCAATATTTAAAACAGTTTCTTCATCTTTTTGTTGTTTTAAAATATTCCAATTTTCAAAACCTATTTCTTCATTAAAAACGGGATGATGAATAAGATATAAATCTATATAATTATATCCTTTTCCTATATCTTGTTTACGACAGTTAAAAATTTTAACTATACTATCATCAATTTCTTGTTTATTTCCACTTCCTTTACATATTAAATAAATTTCTTTACGAGGAATGCCTGATCTACGAATTGCTTCTCCAACACATTCATAATTATTATAATTAATGGATGAATCTATAATTCTATATCCAGTTTGTAATGCTATAATTATACTATTTATAGTAGTTTGTTTTCGTTGAGATTCATTAAGTTTATTATGCTCATTTCCAATAAAAGTTCCAAAACCTATATGGGGGATTTCTATATTTTCTTCCGACATTTTATCTAAAAATATTTAATATTTTTAGATAACAATTTTATAATTAGGAGGGAGGTGGAAATTTTTCAGGTATGTATTCAAACCTGGGATATATTAGTTTTTTTAAAATTTGTTTATTTAAAATAGCATCCATTTTATCTTGAATATACTGTGATAATAGTGTTGAATTAGGAAGATAAGCTAAATTATTAGTTTCAGTAGGATCATCTGTTATATTATATAATTCAAATTGAGGCTCATCTGGCATTGAATCATCACTTGGAGTTCCATATGAATCATTATAACAAGAATTATTTATATATCTAGAATATTTGTATAAAGTTTTACCACCATCCTCTAAATAACTAATAGCAGTATAAACATTAACAGGTTGTGTAGTACTATTATAGGGTTTATTATCCCAAGATACTTGATTTAAACCTCGAAAAATATTATCATTAGTAGTAAACAATATAGGCCTATATTGATATTTTTTACTACTTTGTTGATTCATTATCAATCTAGATAAATCTTTACCAACTAATGGATAATCTTGACTATGACTTTTAGATAATTTATGTTGTACCTTATCAATATCTATATTAGCTAATCCTATAAATGTAGGTAACAAATCAACAGAACTAGTTAAAACTTTAATTTTCTTTCGTGTAATTCCAATTTGAGGAGGAATTTTAACAATTAAAGGAACATGAATAGCTTCTTCATATGAATTATACCATTTTTGAAATAAACCATGAGCACCTAATAAATCTCCATGATCAGACGTAAAAACTACTATCGTTGATTTATCTAATCCTGTTTTTTCCAATGTCTTTAAAATTTTCATAATATTTTTATCTACTGTTAAATTAAGTGAATAGTATAATTTTCGATAATATTCATCATCTAATGTAGGTTGTAAACCCAATGGATAAAGGTCCTTATAACTTTGCTGACAATCCGGTTTTGAAGGTAATAAGAATTCACCTGCAGTTGGAGAAGGAGGTATGATAGGTACAGATGGATCAATTGGAAAATTAAATTTGGGATTATTTTTAGTTATTTCACCATATAGAGAAATATCGTGTGGATTAACAAATGATGCTACAAGGAAAAAAGGCTTTTTATAGCCATGTTTCATTAAATGTTCATCTTTTTCAGCAAAACTTTTCAACGTTTTAATAACTGATTCTTTAAAATATTTATCTCTTCCACTTTCACCTACTTTTGCAGATGATCCACTGTTATGAGGATCACTACCATGTGGTTCAGGTCCCACATATTCATGGAATCCGTATTCTTTTAATCTATCTGCTTCCTTATAATATCTAACTAATGTAGGATCAGGAACTCCAGTATCCTGATCATAAGATAAAAGTGAAGTTTGAGTTCCAGGTACTAATATATCACTGACATGAGATATATGCCATTTGCCAATATATTTATTGTAATAACCAGCATTTTGAAAATAATTACCTAAAGTTGGGACTGTATTTGAATCCAACCAAAATAAATCGGGATCACTAGGACCTTTAGCAGTAGCATCAGTCTGAGTAACACCATGAAGAGATGGATACTGACCTGTAAAAATAGAAGTTCGAGAAGGTGCACATGCAGTGGAAGCAGTATAATGTTTTTCGAAATAACATCCATTCTTTTTCAAGTATTCCTCTGCACGCAAATTTTTCTTTCGCCACTTTTTTATTTCCGCATTCTCATAAACAGTAGGATACCTTAATTCATCGACTATAATAAATAAAAAATTAGGTTTCATATTTATAGTATATTTATTTTCTATTTGTTAAAAGAAAATTTTATTTTCTTAAATATAACGAAAATAAGAAAATAAAATTATAAGCAGGAGAAAATATTTTTATTATTTTAATATTTTCTCCTGTTAATTTACAGATTTTACCTCGGATAATATGTAAAACCACTTAACCTTCCTATATATATTAAATGTCGGCTAATAGGAAAACTCAAGGACGGCCTACAATGGTACTGCGAAATGTTTCTTCAAAAGATGAAACAACTGATATAAATCAAAATATTTCTAAAATAAAATCTAAAGATGACACTCCAATTATTGTTAATAATACAGTTAGACCTCCGTCTCCTCCTAGATCCGGCTCTCCTATATTAATTAGAGCTGAAAGTCCCAAAAATCAAATAGTTTCAATTGATAAAGTTACGAGTCCAAGTGTAAATAGTACACACACTTCAACTATTGAACATCCACCTTCACCAAATCATCGACGTTCACTATCTCCAACAGCAAGAACAGCATCAATTTCAATTGTTCAACAAGAAATAACAACTCCAATTACAGCTTCATCTATACAGGCAGCAACTCCAATAACTACATCAGAAAGTCCTAAATCTCAAACTAGAAGAATGTTAGCTGAAACTGCCCATAGACGGGGTGGACCTCATGTAGAAAATATTTTAACAGAATCAAGTATAGATATAGCAGAATCAAATAATATGATAGCTTCAAGTCCGGTAGTGATTTCTAATAAATCACCTACAGCAATTAAAGTATCACCTACAGCAATTAAAGTATCACCTACAGCAATTAAAGTATCACCTACAGCAATTAAAGTATCACCTACAGCAATTAAAGTATCACCTACAGCAATTAAAGTATCAAATGAAAAATTGCCTTCTCCTACAAATAAATCATCACCTCCTGTGGTGATGAAACCTCCATCACCTGTTATCAAAACAATTACATCTCCAGTAAAGACTCGAACTAGATCAACATTAATTCAAAATAATAATGATATGAATACAACTTTAGATAGAAATATTTCAACCAGAAATGTGGCTCCACAACCACCTAATAATCCTTCCGTGGCTAGAACGGTAACACTTAAACGAACACCTTTAATTAGAAATGAGGATAAAAAAATAAATAAAGTAGAAGAAGAGGAGGAAGAAGAAGAATCAGAAGAAAGTTTTGATGAAGATAATTCTGCTCATGAATCTGAACAAGAAGAATCACATGCTCCTTCACCACCAATTAAAAAGCGAAGAAATTTCTCACCTATACATGTAGCAGCTACAGCTGCACCAACAGTAACAGCCTCACCTACTGGTGCGGCTGTAGCTCGAGGTCCAGCTGAAACTGTTGCTGCTCAGTCTCCAGCTCAAGGTCCAACTCGTCCCAATTATAGGGCGATGGATGAAGATGAACAACAAAGATTTAGAACAGAATTTAATGTTAAATTAAGTATATTGCGTCGTTCATTTCCAGAGTATAATTTTGCTGATTTTCCTGAAACAGCTACTTTAGATGCAGTTCATGATATTTACGCTGGATATGTAAAACAGGTAGTTATTGCATTAAATTGTAGTCAATATAGAATCTTTTTAGTGATTATGTTTCTAGCATTAGAAGCATTTGGTGTTAAAGTATTAAAACTTAATATGGGAGGTTTTACTCTTGTTCAAATGAGAACAATGAATAGATATGATTCTATATTAATAGAATTAGGTGAGAAATATTATATATCTGGACCTAGTGGTTGGCCTGCAGAAATGAGACTTGTTTTTATGGCAGTTATGTCAGCAATTACATTTATAGTTGTTAAATGGTTGTCTAGTTATATTGGAGGAGAAGCAGCAATGCAACCTATTCAAAATGCAATTGAAGAATTAATGACTGGAGGATTTTCTATGTCAAATGCAGCATCTTTACCTGCAGGTGTACCATCTATTCCTACTGCTGCAAGTGTGGCAACTGGAGCTGTTGCCACAGGCGTAGCAGCTACAGCTGCTGTAGCTCCAGCACCCGCTGCAGGAGGTGGATTTGATTTTATGGGAATGATTAATGGGTTTATGGGTGGACAAGGAAGTGAAGGAATTAAAGATTTGATAGGTAAAGTTGGATCTACATTTATAAACTCAAATAGTCAAGCTTCTGCCGCTGTACAAGCAACAGCTGCTCCAGCTGGAGCCGCACCACGAAGACGACCGCGTTTCAGGGCACCAACAACAGAAACTACTAAAATATAAATTATGAGATATCCGTATAATGTTTATTATTCTAAATAAAAACTTGTATTTATAGGATATAAAGACGAGAATGATAATAAATTTGAAAAATATCCAGAATATTCTCTCTCAAAAATATCAAAATTTGAAATATTACCAGTTCAAGATAAAACAAACTGCACCCATAAAATGATTATTTTATTCGGTGATAATGAAGTTACTGTTTATAAAATAGATATATAAGGGTGATTGGGATTATTTAGTTGAAACATTTAATAAATTTATTGTATGTCAATAAAATACAATAAATTAAATAGTTTTTTTTGTTAATATAATTAATAAAAATTTGACATATTTTTCCGTATAAAATATGGAAAAAATATTAATGAAAAAATATAAAAATTGATTATTTCGCTATTTTTATATTATTTTTTATAAAAATAATGTCTACTGACGATTTGAAAAAACGTGTCCAAATTTTGGAAAAGGAATTCCAAAAAGTCGATGAAGAACTTCGGACGTTCATGCAGAAATGTGCGGACGCTGATTTAGTTTTACATCGAAGTGGTAAACATTACATCGGTTATGGAAGCATGGCTGCTACAGAAAAACTTCTAGCTCTTCGACAAAAGAAGAATGACGCCTACAGCAGGCATAAATCTGCACATGAGAAAGCATTTCCAGAGGAAGCCAAGAAGAAAAAAGCAAATGAAATTATGGACAATGCCAGATGCGGTCTTTTTAGCATGATGGATATGCGATTAAGCAGCAGTTCTTCTTACTCAAACAATAATTCAAGTAAGAAAGTTTCTTTTGAGAATACTTATCTCAAAACCCTTGATAAATTAGAACAAGCAGGAATTACTTCTGCCAAGAAGAGAGAAGAACTTGTAACTCATTGTGGAGAAGATTTTATTTTGAAAATACAAGAATTTCCCAAAGACATGAGGGGCATAGATCTTTATAATTTTGTAATGACTGCCTACACAAATCCCAGCGTACTTCCTCTTCCAAATATTGAAATTTCTTTTACACCTGAATTATGGCAAATACTTGGAGAAGAAAACAATATTACAAAAGAGCATGCACATTTCTTCTGTCTGTATTTGATTCGCTTTAAGGGAATACCTTTTATGTTTCAAATGGCTCATCGATCTCTCTTTTTAAAGAAAAATGAAGAGGAAAAAATAATTCAAGATATGAATGATAAATATCCCTTGATGGATGTGAAAAATCGTTTTCAGAAAATACTGATAGAAGTTCCAGTATTTGAACGAAATCTTCCACATCCAAAAGGAATGATTGCTCCTGCTGATTTCCTGTTATGGGCATTTGAATCTCTTTACGCTTTGGACGATGTAAAATATTACATCGAGATTCAAAAGAAAATCAGTGCAAATGAAAAAATTCTTAATGAAGTCGGAAATAATGGAGGTTTTTTCATTCCAGATAACAAGTCAGCTGCTGCATTAGCAGTATTGAACAACATGTCTTCCATTAATAAAACTAGATATAAACGAGGAAATGATATCTTTACAGCAATGAGAAAGATGTATGAAAATGTTAGTTTTCTATTGGGATTTTCCTATGTGAGATTCACTCGTGCTTTGATGGGAGATAGAAATTATTTAAAAGTTGTTCCTCCTTATGCTGATGTCTTCATGAAATTTGTTGATCAACAAGAATATGATCTTCAACAACTAGACTGGGATGATAATCCAATTGAGAAGAATAATAATTCTTCAAAAGAAAAGAATCTGGAGGACATTTCCTGCAGAATAGATAATGACGACGACGATGCTTAATAGTCAATATAAATAATAATTTTATATCATAAAATTATTAAACAATAAATTTACTCCTTAAATAAGCGCATTTATTTTTCAAGTAAATTTCTGATTAATATAATTAATCAGAAAATAATTATGTGATTATTCTTTAAATAATCGCATAGTTATATTTATTCGCCTATCTGGATATTTATTTGCACTTCGTTTAGGAACGCTATGTTGATAGTATTTTTGCATATCTCCACCCATTATTATCATCGAATTATGAGGCATAATTAAATCTAATTTAAAATCAGGATCGACTGATTTTTTGTTAGGTCGAATATAAAATTCACGCTCCTGTCCATAAGAAAACGAATAAATACTTGCTCCAGGAAATAAAGGACCTTTGTCAGAATGATAACCAATATAATCAGTACCATCCTCATACCAATTAATAAATAATTGATTATATTCTTTTTCGCTATGTTCACGAACATATTCCATAAGTGTAACTAAAAGGGGGTGTTCATTTATATCTCGAGCTTTATTTTTAAGTCCACTGAAATTATAATCAAGACCAAAACTAGCTTGGTATCGATGAAATGTACCTAAATTCGAAGTCATTTGCTCATCAGGATGTAAATCCCAAATTTCATCGAAAATATCATCATCCATACGTACTTTTTTCGGTATAGTTAAAAATTGTTGAGCCCAACAATTAGGATCAGGTAATTTAATCTTAGATTGAACTATTTTTATCACAGGTTTTCTGGAAGACATAATTTTTAGTTATATTAAGTAAAAATAAGAAAAATCAGTTTTCATAAAAAATTGCTCTTACAAAAATATCAATGATATTTTTGTAATTTTCATGTAAATTTTATTTTTCATATGAATTTTATTTATCCGGAAAACAATTAATTTTTATCGTTATATATTAAATTTCCCGCTGTAATAACCTTTTTACATAATTCTTCATTTGAATCTTGATTTTTATCACTATGATTTTTTAGTAACCATTTACGCCATTCATTTTTTGTAGTAATATTTAAACTTTTAAGAAATTCTATATATTCATCTTTATCATCGTTTTCATTAGAAGGAATATAACATTTATATTTTTTAAATATTTCTTCTATTCTATCTTCTTCATCTCTAAGAATTTTCTCATAATTAGGCATATTTTTCATATTAATTTTTCCATGTAATTGCTTAATATATTCAGGAATCATATCTCGTTTTCCTTCTTCTATTTCAAGATCAAATTTTAATCTATCCCATTTCACAGCTTCTTCAAATAATAATATTTTCTTTTTATTCTGATTTTTATATATTTTAGCATAATTAATATTCTTATCAAATTTATTTAATTTAGCTTGTATTACTTTAATTTTAATATCTGCTTTGAAAAAATCTGTTTCGTACTTCTTTAATTCGTCGTATAATTTCTTAACTTCTTTAGCATCATCAATTTTATAATTATATTTTAAAACCTTATCTCTATCTTTAATTATAGTCATTGATAATGGATAATTCATTATCACATCATTTCCAATTAACTTATCATCATAAATACAATGATAAACTTTATTTTTCTGTTTATCAAGTTTATAATAACATTCTTCATGTGAATAAACAGTTCCCATTTTTAATATTTATATATCATTAGGTGATATAAATTTAATTTTGTTTAACAAAATTAAATATAAAAAATTTATTTAGAAGGGTTGAACTTGTTGTGATGTTACTGTATAATCAGTACCTGCATAATAAGCATTTGTTGCTTGTGCTGCATGAAGTTGTCGTTCTTTCTTACTGTAAACAGCACGATAGAAGAAATAAATCATAGCAATAAATGAAATAATAGCTATTATAATATTAATTATAAGCATAATTAGAGCACAATTAGAGTTAATTCCAACTCCTCCATTTTCACCAGAAGCACCAGATGACATTCCTTGAGAACTGGTTGTTCCTTGGGCGTAGACGATAGTATTAGTAACAGAGGTGGCGAAAATAATGGCTGAGCCTAGTCCTAATAAAATATTAGGACCTCGTGATTGGTAAACATCTTTTTCGGAACCAGTTTTAGTAGCAGTTGCCATTTAATTTATACTAATTATAATAATAATTTAACTTTTTCCTAATTAAAAATTATTTTGAAATAATTTTTAATTAAAAATTATTAACCGTCAATGAAATTATTCTTAACAGAATAAAATATTAAAAATTAATGAGCCAGCTTCCATATATAGTCATATTAACTAGTTCCGATTGCAAAGCATGTCAGGCTCTCCATTATAGTGGAGATTTTGCAAGAGAAGGTGAAGTTAATAGTAAAGTATCTCTTGGAGGATTTCAATGGAATGCAAATTCTTTTTGGAGTCTAATTACTGCAACAACAAAACCCAATCTTAAATCTAAAGTTCAGTTTTCAGTTTTAGAATATGAACTTTATACTATGCAAAAAACTGATTCAACAGGTGTAAAATCATTTACAGTTTTCTTTTTTGAATTACAGGAAGATGATGATGGTAAATTTGGTATAGTTCATAGAAATACTTATGAACGAGTATCATCTAATTCAGATGAATTTACTTATACCAGTGATGATGGATCTGAAATTTTAAAAGAACCAAAGAAAGGTTCATTCAATGGATTATTAAATAAAACTTTTCCTAAATTACTTAATGCTTATGCTGTTCAATTTCCAAGTTTTGTTTATATTAGCAATGCTGAAATGAATAAGGCATTAAAAGATCCTGCTTATTCTCCTTATGCTAAATCATTTTCACTTATTACAGGAAAACGAGGAGATAACTGGGCTCCTGTTGCCAGAGATTCAGGTAAAGAGGATTATAAAACTGGATTTATTGCATACGCAAAATATGCAGCTGAAAATCCATCCTTTCTAAGTCCACCAATTGAAACTTCTGAAGTAGAAACTACAGCTACAAAAACAGTTAGTAAATCTCCAAATAATCTTCCAATTAAAAATGTTACATTTACTGCTAATAATCCAAATAATTCTAGTTCATCTAAGGTAGATACTAAAACAGTGACATCTTCAGCTTCAAATAAAACTGTTCCTGTTACTAAAACATCTTCTAGATTATCTTCTAAGAAACTCGATAACTCTTCTAATAATACAATGATCATGAGTAAAGGAGATTCAAATAATCTCTGTATACCTTATAGAATTAAAGTAGTTAGTATGTCTAGTCGAGATCCATTTGGGTATCCTTATTAAAAATAATTTTTCATACATAAGTTTAACTTATGTATTAATAGGTTACAAATTAATATTAGTTGTAGCAGCAGATGGAATTCCAGAATAAGGATTAGTAATTGGAGATTCAAATGCAGTTGTAGTTGTTACAGGATTGCCACCATAACCACCAGATGCTCCAGAATATTGCTGCACTAAATAAGGATTTGGTGCCGAATATTGAGGGGGAGGTGCATATTGAGGAGGACCTTGTGCAGGTGTATATTGAAAACTAGGTCCTCCTACTTGAAAGCCACCTGGTTGAGTTTTAGTTTTAAAGAATACAAATGAAACTAAAAAGATCAAAATAACCACAAAAAATATTGCTAAAATTATCCAAAGCAGATTAGGACCACAACCACATGTACCACTTGAATCATTAGTAGTTGTATTTGGATTAGTAGTCGTAGTTGTATTTGTATTTGTAGTGCTAGCAGTAGTTGTCACACCCTCTCTAACAAGTTTTGGTTTGACAGTATTATTTTTTACTTTAAAATTATTGCTCATTCTAATTTTATGTAGGCAGATAAATGTGTGAAAATAAATATTTTCAGAAGTAGAATAATATTTATTTTCATCTTAGAATAAGATAAATAAATATTATTCTAGGTGAAAAAATAAAATTTTAACGAAACAGATTTGGTTAGTCTAGCGAAATCTGGAATAAAACTTAAAGTAAAATTGTAAATTTAAAATGAGCCAGATAAAATCTGATATTGAGGCCTACAAGTTCTTATGTGAAGCTATTTCTAAGAACGAAAGTCTTCAAGTTATTCATTATGGATGTACTTATAAAGATTTGGAAGAAATTACCGAAAAAATTAATAATGGTTCAGGAGAACAATATCCGATGACTTCATCTCCTTTCACAAAGGATACTCGCCCAGTAGCATATTATTATCCTCATGATAAGGTAATTACAGGAACTGCTTCTAAATCTAAAAAGATTGGAAGAGAAAGTCTTGTCGAGGATGAAGTTGCATTAGTTTTTGAATTAAATGATCATAGTCATGGTTTAACAGGTTTTACTATTGCTAATCTACTTCCAAGTGTAGTTGCTAATGATGGATATCAAGTTCGTTGGTGTCACAATATTGGTAGTCATATAGTTAGATATGGTATTTTCTCACATGGAAAAACTATTATTCATGATTTTGATGATGTTACATCTGATATTTTATTAACTTATCCACAAAGAGGTGAAGATTTAGATAGTATAAATGTAGATTTAGGTAATATTTCCGAACTTCAAAGTTTTTCCAAAAATCTTCCTCAAAAACAAACGATTTTTGTTCCAAGTTTTCCTTTCTGTAGTAATGATACTTCGGACATGTTTCCTCTTTATATGTGTGCTCATGCAGATGAAATTACTGCAACTCTTATTTTGAAAACTAACCCTCAATCTCTTCTTATTATAGCTAGAGAAATTGGAAAAGCTAATGATTTTTCATTAGAAATTATTGCTCCTGCTAAAGGAAAGAAATATGCTCGATTTTTCGAAGGGCAAACGGAAATGGATTCATTTAGCTATCCTACTGCTGTGGCTCATTATGCCTATATGAGTCAAGATGAATGTAGCAATAATTGGTGTAAAGGAGAAGGTGAAAGAAAGACAGTATCTTTCTATGTTAATCAAGCAATTCCATTTTCATCTAAGAATCCTGTTCGTTCTTCTAATACTACTATTGAGAAAATTACAACACAACATGTTGTTACTTCTATTGCTTGGATGGCACAACAACAAAAATGTAGAGAACGTCATATTTATTCTAATTATACAACCAATCCAACGTGTGACTTCTTAACAGGTATTTCACCAATTGTTGAAACAAGTATCAGTAATGGTACTGCAACTCTTTTAGATAAGGCTCCAGCTATTCTTACTAATCGTATTACTCCTCGCTTCTCTAATCGAAAATCACCTGTCCTTCCAGGTATTCATCTTCGTTCTTTTGGAATTCGATCTACTGATAACTCTATGAAACCAGGTTTCATTTTCACTAATGGTGGTATGGATTTCAATATTAGAGAATCAGATCCTTTGGTAATTAGTGGTGATCGTGATGAAACAGATGATTCTTATACTGTAGAAGCACGTCTCTTCTGTCGACTTCCTTTTATTTTCACATCTTTTGCTCAATCTGAAGATCAACGTATATCAATGGATAAATCAATTATTGCTTTAATGGCTCAGTAAAAATTCTTTTTTACTTTATTTTTCTTCAGTAACATTGAAGAAAAAAACTAAAATTAAATTTTAAAAAAATATATAAAAATAAAGAAATGTCTTCTAAAAAAGTAGTTTTAGGTTCGTGACCTAAGCCTAAACCTATAATTAAAAAGAAAATTATAAAAGAAGAAGAGGAAGGAATTAAACCTAAATCTTCACCAAAACAGTCACCTTCACCTAAATATTCACCTAAATATTCACCTAAATCTTCACCTAAATCTTCGCCACATTCACCTAAGGAAAATAAATCTCATAAAGTCTCTAAATCAGGTCACTGCTATGATGATTGCAATACTGAATGTACAATAATTAAAAGATTACCAGGTAGCGGAGGATCAGTTGTTTATTTAATTAAAGATGAAAATGAAACTCTTGTTAAAAAAGTTATGTTTGGCGGATTTCATACTTGGGCAAATCTTCCATCATTTAGAAAGATTTTCACAAGTAATGAAGAAATATACGATCGAACTATTAAATTTTATGAAAAAATGTCTAAATTAGGTTTTGGACCTGAAGTTCATTCAATTATTTGTGATAATAAATTAGAAATTTATATGGAATATTTACCAATTAAATATAATAAAAATGATATTAGAAAAGATGAAAAAGAAATTAAATCACTAATTAAACGACTTCATAAAGCAGGCTATGTTCATGGTGATCTGCATGGTAATAATCTAGCAAAAGACAAATATGGTAAACTTAAAATAATTGATTTTGATACTATGTTCACCAAGGAAGAATGGGAGACTAATCCAGTTGTAAAAGAATGGATAATAGGAAGATGGGGTGATTATTGGGTTAAAACTTTAAATCGGTTCCTTAAATATGAAGAAGAAATTTTTTATATATTTGATTAATATTTTTCGTTAGTGATACTAACGAAAATAATAAAATTAACGAAAATTCCTAGTCTTTGACTAATCTATGTAATCGAGCTTGTAAACATTTTATAAAATCATGTTCGGGATCAAACAAACAATCAAACACTATATCGCCCTTATTTTGAATATCAGCTATATTTTTATCAGCTACTCGCCGAATACCTATTAAATCATAATGACCCGGACTATAAATTATAACAATTGAATTTCTGTTCTTATATAGAAGATTAATATCTGTTCCAGTGGTATATAAATCTCCGGTTCTAGAATTAATTAAATAAATATCTATATTTATATGATCACTTAACATTTGTATATATGCATGATCTACAGATGCATCACTTAATAACTCTCTTTTTAAAGCTTCTAGAGAATATTTATCACCATCAACAGGAGAAATAGCTTTATTATATTCGGAATAAGTTCCTCCGCCTAATTTATCATATTCTCTAGTACCAGTTTCATCACTTTCTTCTAAAGCAGAAGCAATAGCATTTCTTAACTGTCTAGCCAATTGTTTTCTTTCATGTGTATTATTAGCTCTTATATAGTCTTTATTAAAACCCCTAAGAACAGCATGAAAGAAGCATGAGCCATCACCTATAATTTTAATTAAACTTAATGATTGATCTGTAAATCCAATTTTAGGTATACTCAACGAATATACAGTTTCTGTGCATATTGAACTAGCCATTTTTAAATAATAACTTTTTATTTAAGGTTATCATTAATTTTAATAAAAAGTTTATATAACTGTTATAGATAATCTTAATTAAAATTATAAAATTTTGTAAAAATATAAAAA